>Ga0214472_10000518_pt1 | contig 47235 bp, 43 predicted proteins | sample RVTome_6_FD_207662 | JGI IMG/M metagenome (GOLD analysis project Ga0214472, IMG submission 207662) | Soil microbial communities from uranium-contaminated site in the Upper Colorado River Basin, Wyoming, United States - RVT140D175 | ecosystem: Environmental > Terrestrial > Soil > Contaminated >...
CGCGTCAGACGCAAGAGACTACATCGGCCCGTATCTCTCTGCTCTTCCAACCGGTGTGTTAAACCAAAGATAGTACGATCGCCCTGGAGGCTATGTCCGGCTTTATTGCAATATGACCGTTATGTGCTAGCCTGCCTTGTATGTACGTAGATAATCCGTACAAATTGAGCTGATAGAGGTTGGCATGTCGATTACAGCACGCGAGCGCATTGATATGCGTGTCGATGAAGAAACTAAGCAGATGGCAGAGCGCGCATCGGCTGCGCTCGGTTGCGCCTCGTTGACAGAGTTCATTACTCGTCTGATTCGTGAAAACGCCCCCGCCATCCTTGAGCAACAGGCATCGATCCAGCTCACCAACGCGCAGTTCGACCGCTTCCTGGCCATCTGCCAGGATGAGGCTCGCAAGCCAAGCGCCAGGATGATTGAAGCGGCGAAGCGGCTCGACGAAGAGGGGTTCTAATTCTTGGCGCTACTACAGGGATTCGTTACCGCCGACAAAAAAGCGCAGAACCTTACCGCATTTGATTGTGGCGAGCCGGGAATGAACCGGTTCCTGGCTCGTTTTGCATGCCGAGACATGAAGCTCGGTATCAGTGCGACCTGGGTACTGCCCACCGATGAGGCTGCTGTTGACGGGAAAGTCCAAGTGGCGGCGTACTACACACTGGCGTCGGCGACTGTCAGGCGCGAAGAGATCCCCCAGAAAAGACTTCCACCCTATGCAATACCTGTAACCCTACTGGCAAAGCTGGCGGTGGATACCGCGTACCAAAACCGGCGCCTTGGCGAAAAGACGCTCGTATCCGCCTTGCGACACGCCGTGAGGCTCACGGATACGGGGCTACCTGCGGTCGGAGTTACGCTGGATATCCTGAACGACGACGCCCTTCGTTTTTACCGGAAGTTCGAAATCTTCGAGCCGTTCTCGAACGATCCCATGCGTCTGTTCGTGCCGATGCAGGTACTGCGCAGTATATAAGCGAAACGACAATATACGTCAAATGACGTACCCCGCCCCGCCGATCAACGCATACCGCCCCTCGACCCCTTCGATAACAATCGATAGCAGGTGTTGTTCCGGATCTGTTAACGCAAGGGGAAAAACGATGAGAATGAAGAAACTGGCAGCAGGTGTGGCTCTGGGGCTGGGTGCGTCAATGTTGAGTTTTGGCGCGTTGGCGGCCGATACCATCAAGGTCGGCGTGCTGCACTCGCTCTCCGGCACCATGGCGATCAGCGAGACCACGCTGAAAGATACCATGCTGATGCTGATCGACGAACAGAACAAGAAGGGCGGTCTACTCGGCAAGCAGCTCGAGGCGGTCGTCGTCGACCCGGCGTCCAACTGGCCGCTGTTCGCCGAGAAGGCGCGTGAACTGATCGAGAAGGACAAGGTGTCCGCCGTATTCGGTTGCTGGACCTCCGTTTCCCGCAAGTCGGTGCTGCCGGTGTTCGAGGAGCTGAACAGCATCCTGTTCTACCCGGTGCAGTACGAGGGCGAAGAGTCGTCGAAGAACGTGTTCTACACCGGCGCGGCGCCGAACCAGCAGGCGGTTCCGGCGGTCGATTACCTGAAGAACGAACTCGGCGTCGAGCGCTGGGTGCTGGCCGGTACCGACTATGTCTACCCGCGTACCACCAACAAGATCCTCGAGGCCTACCTGAAGTCGATGGGTGTGGCCGAAGCGGACATCATGATCAACTACACGCCGTTCGGGCACTCCGACTGGCAGTCGATCGTCTCCGACATCAAGAAGTTCGGCTCCGAAGGCAAGAAGACCGCCGTGGTCTCCACCATCAACGGCGACGCCAACGTGCCGTTCTACAAGGAGCTGGGCGCCCAAGGCGTTAGCGCGGACCAGATTCCGGTCGTTGCCTTCTCCGTCGGTGAAGAGGAACTGGCCGGTATCGATACCACTCCGCTGGTCGGTCACCTGGCGGCCTGGAACTACTTCATGAGCGTCGACAGCGAGCAGAACGACGAATTCATCGAGTCCTGGCACAAGTTCATCAAGAACGAGGATCGCGTCACCAACGACCCGATGGAAGCGCACTACATCGGCTTCAACATGTGGATCGAGGCGGTGAAGAAGGCCGGTACCACCGACCCGTCGGCGGTGCAGGATGCGCTGATCGGCGTAGCCGTGCCCAACCTGACCGGCGGCTACGCGACCATGATGCCGAACCACCATATCGCCAAGCCGGTTCTGATCGGCGAGATTCAGGATGACGGCCAGTTCGCCGTGGTCTCCAGCACACCGGGCACCGTGGTCGGCGATGCCTGGTCCGACTACCTGGAAGGCTCCAAGGATATCGTTTCCGATTGGCGTGCACCGCTGTCCTGCGGCAACTACAACGTCAAGACAGGCAAGTGCTCCGGTCAGAACTTCTGATCCGGCATTCACTTGATCCTAAAGCCGGTCTCCGCTCGTCGGGGACCGGTTTCCCATCTTCATGTTTCCAGGTATTGACCGATGACAGTACGGACATTTGGCGCACTATGCCTGCTCAGTCTGTTGCTTCTGCTCGCCCCCCTGCATGCCATGGCCGCCGGCGAAGAGGAGGTCTACAGCCAGGCGGCGGAACTTTTGATGAGTCGTGGCTTTGATGAGAAAGGGCAGGCGATCCGACTGCTGGCCGAGAACGATCATCCGCAGACGCAGCTGATTCTGACACTGTTGATGGACAGCCGCCTTTACTACAACAAGGATGATGACCGGCTCTATCGGATCGATGATTACGACACCGATAAGCCCGCGATCGAGATCGCGTCCGGCGACAGGGTTGTCATCGAAAAGAAGCGTGATTTCAAGAAGATAACCCTGAATAACCAACTAAGATCGCAGGTTAGGCAGATCCGGGCCGAGATGGGGCTCAAGTCGCCGGATCTGTCTCGCCGACTGGCCGCCGTACGGGCGATGCTCGGCGGCATGGACAGCGATACGCTGGCGTTGGTACGCAAGGCTTACGCCGAAGAGAAGAACTCTGAAATTCGCGAGGTGATGCAGGTCGCCATCGCCATCGGCGAACTGCCCGAGGCCGATGAAGCCCGCGCCCGCGATGCGATCGACACCCTGGCCGGTTCGCTGGAGCCGGATGCGCGTAACGCGCTGACCCAGTTCGCCGCCGCCACCGACAATCAGGCGCTGAAATCGGCCGCCGAAAAGGCTCTGACCTCCATCGAGCAACGCGCCAACTTCTACGGCGGGATCGAGACCCTCTATTTCGGCTTGAGCCTGGGCTCGGTGTTGGTGTTGGCCGGTATCGGCCTGGCGATCACCTTCGGCGTCATGGGGGTGATCAATATGGCCCACGGCGAGCTGATCATGCTCGGCGCCTACACCACCTACGTGATTCAGCAGTTGATGCCCAGCCATATCGGGCTGTCGCTGATCGTCGCGATCCCCTGTGCTTTCCTGGTGTCGGCTCTGGTCGGTATCGCCATCGAGCGTGGCGTGATCCGCTTCCTCTACGGCCGTCCGCTGGAAACCCTGCTCGCCACCTTCGGTATCTCGCTGGTGCTGCAGCAGACGGTGCGCTCCATCTTCTCGCCGCTGAACCGCAGCGTGGCAACGCCGGAGTGGATGAGCGGGCTGATCCAGATCAACCCGGTGCTGTCGCTGACCACCAGCCGCCTGTACATCATCCTGTTCTGCCTGATGGTGTTCTTCGCGCTGCTGCTGGTGTTGAAACGCACCTCGCTGGGGCTGCAGGTGCGTGCGGTATCGCAGAACCGCGCCATGGCCCGCGCCATGGGGGTGCGCTCCGAATGGGTGGATGCGCTGACCTTCGGCCTCGGTTCCGGCGTCGCCGGTGTCGCAGGTGTAGCACTGTCGCAGTTGACCAACGTCGGCCCCAACCTGGGCCAGGCCTACATCATCGACTCCTTCATGGTGGTGGTGTTCGGCGGTGTCGGTAACCTCTGGGGCACGCTGGTGGCCGGTCTCAGCCTGGGGGTCGCCAACAAGGTGCTGGAACCCTGGGCCGGTGCCGTGCTGGCCAAGATCCTGGTGCTGGTGTTCATCATCCTGTTTATCCAAAAGCGCCCGCGCGGACTCTTCCCGCAGCGTGGCCGGGCCGCGGAGGGCTGATCGATGTTTCTGTGGAGGATAATGAAGGATGACCGCGGCGGGCAGATTCTGCTCGCGCTGCTGGCTCTGGCGATCGTGCTGGTGCCGATACTGAACTCGCTGCCGACCGATTCGGCGCTGCATCTGCCCACCTATACGGTGACCCTGATCGGCAAGTACCTGACCCTGGCGCTGCTGGCGGTGGCGGTGGACCTGGTCTGGGGGTACCTGGGGATCCTGACTCTGGGGCATGGCGCCTTCTTTGCACTCGGCGGCTATGCCATGGGGATGTACCTGATGCGCCAGATCGGTGATCGTGGTGTCTACGGCAATCCGAAACTGCCCGACTTCATGGTGTTCCTGAACTGGCAGGAGTTGCCCTGGTTCTGGCAGGGGTTCGATCAGTTCTGGTTCGCCGCGATCATGGTGATGCTGGCCCCCGGCATCCTGGCCTTCGTGTTCGGTGCGCTGGCGTTCCGCTCCCGGGTGTCCGGCGTCTACCTGTCGATCATCACCCAGGCGCTGACCTTCGCGCTGATGCTGGCGTTCTACCGCAATGAGATGGGGTTCGGTGGCAACAACGGCCTGACCGACTTCAAGGATCTGCTCGGCTTCAACCTGCAGTCCGACAGCACCCGTATCGGGCTGTTCATCGCCTCGGCGCTTGCACTGGCGTTCGCCTATCTGCTCTGCCGCTACCTGATGCAGAGCCGCCTGGGCCGGGTCTGTGTCGCGGTACGCGATGCCGAGTCCCGTGCACGATTCATGGGTTACCGGGTCGAGAACGTCAAACTCTGGATCTTTACTATTTCGGCGATGATCGCCGGTGTGGCCGGGGCGCTCTATGTGCCGCAGGTCGGGATCATCAACCCCAATGAATTCTCGCCGCTGAACTCCATCGAAGTGGTGGTCTGGGTCGCCGTGGGTGGCCGCGCCACGCTGTACGGCGCCGTGGTCGGCGCGCTGGTGATCAACTATGCCAAGAGCTACTTTACCGCCGAGCTGCCGGACGTCTGGCTGTTCGCGTTGGGCGGTCTGTTCGTGCTGGTGACGCTGCTGTTGCCGCGCGGCATAACCGGGTTACTGCGATCCAGGGAGGCGGTGTCATGAATCTGCAATCGACCCTCGCGGAGGTGCGGGACCGCGATCACGTATTCTCTTTCCTGCAGCCCCGGCACGCCCCCGAGCTGGATGTCGGCAAGAACGTACTGCTCTATCTGGAGGGGATATCGGTCAGCTTCGACGGCTTCAAGGCGATCGATGACCTGAACCTCTACATCGACGACGGCGAACTGCGCTGCATCATCGGCCCCAACGGCGCGGGCAAGACCACGATGATGGATATCATCACCGGCAAGACCCGGCCCGACACGGGCGCCGCCTGGTTCGGCCAGACCATCAACCTGCTGGAGATGGACGAACCGGCGATCGCCCAGGCCGGGATAGGGCGCAAGTTCCAGAAACCGACGGTGTTCGAGTTCCTGACCGTATTCGAGAACCTGGAGCTGGCGATGGCCGGCGATCGGGCGGTACTCAAAATACTGCGCGCCCGACTCAACGGCGAACAGCGCGACCGCCTGGACGAGGTGCTCGAGCTGATCGGCCTGAAGGCGCTGCCGCAGATGCGCGCCGGCAGTCTGTCGCACGGGCAGAAACAGTGGCTGGAGATCGGCATGCTGCTGATGCAGCAACCGCGGCTGCTGCTGGTGGACGAGCCGGTGGCCGGCATGACCCACCAGGAGATGGACCGCACCGCCGAACTGTTGTCGTCGCTGGCCGGTCGGCACTCGGTGGTGGTGGTCGAGCACGATATGGACTTTGTCCGCAACCTGGCAGGCAGGGACAGAACGGTGACCGTGCTGCACCAGGGCAGCGTGCTGGCCGAGGGGCGGATGGATCAGGTACAGAACAACCGCAAGGTGGTCGAGGTGTACCTTGGCGAGTAGCGGAGAGAGTAGAGAGAGGGGAGGCGAGACGATGCTTGAGATCCAGGGGCTGAACCAGTTCTACGGCCAGAGTCATACCCTCTGGGACGTGGACCTCAGCGTGCCGGCCGGCGAGTGCACGGTGCTGATGGGGCGCAACGGCGTCGGCAAGACCACGCTGCTGCAGTGCATCATGGGTCACCAGGCGGTGAAGAGCGGCGACATCCGGTTCAAGGAGGAGGATCTGCTGAAGAAAGCGGTGGAGCAGCGCCCACGTGTAGGGATCGGCTACGTGCCGCAGGGGCGGCAGATCTTCCCGCTGCTGACCGTGGAGGAGAACCTGCAGATCGGCCTGCCGGTGCTGCCGCGTGGCAAGCGCAGGATTCCCGACTTCATCTTCGATCTGTTCCCGGTACTGGGCGAGATGATGAAACGCCGCGGCGGCGACCTGTCCGGCGGTCAGCAGCAGCAACTGGCGATCGGGCGGGCGCTGGTGGTAAACCCGCAACTGCTGATCCTGGACGAGCCAACCGAGGGGATACAGCCCAACGTGGTGCAGGAGATCGGCGATATCATCCGCCGCCTGAACCGGGAGATGGAGTTGACCGTGCTGCTGGTGGAGCAGAAGTTGCCCTTTGCGCGCAAGGTCGGCGACAGGTTCTGTATACTGGACCGGGGCCGAGCGGTCGCCAAGGGCGCGATGGCCGAACTGGACGATCGGTTGGTCAAGGAGTATCTGACGGTGTAAAGCGGATGGCGAGAGCGTCCGGAATCTTGCACCGCGCTTTCCAAGGTCGGAAGGGGTGTCGCTTTCCGGGACCGTCGCCGGCAGGGATGCCGGCGTCGAGCGTACAGGGATGTATTGACAGCGAGTCCCGGAAAGCGATACCCCTTTCGGCCCTGCACCATCCGAGGAAGGGCTGACGCCAACACAACCGTTAAGGAGAGATACCGATGAACATGGCGGTAACCACCCAAGGCTGGGAGGCTCTGCTCAAGCTGCGCTTCGCCGAGCGGGGCGACAAAACGCGGATCGTCGCGCGCGAACGCCGCGGTCCCTTGGCGGTCCAGCGCTCCTTCTATCCGGAGGGGCCGGTCTGCCACACCTATCTGCTGCACCCGCCCGGCGGGGTGGTCGGCGGCGACAGCCTCGACATCCAGGTCCGGGTCGAAGAGGGTGCCTGCGCGCTGGTGACAACTCCAGGCGCGACCAAGTTCTATCGCTCCGGCGGCCGTCTGGCGACTCAGCAACAGACGCTGTCGGTTGCCGCCGGCGGGTTGCTGGAGTGGCTGCCGCAGGAAAATATCTTCTTTCCCGACGCCTATGCGCGGGTCGAGTCGCATATCGCACTGGAGCCCGGCGCACGCTTTATCGGCTGGGACATTCAGTGCCTGGGTCGACCGGTGATCGGTGAGGGTTTCGATTGCGGACAGGTGGATTGCGCCACCCACCTCGGCATCGGCGGCGAGTTGGTCCTGGTCGATCGGTTACGCACACAGGGGCGCTCCCTGATCGATGCCGCTGCCGGTATGCGCGGTTTGCCGATGTTGGCCACGATGCTGCTGGTACCCGGCGCGGCGACGGCGGAGCAGATGAAAATCCTGCTCGAGACGACCCGCGAGGCGATTGCCGGAGCCGACTGCAAGACCCTCGAGGTCGGTGCCACGCAGGTGGACGGCGTGATCGCGGTGCGTGTGCTGGGGCAGCGCACCGAAGCGATCCTGCGCCTGTTTACCGCGATCTGGCGCCGTCTCCGGCCGATGATTGCAGGCCTGGAGGCAACGCCGCCGAGGATCTGGTCAACCTGACCTGCTCCGACAGGCCCATATCGGCCATCAGCTCGTTCAATATCTTCTGCGGCGTGTAGTCCAGGCAGCGCGCCAGGGCACCGACCCGCATCCTTACCTGCGCGGCGGGAGAACCGAGAAACTCGTCGGCGGCCTGAACCATGCCCGCCTTGTCCTCGGCCAGCAGCCCGCACTGGCCGGAGCGGATAATCGACTTCGGCCCCTTGCAGTTGTAGGCCAGGGTCGGCAGGCCGGCGCTCATCGCTTCGAGGATGACACAGCCGAAGGTATCGAAACGTGAGGGCAGGAGCAGCAGGTCGGCCTGCCGATAGAGTTGCGGCAGTTGGGACTGCTCAACCCAGCCCAGAAACAGCGCGTCGGGCAGTTTCTTGCGCAACCGCTTTTCCGCCGGACCGCTGCCGGCGATCCAGAGCTGGGTCTGCGGGTGGGTTTCGCGCACGCCGGCCAGGATATCCGGCAGATCCATGACCCCTTTCTCTTCGCTCAAGCGCCCGACATAGAGCAGGATCGGCCACTCGTTGCGCTCCTTCGGGATCAGATGGGCGACCTCGGCGCCGACCCCGGCCCAGTGCGCGGTCAGCTTGACCCGCTCGCGCGGCAGCGTCATCTCGTCGCCGGTGAGCCACTCCCGATGCTCCTCGTTGAGCACGAACATGCCGTCGAACTGCCGGTAAAAGGCGCGCACCAGCCGCCGTACGCGGTCCTGCGCGTGATGATCGAGACCGGTCTTGCGACCGAGGAACTCGAGCCAGTCGGTGTGCATATAGAACCAGGCCGGTACCGAATAGGCCTGTTTCAGGTACAGCGCGATCGGCCCCATGCAGAGTTCGGTGGAGCAGATGATGCGGTCGTAGCCGCCGCACTCGAACAGCTTCTGCACCTCGAGCAGATCGGGTACGTGGATCGTCTGTTCCCCCAACTGATTGAAATGGAAGGCGGTCACCGGCCGGATCACCTGCAGATGCGGCTGAGGCTTGAGTGTCGGATGGCACACCAGCAGGTCGATCGGCAGGTCGTGTTTCTGCACCTGAGTCAGGGTATCGCGCAGTGCCGAGGAGACGCCGTTGCGGTCGACAAAGGTGTCGGTCAGCCAGAGTATCCGCTGGGGGTGTCGGGTGGCACCCAACTGCTCGGCCAGCCGATCCAGAAACCGGCGGTTGGAGTAGAGCACCCGGGTACCGGCAAAGGCGGCCCCGGCCAGCACCGTGGCGGAGAGCGCGGGGAAGGTCAGCGTATCCAGCAGCCGGCCCAGATCGATCTGCGACATATCGCGGCCGTCACCGCTCTCGCCGGCGAACAGGGCGCGGAAGTGGGTCGGGACCTCCAGCATCCTGACCAGTTCATCGATCGGCAGGTCGGAGATACCGTCCCGATCGATCTTTTCCAGCTGTGCATGGATGCGACTGAACAGGGTGTGGCTGATCTGGCGGTGCAGCTGCGGGATCGTCTCGCGCAGCAGCTCCGGAAAACGCTCCGGCTCCTTGCGTTGGGTGCGTGCGATCTGCTTGATCAGCTTCAGCGTCGGCTTGAACTCGCGCGATACCCCGAGGTCGACCAGCAGACCGGGCTTGCGGCCTTTCAGAGCCTGATGGAAGGTGTCCAGGAAGGTGAGGGTGTACTTGTGCCGTTTGAGCTCCTGCAGCAGGTTGGACAGCGCCAGGCAGAGCATCTTGTCCTTCAGCGGTCCCTTGTGCAACAGCATGCGCAGCAGGCCCGGATCCTCCATGTTCAACACCACCTGGGCGAAGTAGTCGAGGAAGCTGGCGGTCAGCTTCTCCTCCTCGCCGACAAAACCGTAGGGCGCCATCCGTCCCTCTCTCAGCGCCTCCAGCGCCAGTTCCGGCAGTTTCTCGCCGGCCTCCAGCCGCGCGGCCAGGTTGGGCACCTCGAGCAGCGTGCCGCAACGACCGGCGAACAGGCCGTTGTGATCGTCCGAGCCGCCGGTCAGGCGCTTGCGATAGGGGGTGCGGCAGTAGTCGTGCGGATCCAGCCCATGCTTTTTGGCCCAGGCGTCGATCCGCTCCGGCGTCAGGCTCTCGATCCAACGCAGGGTAAGCAGATTCTGCCAGTAGCCGCGCTGACCGTTCAGTACCTCGAACCGTTCGAACAGCAGCGCGAAGCGCTCGAGGATTTCGGGGTTCACCTCGCGCCCGTGGGTATAGAAGAACAGCGGATGCGGCAGTACCGTGGGCAGATCATGCGCTTTTGCGTAAGCGCAGAAGGCGTAGATATCGTGGCGCAGGTCGTTCAGTTCCCGCTCCTGCTCGGAGTCAAAACCGTATATCAGCACGTGGATGCTGAGGTCGTCGCCGGGGAAGTGGCAGGTGAACTCGGTACCGGTCAGTACCTCCTGTCCCAGCTGCTGCAGCGCCCAACAGGAGCGGGCGTTGTTGTGGTTGGTGATGGTCACCAGATCGGTACCGGCGCGCGCCAGGGCCGCGGTCAACTCCTCGGTCTTCAGCCAGGTTTCCGGCAGGCGCAGCAAACGCCCCCAGAGCTCGTCCGGCACATCGCTGTTGTAGTCGTGACAGTGCAGGTCGATCCGGATCGTCTCCCGCGGATCGAACTCCGCCGGGGCCTGCTCCAGAAAGGTTTCGTACTGCTCGCGGATATCCTGATAGAAGGGGACAGAGGTCATGCGCCGGCTCCGGTGTGTCTGAAAGCAAGCGCAGTGTATTGCGTTTAGGTTGCGGGCAGGTGACAGCGGGCCTTGCAGGCTGTCAACGCGGCATCACCCTTACCCGGCCAAGCTGTTCCAGCGGCCGGGGTTCGCCGATCAGGTAGCCCTGGGCGAAGTCGACGCCGATCTCGCGCAGCAGGCCGAGTGTCTTCTTGTCTTCGACAAATTCGGCGACGGTCTTCAGCCCCATGATATGGGCGATGTTGTTGATCGAGGCGACCATAGCCTGATCGATCTCGTTGTTGGCCATGTCGCGGATGAAGATGCCGTCGATCTTGACGTAGTCGACCGGCAGCTTCTTCAGATAGCCGAAGGAGGAGAGGCCGCTGCCGAAGTCATCCAGCGCGAAGCGACAGCCGAGCCCCTTCAGTTCCTCGATAAAGCTGCGCGCGGCTTCCGGGTCCAGCATCGCGGCGGTTTCGGTGATCTCGAAGCAGAGGTAGTGGGCGGGGATGCGGTGGCGCTCGATATCGGCCTTGATCCGCGCCAGGCACTCGCTGCTGCCGATCGATGCCCCGGACAGGTTGATCGCGCAGTGCAGGGGGCTGTTGTCGGCATGCAGTCGATCGCCGAGCCAGGCCAGGGTGTTGGAGGTAACCCACTGATCGACACTCGGCATCAGATCGTAACGCTCCGCGGCCGGAATGAACGCGCCCGGCGGTACCAGTTGCCCGCGATCATCCAGCATGCGGACGAAGATCTCGATGTGCGGAACCTGCCCGGTTTGAGCCGTCAACGGCTCCAGCAACTGATAGAACAGCCGGAAGCGGTCGGTGTCGATCGCCTGCTGAATGTTGGCCGCCCACTGCATCTGGCCCTGGCGCTGGTTCAACTCCTCGTCGTTGGCCTGATAGAGGTGGACACGGTTGCGGCCCAGATCCTTGGCCGCGTAGCAGGCGGAGTCGGCAATGCTCAGCAGTTCGTCCAGCGACGGGCAGTCGTCTCCGAAGGGGACCAGACCGATACTGACCCCCACCGAGAAGACCTGATTGTCCCAGGAGAAGCGGAAATCCTTGATCGTCTGCCGCAGCTGCTCGGCGATCAGACGGCCCTGCTCCAGGGGGCAGTTGGCGAGCAGGATGCCGAACTCGTCGCCGCCCAGTCGGGCCAGGGTATCGTTCTGCCGGACCAGCGGTTTGATCTCCTGCGCCAGTTGCCGCAGCAGGGCATCGCCGGCGCGGTGGCCGCAGGTGTCGTTGACCAGCTTGAACTGATCCAGATCCAGATAGCAGATCAGGTGGGCGCTCTTGTCGGTCCGTGCCGATATGATCAACTGCTCCAGTCGACGCTCGAATTCGCGCCGGTTGACCAGCCCGGTCAGCGCATCGTGCACCGCCTGGAAGCTGAGCTTGGCCTGCAGTTCGCTGTTCTGCGTGATGTCCTGCATCGCGACCACCCAGCCCATCGGCCGGCCTTGGGCGTCGTGGAGCGGGGCGCAGTTGAGTTGAACCACCGAGCGTTTCGAACGCAGACCGATCAGGTTGAACTGTCGATACTCGCCCGCCGGGTGGCTCTCCTTGCACAGAGTGGCGATCGACACGTTGTCGCCGTTGCCGTTCTGCAGCCGCACAACCTTGTCGATCGGCTGGGCGAATGCATCCTCGGCGCGCCAGCCGGTCAGGGCCTGGGCCACCGGATTGAGGTACACCGTATTCAGTTGCGCGTCGCAGGTGATCACCGCTTCGGTGATCGCCTCCAGCGTTACCTGCGCCAGCTCCGAGTGGCGATGCAGGCGCTCCTCCATCTTTTTACGTTCGCTGATATCGCGAATGACGGCGCTGTACTGAACCCCTTCATCGGTCGGGCTGGCCGAGGTCATCACCTCTATGGGGGTGGGCTCGCCGTCGCTCCCGCGGCCGATCAGTTCATGCGGCCCCTCGTTCTGGCCGGCGGCGATCAGCGGGAGCAGCTTGTCGGTCGGGGTGTTGGGGTAGATGTGCCGACACTCGCGGTGAAGCAGCAGCGCCACCGACTGGCCCACCAACTGATGGGACTTGCGGCCGAAGATCTGCTCGGCGCCGGGGTTTACGCTGGTGATGATCCCCTGTTCGCTGAAGGTGACGACGCCGTCGCGCATATCCTTGAGGATCAGCCGGGTGCGCGAGATCATCCGGCTCAGCTTGCTCATCACCTGGTTGTACTTCTGCGCGATCTGGCCCACTTCGGTGAACGGCTCCACCGGCATCTGCCGGCTCATGTCGCCGGTGCTCTCCTGCTCGTTCATCGCATGGAGAAGGTCGGCCAACTCGGTGCCGGCGCCATGTTCCGAGCTGTTGAGCCCCTCGTGCTCGGCGGCATGGGAAACGCGCAACGGGGCGATGCGGCGAAGGAGGAACAGGAACAGATAGGCAAGGCCGAATGCCCAGACGGCGCAAAGGACAATCCCCTGGAGCTGCACCAGAATCTGCGCGGACCGGCTCAGGCCGGTACCGAGTATCGTCGGATCGCCGAAGATGCCGACCGCAAGCGTGCCCCAGATACCGGCCCCCAGGTGGACGGGGGTGGCCGATATGGCATCGTCCAGCTGCAGGCGCAGCAGGAGCAGCTCCATGGCGCGCATGCACAGCGCGCCGATACAACCGATCAAGGCGGCCTCCGGGGTGGTCACCGCGTGGCAGCCGGCGGTGATCGCCACCAGGCCCGCCAGGGTGCCGTTGATGGTCAACTGCGGACTCTGATTGTTCTCCTTCACGCCAAAGCCCATCAGGATGCCGGTCATCCCCCCGATCGTTGCCGCGATCAGCGTGTTGACGATGATGCCGGGGATCGCGGAGGAGAACTCCAGCGTACTCCCGCCGTTGAACCCTATCCAACCGATGATGAACAGCATCATGCCGAGCATGGCGAAGGGAAGGTTGCTGCACGGAATGGGTTGGGGCCGGCCGTCGAGGAAGCGGCCGTAGCGCGGTCCCACCAGGATGATGGCGGCCAGCGCCACCCAACCGCCCAGGCTGTGCACCACGGTACTGCCGGCGAAGTCGACAAACCCCTGCCGAGCCAGCCATCCCGGAACGCCATTGAGGGAACCGCCCCAGGCCAGGTGACCGAACAGCGGGTAGACCAGCACCGCGATCAACGCGGTCAACAGAATATAGATGCTGAAGCGGGTACGTTCGGCGATGGCACCGGAGACGATGGTCGCCGCCGTCGCGCAGAAGGTAAGCTGGAAAAAGAAGAACGCCGCATCCCAGAAATTCCGCTGACCGAAGTCGGCCGCCATCAGATCGATATCGGGGGTGTAACCATCGTAGAGCCCGAACATCAGGCTGAAACCGATCAACCAGAACAGGGCTGTCGTGACGAGCAGATCGAACGCATTTTTGAGGGCGACGTTGATGGCGTTCTTGCTGCGGGTAAGGCCCGATTCAAGGCAGAGAAAACCGCCCTGCATGACCAGCACCAGCACGGCTGACAACAGAAGCCACAGCGCATTGAACGCCTGATGATCCGACACCTCGCCCCCCTATGCGGAATCGCCGATCCGGCATTCCGGTTTACGTCCGTGTGCAATTGGAGCAATTAGCACGCCAACGCGACCGATATGGATCGATACACCGCAGCATAAGCCAACAATTCTGTACCGAATAAAACACACTTTCTCGATGTTATCCACTCCGACTATCTCGACACGTCAGGCCCTGACGGCCACCAAGGGGAGAAGGGTGGGCAAAAATCGATACTCAAGTGGGCTTCAGCATCCGCGCGCGGCCGTTTAGTATACGCGTTCGAACCCGCCAGCCCGATGGAGCCAGACGTGACGCATTCCTCGATCGACCAGAAGTTGCGTGAGCAGTATGACGAGCTTACGCCACGCGAGCGTCTTCTGGCCGATTTCATACTCGCCCATCCTCAGGATCTGGCCCTGTTCAACACCGCCGAACTCGCCCGTATGTGCGGGGTATCCAAGGCGACCGTTTCCCGGCTGTTCAAGCGACTGGGCTTCTCCTCGTTCAGGGAGGGGCGCACGCTGGCCCGTCAACTGCGCCATCAGGGGGTGCCGGTGGTCGAGGGCGGCGGAGGGCAGGTGGCCTTCGATGCGCATCTGCGCCAGGAGGAGTTCAATCTGCATAGCCTGTTCCAGACGCTGGATCAGCCGCGGCTGGAGTCCCTGGTCAAGGCGCTGGACGGCGCCCGCCGTATTCAGGTGATCGGCTTTCGCAACAGCTACCCGGTGGCGCTGCACCTGCGCCAGCAACTGCTGCAGATCAGAGGAGATGTGCAGATATTGCCGCAACCCGGGCAGTCGCTCGGTGAAGATCTGGCCGACCTCGGCGCGGACGATCTGGTCATTCTGTTCGGCTTTCGCCGACGCCCTCGAGCCTTCGGTGCGCTGCTGAGCGATCTGGCCAAGCGCGAGGTCAAGTTGGCGCTGATCGGCGATAGTTCGCTGTCGCAGGCGGGGCAGAAGGTCGACTGGTGGTTCGAGTGCCCCATCGACTCGCGCTCCGCATTCGACAGCTACGCCGCGCCCATGTGTCTGGTCGCACTGCTGGCCAACCGTTTGCTTCACCTCTCCCTCGAGTCCGGCCGTGAGCGGATCGCCGCGATCAGTCACCAGTATGCAGCGCTCGACGAGTTGAGCCTGTCGGGCCCCGATCTGGACTGACCGATCGACGCGATGCGCCTTTGTAGTGCGCGACATTCCGCCTCGCACCAAATTCGAGCCATATTTCGATTCAATTTCCCGTAGAGTTGCGCTTTTCGCATCTGGAACCAATGTTGCATTACGTGTTTAATGAAACAAAGTGCGACATCACGACTATCTCACGAACATCTCACAAACACTGGGAGCTTGAATTGAACTTCATTGAAGCGAAGCCTGCCGCACACCTGCCCGACTTCACCCAGGGCGCGCTCAATCTCGCCGACCCGCGCCTGGGTGCGGCCATCGTTGCGAGCAGCGATCAGTTTTTTGCACCTGCCGAGCGGATGCTCTCCCCGGAGCCCGCGCGATTCTACCCCGACCGCTATGACGATCACGGCAAGTGGATGGACGGCTGGGAGAGCCGTCGCAAGCGGGGCACGGGAAACGACTGGTGCATCGTACGTCTCGGCGTTCCGGGCTCCATTCGCGGCTTCGATATCGACACCTCCTTCTTTACCGGCAACTATCCCCCTGGGGCTCAGGTAGAGGGCTGCTTCCTGCCCGACGCCGACCCGGATGGATCGACACAGTGGACGGCCCTGACCGAGCCGGTCTCCCTGGGACCGGATGCGCACCATCTGGTGCCGTCCAACTGCGACGGGGTGTGGACCCACCTGCGGCTGAATATCTTCCCGGATGGCGGGGTAGCGCGCCTGGTCGTGTACGGCGCACCGTCGACGGATCTGGCCAACGGCGAACAGGTCAATCTGGCCGCTCGGGAGCTGGGCGCACGCGTACTGGCCTGGAACGACTCCCACTATGGTGATCCGAACAAGATTCTGATGCCGAACAAGGGCGTGAACATGGGCGACGGCTGGGAGACCCGGCGCCGTCGTGAACCGGGCAACGACTGGTGCATCCTGGCGCTGGCTGCGCCCGGCGTGATCGACAGGATCGACGTCGACACCGCTTTCTTCAAAGGCAACTATCCTGATAAGTGCTCGATTCAGGGTGCGTACATGCCTCCGTCCACGGATGACACGTTGATTACGCAGAGCATGTTCTGGGAGGAGCTGCTTGCGCCCCAGCCACTGCAGGCCGACAGCCTGCATACCTTCGGCAGTGACCGGGTCGGGCAGAAAACAGTCACCCATATTCGCCTGAACATCTTCCCGGACGGCGGCATCAGCCGGCTTCGTCTGTATGGTAGGGTGGTGAAGGAGTAGCCTTGTTCGGGAACGCTTTTTGCTTTCCGACTTGAGCTGGACAATCAGGTCGCCGGTCCCCGGCGACCGAGGCATATGAGGACGATCATGGAGCTGTCACCAAGAGAGAAAGACAAGCTGTTGCTGTTTACTGCAGCCCTTCTGGCCGAGCGTCGCAAGGAGCGGGGGCTCAAGCTGAATTACCCCGAAGCGGTAGCCTATATCAGCGCCGCGATCCTGGAGGGCGCGCGCGACGGCCGCAGCGTCGCCGAACTGATGGACTACGGTCGCACGCTGCTCGGTCGCGAGGATGTGATGGACGGCGTTGCCGAGATGGTCGCCGAGGTCCAGGTCGAGGCCACTTTCCCCGACGGCACCAAGCTGGTCACCGTCCATGAACCGATTGTCTGAGGAGGCGCGATGAAACCCGGAGAGATTCTGACCGAACCCGGCGAGATCGAACTGAACGCCGGCCGTGAAACCATCAGGCTTGAAGTAGCCAACACCGGCGACCGCCCGGTCCAGGTCGGCTCCCATTACCACTTTTTCGAAGTGAACGACGCACTGCAGTTCGATCGCGAAAAGGCGCGGGGCTTCAGGCTCGACATCGCCGCGGGTACCGCCGTGCGCTTCGAGCCGGGCCAGAGCCGCACCGTCGAGTTGGTCGCCTACGCCGGTGAGCGTCGGGTGTACGGTTTCCAGGGTCGAGTCATGGGCGCGCTCTAAGCGGCTATCAAGGAGTCAATATGGCAACTATTTCCAGACGCGCCTATGCCGAGATGTTCGGCCCCACCACCGGCGACCGCGTTCGACTGGCGGACACCGAACTGCTGCTCGAGGTCGAGCGGGACTACACCACCTACGGGGAAGAGGTGAAGTTCGGTGGCGGCAAGGTGATCCGCGACGGTATGGGGCAGGGCCAGCGGCCGAGCGCTCGGACCATGGATCTGGTGATCACCAACGCGTTGATCGTCGATCACTGGGGCATCGTCAAGGCCGATATCGGCATCAAGAGCGGGCGTATCGCGGCGATCGGCAAGGCAGGCAACCCCGATATCCAGCCCGATGTCGATATCGCCATCGGCGCCGGTACCGAAGTGATCGCAGGCGAAGGGCAGATTCTGACCGCCGGCGGCATCGACTCCCATATCCATTTCATCTGTCCGCAGCAGATCGACGACGCGCTCTGCTCCGGCATAACCACCATGCTCGGCGGCGGTACCGGACCGGCCACCGGCACCAACGCCACTACCTGCACCCCCGGTCCCTGGAATATCCACCGTATGCTCGAAGCGGCGGATGCGCTGCCGATGAACCTGGGCTTTCTCGGCAAGGGCAACGCCAGCCTGCCGGAGGCGCTGCGTGAACAGGTGGAAGCGGGGGCCATAGGCCTCAAGCTGCACGAGGACTGGGGCACGACGCCCGCCGCCATCGACTGCTGCCTGACGGTAGCCGACGAGATGGATGTGCAGGTGGCGATCCATACCGACACGCTGAACGAGTCCGGTTTCGTCGAGACTACACTCAAGGCGATCGACGGCCGCGTGATCCATACCTACCACACCGAGGGCGCCGGTGGCGGTCACGCCCCCGATATCATCAAGGCGTGTGGCGAGGCCAATATCCTGCCGTCGTCGACCAACCCGACCCGACCCTACACCGTCAACACCGTCGACGAACACCTCGACATGCTGATGGTCTGCCACCATCTCGATCCCTCCATCGCCGAGGATGTGGCCTTTGCCGAATCCCGCATCCGCCGCGAGACCATCGCCGCCGAGGATATCCTGCATGACCTGGGCGCGTTCTCGATGATCTCCTCCGACTCCCAGGCGATGGGGCGGGTCGGCGAGGTGATCACCCGAACCTGGCAGACCGCGCACAAGATGAAGGTGCAGCGCGGCGCCCTGGCCGGCGACTCCGAGCGCAACGACAACAACCGCATCAAACGCTATATCGCCAAATACACCATCAATCCGGCACTGACCCACGGCATCGCCCACGAGGTGGGTTCGGTAGAGGTGGGCAAGCTGGCCGATCTGGTGCTGTGGAAACCAGCCTTTTTCGGTACCAAGCCGAGCATGGTGATCAAGGGCGGCATGATCGCCGTGGCCCCGATGGGCGATCCGAACGCGTCGATCCCGACACCGCAGCCGGTGCATTACCGACCGATGTTCGGCAGCTTCGGTCGTGCGGTGCACAGCACCTCCATGCTGTTCATGTCGCAGGCGGCACTGACCGCCGGCATTCCGAGCCGCTTGGGGCTGGAAAGCCTGATCGGCGAGGTACGTGACTGCCGCAACGTGACCAAGGACAAGATGGTGCTGAACTTCTATCAGCCGAAGATCGAGGTCGACTCGCAGACCTATGAGGTGCGCGCCGACGGCGAGCTGTTGGTGTGCGAGCCTGCGGCCGAACTGCCGATGACACAGCGTTACTACCTGTTCTGATACACAGGAAAGGTTTATATAACAATATGATAAAGCTCATTTCCAAAGCAGACCCTGAAGCGTTGCCGACGGCACGGCTCTGCCTGCCGATCGACTCCCGTATCCGTAGCCGGCTGCGTGTCGAACTCGAGGACGGTCGCGAGGCCGGTCTGTTTCTGCCCAGGGGGCTGATTCTTCGCGACGGCGATAAGCTGCTCAGCGAATGCGGCGAAGTGATCGAGGTGATCGCAGCGGCGGAGTCGGTCTCGACCGTTCGTTGCGACGATCCGCTGCTACTGGCCCGCTGTGCCTACCATCTGGGCAATCGTCATGTCCCGCTACAGGTCGACGCCGGCATGCTGCGTTATCAGCACGACCATGTGCTGGACGATATGGTCCGCGGCCTGGGTGCCGAGATTATCGTCGAACAGGCGCCTTTCGAGCCCGAAGCCGGCGCCTATGCGGGCGATGGCCAGGGACACCACCATCACCACAGTCACGGCTCGCATTCGCACTGAAGCGGGCCGCAGTACACGAATCCAAGGGGATAGCCTATGGGACACCTGAAAGATCTACTGACCGCCGCCGCGATACTGACACCCTCTCTGGCCCTGGCGCATGAAGGGGAGCATTCGGGGTCGTATCTGTCCGGTTTTCTACATGTACTGACGGAACCCGACCACCTGGCGGTAACGTTGGGGCTGGCCGCCGTAATCGGCACCGCCGTTTTCGTGCGCCGGTCGCTGGTCAAGAGACGCAAGCTACGCGGCGAGCGCAGCGCACCCGTTCGGGAGTGATCCGGTGCTGTCGGATCTGCGGCTGTATCAACTGATCAGTCCCGCCTTGCCGGTCGGTGCCTTTACCTATTCGCAGGGGCTCGAGTGGGCGATCGAGTGTGGCTGGGTATCCGACAACACCAGTCTTGAGCAGTGGCTGGCGTCGGTGCTCGAGCACAGCGTGGTCAGCCTGGAGATTCCGGTACTGACAAGGCTGCTGGCGGCGCTGCGCTGCGGCGACGACAGCGGCTTCGACCGCTGGTGCCGCTATTTGATCGCCGCCCGGGAAACCAGCGAACTGCGCGCAGAGGAGCGTCAGCGTGCGCAGGCCTTGATGAGGCTGCTTCCGGCGCTGGAGGTCCCGCTGCCGGAATCGGTCCGCGCCGGTAGTGAAATGACACAGCTGGGCGGCATGGCACTGGCAGCACAGCACTGGAACATCGACGGCCGCGACCTCTGTCGAGGTTATCTCTGGAGCTGGCTGGAGAACGCCGTCATGACCGGCGTGAAGCTTGTCCCCCTGGGGCAGACGGAGGGTCAGCAGCTGTTGATGCGGCTGACCGACAGACTGCCGAGTCTGCTGGATCGGGCGCTAGAGGTAGAGGATGCCGAGGTGGGCAGCTCGACACCGGCGCTGGCGATCGCGAGCAGCCTGCACGAGACCCAGTACTCGCGCCTATTCCGTTCTTAGACAGTCGTAGAGCAGGGCACAATCTATTCAATTTTCGGGAAAGAGAAAGAGTATGAGCGAATACAAATCCCCTCTGCGTATCGGTGTCGGCGGCCCCGTGGGCTCCGGCAAGACCGCGTTGCTCGAAGTGCTGTGCAAGGCGATGCGCGACCGCTACAGCATCGCCGTGGTCACCAACGACATCTACACCCAGGAGGACGCGAAGATCCTGACCCGCGCCGAAGCGCTGCCGGAAGATCGGATTGTCGGTGTCGAAACCGGCGGTTGTCCGCACACCGCCATCCGCGAGGATGCCTCGATGAACCTGGCGGCGGTGGAGGAGCTCGCGCGCAGGCACGGCGATCTCGACCTGGTGTTCGTCGAGAGCGGCGGCGACAACCTCAGCGCCACCTTCAGCCCCGAACTTGCCGATCTCTGCATCTATGTGATCGATGTGGCGGAGGGGGAGAAGATTCCCCGCAAGGGCGGGCCCGGCATCACCAAGTCCGACCTGCTGGTGATCAACAAGATCGACCTTGCCCCCTACGTGGGTGCTGACCTCGCGGTCATGGAAGAGGACACCCGGCGAATGCGCGGCGAACGCCCCTATGTATTTACCAACCTCAAGGAGGGCAAGGGCCTGGACGATATCGTCGCTTTCATCGTGCGCGAGGGCATGCTTGAGGCGGCCTAAAGTAGCGTCTGCACGGATCCGGCATTGGACCAAGGAACTGTTGTAATTCTTTTACACTAAACGCATTATGTCCTTCCTGCCGGTAACCAGGATAACTCGCGGAGAGCCACCGCGAGCGGCCGGCAGATGGTCTACGGATTACAGAAATATAAAAACCGGATCCGACACTTATGCCTCTCAAAGCCCCACAAGCAGGTGGAGTACAGCCGTTAATACAAGGCCGCCGTTGTCTGTGTGGGTGTCGGAGCCTGATTGTCCAGGGAGGAGTCACCCATGGCGGTTAATCCTCCGCGTCAACGCTATCGTCCGGCGCACGTCAAACTTACGCTGCTGCTGGTCCTCTGCATCCTGGCGGCGTTGGGTGCCAGTTTCCTCTATAGCACCTATACGGCACGCCACGCTTTCCAATATGAGCTCGACGACCGCTTTGGTGCGCTTCAGACCTATGCCGACATACTGTCCGACGCCGTTGCGGGACAGGATGAGCGCCAGGTGCACAACCTGCTCGAACTGATCAGGACCGACCCCGACGTACTGCGGGTCGAGGTGCTCGACGCCGATATCCACCCCATCGCCGACAGCGAGTCCGAACTCTACGGGCTGGTCCAGGTCGAGAGCAGGATCGTCGTCCCGATCACCCCGCATGATGCCGAGTCGGAAGTCGGCTGGCTGGTCGCGGAGGTCGGTGCGGAAAGTTTCTATCAACAGCAACACACCCGTATACGGGATAGCCTGCTGACCCTGGTACTGGTTATCGCGACAATCGTCCTGTCGTTGATGTTCTTCCAGATGCGAGTGGTCAATCGGCCTTTGCGACAACTGCTGAGTTCCATTCGCCGCTCCCGCGAAAGCGGCGAGTTCGTGCGCGTGGACAGCCGCCTGCCCAACGACGAGTTCGGCATCATCATCAAGGCCTATAACGAGCTGCTGGAGGAGGTCGACAGGAAGCATCGTTCGCTGAAGGAGAGCGAAACCCGTTATCGCCACCTGTACAACCAGACACCGGCCCTGCTGTTCAGTCTTTCACCGGCCGGCATCATCGAGAGCGGCAGCGAACATTTCCTCGGCCATCTGGGCTACGACAACGATGCCGTGATCGGGCAGCCGTTGAAGTCGCTGGTGAACGAGCCCAGCGAGAGGCCCCGTATCGATCACCTGCTGGCCGAGATATCGACCAAGCATACCGCACAGTCCTACCTCAAGATCATCAACGCAGAGGGGGTTGTTCACTCCATGCGCATCGATGCCACCCCGCGACCGGACGGAGAGGGAGCACTGGCGGTGATGACCGATATCACCAGCCTGGACGAGGCGCTGAGCACGATCGAGCGGCAGGCCAATTTCGATGCCCTGACCGGCCTGCCCAACCGCCACTTCTTCAAACTGCTGCTCGATGAACAGCTGTCGGTGGACGGCATCTACGAAAAGAGCCGCGAAGAGGGCCTGGCACTGCTGTTCGTCGATCTGGACAGGTTCAAGTATGTCAACGACACCTACGGCCATCAGACCGGCGACAAGCTCCTCGCCGCTGCCGGCAAGCGTATCCAGGCGTCGTTGCCGGGAGGGGATTTCGTGGCCCGGCTGGGCGGCGACGAGTTCGCGGTGCTGGTGCACGGAAACATCAACGAGAGATCGCTGATCCAGTTGGCCCTGAAACTGATCAGGGAGCTGGAGGGATCGTTCCTGATCGACCAGTGCACCATGCACATATCGGCATCCGTCGGCATCGCGATCAACCGCGGCGAAGCCGGGACTCCCGACATGCTGCTCAAGAGCGCAGACCTTGCCATGTACAGGGCCAAGTCGGAGGGCAGAGGCCGCGCCTGCATCTTCGTACCGGAGGATGAGCAGCGCACACTGCATCGGGTCAATACCGAGTCTCTGCTGCGCGAATCGCTGCAGGAGGGCTACTTCGAACTGCACTACCAGCCAGTGGTGTCGATGGGGCAACAGATGGTGGTCGGCGCCGAGGCGCTGGTGCGGCTGCGACATCCGGAAAGGGGGCTGATGGCGCCCGGCGAGTTTATCGACGTCGCCGAGGAGACAGGGCTGATCGTGCCTCTGGGCGAGTGGGTGCTGGAGGAGGGGCTGCGGCAGCTCAGCATCTGGCACCGGGAGCATGGCAGCACCCTCTATCTGTCGATCAATGTATCCGGCAAGCAGCTGCAGGACTACCGTTTCGTGCGTACCCTGGAGATGATGCTGAACCGATACCGGATCAGGCCCGGCTACCTGATACTCGAGATTACCGAGTCGATGCTGATGCACCATACGGATCACACGCTGGAGGTGATGAGCAGACTGAAACGGTTGGGCTGCCTGCTCTCGATCGATGATTTCGGCACCGGCTACTCCTCCCTCAGCTACCTGCAGAAGTTCCCGCTGGATATCCTCAAGATCGATCGCTCCTTCGTCACCGATATCGAAAGCAACAAGACCCACCGCGCACTGGTCACCGCCATCATCACCATGAGCCGCTCCCTGAATCTGAAGGTGATCTGCGAAGGGATAGAAACTCCGCAGCAGATGGAGATTCTCCGAGGCATGCGCTGCCAGATGGGGCAGGGGTACCACTTCTCCAAGCCGATTCCGGCATGCCTGTTTACGGAAAACTTTTTGCCCGGGGCGCTGCGCACCACGTCGGCAAGTTAAAAGGCCGCCGCTCCTGCGCATGAGCTCCATGGACGGAGCGAATGCCGCTTTAGCAGGAGCAAAAAGCGGCCCATGCGCCCGCGGCATACCGTACATCCTGTACATAAAAAAGGCCCGCCGTAGAGTGGGCGGGCCGTAATGCCGTGATTACCGGAACACAGGAGCCGTCCTGTTTCCGGCGAAGCCTGTCAAAGCAAGTTCACAATAATGCGAATCAGTATCATTTGCAACACTATTTGAAAATATATTATGTGAAAGTATCGGTTACTTGGGCAACTCGCCGGCGACACCTTCGACGTACCAGTTCATCTTCTCCAGCTCTTCCCAGCTCAGCACCTCGCCCTCGGCCACCTTCAACTCACCGGCCTGGTTCTTGATCGGACCGGCGAAGGGGTGCACGCTGCCGTCCTTGATACCGGCGATCAGCCTTTTCGCCTCGGCAACGACATCGGCCGGAATCGACTCGTTGAACGACGGGATCACGATCGCCTCCTCGGCCATCCCCTCGACCATGGGGCTGCTCTCCCAGGTGCCATCCATCACCTTTTGGGCTTCGGCGATGTAGTGGGGGCCCCAGCTATCGATCACCGAAAGCAGGTGTGCGTGAGGGCCGAAGCTCGACATATCGGATGCCTGACCGACGGCGAACTTGCCGCGACGCTCGGCGGCCTGCATCGCGGCCGGGCTGTCGGTGTGCTGCAGGATGACGTCGACGCCCTGGTCCATCATCGCGTTGGCGGCGTCCGCCTCCTTGCCCGGGTCGAACCAGCTGCTGACCCAGATGATCTTCAACTCGGCATCCGGATTGTATTTGTTCAACGCCAGCTGTACCGCGTTGATGTCACGGACCACTTCGGGGATCGGGAAGGAGGCGATGTAACCGATCTTGTTGCTCTTGGTCATCTGCGAGGCGACATAGCCCGCCACATAACGACCCTCGTAGGTCTTGCCGATATAGGTGGAGAGGTTCTTGCTCAGCTTGTAGCCGGTGGCGTGTTCGAACTTGACCTTGGGATACTGCTTGGCCACTTTCACGGTCGGGTTCATGAAGCCGAACGAAGTGGTGAAGATCAGCCCGTGCCCGCTCTGAGCCAGATTGCGAATGACACGTTCCGCGTCCGCGCCCTCCGGTACGTTCTCGACGAAGGTGGTTTTGACCTTATCGCCGAAGTGCTGCTCCAGCGCCAGACGGCCCTGATCGTGCTGATAGGACCAGCCGTGATCGCCCACCGGACCGACATAGACGAAACCCACCTTCAGCGGATCATCGGCGAACGCCTGTCCGTTAAACAGTGCAGTGCCCAATCCTATGCCTGCGGCGATGCCGGTCAGCAGCTTGTTGAATTGACGACGTTTCATGCAGTGATCTCCTTAGCAGGGAAGTGTTTCATTTTTCGCGATCGGCCAAGGGCGTGGCGAAGGTGTACGCCATGTCCCAGGGAAATCGAATCCAGGTATCCTGGCTCACCTCGGTGATGAAGGTGTCGACCAGCGGCTTGCCGGCCGGTTTTGCATACAGCGTGGCGAAGTGCGCCTTGGGCAGCATCTCGCGGACATACTTGGCGGTCTTGCCGGTATCCACCAGATCGTCGATCAGCAGCATCCCTTCGCCATCGCCTTCGACCGACTTGAGCACATTCAGCTTGCCCTGCTGCGCTGCGGTACCGTTTTCATCGCTTTTGCCGTAGCTGGTGACGCAGACGGTATCGATCAGGCGGATATCCAGCTCACGGGCAACGATCGCTGCGGGAACCAGGCCGCCACGGGTAATGGCGACAATCCCTTGCCACGGCCCCTTGTCGAGCAGACGAAACGACAGCGCCCGGGCATTGCGATGCAACTCGTCCCAGGACACGGGGAAATCCATCTGATAGGGGTGGCTCATCTTGGTTCTCCTTGAAGGTGGAAAAGATGAATTCTAACCATTCGGTCAGGTAAAGCTACCAGCACAGGCGTCATACTGTAGCCACCTCGCTTTAACGCACTCTCAACGGCTTGCATGAAACGGCTTGCCCAGCGACATCGGTGCCAACAGGCGGGCCCTGACCTGGTTGCGCGACAGCAGCACCAACACCAGAATCGTTGCCGCGTAGGGAAGCGTGGCGAGCAGGTTGGAGGAGATGGATACACCCAGCCCCTGAAACACCAGATGGAGAATGCTGGCCAGGCCGAACAGCCAGGCACCCAGCAGCACGCGCTCGACCTTCCAGCTGGCGAAGACGACCAGCGCCAAGGCGATCCAGCCGCGCCCGGCACTCATGTTTTCCGCCCAGAGCGGGGTATAGGCAAGCGACAGGTAGCCGCCGGCGAAACCGGCCATGGCGCCGCCGAACATGATCGCCAGGCAGCGGGTCCGCATCACCGGCAGGCCGATGGCGTTGGCGGCGTGGGGGTTCTCGCCCACCGCCTTGACCACCAGTCCGGGGCGCGAGGAGCGGAAGAACCAGTACACGGCGGCAAACAGGCCGAACGAGAGATAGACCACCGGATCCTGGGCGAACAGCATCTTGCCGATCAGCGGGATATCGCTGAGCAGGGGCAGGGCGAGGGGGGCCAACCCGTCGATCGGCTTGCCGACGAAATCGCTGCCGACAAACGCCGAGAGTCCGGTACCGAAGATGGTCAAGGCGAGTCCGGTGGCAACCTGGTTGGCGCTGAAGCCCAAGGCGATCACGGCGAACAGCAGCGACATCGCCACCCCGGCCAGGATCGCCAGCAGGAACCCCAGCATCAGGCTGCCGCTGACCAGCGTCACCACGAACCCCGCCACGGCGCCCATCAACAGCATCCCCTCCTGGCCCAGGTTCAGTACACCGCTTTTCTCGCACACCAGCTCGCCGAGCGCGACCAGCAGCAGCGGCGTACCGGTGCGCACCATCGCATAGAGAATATTGGACAGCAGATCGATATCCATCAGCGCACGGCCTCCTGTTTGATGGCAACGGGCTCGGTGACCGGTTTGGCCAGTGCCGGAATGCGGATACGGAAGTTGATCAGCACATCGCACGCGAGCAGATAGAACAGCAGCATCCCCTGAAACAGGCCGGTCAGCGCGATCGGCAGACCCAGGTTGATCTGAGCCATCTCGCCGCCCATGTAGATCAGTGCCATCAGCAGTGTGGCGAGCAGAATACCGACCGGGTGCAGACGACCAAGAAAGGCGACGATGATGGCGGCGTAGCCATAGCCGGGCGAGATCTGCGGCACCAACTGACCGAGCGGGCCGGCGACCTCGCCGACACCTGCGAGCCCCGCCAGCGCCCCGCTGATCAGCAGCGCGATCCAGGTCAGACGTTTTTCCCTGAACCCGGCCATGCGCGCGGCCCTGACATCCAGCCCCAGCACCTTGATCTGGAACCCGAGGAAGGAGCGGCTCAGCAGCACCCAGACCGCGACCACGGCCAGCAGCGCGAACAGCATGCCGTAGTGGATGCGGGTACCCTCGATCAGCGTCGGCAGCAGCGCCGAATCGGAAAACATCGCCGACTCGGGGAAATTGAACCCCTCGGGATCCTTCAACGGCCCGTGCACCGCCCAGATCAGCAGATTCAGCGCGATGTAGTTGAGCATGATGGTGGTCAGAATCTCGTTGGCGTTGAAGTAGGTCTTCAGCCAGGCCGCCAGGGCGGCCCAGAGCGCCCCGCCGAGCATGCCGCCCAGCAGCACCACAGGCAGCACCCAGCCGCCCTCGGCGTCAAGCAGTTGCAGCGCACAGGCACTGCCGATCAGGCCGCCCATCAGCAGTTGCCCCTCGGCGCCGATATTCCATATCTTGGCCTTGAACACCACCGACAGCCCGATGGCGCAGAGCAGAATCGGCGCCGCCTTGACGAACAGCTCCGCCACACCATAAAGGTCCGAGACCGGCAGAATCAGCAGCGTATGCAGCGCTTCGATCGGATCCCGGCCGAGCAGGGCGAATAGAACGGCGCCGCTGAGCAGCGTCAATACACCGGCAAGAATCGGTGACAGCCAAGCCATCGGTCTGGATTGTTGGCCGCGGGGTTCCAGTTTGATCATCGTCTATCCTCTTGCCGCCGCTTCAGGCGCTGACCAGGGTTTCAGCGGTTGCATCCGATGGGCTGAAATCGCCCGCCATCCAGCGTCCCACCTCGTTGATACCGGTCTGCGGTGTTGCCTTGATCGGCGACAGGCGACCGTGACAGAGCGCACCGATGCGGTCGGAGATCTGGAACAGCTCGTCGATATCCTCGGAGACCACCAGTATCGCGGCACCCTGATCGCGTAGTTCGATCAACGCCTTGTGGATCGCGGTGGCGGCACCGATATCCACGCCCCAGGTGGGATGCGCGGCGATCAGCAGCTTGGGCTGCTGCATGATCTCGCGGCCGATGATGAACTTCTGCAGGTTGCCGCCGGAGAGGCCGGCGGCATGGGTCTCGGTACTCGGTGTCTTGACGCGATAGCGCTCGATGATCCGCTCGGCGAAGCGGCGGGTCTTGCCGTGGGCGACCAGCCCTCGGTTGACCAGCCCGGTCAAGAAGCCGGTGAGCAGGGCATTGTCCTTCAGGCTCATGTCGGGAACCGCGCCACGCCCCAGCCGCTCCTCGGGCACGAATGCCATACCGGCGGCGCGTCGTTCGCGCGGCGAGAGCCGGCCCACGGCACCGTGCGGAAAGTGGATCGCGTCGTGGTTTTCGACCTCGTCCTCGCCACTGAGCGCGCCGAGCAGTTCCTCCTGCCCGTTGCCCGCCACGCCGGCGATGCCGAGAATCTCACCGGCATGCACGTCGAAACTGATCGCCTGCAGGTCGACGCCGAAGGGGTCTTCGCTGATACGGGTCAGGCCTCGCACCTGAAGAAAAGGCTCGCCGCCCTGTACCTTGGGGTAATCCGCACCGATCGGCGTATCGTCGCCGACCATCATCCGCGCCAGGCTTTCGGAACTCTCCCGGGTCGGCACGCACTCGCCGGAGACCCGGCCGGCGCGCAGGATGGTGGCGCGGTGGCAGAGCGCGCGAACCTCGTTGAGCTTGTGGCTGATAAACAGGATCGAACACCCTTCGTCGGCCAGTTGGCGCAGAGTCACGAACAGGGTCTCGACCTCCTGCGGCGTCAATACGGAGGTAGGCTCATCCAGAATCAGCAGCTTGATCGGCTGTATCAGGCAGCGCATGATCTCGACACGCTGCCGTTCGCCCACCGACAGGCTATGCACCTCCCGGTCGGGATTCAGTGCCATGCCGTACTTCCCGGAGACCTCACGGATCCTCTGGGCCAACGAGGGCAGGTCACCGGCCTCCTTGCCCAGCGCCAGCGCGATGTTTTCGGTAACGGTCAGGGTCTCGAACAGGGAGAAGTGCTGAAACACCATGCCGATGCCCAGCTTGCGCGCATGAGCGGGGTCGCGGATATCGATCGGCAGACCGTCCCAGAGCAACTCGCCCCGGTCGGGCTTGACCAAGCCATAGATCACCTTCATCAACGTGCTTTTGCCGGCGCCGTTTTCACCCAGCAGCGCGTGGATCTCGGCCGGTTCTATATTGAGGTCGATGGAGTCGTTGGCGAGGCAACCCGGATAGCTCTTGGTGATCCCGCGCAGCGTAAGGCGGGGCGGTGTGATATGTGGTTCAGCCATAGGCTCCGCTCTTCTGATTCAACATACACGGCCGTTGCCGTACCCCGAGAGACGATCCGTGCGCTCCTCTTGGATGCAAAAAGCTGACCATCGAGTCATGTTTCTGTTCTTGATAAAAAGCTCTTGACCAAAAGTTCTTGACCAAAAGGTCAACAATGGCAGGATTTCTGCACCTGCGCCGTAATTGACCGACCGGACAACATCCAGGATGCGAATTATAACGGCCTTTGAGCGGAATGACGTCCCCTCGATAACCGGTCGACGCCGCGCCGAAGATATCAATGTAAACTATCATATAAACAGGCATTTAGTGATTATTCATCAATCAATGCCTCAATGGTTCCTCAACCGGGGAGAGAGCTGTACAGATGATTCGCTTTCTTTGCAACGAACAGGAGATCACCCTTGATGAGTGCCGGCCGGAGCTGAGCATTCTCGAGTATCTGCGCACCGTGCTGGCGCACAGAGGCACCAAAGAGGGGTGTGCCTCCGGGGATTGCGGCGCCTGTACGGTGGTTGTCGCGGAGCCGGACGGGGAACTGGATGGAGAACTGGATGGAGAGGGGCTGAGGTACACCAGCCTGAACAGTTGCATCACCTTTGTCGGCACCCTGCACGGCAAGCAGTTGCTGACGGTCGAGCATCTCGAACAGAGCGGCCAACTGCATCCGGTGCAACAGGCGATGGTCGATCTGCACGGCTCTCAATGCGGCTTCTGCACCCCCGGCTTCGTCATGTCGATGTTTGCCCTATACAAGAGCATGAACAAGAGCATCGATACCCCCACCCGTGCCGATGTGGAGCGGGCGCTGGCCGGGAATCTGTGCCGCTGCACTGGCTACCGCCCGATCATCGACGCCGCGTTGAGCCTTGCCGGGCGCGGCGGGGCTGACCGATTTACGCCGTCGGCGGCCGCAACCTGCGCACGATTGCGCAAGATCCGCGAGGATCACCCCAGCGGCTCGCTGCAGCAGGGGGAGCGCCGCTTCTTCCTGCCCTCGACCGCAGACGAACTGGCCGCATTGATGCAGGCGCACCCCGAAGCGCGTCTGGTGGCCGGCGGCACCGACCTGGCGCTCGAGGTCACCCAGCAGTTGCAGCAGCCCCCGGTACTGATCCATACCGGCGCGGTAGCCGAACTCAACGAACTGGTCGCGACAGAGCACAGCCTGCTGATCGGCGGTGCGGTCAGCTACACCCGACTCGAGCCGCTGCTGCAACAACACTTCCCGGCGTTCGCAAGACTGCTCGATCGTCTCGGCTCGTTGCAGATACGCAACCAGGGCACGTTGGCCGGCAACATCGCCAACGCCTCGCCGATCGGCGATACGCCGCCGGTACTGTTGGCCTTGGGTGCCAGGCTTCACATACGCTGCGGCAATCGATGCGAGGTGATCGAGATCGACGATTTCTTCACCGGCTATCGCAAAACCGCTCTACCGGAGCGGGGCTTTATCGAACAGATCGAGATCCCGCTGCAGCCCGATCGCATACTGAAGGTATACAAGGTGTCCAAGCGACTCGATGACGATATCTCGGCGGTCTGTGCGGCGTTCAGCCTGAACCTGCAGCAGGGGATAGTCGTCGATGCCCGACTCGGTTTCGGCGGCATGGCGGCAACACCCGTGCGGGCGTTCAACGCGGAACGGGCGCTGATCGGCCAAGCCTTCACCGCCGAGGGAGTCGCCGCCGCGCAGCAGGCGCTGGAGCAGGATTTCTCCCCCATCGACGATGTACGGGCAACGGCGGCCTACCGGCTGAACGTGGCCCGCAATCTGCTGTCGAGAGCGGTGCTGGAGCAGGATCCCCGGTTCGCCGATCAGCCGCTGGAGGTGGCCCGGTATGCGTAATCTGACACCCGTATCCGAGAAGGTAACCGGCGCCGTTGGGGCCACGGGCGTTGCCCGTGCTCACGAAAGCGCGACCAAGCATGTCTCCGGACAGGCCACCTATGTCGACGATATCGTCGAGCCGCAGGGTACGCTGCATGCAGCCGTGGGGTGTTCAACCATCGCACGGGGCCATATCCGCACCCTGGATCTGAGCGGTGTGCGCACCGGCGAGGGCGTGGTCGCGGTGCTGGAACTGGCGGATATACCGGGGCAGACCGATGTCGGCCCGGTGTTCCCGGGCGACCCGCTGCTGACGGCGGACGAGATCCGCTATGCGGGCCAGCCGATCTTCGCGGTCGCCGCCGAGACCGAACTTCAGGCGCGGCGTGCGGTGCAGCGGGCGGTGATCGAATATGAAGCGCGAGAGCCGTTGCTGGATGTCACCAAGGCGCTGCAGGAACAGATGTTCGTGCGCCCCTCCCACCGGATGCAACGCGGGGATGCGCGCCGGGCAATCGATGACGCGCCGTTCAGGCTCCAGGCGGAGCAGCACCTCGGCGGGCAGGAGCACTTCTATCTCGAGGGGCAGGTCGCCCTGGCGATACCGGCCGAGGATGGCGGCATGCTGGTATACAGCTCCACCCAACACCCCAGCGAGGTGCAGAAGCTGGTTGCCGAGGTGCTGGATATTCCGCTCAACCGCGTCACCGTCGACATGCGCCGCATGGGCGGCGGCTTCGGCGGCAAGGAGACCCAGGCCGCGCCCTGGGCCTGCCTGGCGGCGCTGCTGGCCCGGATATGCGGACGTGCCGTCAAGCTGCGCCTGCCGCGCGCCGACGACATGGCGATGACCGGCAAGCGCCATCCGTTCTACAACCGCTACGAGATCGGTTTCGATCTGCAGGGGCGGCTGCTCGGCGCCGATATCAGCGTGACCGGCAACTGCGGTCACTCGCCGGACCTGTCGGATGCGATCGTCGACCGCGCCATGTTCCATGCCGACAACGCCTACTTCATCCCCGATGTCAGCATCGTTGGCCACCGCTGCAGAACCAATACCGTGTCGCAGACCGCCTTCCGCGGCTTCGGCGGTCCGCAGGGGATGATGATCATCGAACGGGCGATGGACGACATCGCCCGCGCCGTGGGGCGGGATCCGCTGGATATACGCAAGCTCAACCTGTACGGCGGGCCGTCGGGCCGAGATCTGACCCCCTACCATCAGCAGGTGGAGCACAACCCGCTGCCGGAACTGATCGAGCAGTTGGAGAAGAGCAGCGACTACCGTGCACGCCGCCGAGAGATCAAAGGGTGGAACCGGACAAACCCGGTGCTGAAGCGGGGCCTGGCGCTGACCCCGGTGAAGTTCGGCATCTCCTTCACGCTGCAGCACATGAACCAGGCGGGCGCACTGCTGCACATCTACACCGACGGCAGCATCCAGCTCAACCACGGCGGTACCGAGATGGGGCAGGGGCTGCATACAAAGGTGATCCAGATCGTGGCGGAGGCGCTGTCGGTCGACCCCGAACGGATCCAGATCACCGCCACCCGTACCGACAAGGTGCCCAACACCTCGCCGACCGCGGCCTCCAGCGGCACCGATCTGAACGGCCAGGCGGCACGCAACGCGGCGCTGGAGTTGAAACAGCGGATCGCCCGCTGCGTCGCCGAGCAAAAGGGCGTCGAGATCGAATCGGTACGCTTCGACAACGGCCGGGTGCTGTGGAGCGACCGGGAGGGGATGAGCTTTGCCGAAGCGGCGCAACTGGCCTACCTGAACCGCGTATCGCTGTCGGCCACCGGCTACTACCGCACGCCGAAGATCTGGTACGACCGCGAGCAGGCCAGGGGGCGGCCGTTCTTCTACTTCGCCAACGGCGCCGCGGTTTCCGAGGTGGTGATCGACACGCTGACCGGCGAATATCGAGTGTTGGCGGTCGACATCCTGCACGATGTCGGACGCAGCCTCAATCCGGCGGTGGACCTGGGCCAGATCGAAGGCGGCTTCATTCAGGGGATGGGCTGGCTCACCACCGAGGAGCTGAAATGGGACGTCGAGGGGCGGCTGATCAGCAACGCTCCGGCCAACTACAAGATCCCCGCCGCCGGCGATACTCCGCCGCGCTTCAAGGTCGAGCTGTTCAAGCGCGACAACGAGGAGGAGACGATCTACCGTTCCAAGGCGGTGGGCGAGCCGCCCTTCATGCTGGCGATCTCGGTCTGGTCGGCGCTGCGCGATGCCGTCGCCGCGCTGTCCGACTACCGCATCAGCCCCGACCTCGACGCCCCGGCCACGCCGGAGCGGGTGCTGAACGCGGTGATCGCCACACGTGATGCGATGCGGGAGGGTGGCGCATGATAGGTTGGGGCGAAGCACTGGCCGAACTGCAGCATCGCGGCGAGGCTTACGTCATGGTAACGCTGATCGGCACCCTGGGCTCCACGCCTCGGGCGAGCGGCAGCAAGATGATCGTGACCGCGGAGGCGAGTTTCGACACCATCGGTGGCGGTCATCTGGAGTTCGCGGCGATCGCCCATGCACGCAAGCTGCTGTGCGAGGAGAGCGACAGCCAGAGCCTCGAGCAGTACCCGCTCGGCGCGAGCCTGGGGCAGTGCTGCGGTGGCCGGGTCTCGGTGCTGTTCGAACACTTCGCCGCCCGCGGTCAGTCACTGCTGGTGTTCGGTGCCGGACACGTGGCAAAGTCGCTGATGCCGATTCTGGCGGAGCTGCCGCTGCGGATACGCTGGATCGACAGCCGTGCCGAGCAGTTCCCGGCCCGGCCACCGAAGGGTGTCGAGATCTGCATCACCGACGAGCCGGTGGAGGAGGTCGAGCAGGCCCCGCCCGGCCAGTGGCTGCTGGTGCTGACCCATGACCACCGGCTTGACTACGCCCTCGTCGAGGCGGCGCTCAAGCGCGGCGATACAGGGTATCTGGGCGTGATCGGCTCGCACACCAAGGCGCGCCGCTTTCGCCAACGGCTCGAGCACCGCGGGTTCAGCGACACGCAGATCGCGCGGATGATCTGCCCGGTCGGTCTGCCGGAGGTGTCGGGCAAACGGCCGATGGAGGTGGCGGTATCGATCGCGGCGCAGTTGATCGCGCACTACCGACGCCACGCCCCGGCCGACCCTAAACGCGCCGGTGTGGACTGGCGACAGCTACAGTCTCAACTACAGTCTCTGCTGACGACACCCAACCCTGATCGAACGGATATCAACCAGGAGACCCGATGACACTTGAACAGTTGAACCATCTTGATCCCGAGACCTGCGCCGATACATTCCGCCGCTGCTGTGTCAGCACCCGCTGGGTCGAGGGGATGGTGGCGCAGCGCCCCTTCGCCACGCGCGATGAGGTTATCGAAAGCGCCGACCGTATCTGGGCCGCGCTGTCGATGCCCGACTATCTCGAAGCGTTCGACGGCCATCCGAAGATCGGCGACCTCGACTCGCTGAAAGCCCGATACGCAGATACCAAGGCGCTGGCCGGCGGCGAACAGGCCGGCACCGCCGGAGCAAGCGACGAGGTACTCGACGCCCTGGCGGCGGGGAATCGCGAATATGAACAGCGTTTCGGCTTCATCTTCATCGTCTGCGCCACCGGCAAATCGGCCGAGGAGATGCTCAAGCTACTCAACGAGCGCCTGGACAACGATCTGATCAGCGAACTGGCCATTGCGGCGGCGGAGCAGGCCAGGATCACACGGCTGCGGCTGAATACGCTGCTTGACGAACAGGGCGTCTGAGCACCCCTCTCGACCATCCCGCTCATTGAAGAAGCTATCAAAAATCAAAAGGATATCGATGAAACTTAAACCCGAAACGATCACTGCCGAACGATTCGCGCCGTTCGGCGACCTGATCGAAACCGGCACCGATCCGATGATCATCAACTACGGCAACACCGAGCGCCACCACGATCTGGCCGAGCTGGATCTGCTCGAGCAGGGCGGCAAGCCGATCGTCAGCATCTTCCGCTCCCGGCCTCTGCCGCAACCGATCACGCTGAAGCTGATGGAGCGCCATCCGCTCTCGTCCCAGGCCTTTATTCCGCTCGGGGATCGGCCCTATCTGGTTGCCGTGGCACCGGCCGGCGAGTTCGATGCCGGCGCCCTGCGGCTGTTCATCGTCGGACCAGGTCAGGGCGTCAACTATCACCGCGGCACCTGGCACCACTTCTGCCTGGCGCTTGGCCGGGTCAGCGATTTTGTCGTCATCGATCGTGGCGGCGCAGGCCACAACTGCGACGAGATAGAGCTCCCCGAACCGATAGAGGTGGATCTGAGCGACTGCGTGGAGCCGATCGACGCATGAACACGCAGAAAGCGCTTCGCGGTCAACTGCTCTATTTCGTGGACGATCCGGCCTCGGCGGGCGAGGCCGCCTGGGTCCACCACGCCGACGGCATCGTCTGGATCGAGCACGGCCGGGTACGACTGGCCGACGACGCGCAGCACGTGCTGCCGCAACTGCCCGACGGCATCGAGATCGAGACCTTCGCGCACCACCTGCTGGTACCGGGTTTCATCGATACCCATATCCACTACCCGCAGACCGAGATGGTCGCCGCCTACGGCGAACGCCTGCTGGAGTGGCTCGAGACCTACACCTTCCCGGTCGAGCGCAAGTTCGGCGACCCGGACTATGCGCGGGAGATCGCCTCGATCTTCCTTGACGAGTTGCTGCGCAACGGCACCACCACCGCGCTGGTGTTCGGCAGCGTACACCCGGAATCGGTCGATGCCTTCTTTGCCGAGGCGCAACGGCGCAAGCTGCGCATGATCGCAGGCAAGGTGATGATGGACCGCAACGCGCCCGAGTATATCTGCGACGAGGCGGAGCAGAGCTACCGCGACAGCAAGGCGCTGATCGAGCGCTGGCACGGCGTCGACCGGCTGCAGTACGCGGTAACCCCGCGCTTCGCCCCCACCAGCAGCGAGCGACAACTGGATCTGGCCGGTCGACTGCTGCGCGAGCATCCCGGTGTCTACCTGCACACCCACCTGGCGGAAAACCGGGAGGAGTGCGCCTGGGTGGCCGAGCTGTTCCCGCAGGCAAAGCACTATCTAGACGTGTACGACCGGGCCGGCCTGCTGTCGCGCCGCAGCGTGTTCGCCCACGGCCTCCACCTCTGCGACGACAGCTGCAGGCGGTTGCGCGAGACCGGTTCGGCCGTCGCGCACTGCCCGAGCTCGAACCTGTTTCTCGGCTCCGGACTGTTCGAACTGGACCGCCTGACGGAGCAGGGGGTGCATATCGGCATGGGCACCGACATCGGCGGCGGCACCAGCTTCTCCATGCTGCGCACCCTGGCCGACGCCTACAAGATCCAGCAGTTGCGCGGCCACAAGCTCGACCCCTTCCGGGCACTCTATCTGGCCACGCTCGGCGGCGCGCGGGCGCTGGATCTGGAGGACCGGATCGGCAGCTTCCGCACCGGCTGCGAAGCGGACATCATCGCGCTCGATCTGCACGCCACGCCGTTCCTGAAGTTCCGCACCGCCCAGTGCGGCAACCTGTTTGAAACCCTGTTCGTGCTCAACACTCTGGGCGATGACCGCGCCATTGCGGCGACCTGGGTCATGGGGGAGATCGCGCACAGGAGAGAGACCCGATGATCGACGCTCTACTGACCGGCTATCTTGCGAGCTATCTGACCGACTGGCTGAACCTGCTGTTGCGCTTCCTGCACGTGGTGACGGCGATCGCCTGGATCGGCGCCTCCTTCTACTTCATCTGGCTCGACAACGCGCTGGAGGAACCGCCGCAGTGGAAACGGGAGAAGGGGATCAAGGGCGATCTCTGGTCGATCCACGGCGGCGGCTTCTACGAGATCGCCAAGTATCGCCTGGCACCCGAAGTGATGCCCAAAACGCTGCACTGGTTCAAATGGGAAGCCTACTCCACCTGGATCACCGGGATCCTGCTGCTGACGCTGATGTACTACGTCGGCGCCGACAGCTACCTGATCGACCCCGGCAAGGCGGAGCTGACCCAGTGGCAGGCGATCGGCATCGGCGTGGGTACGCTGCTCGGCGGTTTCCTGATCTACGAAGCGGCGGTGCGTTCGCCGCTGGTGAACAACGGCCTGATCTTCGGGCTGACGATGCTGGCGGTGATCACGCTGATCGCCTGGGCGCTCAACCAGGTGTTCGGCGCCCGCGCCGCCTATATCCATGTCGGCGCGCTGATCGGCACCTGCATGGCGGCGAACGTGATGATCGGCATCATGCCCGCCCAGCGCGCACTGGTGGACGCGGTCAAACGCGGTGTCGAACCCGACCCAGGGCCTGCGCTGATGGCGAAGCTGCGCTCCACCCACAACAACTACGCCACGCTGCCGGTGCTGTTCATCATGCTCAGCAACCACTACCCGATCACCTATGGCCATCAGTATGGCTGGTTGATCCTCACGGCCCTGGCCCTGATCGGCGCCTGGGCACGGCACTTCTTCAACCTGCGCCACCGCGGCATCGTCAAACCCTGGATCCTGGTCTCCGCATTTCTGGCGTTCTGTGTGCTGATCTGGCTGCTGCGTCCGGCCGCGCCGACACCGCTCGACCCGTCCGCGGCTTCACTGAGCGACGCCGAAGCGATCGCACTGGTGCAGACACGCTGCGCCACCTGCCATAGCGCGACGCCGAGCGACGAGGTGTTTACCGCCGCACCGGCGGGGGTCAGTTTCGACAACGCCGAACAGATCACGCGGATGATCGACAGGATCGAGGCACGCGCAGTGCTGACCCACGACATGCCGTTTCTGAACAAGACCGATATGAGTGACGCCGAACGGGCGCTGCTGGGCGAGTGGATCGCCCGTCGGCGTGAGCAGGGGGGATGATCAGCGGCCGACGAGCCGCTCGATCAGGGTTCTGAATACCCGCAGGTGATCCTCCATCGACAGAGGATCGCCGCTCTGGCGGATCAACTCGCCACCGCTCTCCTCGATGGCGCCCACCAGCATCAGATTGTCGGCCATGCCGAACGCCTCGACCTGCTGATCTTCGCTGTCCCAACCCGGTGTCGGCTGCTCGACACGCTCGCCATAATCGCGTGTGTCCAGGGTGTAGCCCCAGACAGGCTTGCCCTGGGCTCTCATGTAGCCCATCTCGAACGCGGTGCCGCCATCCAGTCCGGGGCCTCGAAACGGGGTCATGTTGGCCACGATCAGATCGCAGCGGTTCATCAGGTCGACATCGGCGCCGTAGATCGCGAGCCCCGAGCGTAAAGGGCTCAAGCCGCGAAGATCGACGTTGCTGTCCAGCGGGAACAGCCCCTCGAATCCATGCTCGGCACAGATCGCCGCCTTGGCCTGGCCAAGCGCCTTGGCGTCACGGCGAAACACATCGGGTCCGGCCAGATAGATCTTCCGTGTCATTTGGCGATCCCGCATCCCTTGAGGATGATGTGGGTGAGGGTATCGGTGGCGTCCCGGTAATCCTCCTCGTCCAGTGTCTCCTTGCCCAGCGCGGCCTTGATCTGCACCGCAAAATCGGCGTAGTGCTGGGTCGAGGACCAGAGCAGGAAGATCAGGTGCTCCGGGGTTACCTCCGGATCGATCCGGCCCTGCGCGGCCCAGGCGCGGAATACGTCGGCCCGGCCCTTGAACCAGAGGTTGTAGTCCTCGCGGAAGTACTCCTTCATGTTCGGCGCGCCATTGACCAGTTCGGTGGCAAAGATGCGGGAGGCCAGCGGATTGTCGACGGAAAAGCGGACCTTGCGGGCGATATAGTGGGTCAGTACCTCGTACGGATCGTCATCGGCGGTGATGGCGTTCAACGTGCTGTCCCAGAGTTCGATGATGTCGCCGATAACGGCGATATAGAGGCCAAGCTTGTTCTTGAAGTAGTAGTGGATATTGGCCTTGGGGAGACCGGCGCGCTGAGCGATGTCGTTCATGCTCGCGCCCTTGAATCCGGAGGACGCGAACTCGATCTCCGCGGCACGGAGGATGATCGACTCGTTCTTCTGCCGAATGCGGCCGGCCGGCCGGGTGCTTGTCTCTGTCTCGATTTTAAACAGCATTGTGGTCTGGCTCCGAATAACCCATCTTGCACAAGATCCGGGAGCGCATTCTGCGTGCGCTTTCCCACGGACAGTGGGGCATTATACGCAAAATAAGCATATGGATATGGCCATTTTGGTTATGAGCTTATGCCTCTCCTTTCGATTCACCGGGTGCTTCGTGCCGGTAGGCGTTGATGCCGCTTGCCGGTTCGGGCAGCAGCAGCGTCAGCAATATCGCCGCCAACCCGCCGCTGGTGATCGCCGAACCGAAGATATTCTGTATCAGCACCGGCATCTTCGACAGCGGTTCCGGCGCCAGGATCACGCCCAGACCAAGGCCGAACGAAACCGCCATGATCAGCATCTTGCGGCGATCCAACTGCTCGGTGGCGAGAATCTTGATCCCGGCGGCGGCAACGGTGCCGAACATCACCAGCGTCGCGCCGCCCAGAACCGGCTTGGGTATCTGCTGCAATACCGCACCGATGATGGGAAATAGACCAAGGATCACCAAGATGGCGCCGATATAGTAGCCCACATAACGGCTGGCAACGCCGGTCAGTTGAATCACGCCGTTGTTCTGGCTGAAGGTGGTGTTGGGAAAGGTGTTGAACATCGCGGCCAGTGCCGAATTGATACCATCGCCAAGCACGCCGCCGCGGATGCGTTCGATGTAGATCGGGCCCTTGACCGGCTCTCTGGAGATCATCGAGTTGGCGGTAAGGTCGCCGGTGGACTCGATGGCGGTGATCAGATAGATCAGCGCGATCGGCATGAATGCCGCCCAATCGAAGTCGAACCCGTATTTGAACGGAAGAGGGATGCTGATCAGCGGTGCATCGATAGCGCCGAAACCGACCTTTCCCAATGCCAGCGCGGCGATGAATCCGGCACCCAGCCCGATGATGATCGATGACAGGCGTATCCAGGGGTTGCTCGAGCGGTTGAGCAGAATAATCGTCAGCAGTACGCCAAGCCCCAACGCAAGATTGGTGCCGCTGCCGAAATCGGGTGCGTTGACGCCACCGGCAAGATCGGTCATGCCGACCTTGATCAGACTGATGCCGATGATGGTGATAACGATTCCGGTAACCAGTGGCGTGATAACGCGCTGCAGCTTCTGAATGAACTGGCTGAGAAAGATCTCGACAAACGCTCCCAGGAAGCAGACACCGAATATCAGCGACAGAATCTCCTCGGGACCTCCCCCCTTGTTCTTGGCGATGAAACCGGCCGCCAGTACGGAGTTCAGGAAAGCGAAGCTGGTGCCCTGCACACAGATCATGCCGGCACCTATACCCAAGGGTTTTCTGGCTTGAATAAAGGTACCGACGCCCGACACAATCAAGGACATACTGATCAGATAGGGCACCTCGGCACCCAACCCCAGCACACCACCAATGATCAGCGTCGGCGTTATGATGCCGACAAAGCTCGCCAATACGTGCTGCAGAGCGGCAAAAATGGACTCGGCCGGGCCGGGATGTGCTTCGAGCGTATACAGCAGTTCCGTGTTTGCAGGACTGTCTGACATGGTTTTCCTCCTGTGGCGCACCAAGGTGCTTGCCGATGAGAGATCCTGATTAATTAAAGAACAAATTCGGACAGAGCCGATACCGATGAGTATCGGAAGCAAAAACCTGACCACTCGGTTTAATTTTCGGAAAAACTTATAAATATCCAAATATCATATAGTTACAATCCATTCTCGATGTCGTTTATTGCTCACTAATGGATCTCTGCAACCAGATAACCGCCCGATTATTGGGCGCCTCTTCGGAGGTACTCCGCCGGTTCAACCGGATACTCACCTCGACGTATTATTAATACCTAATACATACCATGTATATAGATATCCATATCCATAGAGATAGAACGCCACAACTCAGCCCAGCCGATCGAGCGCCGCCCACCCCCAGAGGTGTCGCTTGTCGGCCATCTGCTCTATGATCTGCGCCTTGTCGTGCAAATCATGGAAGCAGATCGATGTCGAGTGACTCCCTCCTATTGTTGGCCATCGCGCTGCCGATGGCATTCCTGTTGGCCTGGGTGCTGGCAAGCCTGCGAAGCCAGCGACAGATCCACACCGAAACCGCCCGAGCCGATGCCGCCACAGCCGAAACGGCTCGACTTCAGCAGGAGTCGGATCGCATGCGTGCAGAGCACGAAAGGGTGCGCGACGAGCTTGCCGCCCTGCGCATAGAGAAGCAGCGCCTGGAGACCCGCCTCGAGCATATCGAGGAGCAGGGGGTAGAGATACGTAGCCAATACACCCAGCAGCGTGAGCGACTGGAGCAGTCGGGTATCGAGCTGCAGCAGTGCCGCACGGAACTGGCGACCGCGCTCGAGCGCCGCGACCAGCTCGATCAGCGCCTGACCGAGCAGCAGCAGCGGCTGCAGCGCACCGAGCAGTTGCTGGATAGCCTGCGCACCGAGCATGCCGAGCTGGAATCCACCCACACCGAACTGCGCACCACCCTGGCGCAGAAGCAGGAGCATTTCGAGGCTCAGCTCAAGCAGCTGGAACAGAGCCGCGAGTTGCTGAAGAAGGAGTTCGAAGTACTCGCCGGCGAGATCCTCGAGCGCAAGGGCAAGGCGTTTACCGAACTGAACCAGACCAGCCTGAGCGCGCTTCTCAACCCAATTCATAGTGAAATGAAAGGGTTCAAGGAGAAAGTTGAACGGATACATGAACAGGAAACCGCGCAACGCATACAGCTCAAGACGGAACTGGAGAACCTGCAGAAGCTGAATCGCGACATCACCGATCAGGCCCACAAGCTCACGACCGCGCTTCAGGGTCAGAAGAAGATGCAGGGCAACTGGGGCGAGTTGATGCTGGAGAACGTGCTGGAGAAATCCGGCCTGAGGCCGGGCGAGGACTACCAGCGCGAGATGAGCATCAACACCGAAGAGGGGCGTCAGCGACCCGACGCGGTGATCTTCCTGCCTCAGGGCAAGCACCTGATCATCGACGCCAAGACCTCGCTCATGGCCTACACTCGCTACGTCAACTCGGAGGAGGAGGGCGAGCGCATCTCTGCGCTGGCCGAGCACACTCAGGCGGTGAGCGATCGCATCAACGAACTTGCCGACCGCGACTACTACCGCCTGCCCGGCCTCAACTCGCCGGAGATCGTGATCATGTTCATCCCGATCGAGTCCGCCTACGTCGAGGCGCTGAAGTACGACGACACCCTCTATCAGCGGGCCATCGAACGCCACGTACTGGTGGCCACGCCCACCACGCTGCTGACCAGTCTCAATATCGTGCGCCAGCTCTGGCGTTTCGAGGATCAGAGCAAGCACACGGCGGAGCTGGCCGACAGGGCGGACAAGTTCTATCGCAAGCTCAACGCCTTCCTGACCAGCATGCTCGATGTGGGCAAGAAACTCGATCTCGCCCGCGGCAGCTACGACAAGGCGCTGGGGCAACTGGCGGACGGGCGCGGCAACCTGATCAAGCAGGCGGCTGAATTCAAGGAGCTGGGTGTCGCGGTACAGAAGGAACTACCGCCCGAACTGGTCGAGCGCGCTCAACTCGAACTGGATCGCAACCCGGAATGACAAGCCCATCGCAAGCAAGGACCTATACTGTAGATATGGTAAACATAGGCGCATTTACCTTTCAGTTCGACGCGGTTGAGGATCGCATTCGACTGATCGGCAATCTGGACAACGGACAGCCCCGAATCGATTTCTGGCTTACCCGCCGTCTGGCCAAGCTGCTGCTCGATGCGGGCAATCAGCTGGTGCAGAAGACCTCCCGCCGGGTAAGCGAAAGCCCGCCCGAGTACAAGGACGCCACGGCACAGTTCGAGCACGAGCAGGCCAAGGCTGTACTGGAGGCCAGCAACCGACCGGTACCTGTCGATACCGAGCATGAACCGGCGCTGCTGCACCGTATAGATTTCAGCTTCAAGGACAGCCGTTATCGGTTGCGACTGTTCGGGCATGATGCCCCGGATGAAGCGGCCGCTTTCAGCGTACTGACCTATCCCGAACTCCATCAGGTCCTGCATCTGGTCCACACCGGCTGCGACATCCTGAAATGGGATATTTCGGAGCCGTTCTCGGCATTCGCCGGCAACCCAGCTCAGCTACAGTAGAACCGACCCTCTAGGGGCAAAGAGAGAGCAGGGCGGCCACCAGGCGTTCGTTGTTGTAGCGACTCCCGGATGCGTTGTCGATCAGGCCAAGGTCGACAACCTGTATCCCGAGAGAGTCAAGCAGCGCGTAGGGGATGCCGCCCGGATAGCTTCCGGTGCGGCTGTCGACGATGACGAGATTGAGCAGATCGCTCACCTTCAGACCGGCCGGATCATCGCGCTTTAGATACTCCAGCAGCGTATTGATGCAGTCCGCCAACGACATCCCCAACTGCTCGGGGTCCTCGCCCTGGTTGGGGATATAGACCTTCGGGCAGTCGTTGAGCGCAATCGACCGCCCCACGCCCTCGGGCAGCAGATTGGCGATCAGGCTGGTGTAAAAGCTGCCCTGCGGATAGCAGATAAGATCGACCTGCTGAATCAGCTCCCGGTTGCGCCTGCTCAGTTGCGCCGTCGTATCGACCGGATCGCGCAACGAATCGCACAGACCCAGTGCCCGGATCGGCGAACGCAGAGGCGCCACCTCCTTGCCCGTGAGCCGATGCTGGCCGACCACGACGCTGCCGTCCGCGAGCTCCGCCTTCAGATGAAGATCGTCGTCGACGATGGCCCGCACCGTCCCTCGCACGTTGACCAGCTTGGAGAACAGAAACAGGATCGGCTCCAGATCGCGATGGTTGTTGAGATAACCGCCCGCCAGGATCAGGTTGCCGATACTGGCGCCGGACAGATCGAAGTCATCCGGCATCGCCTCCAGAAAGAACCCGAGATGATTGCAGATCAGGCGCCGCATCGGGTTCAGGATAGCCGCCACCAGCGGATCCTTGCCGGCCGCCATCGCATGCAGCCGTTCACGCAGAACAGCCTGGGGCTGCTGCAGCGGAAAGCGGCAGGTGAACAGCTCGAACACCTCGGGATGACCCAGAACACTCTCGTCCGCCAGCGCCATCAGACGACTGCGCAGATCGCCGATCGCCGGCATGCCAAAGGCATCGCGCAGCTTCGCCGAACTGCCGCCGGAATCGAAGGGCGTCACCAGGTGAATAGAGTTGTGAGTGTAGTTTTTCAGCGTGCGGGAGAGACCGGTCAGCGCCGTGCCGCCGCTGAAGAACAGAACACGCGGCCCCAGTTCGGGGATCTTGCGATAACGGCTTACAACCAGGGGGTCCGGAATATTCAGCGTCCGGGTTACACGTACTCTCGCCATCAGGATCGATCTGCCGCCTCTCGGTTTTGACAAAAGTCTACTGGGTGAGGGCGCCGGTGTACAACGGGAGGGCTATAGCCCCCGTTCGTGGATAAAAGCGTTCAGGCTATCGTAATCCCAGGGCTCGCCATCGGGCCTTAAATGGCCATGCTCGTTGAGCTTGTCCACCATCACCTTCAGATTGTCACCCTTCTTGCGCAACCCACGCACAAAATTCAGCGCCTCGTCGATCTTGCCCGCCAACACCGGGTCCTGCGCCAGATCCTCTCCCTTGCGTTTCACCACAACCTTGATCGACTTGCTCATGTCGTTATCCCTGTGTTGAACCTATGGTGTATTCATCATGGCGCGCAATGGGCCTTGTGCGCAACTGCATAGGCGGGTAGACCACTGGCGGAACGGAGTGGCGCACGTGGAACCCCGACGGAAATGAGATGGGGTCAGGGGGTAGACCGTTGACGGGAAAAGGCAGTCCGCACTAGGATGTAAGAAATATACTTACAGGAGTCGTGTAAGATGCCTCGTACCATTACCTTTCAGCCGAGCCCGGAACTCAGCGCCTTTATCGAAGCGCAGATCAAAACCGGCGGGTTCTCCAGCCAGAGCGAAGTGGTTCGCGCCGGTTTAAGGTTGCTGCAGGAACAGGCTGCAGCCTCCAAGCTACAGCAACTGCGCCGCTTGATCGATGAGGGCGAATCCAGCGGTGAGCCGATACCCTGGGATATCGAGGGTTTCCTGGCCAAGGTCACCAAGGATCCGGATGACAGCACCGACGATTAAGTTACGCCCCCGGGCCGAGGATGATCTCACTAAAATACACCTCTACACCCGGCGGGAATGGGGCGTCTCAAAAGCCAACGCCTACATTCGTGAGATTCATCAAGCCTTTCTCACCCTTGCGAACCATCGCACCGCCGGCCGGGACCGTTCCGAGGTCCGGCCGGGTCTGCGCTCATTCAGCATCGGTTCGCATGTAATCTTCTATCAGTCGTTGTCCAGTGGGGTATTGGTGGTTCGTATCCTCCACCAAATGATGGACTACGAAAGACACCTCAGGGTATGACTTCACATGCCACGCAACACACCCGCCGAATCGCAAGGGGCGGACCTGCCCACTCAGGGGGAGGCGTCCCTATCGCCGCTCATGCTGACCTCCAATGCTCATCTATCACTGCCCACTGACGGGCAATATCTGTGGGATCGGTCAACCTCATAAGTTCGTCGAACAGTTGAAATACCCTGTCACGATACGCTTGGGCGCGGGGACTGAATATCTTTTCGTAGCTGGATGGATGCATCCAACTGCGATCCGCCTCGCAGAACATCGTGCCCTTGTCCAATATGTTCCGCCGCGCCTGATTCAGGCTGATACCGCCGTTCATCCGGCTGACCTCATCCGCATAGGGATCGTCCGAGAAGTCGTCCTCCCAGTCACAAGCGCTACAGTAATCTGACTCGATTTGCAGTGTGAGAGTGGGCAATCCGCAAGCGTTACAGACCATAAACCGGTTGCCATAAGTCTGAAGGTGCCCTTCAAAAAACATGCGGCGGGCGGCAAAGCGGGTACCGCGCCACTGTTCGGGCGGTACCCAGCAGGCGTTGCCGGTCAGGAACTCCATCCGCAAGGGGGACTTACTCATCAGTACCTGCCACCTTGAGCAGGATAAAGTGTTCGATCAAACGGATCATCAGATCCTTCTGTTCCGGCAGGCTCTCCGCCACCAACAGTGCCAGCGCCACCAGCGTGTTGTCGTTGATCAATTGTTCAACCGGGCGGGCCAGCAGATGCTGGTTCAGACGCAGATACCAGAGAAACAGGAACGACCCACTGCGCTTGTTGCCGTCGGCCAGTGGGTGGTTCTTGATCACGAAGTACAGCAGATGCGCCGCCCGGCTGGCCACGTTGGGGTAGAACAACTCGTCACCGAAGCCCTGCTCGATGGTCGCCAGTGCAGAAGCGAGTCCGTCTCCGCGTAACTGACCGAACAACTCGGTCGCCTCACCCTTGGCGATCAAGGCGTGTTTCAATTCGGCTATGGCCGGCAGTACGTCATCCAGGGCCAGTGGTTGCATGGCGTTTTGACGAATCCCGATATCGGACAGGCTCTGCTCGTCATATCCCTGCAGCAAGCTCCAGGAGCGAGCGTAATCGCTGATCACCTTCAGCACCGCTTCACCGGAGGGCGATACCAACTGCTGATTGTTGAGGGTGCGAGAGAGCAGGGCGACCGCCTGCTCGAACTCGACGCCGCGCTCGGCCAGCCGCTTCTGATTCAGCGTATAGCCCTGTACCAGATGCTGTTTGAGTACATGGGTAGCCCACTGGCGGAACTGAGTGGCGCGCTTGGAGCTGACGCGGTATCCCACAGAGATGATAGCGTCCAGGTTGTAGTGTTTGAGCTTTCGCCGAACCTGGCGTTTGCCTTCCTGTCGAACTACCGAGAAATCCTCGGTAGTTGCCTCCTCAATCAACTCCTCGTCATGATAGATGTTCTTCAGGTGCAAGCTGATGTTGTCTGTAGATGTACTAAACAATTGCCCCATCTGTGCCTGACTGAGCCAGACCGTTTCGTGTTCGAGCGCTACCTCTAGATAGGCCTGTCCATCGGCTGAGGTAAATATCTGTATGTGCTGGTCAGACATGACATATTCCTTGTCCGGTTTTAGGTGTCTCCGCTTGATTAAACCCGGTAGAGTCCTGAAGATTCAAGTCTTTCGCCAGATAACCAGGACGGGGCCGTGACAATACCCGGCCGGCTCCTCAAGGCGATTCGCGACTGTTTACCGATCGAGCCCAAGCTGGATTCACGTTCAACGGAACTGACACCTATCAAAGTGGATGTAGTAAACTGATTTCCAAACAGAATCACGCGGGCTGACGATCATCGCAACATACGCCCGCTCATATGGATTAGGCAGTACCTCAATGGAAAACTTCTCTCAAACCGCCGCCTTTATCTGGTCTGTGGCGGATCTT
>Ga0214472_10000519_pt1 | contig 47234 bp, 55 predicted proteins | sample RVTome_6_FD_207662 | JGI IMG/M metagenome (GOLD analysis project Ga0214472, IMG submission 207662) | Soil microbial communities from uranium-contaminated site in the Upper Colorado River Basin, Wyoming, United States - RVT140D175 | ecosystem: Environmental > Terrestrial > Soil > Contaminated >...
TGACCCGGAACAACCTGAGCCTTTTGCGGTTGCTGATTCCGTGCGCAATGAATATGTATTGCGTATCACCGGCAAGATAAGAAGGCGCCCTGAAGGCACAGTTAACAAAGACCTTGCTACTGGCGAGATCGAAGTGTTGGCACAGAACATTGAAATCCTGAACAAAGCGAAGACCCCGCCATTCCAGCTGGATGATGAAAACGTGGCGGATGATACGCGCTTGCGTTACCGCTATATCGATCTGCGCCGGCCGCAGATGCAAGCCAACATCCGCTTGCGCGCGAAGGTGGCCAACATCCTGCGCAATTATCTGGATGAAAAAGGATTTATAGAGATCGAAACACCCATGCTGACCAAGGCCACTCCGGAAGGCGCGCGCGATTACCTGGTCCCCAGCCGTACCCATGCAGGCTCGTTCTTTGCCCTGCCGCAGTCACCGCAGTTATTCAAACAGATCCTGATGATGTCCGGCATGGACCGTTATTACCAGATCGTGCGTTGTTTTCGCGATGAAGATCTGCGCGCCGACCGCCAGCCGGAATTTACCCAGCTGGATATCGAAACCTCATTCATGGACGAGAAACAGATCACTGCCATCATGGAGAAGATGATCATCAAGTTGTTCAAGGATGCCATTGATGTTGACCTGCCCGCACCGTTCCCGCGCATGACCTATGCCGAGGCCGTGCACCGTTTCGGAATAGACCGGCCGGACCTGCGCAACCCGCTGGAACTGACCGAGGTTTCCGACCTGATGAAAGAAGTTGAATTCAAGGTGTTCTCCGGTCCGGCCACTATGCCGGATGGGCGTGTGGCCGCCTTGCGCGTTCCCGGTGGCGCCAAACTGAGCCGCAAGGAGATCGATGATTACACCAACTACGTCGCCAACTTTGGCGCCAGGGGCCTGGCCTATATCAAGGTGAACGATTTCGCCGCAGGCGCGCAAGGTTTGCAATCACCGATACTCAAATTCCTGCCGGAATCGGTCATCAAATTACTGCTGGAACGGACCGCCGCACAAACCGGCGATCTCATCTTCTTCGGCGCTGATAAAGCCAGAGTGGTTAATGATGCATTGGGCGCATTGCGCAACCGGGTTGCCGCTGACCTGGGCCTGCTGCAGGGCCAGTGGCGGCCACTGTGGGTCGTGGATTTCCCCATGTTCGAGTATAACGAAGACGAAAAACGCTGGGATGCCTTGCATCATCCGTTCACGGCGCCCCAGGTGAGTACGCCCGCGGAGCTTGAAACCGATCCGGGCCGGTGCCTGTCCCGGGCCTATGATCTGGTGTTGAACGGCATCGAGATGGGCGGTGGGTCAGTACGTATTCACACACCGGACATGCAAAGGGCAGCCTTGCGCCTGCTTGGAATCGATGATCAGGCTGCGGACGAGAAATTCGGTTTCCTGATTAATGCGCTGGATTATGGCTGTCCGCCGCATGGAGGCATCGCCTTCGGCCTGGACCGGCTGGTGATGATGATGACCGGATCCGACTCCATCCGTGACGTGATCGCTTTCCCCAAAACCCAGACCGCAAGTTGCCCGCTGACTTCAGCGCCTTCACCGGCCTCCCCAAAGCAGTTGCGTGAATTGGGGATCAAACTGGCCAAACCTTCGAAGTAGGAGCGCCCTGTACGCGAGCAAATGTATCGCAGGCATGGCCTGCTCCTACACGTCGATCACCTTGAAAAAGTGTAAATTACACACTAAGCTTATGTGTAAAACATACACTAAGTAAATACCATGGCTTACACTTATCCCTATCCCCACCCCGCAGTCGCGACCGATATGGTGATTTTCACCATACATAATCAGCAGCTGGAATTGCTGTTGATCCGCCGCGCCGACGAACCTTATTCAAACGGCTGGGCCTTGCCGGGTGGTTTTGTGGAAATTGAAGAAGACCTGGAAGCCTGCGCCCTGCGTGAACTGGAAGAGGAAACGGGGATCACCGGTGTTTATCTGGAACAACTCTATACCTTCGGTAGCCCGAACCGGGACCCGCGCGAACGTGTCATATCCGTGGCCTACTATGCCCTGGTGCCGCCTGACCGGATCAACATCCGCGCTGCCAGTGATGCCAGGGAAGTTGCCTGGTTCGAGGTAAGGAAATTGCCGGAACTGGCGTTTGATCATGCAGAAATCGTGGCCATGGCCCATCAACGCCTCGCCGCAAAACTCAATTATTCCACCATCGCCCTGCAGTTCATGCCGGTGAATTTTACCCTGAGTGAACTGCAGCAGGTTTATGAAACCATCCTGGGTGAAAGACTCGACAAGCGGAATTTCCGCAAGCGCCTGATGGCCCTCGGCTGCATCAAGGATACGGGACTATCCCGGCGTAACGGCAATCATCGTCCGGCCCGTCTATACACGGTTAAATCACCCGGCACCGTGGAATTTACCAAATGAAAAATGTCAGGAGAGAACAAGGTCAATGAACACACTCAACACCAATATTGAACTCAGGGACTACCGTTTACCGCCTGAACAGGTACCGGAAACGGTTGTTGAGACTTTAAGTATTGCTGAACGTAATGAACTGAAATCGCGCATAAAGCGATTACTGAAAGCACAGGACGCCATCATCGTCGCCCATTACTACACTGATCCTGATCTGCAGGAACTGGCGGACGAGACGGGCGGTCATGTCTCCGATTCACTGGACATGGCCCGGTTTGGTCACGAAGCTGCGGCACACACCCTGGTTGTGTGTGGTGTCCGGTTCATGGGTGAAACAGCCAAGATACTCAATCCTGAAAAACGCATCCTGATGCCCGACCTTGATGCTGATTGTTCGCTGGACATTGGTTGCCCGATTGATGCATTCAGCCAGTTCTGCGATCAACACCCGGACCGGACGGTGGTGGTGTATGCCAACACCAGTGCTGCAGTCAAAGCGCGTGCGGACTGGATGGTCACTTCGGGGAGTGCGGCCGATGTAGTCAATCACCTGCAGGCCCAGGGGAAAAAGATCATCTGGGCACCGGACAAGTATCTGGGCCAGTACGTGCAGGAACAAACCGGTGCCGACATGTTGATCTGGCAGGGAGCCTGTGTGGTGCATGAGGAATTCAAGGGGATAGAGCTGGAACTGTTACGCCGTGAACACCCGGATGCGAAAGTGCTGGTACACCCGGAATCCCCGGCCTCTGTTATCAGACAGGCGGATGTCGTCAGTTCCACGACCGGAATCATCCAGGCCGCGCGGGAGCTGGATGCAAAAGAATTTATTGTGGCGACCGATAAAGGCATTTTTCACAAGATGCAGGAAGCCGCGCCGGATAAAATTTTTATCGAAGCGCCCACCGCCGGTAAAAGTGCCACCTGTAAAAGTTGTGCACATTGTCCGTGGATGGCAATGAACACCCTGCGCAAGCTGGAACGGGTGTTGACGACCGGGAGCAATGAGATCCATGTCGATCCGGAAATCAGCCGCAAGGCACGGATATCCATCCAGCGATTACTGGATTTTACTGCGGGCAAGAAAACAGCATTGGCGGGTGATGCTTAACGTCAGTTAAAAGTGAAAAGTACAAAGTTAAAAGCATCAGTTTTCTTTCATTTACTTTTTACTTTCTACTTTATACTTTCAACTTCTCGCAGGCCGCCATTGGCTTACCAAACACATTCTTTTTTTAAAGGAAGACCATTGAATTCAGAGGCTGTCATACTTGTCCACGGTCTGTATTTGAACGGCATGGACATGGGATTGCTGCGTCGGCGGTTAGAGCATGCCGGTTTCAACACGCTGCGATTTTCCTATCACAGTCTGCAGAACACGCCACTGGAGAATGCCCTGACGTTACAGGCCTGTGTTGAGAAAATAAAAAATCCTGTTATTCATTACGTCTGTCACAGTCTCGGCGGGCTGGTGATCCGTCAGCTGTTTCATCACTATCCTGAACAGCGTCCTGGACGTATCGTGACACTGGGCACGCCACACTCAACCAGCAGCGCGGCACAAAAACTGAATCATTCTGTACCGGGACGCATGCTGTTGGGAAAAAGTATCAAACAGGGTTTGTTGGGTGATGTACCACCCTGGCGCAATTCACACGATCTCGGCGTGATTGCCGGGACATTGCGTCTGGGGCTGGGTATGTTCGTACCGGGAATACCACGGCCCAATGACGGTACGGTTGCCGTTGCAGAAACACGGCTGGACGGAATGAAAGACCATATCACCTTGGCGGTGTCACATTTCGGGATGCTGATTTCAGTCGCGGTTGCCAGGCAATCAATCCACTTTTTACAGCACGGCCGTTTTCAACATTAGCAGCCAGCACGCCTGTTTGGGCGGGGGAATGACTAATGATAGAATCGCGCCATTTTAATTAACCGGTATTACTGGCATGGCAGGTCATAGCAAGTGGGCTAATATTCAGCACCGTAAAGGCAAACAGGATGCCAAACGCGGCAAATTGTTTACCAAGCTCATTCGGGAAATAACAGTCGCAGCAAAAATGGGCGGTGCTGATCCGGACAATAATCCGCGCCTGCGAGATGCCATTGATAATGCCCTGTCCAACAACATGACCAAGGACACCGTTGAACGTGCGATCAAACGCGGCGCAGGCAACAATGAAGCTGAAAATGTAGAAGAGATCCGTTATGAAGGTTACGGGCCCGGCGGGGTGGCTGTCATGGTTGATTGCATGAGCGATAACCGTAACCGGACCGTGGGGGAAGTGCGCCATGCCTTTAACAAATGCGGGGGCAATCTTGGAACGGACGGTTCTGTAGCCTACCTTTTCAAAAAGGTAGGGCAAATCTCCTTTCCTGCGGGCACTAATGAAGAGTCGTTGATGGAAGCGGCGCTGGAGGCCGGCGTCGAAGATGTGATCACCTGTGAGGATAGTTCAATTGACGTGCTGACTGCACCGGATGACTTTCCTGATATCAAGTCCGTACTGCAGGACAAGGGACATATCCCGGAATCAGCAGAGATCACCATGCGTGCCTCTACCAGCCAGAGACTGGATCTTGAAACTGCCGAGAGCATGCTGCGATTACTGGATATGCTGGAGGACCTGGATGACGTACAAAAGGTTTACTCCAATGCCGATATACCGGAAGATGTTCTCGCACAATTAAACTAGGTATTCATAACTCGATGCTCGTCACTCGCATAAATACTTATTTAGAGCCCCGAGCCCCGAGCCCTGAGCCCCGAAACAAATGACCCGCATTCTTGGTATAGACCCCGGTTCCAGGATCACTGGTTACGGCATCATTGATATCGAAGGCAACCACACCACACACATCACCCACGGTTGTATACATATTGATACAGAAGAACTCCCGGACAAACTGCTGACCATTTTTGAACAGATCAGTAATGTGGTCACACAATACCATCCCGAAGAAATGGCGATTGAACGGGTGTTCATGCATCGCAACGCTGACTCCGCCCTGAAACTCGGCCAGGCCCGGGGCGCTGCCATTACGGCGTGCGCCACACAGGGATTAAAAATATTCGAATACACCGCGAACCAGGTCAAGCAGGCGACGGTAGGCAAAGGACATGCAGCCAAGGAACAGGTGCAGCATATGGTGAAGGTGCTGTTATGCCTGAAACAGATACCGGAAACAGATGCGGCGGACGCCCTGGGCGTGGCCCTGTGTCATGCTCATTCACGGCAAGGCCTCATGCGGATGCGCGAGGTCTGTGGCATCAGCGGGGGCAGACTGAGATGATCGGCAGGCTCTTCGGCAGAATATTACAAAAATCTCCTCCCATGCTGTTGATTGATGTACAGGGTGTGGGCTACGAGGTTGAGGCTCCGATGAGTACGTTTTATCAATTACCCGAAACCGGCGCAGAGATACATTTATATACACATCTGGTCGTGCGGGATGATGCGCACCTGTTATTTGGTTTTGCTACCGAGGATGAGCGTCATCTTTTCAGGAGTCTTATCAAGGTCAACGGTGTGGGCGCCAAAATGGGACTGACCATCCTCTCCGGCATAGAGGCAGAGGATTTTGTCCGTTGCATACGCGATGGCGACAGTGCCCGCCTGACCCGGCTGCCAGGTGTGGGTAAAAAAACGGCAGAGCGTTTGATCATCGAGATGCGTGATCGTCTCAAGGATTTGCATATCACGCATACTTCAAGTCCGGATCATGGCAAAGGCAAGACTGCATCCGGCAACCAGACGGATGATGCCGTCAGTGCGCTGGTTGCGCTGGGTTACAAACCACAGGAGGCCAGCCGTTATGTCCGTGCGGTCACCACCCCTGAAATGAGCAGTGAAGAAATCATCCGCGAGGCGTTGAAGGCCTCTGTCAGCAAATAGTGGGATCAGCAATTTTCCACAGGATTGCCCTATTTCCGCCACAGTTAAGTCGTACGATACCTTTGTTTACAGATGTTTAACCCGTTTGCGATTGCAGGCCGTTAAAGAGACAATAGAAATTATATTGAGATATTTATGGGCGGACCAAATCCAGTAATTTCACCCACCGGCAATGCTGAAGATATGGCGTTTGATAACTCACTGCGCCCCAAACGGCTCGCTGACTATATCGGTCAGCCTGCAGTCCATGAGCAGATGGAGATCTTCATCAGCGCCGCCCGCAAACGCAACGAACCACTCGATCATGTCCTGATCTTCGGTCCGCCGGGTCTGGGCAAAACCACCCTGGCACACATCATTGCCAATGAAATGAACGTGGGTATGCGCCAGACTTCCGGTCCGGTACTGGAACGGCCGGGCGACCTGGCGGCCTTGCTCACCAACCTGGAACCGAATGATGTCCTGTTTATCGATGAGATCCACCGTTTGAGCCCGATTGTCGAAGAAGTCCTGTATCCGGCGATGGAAGACTACCAGATCGATATCATGATCGGTGAAGGCCCCGCAGCGCGCGCCATTAAACTGGATGTACCGCCGTTTACCCTGGTCGGCGCGACCACACGGGCCGGACTGCTAACGTCACCCTTGCGGGACCGTTTCGGCATCGTGCAACGGCTGGAGTTTTACAACACCGCCGATCTGTCCGGGATAATCAAACGTTCATCCGGCATATTGAACGTCACAGTTGACAGTGAAGGCACCGGTGAGATCGCGGCCAGGGCGCGTGGCACCCCGCGCATTGCCAACCGGCTGTTGCGCCGGGTACGTGATTATGCGGAAGTCAAAGGCGACGGGCGCATTACAGGCAAAACTGCCAATATGGCACTGGACATGTTGAATGTTGACATACATGGCTTCGACATGATGGACCGCAAGCTGTTGCTCGCCATCATCCAGAAATTCGATGGCGGGCCTGTGGGTGTGGACAGCCTGGCGGCAGCGATTGGTGAAGAACGTGACACCATAGAAGATGTGATAGAACCCTATCTCATACAACAGGGGTTCATGATGCGCACGTCCAGGGGACGCATGGTGACCCGTAATGCCTGGTTGCATTTCGGCCTTGAGGCACCCAAGCAAACAACTGTCGACCCGGATTTGTTTGATCAGCCATAAAACTTGAATGGATAATCTCATAATCTGAATTTAATGACTGAATTCTCATGGCCCGTGCGAGTCTATTATGAGGATACCGATGCGGGTGGTGTCGTCTACTATGCCAACTACCTCAAATATCTGGAACGTGCGCGCACTGAAATGTTACGTGCCATCGGTTTTGAGCAGGATACCCTTGCGCGGGAAAACAATATCATTTTTATTGTGCGCAAAGTCACAATTGACTACCTCAAACCTGCAATTTTTAACGATGAACTGACCGTCAATGCTAAAATAGCCGGACTGCGCAAAGCGAGCATGTTATTTGAGCAAACCATATTCAATAAACAAAATGATCTGTTGTGCCAAGCGGAAATAAAAATTGCCTGCATCAATAGTAAAACCATGAAACCTGTATCTATCCCTGCATTCATTATTTCGGAGTTGGCACATGTCGACTGATCTTTCTTTTCTACATTTAATCCTCAATGCCAGCCTGCTGGTACAACTGGTTATGCTGGCTCTACTGCTTGCATCGCTGGTGTCATGGACGATGATTTTCAACAAGCGCGTGGTACTCAACCGGGCGGCACGTGAAGCCGACAAATTTGAAGACCTGTTCTGGTCATCGGAGGATCTGAGCCCGCTGTATAACCGAATTAATGCCAAGCGGGAGGGTGCGACCGGTATGGAAAAAATGTTTGAGGCCGGTTTCAAGGAATTTGCGCGGTTAAGAACACAAACCAACAAAGATCCGGAAGCCATGCTGGAAAGTGCGCAAAGGGCCATGCGTATTGCCATGAACAAGGAAGTCGATTACCTCGAAACCAGTTTGTCTTTTCTTGCGACGGTCGGTTCGACCAGTCCTTATGTCGGGCTGTTCGGCACGGTATGGGGAATCATGAACAGTTTTCGTGCGCTGGGGAATGTGCAACAGGCCACGATAGCCATGGTTGCACCCGGTATTGCCGAGGCATTGGTCGCCACGGCCATGGGACTGTTTGCTGCGATCCCGGCCGTAATCGCTTACAACCGTTATTCCAATGACGTGGAGCGACTCATTAACCGCTACGATATTTTCCTGGATGAGTTTTTATCCATACTGCATCGCCATGCACACAATTAAAAGCAGTGGAAAGTTAAAAGTATAAAGTGAAAAGAAATTAATGAGACAGAGAATACGCAAAAAACCGATATCCGAGATCAACGTCGTCCCTTATATTGACGTGATGCTGGTTTTGCTGATTATTTTTATGATCACCGCGCCGCTCCTGAGCCAGGGCGTCAAGGTAGACCTGCCAGAGGTCGACTCCAAACCCATCGAACACTCGGACATGGATCCTGTGATAGTCAATGTAGATGCGGCGGGCAATTTCTACATTGCCTATGGTGAAAACAGCGACAAGCCAGTTACCCCGGAAGAATTAATAAATCGTGTCAACGCGTTGCTTAAATATCAATCTGGCATACCGGTGCTGGTGGGAGGTGATAAAGCTGTGCCGTATGGCAAGGTCGTAGAACTCATGGCCCTGCTGCAGCGGGCCGGAGTACCAACCGTTGGCATGATCACGGAACCGCCGGAGAATTGATCAGCAATGCGTTTAAGCTGGTGGGTAAGATTAAGGTCGATTTGGTATGCGCTGGCCCTGCATGTTATTGCAGCGGCGTTACTGGTTTTCAGTTTCAGTTTTACCGAGATTATCAAGCCACCTCATCAGGACATCAGTATTGTTAACGCGGTGATCGTGGACAAGTCCCAGGTGGACAAGGAGCTGCAACGTCTGAAACAGGAAGAGGAAAAAAAGAAACTGGAAGAGCAGCAACGTCTGGCCGAACTGGAAAAAAAGGCCGCTGAAGAAAAAAAGAAGTCCGAAGATTTAAAGAAGCAGCGCCTGGAAGAAGAAAAGAAGCTGCTTGAGACCCAGAAGAAAAAGGAACAGGAACAGAAACTGCGCGAGGATGAACAAAAGAAACTGGTGCAACTGGAGAAGGAAAAGCAGGAACTCGAAAAGCAAAAGAAACTCGAAGAGGAAAAGAAGGTACAGGTCGAGGCAGAAAGGAAAAAGGCTGAAGAGGAGAAGAAAAAGAAAGAGGCGGAAGAACGCAAGAAAGCAGAAGCGGAAAAAGCATTACAGGCACAACTGGACGCAGAATCGGCGGAGGAACAACTGCAACAGGACATTACCTTACAGCAGAAAATTATTGCGGAAATAGCAAGCCAGGTTAGAAGAAACTTCAATCAAACCGGATTACCACCGGGATTGAAGTGTAAAGTCAACATCAGGCTCCTGCCCGGTGGAGATGTGATAAATGTTAATGTTGTGCAGTCCAGTGGCAATGATATATTTGACCGTCGGGCAATGACTGCTGTGCAGAAATCTTCGCCTTTTTCATCTGTGCCTGAAGATCTGGAAACATTTGAACGAATCAAAATTAGAGATATTACCTTTACATTTGAACCATAAGGTCTGAAAAAGTGTTTAAAAAATATATTTATACATCGTTCCTGATTTTTATAGCTGCTTTATTCCTGAACAATAAAGCCTACGCAATCGAGATCATCATTGATAAGGGTGTTGAAAAACCCATACCGGTTGCGATAGTGCCATTTGGCTGGTCGCAGGCTGCAGCCTTGCCGCCAATTGATATTGCACAGGTCATCTCCAATGATCTTGTTCGTAGCGGGCGTTTCTCCAGCATGGAAGAAAAAGACATGCCACAACGGCCCACGAACTTCGATGGGGTCAACTTCCGGGACTGGCGGCTGCTGGGTATGGAAAACCTGCTGATCGGCAATCTGGTCCAGAACAGCCAGGGTGATTATGATGTGGAATTTCGTTTGATAGATATATACAAGGAAAAACAAATCGCCGGATTCCGGATTCCGTCTACCCAGCTCCAGTTGCGGCGGACAGCACATGAGATCAGTGACATCATTTATGAAAAACTGATAGGCGTGCGTGGTGCATTTGCAACCCGCATAATTTATGTCACCGTTAATAAAAACAAAGATGGGACAAAAAGATTTTCATTACAGATTTCTGACGCCGATGGCTACAATCCACAGATCCTGCTTGAATCCAATGAGCCGATCATGTCACCGGCCTGGTCACCGGACGGCAGAAGCCTGGCTTATGTTTCATTTGAAGAAAAAAACTCGGCCGTTTATATCCAGGACATCCAGAGTGGTGTGCGCCAGAAAGTGGCATCCAATCGCGGGATTAACAGCGCACCGGCCTGGTCACCGGATGGCAGCCGCCTGGCCCTGACCCTCTCCAAAGATGGCAATCCGGAAGTTTACATCTTTCATATTGCGTCCAAAACGCTGAATCGCATCACTGAGAACGCAGCCATCGATACCGAGCCGACCTGGTCCAGGGACGGCAAGATGCTCGCCTTCACCTCGGACCGTGGCGGCAATCCGCAGATCTATGAAGTTCCGGTTGAAGGCGGGCAACCCAAACGAATCAGCTTTAACGGCAATTATAATGCCGGGGCAGAATATTCCCCGGATAACAAAACCATCGCCGTAATTAACGGCGAAAATGGTGCATACCGCATCGGTTTGTTGAATCGGGCAAACGGCCAGGTCACCCTCCTGACCGATACACGCCAGGATGAATCGCCGAGTTTTGCCCCGAACGGACACATCATTATTTATACGACGACCGGCGCCAGGGGTAATGCGCTTGCCGCCATATCGGTTGATGGCAGCGTACATCAACGCCTGGCGCTGCAGGACGGAGAGGTCAGGGAACCGGCCTGGGGCCCGTTCATGAATCGGTAAAGAAAAAATCTGTTCTACAGGTATCACCAAGAATGTTAATCTATCTAGCAATGCAACATTTCATATGTTCAACTGAAAGGAGATTGTTATGAGTATCAGGGTTTTGTTTTTTCTGATGTTATCACTGGCGTTTTATGGCTGTTCTTCCACGGAAGAGGTGCAGGATGACGCTTCGGTAGTCGACCAGGGCAGAACCATGGGAGAGGAAACTGACTCCCAGGCATTCGGCGCCGGCGATAGTGACCGTAAAAGCATGAGTGCACTGGATGATCCCAACAGCCCATTGGCCAAGCGCATCATCTATTTTGAATATGACAGCAGTGATATACGTCCGGAATACCGCGCAACGGTCGAAGCACACGCAGCTTACCTTGCTGCAAACCAGGGTGTCGTAATTACGCTTGAAGGACATGCGGATGAAAGAGGTTCAAGGGAATATAACCTGGCGCTCGGCGAGCGCAGGGCGGAATCTGTCAGACGCCAGATGTCCCTGCTTGGCGCATCAGGTTCTCAATTCCGGGTTGTGAGTTATGGCGAAGAACGCCCGGCTGTCGATGGCCATGATGATTACGCATGGAGCCAGAACCGCCGCGTCGAAATCATATACCGGTAACAACGGTTGAATGCGATTGAATACTTACTCCAGAATTGCTGTTTTTCTCTGCACAAGTATTCTTGCGCCCGTAAGCCTGGCAGAAAAGCGGGCAGTCCCTGTAGTCGAACCTTCCTCGACACAGCTTGAACAACGCCTTGATAATATTGAAAGGTTGTTGCAAAACCAGGGGCTGCTCGATTTGTTTCAGCAACTGCAATCCCTGCAGAGGGAAGTAGCAAATCTGCGTGGACAGATGGAGCTTAATACGCATGAGCTGGAAAAGTTAAAAGAGCAGCAACGTAAATTATACAGTGATGTCGATAACAGGCTGCGCCGGCTTGATGGACAAAGTACGGGCGAGAGTCCTGTCTTGGACACTGGCGCTCCGCCATTACAGGAAATGACGCCCACAGATTCCCTGACACCCACCGGTGATGATGCCGGATCTGCATTAATGATCGAGAGCATTACACCCGAGGGAGTCTCCGAACCGGATAATATTGAAGAAATAACAACTCCCGATACTGTACCTGCAGATGAGCCTGCTGTTGCAGAAACTGCTGATCCACTTGAGGCACAGACAAACTACCAGTCCGCATTCAACCTGCTCAAACAGGCAGAGTACAACAAGGCCATCGATGCCTTTGATAAGTTTCTCATTAAATATCCCGACAGCCAGTATTCAGAAAATGCACAATACTGGATGGCGGAAGCCCTGTACGTTACGCGCCGTTACAACGAAGCCATCACGGAATATATGAAACTCGTTTCCACTTATCCGCAAAGCCAGCGTGTGCCCAACAGCCTGCTCAAGATCGGCTACAGCTATTTTGAAATGGGGCAGGCTGCTGAAGCAAAAACTATACTGCAGGATCTGATACAGAAATTCCCCGGCACAACCGCAGCACGCGACGCTGAAGACCGTCTGAAACGCTCGCCCGCCTCCTGAGCAGCGGGTAATTTTCCCGGACCGTCATATGCACATCACGAAACCGATCAATAAAGAGATCGACAAGATCGTAACCCGGACCCTGAAAATCAACGAGATTTTCTATTCCATACAGGGTGAAACCAGCTGCAGCGGATTGCCCACCGTATTTATCCGGCTCACCGGTTGCCCGTTACGCTGCGGTTATTGCGACACGGCATATGCCTTTTATGAAGGGACAAAAATTTCCATAGCAGAGATCCTGCACAAAACGGCCAGCTACCGCACACGTTACGTGACGGTTACCGGTGGTGAACCTCTGGCACAAAAAAACTGTCTGGATCTTTTACGCCTGTTCTGTGATGAAGGTTATCAGGTCTCGCTGGAAACCAGCGGCGCGATTGGTCTGGCGGACGTCGACAGCCGGGTATGCAAGATTGTCGATATAAAGACGCCCGGTTCCGGCGAAGCAGCAAAAAACCACTGGGACAACCTGCAATATCTCGCAGCTACCGATCAGATCAAGTTCGTCCTCTGCGACAGAAAAGATTATGAGTGGGCAAAGGTAATGCTGAATGAATACCGGTTGCATGAACGCTGCAATGAAATCCTGTTCTCACCCAGCCACGATCAACTTGAGGCCACACAGCTCGCTGAGTGGATACTGGAAGATCAGCTGTCAGTACGTTTACAAGTCCAGTTGCATAAATATTTATGGGGCAACATCCCGGGTAAATAATTCCAAAATTGCACTTATCTCATACGTCATTGCGAGACCGGAGGTCGAAGCAATCCCGGTTTTCCGGTATATGAGATTGCCATGTCGGGCTGACGCCCTCCTCGCAATGACATAATATACCTTTCCTTATTCTGGCCACAGGGAGAAATCCTGATACTCATGAAAGCCGTCGTCCTTCTTTCCGGCGGGCTCGATTCCGCCACCACACTGGCCATGGCACAGGGACAGGGGTTTGCCTGTTACGCCCTGAGTTTCAATTATGGCCAGCGCCATGCCGTCGAACTTGACACAGCAAAAATAATCGCCGGCACAATGAAGGTTGCCGGACACAAGGTCATTGATCTTGACCTCACCCAGATTGGCGGCTCGGCGCTCACAGACAAAAATATTGCCGTACCGCAATCACCCTCTGCAGGTATCCCGATCACCTATGTGCCGGCACGCAACACGATCTTTCTCTCGTATGCGCTCGCCTGGGCCGAGGTCCTGGACATCAGCGATATCTTCATAGGCGTCAATGCCGTGGATTACTCCGGCTATCCGGATTGCCGGCCGGAATATATCGCCGCTTTTGAAAATACCGCGCGTCTGGCCACCAGGGCCGGCGTAGAAGGCAAACCATTCCGCATACATACCCCGCTGATCCAGATGAGCAAGGCGGAAATCATACGCAAGGGCACAGAACTCGGCGTAGATTTTTCACTCACGGTTTCCTGTTACCAGGCCGATGCTCAAGGCCACGCCTGTGGGGTGTGTGATTCCTGCCGGTTCCGGAAAGAAGGGTTTGCTGTCGCAGGAATTCCTGATCCTACGATTTATCTATAACATTTGATAAAGCTAACCTGATATAAGTCTGCCCGGGATTACCGCCGTTAATCTGCCTGTAATGGATGATTTCAACTTCTGGTGTCGCAGCGATAATCAGCATGGGTTATAATCCGGGGTCAGGAAAAGGCGCCGGGAGTAAATAAATCATGAATATTTTTCAAGACAAGTCAGTTGACAGAAACGCCTTGACCCAGGCTTCCTTGCATGATGCCTCTGATGAAAAAGCCTACTGGCTCTCACGTACTCCGCATGAACGCTTACAACATATTGAGATACTGCGCCGGATAAATTATGGACATCGAATTGCCACGCGACTTCAAAGAATTCTTGAAGTTGCTAAACGCTAAAAAAGCGAAATATCTAATAGTAGGCGGTTATGCAGTCGGATATCACGGCTATCCACGTGCCACAAATGATATAGATGTCTGGGTTGCAGTAAAACCCGAAAATGCAAAACGAGTAGTCGCCGCGCTTCAGGAATTCGGATTTGATGCTTCCGGGCTGTCCACCGCAATGTTTCTTCAGGAAAATCAGATAATCCGTCTGGGTATTCCACCGATGCGTATCGAAATCCTGACCGGCATATCAGGCATCACTTTCAATGAATGTTATTTAAAACGTGTCTCGGATATTATTGATGGCGTGCCGGTTAATATCATTGACCTGCAAAATCTCAAATTAAATAAAAAAGCCAGTGGCCGTCACAAGGATTTGGACGACCTGGAAAATCTGCCGTGACACACATGTCCCATCATTAACATTGGGACTGACTCATTCGGATGGCGTTAACCATGAAAGAATATATCCGGGCATGCAGTATTTTCCTGTCCTTGCACTTCAAATGGACAGCCCGGATGTAGAGTGTTTATACTCGGCCTATAGTAGCAAAGCCATGAATAATAAGGAGGGTCCCGTTATGTCCACAGTGACTCCTGTAAAAGCATATCGGACAAAGTGTCCATTAATATATAGTTAAGGAACCTCTGAATAAGTCTAAAAATTCTTTGAATCGTCATTCTGGCGCATGCCAGAATCCAGTCAAAACAATTGTTTACTGGGTGCTGGTCGCTACGGACTCCTGTCCTCCCGCGACATTTCCTGCATCCTGGCATGCGCCAGCATGACGGCAAAGACACTTAATCAGAGGTTCCTTAATATATTTCATGATAAAGTTTATTCTTAGAATCCTTCCTGTAATAGACATTCTATTGGCCCCATTGGTTTATCCTGCCGCCTGGTTGCTCAAAATAGTCCGGCGCGCAGGCATTCACAGATTGCCATTCTGCAAATCTGTTTTATTGAAGATCGGGGTTTTCCCGGTCAGAAACCATTACTACGAACCGCAGTTTGATTATCGCAAAAAGAAACAGTCTTTATCGCAGGACCGGCAACTTCCGGGAATCGACTGGAACACCGGGGAACAATTGAAATTCCTGGATCATTTTTCATACTCGCAAGAGCTTGCAGATATCCCGCAGAAAAAGACTGATGTGTTGCAATTCTATTTTAATAACGGCGCGTTTGAATCCGGGGATGCCGAATATTGGTATCAACTGATCCGCACGTTTAAACCGAAAAGAATATTCGAGGCCGGTAGTGGCAATTCCACACTCATGGCCATCAAGGCCATTAAAAGTAACCGGAAAGAAGACCCTGGTTACACATGCAACCATGTCTGCATAGAACCCTATGAAATACCGCGGCTTGAAGAAACTGGTGTAGCAGTAGTCAGAAAAAAGATTGAAGATATTGAAACAGCCTATTTCTCGGTGCTTGAAGAAAATGACATCCTGTTTATTGATTCATCCCATATCATCAGGCCCCAGGGGGATGTGCTTTTTGAATATCTTGAGCTGTTACCTGCTCTCAATGCAGGTGTGATAGTCCATATACATGATATATTTTCGCCCAAAAATTACCTCAAGCACTGGCTGGAAGACGAAGTACGTTTCTGGAATGAACAATACCTGCTGGAAGCTTTCCTGTCACACAACAGGGACTGGAAAATTATCGGCGCCCTCAACTATCTGCATCACAATCATTACGATAAACTGAAATCAGTGGCGCCCTTCCTGACGCCCGCCAGGGAACCTGGTTCTTTCTATATTCAAAAGATTGCCTGATACACCCTCAAGCGAAGATCCATACGCTGCACATTAGGACAATGGCACGCTCCGCCTGATTTCAAAGGCAGAATTAAATATCGAAGGGCGGGATTTTGCGTGAGTCTGCCCTGGCAACCTGCAGGGACTGGGTCAGCCCGACATAGTTATTGTAGAGCGTACGGATTTCATGGACGTATACAACTGTTTCACCGCAACGGCAATTGCGGACCACTTCGCCATCTTTTTCAAAAGGCTGCGCCAGTGCCAACATGGCTTTTTCCACATGACCAAACCAGCGGTCGGGGTCGAGGCCCATTTCAGAGGCCAGCTCCCGGGCCCGTTTTACCCGGCCAAACCCGGCATTATATGAGGCCAGCGTGAACCAGGTACGATCCTCCAGCAGTAAATCATTTTCAAACTGGTCCCGCAGCATGCTCAGGTATTTTACGCCGGCCTGTATGCTGTTGGCTGGATTGGCAAGATTGCGGGCGCCGATATCTTCAGCTGTTGAAGGCATCATCTGCATTAACCCTTCAGCACCCTTGAACGAGATTGCCTGCGGATTAAACCGGCTTTCCTGGTACATTTGCGCAACGATCAGGCGCCAGTCAAAGCTGTACACCTCGGCATACTTGCGCACCAGATCATCGTAAGGAGACAGTTTGTCAATATGCTGCTGATACTTGTTGCCTGCAGTCCAGCGTTGGGGATGTGCAATATATTTGGTGTACAACGTATTATAAAATTTACTACGGTATTCTTCCCTGATGAATTTATTCAGGGCACTTATCAATTGCCCGTCTACCGCCCGTACTGCCCAGGCATGGGGAGTGGGTTCGCTGAGCGGAAAATGCGCCTTGATCAGGTAATCGCTTGCTACTCCATTATTATATTTATTACCATCAAGCACAGTCAGATCGTACATGCCACGCGATACCATGGATAACGTCGCCTGTGTATCCAGACCAGGATCAGCAATAACGATATCAAAATTTATACCGCGGTCGCGTATCCGTTCCAGCAGGTTACGATATGGACTTTCAGCAGGCAGCGTGACCCGTCTTCCTTCAAGATCCCTTATATCATGTAACTGTTCGTCTGTTTGCCTGCCAATAATCAGCGGTGCCGAATAATTATATGCTGCTGAAAACCGTATCTGTTCATGCACTATACTGTTGGTTGGCAACTCAGCGGCAATAATATCGCCATCACCATTCAGAAGTAATTGCCGCATTTCATCATGAGAATTTGCCAGCACAACATCGACACGCATTTTGTACGCCTTGGCAAATTTCCTGATCAACTCATATTCAAAACCGTGGAAGCGGCCATTACTGAAATAATAATTAACCGGGCTCTTGTAGGTAATCAGGCGCAATATTTTGCGTTCCAGCATGCGCGGCAGATCGTCCAGGTGACCCTGGGCGATATTGAACTCAAGATGGTTCTTGTTCAGAAACTGGTTCAAAGCAACCTGCAGTTTTTCCGCACCGGCATTGACAGCCCATGCCTTCGGTTCGCCGCCAGCCATATTATAGGCCACGCTCAATTCCGGATGCTGCGGCAGATAATTTCTCAAAAAATCACTGTCCGCTATGGTGAGATCATATTGGCCCGACGCCACACGGGCCATGATCTGTTCCTGCGACAGGCTCTCGGGGATAACCACCAGCCCCGTGGTCGGATTGCTGGCCGCAAGTTCATTGATGACCGGCCAGACCGGTGAGGATTTTTTCAATGCAATCTGCCGGGAGGCAAGATCTTCCAGTGCTTTAATCTGGGTCGTATTGGACCGTACGATCACTTGCTGCCGGGAAGTGATCCAGGGTGATGTGAAACGGATTTGATCATGCGTACCAGCGGCTATCGACATACCCTGGCCGATGATAATGTCCCCCCTGCCGGCAACCAGTTCCGGCAGCAGGTCCCAGGATGAGTCCGATGTTATCCATTGCAGGGCCAGATCATGTTCCTGGGCGAACTTTTCCAGCATGATCCTTTCCACATTGGCTATTGAGAGTGAGTCTGGGTTGCGTTTGGCATAGAGTATACGTAATTGACCGGACTTAACGATGTCATCAAAGTCATTCCTGACATACCCGGCAAGAGAGGTGTCCTGCACTACTGAAAAATCTACCGCGTTGTAAAGTCTCTCATGGAGATAAACACTGGATGGAATTGCCGTACCGGCAGATATGATGGTGATGCTTTCGAGGGCGCTGACCAGGGCGGGGGTGGTCAGGACAAATATCGACATGAGCCACGCCACGTGCCTCGAGATACCAGTTCTGATCAATTTATTTTTCAATAAGTGCAACAAACAACATGCCCTCGTTTGAGACCAGCCTGACTTCATGCCGGCGCTAATATACCTTTTAATCATATAAACATCTATATATTGGGTAAACAAATACAATAAATACTATATGTAGTTTATTGCACTGCAATAACGTGGCATAAGCTAACACAGAATATGTTGCGACGCAATAAAAATAAGTGGGATTCGGGTTGAACAGGCCCGCGATTTTATATGGTTCAGGAAATACGCTTTGGTCTGATATATCTTTATTTTATCAAGAGTATGTACTTACTCTTTAATTTGCTGGCGCAGTTTGTTCAGCCTTTCCGGGGTACCGATATCCAGCCAGGTTCCGCTATACATTTCACCGGTCGCCTGGTGTTTATCAGCGGCCTTGCGGATTAAAGGCGTCAAAGGGAAGACTCCATCAACCTGTCCCTGGAACAGTTCCTTGCGGTACACACCAATACCGCTGAAGGTGAATAAACGGGTCCCGGTATTGGCAAGACAGTCGTCCTTGATTGCGAAATCACCAGCTGGGTTATGTGCCGGGTTTGCGACCAACACCAGGTGCGCCAGCCCCGGAGGATCCGACGGCAGGGACTCAAACGGGTAATCCGTCCAGATATCTGCATTGAGGGCAAGGAAGGGATCCTCTCCAAGTAATGGCAGGGCCCGGTAAATACCACCGCCGGTTTCGAGCGGTGCGTTGCCTTCTGCCGAATAAACCAGGTTGGCGCGGAAACGACCGCCGTCCCCCAGGTATTTCTCAATCTGCTCGCCGTATACCCCATGATTAATGACGATCTGACTAATCCCGGCACGGACCAGGTTTTCCACGTGATACTGGATCAGCGGCTTGCCGTTGATGTGAAGCAGGGGCTTGGGCATGGCATCGGTTAACGGGCGCATGCGCTCACCCCGCCCTGCGGCCAGGATTATGGCGTGCACTGGTTGTTGGCCTCAGCCATGGCGGGGATAACTTCGGTGTTCAGCAGGTCGACCAGTGGTCCGAGTTCGGGATAGCCCGTTTCCAGATCAGTGATATAACCAAGTGTGCGCGGGATATCCTGCAAATAGCCGGATTTGTTGTCGCGGTGACAGAGGCGGGCAAAGATCCCGCTGGCCTTGAGGTGGCGTTGTACACCCATCAGGTCGAACCAGCGCAGGAATCCAGCCTCATCGATTTCCGTTTGCTCCAGTCGATAATAATAATCCAGTGCCCAGGCATTCACTTTCTCTCTGGGCCATTTGATATAACAGTCCTTCAACAGCGACACCAGATCATAGGTAACGGGCCCGATAACAGCATCCTGAAAATCCAGTATGCCCGGATTGTGTTCCTCACAGATCATCAGGTTTCTGGAATGGTAATCCCGGTGCACAAATACCTGGGGTTGTGTCAGTGCCGCCGTTTTGAGTAATTCAAATATTTTTTTTATTCCATCCTGCCGCTTGCCGTTAAGTTGAATTTTCAAGTGCCGCCCGAGCAGCCAGTCGGTGAACAAATCCATCTCTGCCTGCAACAAGTTTTCACTGTATTCCGGCATGCCGGTTATATCCGATCGTTGTTGTATGACCAACAAGGCAGCAAGTGCATCATCATATAACGCGTCGGCGTATTCATCATTTAACCTGTCGAGATAGAGACTGGAGCCAAGATCGCTGAGCAGTATAAAACCATTGGCAGCATCCACTTCCAGGATTTCGGGCACATTGACCCCGGCCGCCAGCAACCGGTTGGCAATATCAATAAAAGGTTCACACCTTTCCCGCTCCGGCGGGGCATCCATGATAATGAAGGATTGCAGCCCGTACTGGAGCCGGAAATATCGGCGGAAACTGGCATCTGCTGATGCAGGCTGCAGCTTGTAATCGTTTAGTCCCAGTGTTTTACAAACCCAGGTGTGCAATTGCTCCAGACGATCTGACATTGCGGCTATCCCGTTAAAAGATCAATTTGATTGCAGGCACATAATCCCGGATTAAATGCCGTATCTTGTTGCTAATGTTGTTAGCAAATTACCTGTCATCGAACTTCTGCTGCATTTCTGGCATTATCAATCAAAAACTTGTAAAGCAGAAACATGATACTTGATTATCTTGGAATTTTATCCGGGCTGATATTGCTGGTGTTTGGTGCTGATCGGTTTGTTACGGGCGCTGCTAATATAGCCCGTGGTCTGGGTATGCCACCTTTGCTTATCGGCCTGACCATCGTCAGCATAGCCACTTCAACGCCGGAAATACTGGTGGGCTCGGTGGCTGCGCTGGATGGCAAAATCGAGATCGCGATTGGTAATGCCATTGGTTCCAACATCGCCAATATTGGTATGGTATTAGGACTTTCCGTATTGATCTTGCCGGTCAAAATCGCTTCCAAGGCTCTGCAACAGGAATACCTGTTGATGTTCCTTTCAGCATTTATTGCCATACTCCTCATGCTGGATCTTGAGCTCAGCCGTATGGATGCGACTATCCTGTTAATCACACTGGCCGGTTTTATATACTGGATTTTACGGATCGCTCAACGGACCCCCATGACTGACCCCCTGACCGGGGAATTTGAACAGGAGCTTGCGCAGATCATGTCGTTGAAAAAATCTGTAGTCTTTTTCCTGGTGGGCTTGATCCTGATGCTGGCTGGCGCCGAGTTACTGGTACGTTGCTCTGTTGTAGTGGCCCGGTCCTTCGGTATCAGCGATCTGGTAATCGGGCTTACCATTATTGCGGTAGGCACCAGCCTGCCCGAACTGGCTGCATCATTAATGAGTGTGGTAAAAAAGGAAGCAGATTTCGCCGTAGGCAATGTTATCGGGTCAAACATGTTTAATATGCTTGCTGTCATCGGGGTGCCGGTATTGATACATCCCTCCGTTATTGGCAACGAGGCACTATTAAGGGACTTCCCGGTGATGATTGTCATGACATTATTGATGGGCTGGATGGTCTTTATGCGTGGGCCTGGCCGATTTGACCGTATCGAAGGCGGTGTTTTACTGCTATGTTTCATTTTTTATCAATATTGGCTGTTCGCAGCCCCGGTAAGCGGTTAAAGGTTGTAATCCATGAGCAAAAAAAACCAGCAACAAGAACTGCAAAAACTCATCGATCTGGGCACGGCCGTCATCAGGATTGAGACGGCCGCTGTCGCGGCACTGGCCGATCGTATCGACAACAATTTTGCCCAGGCCTGTATGCAAATCCTTGCGTGCAAGGGGCGCACGGTTGTAATTGGTATGGGCAAGTCAGGCCATATCGGCAACAAGATTGCGGCCACACTCGCCAGCACCGGCACACCGGCATTCTTTGTTCATCCGGGTGAGGCCAGTCATGGCGACCTGGGGATGATCACAAAAGATGACGTGGTGATTGCATTATCGAATTCCGGCGAGACAGATGAAGTCATTGCTCTCCTGCCTGTTATTAAACGCCTCAGCGTTCCACTCATCGCATTGACCGGAAAGCCGGATTCCACGCTGGCACGGGCAGCGACAGTGAATATTAATGTCAGTGTCGTACAGGAAGCCTGTCCACTGGGACTGGCGCCCACATCCAGCACGACTGCGGCCCTGGCCATGGGAGATGCACTGGCGATCGCGCTGCTGGAAGCACGTGGCTTCAGTGCCGACGATTTTGCCCTGGCACATCCCGGTGGCATGTTGGGACGCCGCCTGCTGCTGCATGTCAATGACATTATGCACACGGGCACTGAAATTCCCAAAGTAGGCGAGTCAACACTGTTGAAAGACGCCCTGCTTGAAATGACCCAAAAAGGGCTGGGCACGACTGCGGTGGTGGATGGGAAGGGCCATGTCCTCGGTATTTTTACTGATGGTGATGTCCGGCGCACACTTGATAAGGGTGTTGATGTCCATAAAACCAGAATTGGCGATCTCATATCGCGCCGTTTCAAATCCATCAGCAAGGAGGATCTGGCCGTCACTGCCCTCGCCAGAATGGAGGAATTCAAAATTAATGCACTGCTGGTCACGGACGACAAGAACAAACTGGTCGGTATTCTAAATATGCATGACCTGCTGCGTGCCAGGGTGGTCTGAATCCATGGATGATGTGATCGAAATGGCAAAACAGATCAAGCTGGTGATATTCGATGTCGACGGAGTATTGACCGATGGTGGCCTCATCCTCGGCGAGAGTGGTAATGAATATAAAATATTCCATGTGCGTGACGGGCAGGGGCTGGTGATGCTTAAAGATACAGGCATCAAGATTGCCGTTATCACGGCACGCTCGTCCGGAATAGTGGCCGAACGTATGGCTGCCCTGGGTATTGAATATGTTTTCCAGGGCCAGAATGACAAGGGCAAGGCCGTCCGTGAACTGATGGCAAAACTCGAGGTGCGTAAGGAACAGACCGCTTACGTGGGCGATGATTTTATCGATCTGCCGGCCATGCGCCAGGCCGGTCTGCCTGTCGCAGTTGCAGATGCCCACGCCCTGGTCAAGGAACATGCGCTCTGGATTACTGCAAACCGCGGCGGCCGGGGTGCAGCACGGGAAGTCTGTGAACTCATTATGCAGGCACAGGGGACACTGCAGGCCACCGTCCAACGTTATCTCGATTGAGCTAATACATTGTCTATAGCAGCCAGATTGACTCCAGTGTATCCGTCTGAATAAGACATGCCGGCGCGCTGGAAAACCGTGATTATTCTGATATTAATGGCATCAGCAAGCGCCTGGTTGTTGAACAAGTTAACTGCTGACAAGTCTACTGTTACATCAGAATTCAGGCATGACCCGGACAATTTCATGGAAAACTTCACGACCTGGACCATGGCAGAGGATGGCAAACCCAGGAATATATTGAAGGCTGATTACATGGCACACTACCCGGACAGTGATACCACGGAATTGACCAACCCCAGACTGGATGTTTTCAGGAAAGACAAATTTCCCATCAAAATTATTGCAGATAAGGGTTGGGTAACAGAATACAATGAGGTTATTCTATTGACCGGAAGTGTCAGGCTTTGGGAAGAAGATGCTGAAGGCAATATCAGGATGGAGATTATCTCCAGCGATGTAAAAATTTTACCTGATCAGGAATACGCTGAAACCGAGAAGCCAGTGAAACTGACCCGGGGAAACATTACAGTCAATTCAACAGGCATGCGGGCCTGGATTAATGAGGGCAGACTTGAGCTATTAAACAATGTACACACTATCATACCGCCTGAAAAACACAGGTAAATATTTATTGCTGGTCACAACGCTTGCCTTGTGTAATCCGGCATGGCCATTGTCCACAGACAAGGATCAACCCATCGAAATCGAGGCCAACGCAGCGGAGCTTGATGACCAGAAGGGCGTAACGGTATATACGGGTAACGTGGTGGTAACCCAGGGCAGCATGCGCATGACCGGAGATAAAATGACAGTTTATTACACCAAAGATAATGACCTGGAAACTGTTATTATGCTCGGTCAGCCGGCCACCTACCGGCAGATGCCTGATAAAAACGAGGTTTATGATGAGGCCGAAGCCTTGCGCATGGAGTTCTACAATTTAAAACATCTGATTGTACTCATCGATAATGCCCTAGTCACGCAGGAAGGCCTGCGATTCAGCGGCAGCCGCATTGAATACGATACCGAGAACAGCAAGATCAGGGCGCGTGGCGCGCCGGACACGTCTGTTGCAGAAGATGGTACGCCTGCACAGGACACTGGCCGGGTAAAGATCACGATACAGCCCAAGAAAAAAGAATAATATCAAACTGAAGTGTAGCTTCAGTTTCTCCTGAAACATTTCTGATCATGTCGTTATACCCAGATATATAATGCGGCCATGAGCGTACTCACCGTTAAACATCTTAAGAAATCATTCCGCGGGAATACTGTGGTAAAAGACGTGAGTCTGACAGTCCATGCCGGTGAGATAATAGGATTACTCGGGCCGAATGGTGCCGGGAAAACAACCAGCTTTCACATGATTGTTGGATTGATACCCTGTGACAGCGGCACCATACATATCAATGAACTCGAAATAAGCGCACTACCAATGGACGAACGGTCCCTGCTTGGGCTGGGGTATTTGCCCCAGGAAACCTCTATCTTCAGGCGCTTGACCGTAGCCGAAAATATCATGGCCATATTACAGACCCGGACATATCTTAATGAAGCACAACGGCAGAAGCGACTCGATGATTTGCTGCGTGAGTTTCATGTAAGCCATCTGCATGACAATCCCGGTACCAGTTTATCGGGGGGCGAAAAACGCCGGGTAGAGATTGCGCGGGCACTGGCGTCAGAGCCAAAATTTCTGCTACTGGACGAACCTTTTGCAGGTATTGATCCAATATCAATCAATGATATACAGCGAATTATCAGTTACCTCAGCCGGCACGGTATCGGCATACTTATTACTGACCATAATGTGCGTGAAACACTGGGCACCTGCGACCGTGCCTATATCGTTAGTGATGGCCGCATCATCTCGGAAGGCACACCAGATCATATCCTCGAAAACAAGCAGGTCAGGGAAGTCTACCTGGGAGAGCAGTTCAACCTTTAGTACAGTCCCGGGAATAATACCATTGGGGATTTTTTGGGTTAAAATTAGTATATATGAAGCCATCTTTACAACTGAGGACCAGCCAGAATCTGGCCATGACACCACAGCTGCAACAGGCCATACGCCTGTTGCAGCTATCAAGCATGGAATTGCAGATGGAGGTACAACAGGCGCTGGAATCCAACATGATGCTGGAACTGGACGAAGGTGATGAAAACAATGAATCATCCGAACAGCAATTTAATGATTCTGTCGCTACCGGTATTACTGCCGATGAAGAAAAAACCGGGGTTGATGCTGAAAATATTCCAGAAGACCTCCCGGTAGACAGTGCCTGGGAAGATATTTACGAAAATACTGCTGTTTATACCAACAGTTTTAATACTGATACAGATTATTTTGAAAACCAGGGGTTTGAGGAAAACGGCCTTCGTAACCATCTCCTATGGCAACTGAATGTCACGCCCGTCAGTGAAAAAGACAAGGCCATAGCTGTTTCCATCATTGATGCACTTGATGATGATGGTTATCTCAGCTGCGAGCTTAACGAGATTCTTGATTCTCTGGGTGATGATATGGATGCCGAAGTGGATGAGTTGGCCGCCGTACTGCACCTTGTTCAGTCCATGGAACCCGCCGGGGTTGCCGCCAGGGATTTGCGCGAATGTTTGTTATTACAACTGGACCAATGCGATTCATCAACACCACATCTGGCCAAGGCCAAAGAACTTGTTAACGGACACCTGCAACTGATGGCGTCCCGCGATTTTACCCAATTAATGCGACGCCTGCAGATCAATCAGGACAGTCTGCAGGAAGTTATTGCATTGATCCAGTCAATGAACCCCAGGCCCGGATCGCAGATACAGACAACACAAACAGAATATGTAATCCCGGATGTTTACGTGAAGAAAGAGAGGAGCGCCTGGAAAGTAGAACTGAACACCGATACCATTCCACAACTGAAAATTAACACCAGCTACGCCAGCATGATCCGTCGGGCAGACAGCAGTTCCGACAATATTTCACTCAAGTCTCATCTACAGGAAGCGCGCTGGTTTATCAAAAGCCTGCGGAGCCGGAGCGAAACATTGTTACGCGTTGCGAGCTGTATTGTGGAAAAACAGCGCGCATTTCTGGAGTATGGCGAAGAAGCTATGAAACCCCTGGTTCTACATGATGTTGCCGATCAGCTGGGACTGCATGAATCGACTATTTCCAGGGTAACCACACGTAAGTACATGCATACACCCAGGGGAATATTTGAACTCAAATACTTTTTTTCCAGTCATGTCAGTACCGATGAGGGTGGAGAACGTTCATCAACAGCGATACGAGCACTAATAAAAAAACTCGTCAGTGAAGAGTCTCACAAGAAACCACTGAGTGACAGCAAGATTGCAAAAATACTGTCATCACAGGGCATTCAGGTAGCACGCCGTACAGTGGCAAAATACCGGGAAGCAATATCCATACCGCCATCAAATGAAAGAAAACGTCTGGTATGAAGCAGGTATATTAATTATAAATAAAACAGATAAACCATAGCGGGAGTTAACTATGCAAATCAGCATTACTGGTCATCATATAGATATTACACAGGCAATACGCGCTTATATAGAAAATAAATTTGCAAGGCTGGAAAGGCGCTTTGACAACATAACCAATATACATGTCATTCTCAATGTAGAAAAAGAAAGGCAAATGGCTGAAGCCACCATTCATATCAGCCGCGGGAAGGTTTTTGCTGATGCAGAACATGACGATATGTATGCCGCCATAGACAATCTTGTTGACAAGCTGGATCGCCAGATAAAAAAACACAAGGAAAAACTGACAGACCACCACCGTGGCGAAAACGGTATGAAAAACCAGGAAACAACCTGATACCGTAGAATCTCCCATTCATAATCAATAAAAATATTTATTACTATTATGCGTATTCAGGAAATTCTGTCCCCAGAGCGTATTCTCAGTCGTGCGGGAATCGCCAGTAAAAAAAGTGCGCTGGAAACATTGTCAAAACTTATGGCGGGCTCTGAACCTTCATTAACCTATACGGAAATTTTTGATTGCCTGAATGCCCGTGAAAGATTAGGCAGCACTGGCATAGGTAATGGCATTGCCATACCACATGGGCGTTTACAACATATCAAACAACCTGTTGCCGCATTTTTGCAACTGAAATCGGGTGTAGATTTTGATGCCGTTGACCAAAAACCGGTAGATCTTATGTTCGGTCTGCTGGTGCCAGCTGACTCGACCGATGAACACTTGCAAATCCTCTCATGCCTCGCTGAAAAATTCTCTGATGCTGCACTGATTAACCGGCTGCGTTTAAGGTCTTCGCCGGAAAAAATATACGAGATCCTCACCAAGTAGGACAATATGGCAGATACCACCCAGCAACTCACCGTTCAGGACCTGTTCGATATTCATCATGAAAAACTTCAACTGACATGGATTGCAGGGCAACAGGGTGGTAAGCGCCTGGTCATTCCGGAAGAGATAAAAGCCAATCCGCTCAAGGCAGACAAGGGCGATGCCAGTATATCCAGCATAAAACCGACAAAACCGGATGTCCTGTCCGGACAATCCCTGGTTGGTTATCTTAACCTTATTCATCCACACCAGATCCAGGTACTGGGCGAAATGGAGTTGAATTATATTGGCGGATTAAGAGACATCTCCCGCGAAGACGCCATCCGTCAGTTGTTCAAACACCAGCCTGCCTGCATTATCGTATCTGAAGGCAGTACTGTGCCGGTCTTTTTAAAACGTAAATGCAACGAAAACAGCACGCCTCTATTCAGCTCAGCCATATCCAGTATTAAATTGACCGATACACTGCATTACTATCTGGCTAATTTATTTGCCGATGTGATCACCCTGCACGGTGTCTTCATGGAGGTGAATGCAATAGGCGTGCTCATTATCGGTCCGAGCGGGATAGGGAAAAGCGAACTGGCCCTGGAGTTGATTACCCGGGGGCAGCGTCTGGTTGCAGATGATGCACCATCATTTTCACGTATTGCACCCGACATCATCAATGGCACCTGCCCTGAAGCTTTGCAGGACTTTCTTGAAGTGCGCGGTCTCGGTGTTATTAATGTGCGTGAGCTCTTTGGTGATAGCGCGATCAAGCTTAACAAATATTTGCGCCTGATCGTCCGGCTGGAACCTATGGAGAAAGGCAAACTGTCAAAAATTGATCGCCTGGAAGGCAGTTATCAGCCAGTGCGTCTGCTGGATGTGGATGTTCCGGAGATCACCATTCCGGTTGCTCCAGGACGTAACCTTGCCGTGCTGGTTGAATGCGCTGCCCGCAGTCATATGTTGCGTATCAGTGGCTATAATGCCGCCGAAGTGCTCATTAATAGACAAAGTCATTTAGTTGAGCGCGGGGAAAAGAAATGAAACCCCGGCCCAGGCGTTTGCTTATCATCAGTGGATTATCCGGCGCCGGGAAAACCATTGCACTGAATACGCTTGAAGATCTCGGTTTGTATAGCATAGACAATTTGCCCGTCAGTCTGCTGAATGAGTTTGCCCGTCAGATCAGTAATGGCAACATTCAGGCCACGCCCGAAATTGCGATCGGGATTGATGCACGTAGTGCCGAAAGCGAAATTAAAAAACTTCCCGGGATTATAAATAAACTCAGAAAGAAAAACCTGAAGATTGATCTTGTCTATATAGATGCAAATGACGACGTGTTGACCAGGCGATTCAGTGAGACCCGGCGCAAACACCCCTTGTCTTCGAAAAATCTTGCCCTGTCCAGAGCCATTAAAAAAGAAAGGCGCATCATGGGTGATTTATCGGCCCAGGCTGATATACGCATTGATACCAGCCATACCCTGATGCATGAGTTGCACGATATAGTGCGCAAACGTATAGCAAACCGCCCCATTGCTGCGCTTTCACTGCAATTTGTTTCTTTCGGCTATAAAAACGGTTTGCCCGGGGACGCCGATTTTGTCTTTGATGCGCGCTGTTTGCCTAATCCCTACTGGAAAAATAATCTGCGCAGCCTCACCGGCAAGGATCCCGCTGTTATCAGATTTCTGGCTAAACAGAAACTGGCAGTTGATTTGATAGATCACATTAAAAAATTCCTGTCCTTCTGGATCCCGAAATTCGAGGCCGATAACCGTAGCTATCTCTGCGTGGCAGTGGGCTGTACCGGCGGTCATCATCGTTCGGTTTTTATCACTGAACGTCTGGCAGAATATTTCCGGGAACGGGGCAAACATGTCATCACCATACACCGTGATATCTGAAGTCAGCCTATGAGTGTTGGTCTGCTGATCATCAGTCATGACGGGATAGGGCCGGCCATGCTCGGCACGGCAACTTTTATGCTTGATAGTTGCCCCTTGCCGGTCAAGTTGCTTACCGCCTCCAGGGACTGCAACCCGGATGAACTCATTGCTGATGCATCTGAACAAATCGCGGCACTGGATGAAGGAGAAGGCGTGCTGGTACTTACCGATTTATATGGTTCCACGCCATCCAATGTTGCAAAAAACCTTTCATCAAGAACCAGGGTACGTACTGTTTCAGGTATGAATCTATCCATGTTGTTGCGCGTATTTAATTACCCGCAACTGGATCTGGACCAACTGGCGGAGAAGGCCAAGAGCGGCGGCGTAGATGGCATTATCATGATTGAAAGTAAATAAATATTTATGGCCAAGAGAACAGTTACCATCATAAACAAACTGGGCCTGCATGCCAGGGCCGCGGCCCGTTTCGTCCAGACCGCCTCCGGTTTGAATTGTGATATTCAGGTAAAACATGGCAACCGGGAAGTTAATGGCAAGAGTATTATGGGCGTGATGATGCTGGCGGCAGGCAAAGGCGCCGTAATCGAAATCCTTGCCAGTGGTAAAGACGAAGAAGGCGCACTTGATCAACTCGAGGAATTGATACTGAATCGCTTCGGAGAAAGCGAATGACGATAGCACTTTATGGAGTAGGTGTTTCCCGCGGGATAGCCGTGGGTAATGTACATATCATACAGAGGGATCAACTTGATATCCGCGAGTACTCCATAGCTTCTGATTCCGTAAGCAAGGAAGTTCAACGCTTTGAGATGGCAGTCACCAACGCGCGGCAACAGCTACGCGCCATACGCGATCATATTCCCGGTACGACAAACACTGACATTACGGCGTTTATCGACACTCATTTGCTCATGCTCGAAGATGCGGCGCTGAGTGATGAGCCGGTACGATTAATCAGGGAACTTGCCTGTAATGCAGAGTGGGCCCTGAAACTGCAACGTGATGCGCTGGTGAATGTTTTTGAAGAAATGGATGATGCCTATCTGCGTACGCGCAAGGATGATATCGATTATGTCGTAAACCGTATCCAGCGCATGCTGTTGAACCAGGCTCCACCCAGACACGAGGAACCGGACAATCTACTGACCGGACATATCGTGCTGGCCAGTGATCTGACACCGGCAGATACCGTGATGTTTCAGCATCATGGTATCACTGCATTTGTCACCGAATATGGTGGGCCGACTTCCCACACAGCCATCCTTGCGCGCAGCCTGGGCATCCCCGCCATTGTGGGTATGCAGCATGCGATGCGGTATATCAATGAAGATGATTTCATCATTCTTGATGGTGCCAGGGGAGTAGTACTGATCAATCCGGAAAAGCTGGCGCTCAAACATTACCGCAAACTGCAAAAGGAAGAGCAACGCTATTACACATCATTGGGCAAGCTGAAAGGCAAACCCACGATTACACTGGATGGCACACCCATTGAATTACATGCGAACATCGAATTACCCAGGGATTTTGATACCGTACTTCAGGTCGGTGCTGATGGTGTCGGCCTGTACCGCACCGAGTTCCTGTATATGAACCGTGAAACACCGCCTGATGAAGAAGAACATTATGAAACATATACCAAGGTCATTAAAATTCTGAAAGGCCTGCCGCTGACCATACGCACTCTGGATCTGGGCGCCGACAAACAGGTTGACGGGGGCCGCCAGCTCGGGCCGATTGCTTCCAACCCGGCGCTGGGACTGCGTGCCATTCGATTATGTCTGAAAGAGCCTGCGTTATTCCGGCCACAACTGCGTGCCATCATCCGCGCTTCAATACACGGCCCGGTCCGGGTCATGGTCCCGATGCTGTCCAATATCAATGAGATGATACTGGTGCTGCAAATGATAGATGAGATCAAATCAGAACTGGATGAAAAGCGCATCCCTTATGATCAGAACATGCTGATTGGGGGCATGATCGAGGTGCCGGCGGCAGCTGTCTGTGCTGATATCTTTGCCCGTCATCTCGACTTTCTTTCAATCGGCACCAACGATTTGATCCAGTACACCATGGCCATAGACCGCGTTAATGACGAGGTCAATTATCTTTATGATCCCCTGCATCCTGCAGTGTTACGACTTATTCACGCTACCTTACAGGCCGGTGAAAAGGCCAATATTCCGGTAGCCATGTGCGGAGAAATGGCCGGTGATCCACAGTACACCCACCTGCTGCTTGGCCTGGGATTGCGGGAATTCAGTGTACATCCTGCAGCTCTCCTTGAAATCAAACAGATCATTAACCAATGTGAACTGACTCTACTGAAAAAGCTTGCAAAAAAAACCCTCAACGCCGATAACGGCATTGAAGTCGCAGAAATCATGGCCGGCGTCAAACACCCGCCCGCAGTATAATTTCACATCAATAGTTCATGTTCTGTGGACTGCAGACCTGTTCATAATGGGCAGGTTCCCAAGATTTTAATACCCAATCAAGCCCCGGTGTTGTTAAACTAAAATGAACAACTGAGGATCTGTTTGCATGGCGGAAACCAATAATCAGGAAAACGATGCAGTAATTATCGATCAGCTTTATCGCGCATTATCTGAAGGTAATCTGCACGAAGCCCGGGGATTGCTTGCGCAGATGCACCCCTCGGAAATTGCTGATGCCATGGAGAGTCTGCCCAGCAAGGCCCGTTCTACCCTGTGGAGTCTCCTGCACCCGGATGTTGAAGGAGAGGTAATATCTGAACTGCAAGTGCCGGTGCGCACGGAACTGCTGGAACAGATGCGGCCCTTCAAGGTCGCACAGGTTACCAAATACCTGGATGCTGATGATGTAGCGGACATCCTTCAGGAACTGCCCGAGGACATGAAGGACACTGTCCTGCTCGCCATGGACGAGCAGAACCGGCAACGGCTTGGATCAATACTCTCCTACCCGGAAGATACGGCCGGCGGTCTCATGAATATCGATATCGTTTCCGTCCGCGCCGATGTCACCCTGGATGTGGTAATGCGCTATCTGCGGCTGTTACGGCAACTCCCGGAACAAACAGACAGTCTCATGGTGGTTGATCGTGAAAACAAGTACATAGGCGTACTTGCCTTGACGGATATCCTGAGCAAAGACCCGGAGTCCACCGTCGGCGAGGTTATGACCGCAAAGACCGGCATACCGGCGCTAACCCCGGAAATAGACGTAGCCCGGATATTTGAACAACGTGACCTGTTGTCTGCCGCCGTAGTCAATGAAGACAATATGCTGCTGGGCCGCATTACCGTTGATGACGTGGTCGACGTAATCCAGGAAGAGGCTGAACATACGGTCAGGAGCATGGCCGGTCTCGGCATCGATGATATGTTTGCGCCCGTATTCACCAGCGCGAGAAGACGTGCGATCTGGCTGGGCATAAACCTGATTACAGCATTTCTGGCAGCGTGGGTCATTGGCCAATTTGAAGAAACCATACAACAACTGGTGGCCCTGGCTGTGTTGATGCCTATCGTCGCCGGCATGGGTGGTATAGCCGGCAGTCAGACGCTAACCATCGCCGTGCGCGGTATCGCCCTGGGGCAGATCGGCAGGTCAAACGCACGCGCATTACTGTTCAAAGAGCTGGCTGTCGGATTTTTAAATGGCCTGGTGTGGTCGGTTGTCGTCATGCTGGTGGTGGTTGTGTGGTTTGATGACTGGCCACTGGGGATCATTATCGGCCTCGCCATGATCATCAATTTAATTTTTGCGGCACTGGCGGGCGCTGTTATACCACTGGGATTGAAACGCTTCGGGATCGACCCGGCCATTGCGGGCGGCGTGTTGCTGACTACGGTTACTGATGTCGTCGGTTTCACGACATTTCTTGGCCTGGCCACGTTATTTCTGCTTTCTTGAATTACAAAAATAAAATCCCGGGGCGTTAGTTTCGATCAGGTTATCCGGCCTTGTATTCCCTGTTATATTTGGCCAGAAATCGCTCGCATCCTTTTATATACTTTTTCAGGTGATAACGCCTGAACCCTTCCAGGCTCCAGGGCATGTCCGACAGTCTGTAATGGGACTCGGCTGAAATGACATAAACCTGGGTATTGATAAAAACATTGTCCATGGTCATGACCTTTTTTTCACTCCTTGTATATATAACATCTTCAAAAGCATCCAGGATTTTCAGCGTGGATTGTTCAAGTCCTGTATATAACTGCCCGTCAACAGACTTGCCGGTATGTGCAATGATGGCGGGATAAATTTCATCCTTGATGGAGTAACGGCAGTAACCTTTGAGCACAGCATCGACAGAGGGCAGTTTCTGTCCGGTCACGGCCTGCATGACCGCGGGGATCTGCAATGTGCCATAGGCAAACAGGAACAGACCCGGACCAGTCAACGCGTCCGTAAAATTACCAGCTGAAAATCACCCATTGCGGCACCGGGATGTCGCGGGTGATATCATTCACACGGGATTCCAGTTGACCATCGCCATCCCGATCCACCAGATAATAAGCCGGGCCCACGACCGGGATAATCTTGACCGAGTAAAGCACCCCGTTAACGCGGTATTCTTCAATGGTGGCATCATCACGTTGTATGATGGTCACCTGCGGTTCTATGGCTTCACCACTCTCAATCGGATCTGGCAAGGTTGGTGGCTCGGGGATATCTTCCAGATCACCGGGGGTTGCATCGCCGGCATAAAGGGGGGAACCAGCACACAATAACAAACCGAGTAAGATTAGTTTTTTATTCATAACATGTTAAATCCTGCTGACTTCGTGCGTTACAACTCCAGTTGCCGGTGACGTTCTTCCGCCGTCATCTCTATAGTTCTGTCTTTATAATAATCAAAGATTGCGTCCACAACCTGCTGCGGCTCATCGACCACCTGTAACAGGCCGAGATCCTCCGGATCAATAGTGTTTTCCGCAATCAGTTTTTTCTCAAACCATTCTATCAGACCACCCCAGAAATCCGAGCCGACCAATATGATGGGTATGCGCCTGCTTTTCCCGGTCTGGGTTAGCGTCAGTATTTCTGCAAGCTCGTCCAGTGTACCAAAACCGCCGGGTAAAACCACATAGGCCGAGGCATATTTTACGAACATGACCTTGCGCGAAAAAAAATGCTTGAAATAGAGCGAAATATCCTGAAAAGCGTTGGCCACCTGCTCATGGGGCAGCTGGATATTCACCCCCACGCTAAGCGATCTTCCCGCATGCGCGCCTTTATTAAAAGCTTCCATCAGGCCCGGGCCGCCGCCACTGAGCACGGAAAACCCGGCATCCGAGAGTAACCTGGCTATCGACTCGCCGAGGCCATAATAATGATGGTCCGGTTTGAAACGTGCAGAACCAAACATACTGACGGACGGCCTGATACTGGCCAGCTTTTCGAAACCTTCGACAAATTCGGCCATGATCTGGAATACTTTCCAGGACTCCCGTGTCAGATCCGAATCTCTGATTATTGGATGGGCAGACTTGTTGTGATCATTCATAATGGATTCTTATCATACTTCTTTTTTACAAATAGACACAGATGGACAAGAAATTACTGGTACTGGTAGACGGATCCTATTATCTGTTTCGTGCCTACCATGCGCTGCCCTCGTTTACCAATGCCAAAGGTGAACCGACCGGGGCGATATACGGCATTATCAACATGCTGCGCAAACTCCTCAACGATTTCAAACCCTACTATTTTGCAGTTGTATTTGATGCAAAAGGAAAGAATTTTCGCAATGACCTCTACCCGGAATACAAGGCGCACCGACCGCCCATGCCGGACGAGCTGGCCTGCCAGATACAGCCCGTCCATGACATCATCCGATCTTTTGGATTGCCGTTATTGATGATCGACGGTGTCGAAGCTGACGATGTCATCGGTACACTGGCGAAACAGGCGGAAGCAAAAGGCATCGACACGATCATCTCGTCCGGCGACAAAGACCTGGCACAACTGGTCAATGATCATATCCGCATGTTTAATGCCATGAACAACGGTGTGCTCGATCGCGATGGCGTAAAGGGAAAATATGGTGTTCCACCGGAACAGATTATTGATTATTTGATATTGACCGGCGACAGTGTTGACAATATACCGGGCGTGCCCAAGGTTGGCCCCAAGACTGCCGCCAAGTGGTTAAACGAACATGGCTCACTGGAACAGATCGTTGCCCGCGCTGAAGAGTTCAAGGGCAAGGTCGGTGAATATTTACGAAACAGCATTCAGCAGTTCCCGCTGACGAGGAAACTGGTTACACTGAAGTGTGATGTAACACTGGACATAAAACCTGAAGAACTGGTTCCGTCACCGCCGGATAACAAGGCGCTCCGTCAACACTTTTCTCAATGGGAATTCCGTTCGTTGATAAAAGAACTGGAAAAATCTGCGGCTTCAGATAAACCGGCTGAAAGCCCCGTTGCAAATAATAATGGTTGCGTATATGAAACCGTCTTTACCCGGCCTGAACTGGATGCATGGCTGCAAAAGCTCAATAGCGCGACTCTGTTTGCCTTTGATACGGAAACTACCAGTCTGAATTATTCCGAGGCGGAAATTGTCGGGGTTTCGTTTGCCATCGATACAAAACGGGCGGCCTATGTGCCGCTGGCACATGATTATGAAGGGGCGCCGGAACAGCTCGACCGCGACCAGGTAATGCAACAGCTCAGGCCATTACTTGAAGACAACAACAAGCACAAGCTCGGACATAATCTTAAATATGACATGAATGTGCTTGCCAATCATGGAATAGATTTACAGGGGTGCCAGCATGACAGCATGCTGGAATCTTATGTGCTGGACAGCACGGCTACACGTCATGATATGGACTCACTCGCACTTAAATATCTGGGCAGGACTACCATACACTACGAGGATGTAGCCGGGAAAGGCGAAAAACAAATTCCTTTTAACAAAGTGCCTGTCGATGCAGCTGCAACATACGCCGCTGAAGACGCAGAAGTGACGCTGAAATTGCATCAACAATTATGGCCCAGGCTACTGGAATCTAAACAACTGCAAAAGCTTTATGCAGAACTGGAAATACCCCTGTTGTCCGTCCTGTCCAGAATGGAACGTCACGGGGTCATGGTCGATGCCGATATGCTCACAGAACAAAGCCGGCAGATCACATTAAAGATGGAAGAAATTGAAGAGCGTGTTTACCGTGAGGCAGGGGCATCTTTCAATATCGGGTCACCCAAACAGATACAGCATATCCTGTATGAAAAGCTGGGGATGCCCGTACTGGCGAAGACCCCCAAAGGGCAGCCGTCTACTTCTGAATCCGTGATGGAAGAACTTGCGCTTGATCATGCACTGCCAAGACTCATACTTGATTATCGTGGACTGAGCAAACTGAAATCCACTTACACTGAAAAACTTCCTGACCAGATAAGCAGTAAAACCGGTCGCGTACATACTTCGTACCATCAAGCCGTAGCAGCCACGGGCAGACTCTCATCGTCTGATCCTAATTTACAGAATATCCCGGTGCGCACTGAAGAAGGGCGTCGTATCCGCAAGGCCTTTATTGCCCCGGAAGGCTGCAGCCTGCTGGCGGCAGATTATTCACAAATAGAACTGCGCATCATGGCGCACCTGTCCGGCGATCAGGGGTTGCTTGATGCCTTTAGCAGAGGCGAAGACGTCCATAAAATGACAGCTGCGGAGGTCTTTGGTACGCGTGCTGAGAAGGTAACACCGGAACAACGGCGTGCAGCCAAGGCCATAAATTTCGGGTTGATCTATGGCATGTCCGCTTTCGGTCTGGCCAAACAACTGGGCATAAATCGCAACCAGGCCAAGGACTATATTGATCTCTACTTCGAACGTTATCCGGGCGTCCGTTTATATATGGACCAGACCAGGGAGGTGGCCCGGGAGCAGGGTTATGTCGAAACTATTTTCAATCGGCGCCTGTACCTGCCGGAAATCAATTCACGCAACGCCGCACTCAGGCAATACGCTGAACGGACAGCGATAAATGCTCCAATGCAGGGCTCTGCCGCTGATATCATTAAACGGGCCATGATTACTGTCGATGAGTGGTTGCTAAAAAATAAAATTAGTGCCAAATTAATCATGCAGGTGCACGATGAGCTGGTACTGGAAGTCAGCGAAAGCGACGTTGCTGAAGCCCGCAAGGAAGTCCGCCGACTGATGACTGGTGCAGCACAACTGTTGGTTCCCCTGGTGGTGGATATAGGCACAGGAAAAAACTGGGACGAAGCACATTAATGTTGTCAAAATGAAGATAAACTCTGTATCTTTAAACATCAAGTCTGACGTGTGCTAGAATTTTATATAACTAATTCGTTGCTGAAATAATTGACCGTATAAAACCCTTCGCTATATTCAAATTGTATTACACACTATTTCTTCAGGAACCCGCATGCTTTTAATTCCCGCGATAGATATTAAAGATGGCCGGTGTGTACGTTTGCGCCAGGGACAAATGGATCAGGAAACGGTTTATGGTGAAAACCCTGTTGATATGGCCAAACGCTGGATAGAAGCCGGCGCCAGAAGACTGCATATTGTTGATCTGGACGGTGCTATTGCGGGCAAACCCGAGAACGCCGATATCATTCATGAAATCGCAGCGGCCTGGCCCGAGGTGCCAATACAGGTGGGCGGCGGGATACGTGATGAAGACACCATACAAACCTATCTTGATGTCGGGGTGAGTTTTGTTATCGTCGGCACAAAGGCAGTAACCACGCCGCATTTTGTTTCCGATATCTGTCTCGAATTTCCCGGGCATATTATCGTCGGGCTGGACGCAAAAAACGGCAAGCTGGCCACCAACGGCTGGTCAAAGTTATCACACCATGGCGTGACCGATATGGCCAAACGTTTTGAAGATGACGGCGTAGCCGCGATCATCTTTACTGATATCGGGCGCGACGGCATGATGAATAGCATTAATATTGATGCAACTGTTGAATTGTGCAAAGAAGTGACCGTACCAATTATCGCTTCAGGTGGAATTTCAAATCTGGATGATATTCGCGCCCTGTGCAAAGCGTCCGAAGAAGGTATTGCCGGCGCAATCACCGGACGTGCCATCTATGAGGGAACGCTTGATTTTGCGGCCGCACAAAAACTTGCGGACGAACTCTGCACGTACACGCCCAGACAGTAGCCACACATACCCATGAGCCTTGCCAAACGCATCATCCCCTGCCTGGATGTCGATGACGGGCGTGTAGTCAAGGGCGTGCGTTTCGTTGATATTAAGGATGCCGGCGATCCGGTTGAAGTCGCGCGCCGTTATGATGAACAAGGCGCTGACGAAATTACCTTCCTTGATATCACAGCCAGCAGCAATGAACGCAATACCATGATTGATGTTGTACAAGCCGTGGCCAGCCAGGTATTTATTCCCCTCACCGTCGGCGGCGGGATCAGAAACCTGGAGGATATCCGCGCCATGCTGAATGCGGGCGCTGACAAGATCAGCATCAATACAGCCGCCGTGAAAAATCCTGATTTTATCGATGCTGCATCTGCCAAATTCGGCTCCCAATGTATCGTGGTTGCCATCGATGCCAAGCAGACCCGCAACACAGCCTCAGGCTGGGAGGTATACACACATGGTGGTCGTAACCCCACCGGCATAGACGCGCTGGAGTGGGCCGGGCAAATGGCTGATCGTGGCGCCGGTGAGATCCTGCTGACCAGCATGGATCGTGACGGTACGCGCAACGGGTTCGATCTCGACCTTACCCGCGCAGTCAGCGAAGCCGTCAATATTCCGGTGATCGCTTCAGGCGGCGTCGGAACACTTGAACATCTCGCTGATGGCATACTCAAAGGCAAGGCCGATGCAGTTCTGGCCGCCAGCATCTTTCATTTTGGTGAACATACGGTGCTTGAGGCCAAAACCTTGATGAAGCGGTTTAACATTGAAGTTAGACTGTGAATATGTCTGAGCAAGAAAACACGGCCTGGCTGGACGAGATTAAATGGAATGACGATGACCTGGTGCCTGTTGTTGCCCAGGACTATCAAAGCGGCAAAATATTGACCCTGGCGTGGATGAACCGCGAGGCACTCTTGCAAACAATCAAATTACGCCGCGCTGTTTACTGGTCACGCTCAAAACAAAGGCTCTGGCAAAAAGGTGAAACTTCCGGGCACACACAGGAAATACAGGACGTGTATCTCGACTGTGACAAGGACGCCATCGTCCTGGCGGTGAAACAGACCGGCAATATCGCCTGCCACACCGGCAGACAAAGCTGCTTTTTTCATCATTTTGAAAACGGCCGCTGGGTTATTTCCAGCCCGGTGCTTAAAGACCCGGAAACTATATATAAAAAATAACAGGGTTGCCATGTTAAAAATTAATAATCAGCGACAGAATATCCAGTCATGACTGATGATGTATTACATCGCCTTGCGGAAACCCTTGAGCAACGCAAACGGGCGGATCCGGACAAGTCTTATACCGCCAGTCTCTATGCAAAAGGGATCAACGCAACCCTGAAGAAAATAGGTGAAGAGTCAACGGAAATCATAATTGCTGCAAAATCAGGCAAGAAAACCGCTATAATTCATGAAACAGCAGATCTGTGGTTTCATACTCTGGTCATGCTGTCCCAGCTTGGCCTTGGCCCGGATGATATCCTCAAAGAACTCGAACGCCGTTTTGGAACATCCGGCCTTGATGAAAAAGCGGCACGCAACAAACCGGAACAATCCTGAGACAGCAGGCTGATGCATAACGAACATGCGGAGAAATAGCTCATGGGAATAAGTATCGGACAATTATTGGTTATCCTGGTTATTGTTGCCTTGCTGTTCGGAACCAAAAAACTGCGCAATATCGGCGGCGATCTGGGCAGCGCCATAAAAAGTTTTCGCAAAGGGATGACAGAAGGCGAAGATGGCACAGGCACACAAGGTAACACCCCTAAACAAGGTACTGTCATAGAAGGCGAGACCAAGCCCGTATCTGAATCTGATAGCAAACCTTCCTGAATCCTGTTTATTTATGCAGGGTTATTTTCATATATAAAACCACGTTTTATTCATGTTCGATATCGGCTTCTGGGAATTGGTGGTGGTCGCTATCGTTGCCTTGCTGGTTGTGGGTCCCGAACGCCTGCCCGGTCTTGCCCACGATGCGGGGAAGTGGATAAATCATATAAGAAGATTTATCAATAACACCCGGCGCGAAATTGAAACCGAACTACGCATTACGGAAAGCAAGGAGTTCAAGCAACAACTCTCAGATCTTGATGACCTGATGCACAATGCCCCCGACCAGGACCCGCATTTCAACAATAATCAGAAAATGCCATCGGACAAGGGGAAACCCGGCCAGGCCGACCAGGCCGACCAGGAATAAAAACCATGCCCGGTGAAAAAACAAATGACAACCCTCGCGTTGAAGGACAAACGCTAGTCTCTCACCTGATTGAATTACGGGCGTGCATATTAAAGGCTCTGACCTGCGTGTTGTTGATCTTTATAGCACTGAGTTTCTTTGCCAGCGACATCTACAGCCTGGTCGCTAAACCATTGCTCGAACACCTGGCGCCGGGGACAGGCATGATCGCCACCGAGGTGGCATCTACCTTCATTGCCCCCATCAAACTTGCTTTTTATTTGTCGTTATTTATCACCATGCCGTATATCCTGTATCAGGCATGGTCTTTTGTTGCACCCGGCCTCTACCAAAACGAACGGCGTTTTGCTTTACCACTACTTATCAGCAGCATACTCCTGTTCTATGCCGGGACGGCCTTTGCCTTCTTCGTCATCCTGCCTGTTTTATTTGGCTTCTTTACCGCCATTGCGCCGGAAGGCGTTATAGTGATGACCGACATCAGCCGATATCTGGATTTTATCCTGAAAATATTTTTCGCATTTGGGCTCGCTTTTGAAGTGCCGGTATTGACCATCTTGCTGATCTGGTCCGGCTTGACAACAGTTGCTGCCCTGAAGCATAAACGCCCATACATTATTGTCGCGGCGTTCGTTATCGGGATGTTGCTGACACCGCCGGACGTGATATCACAATTCTTGCTGGCTTTCCCCGTGTGGTTTTTATTTGAATTGGGTTTGTGGCTGGCAACAAAAATTATTCGCCCCGGGCAAATTTCATCCCATTAATCTGCCGGGCGCAGACATCTCAGGACTGGTTCTCAGGATTGCTCCCAGGGCAAGTTTTGATGCCGCCACCCGTTTATCGTACTGCGGTGTTTCGCGCCATCACGGTCACCTTCAAAGCCCTGTTCAATGTTGTACACATTTCTGAACCCGCTTTTTAACAAAATCTCTGCTGCGGTAAGCGATCGTTTGCCGCTGCGACAAATGGTCAATATCGGCAGTGCTTCAATATCAGCCTCCGGCCCCATTCTGGCAGCGAGCGTTTTACGTACCTTTTCCACAAAATCCAGGTTGACTGTCCAGTCCGGAGCCTCTTGCCAGGGGATATTGATGGCATTCATGGGGTGCCCGACGTATTCAAACTCCATGCTGGTCCTGACATCCAGCAATACCGCTTCCGGGCTGGTTTGCAGGATCTCCCAAGCCTCGGGCGGAGTGATATGCTTGATGGGGCCATCTGTCATAAAATTCTCGATATCAGGTTTACGGCTATACAGGTATAGACGACCCAATCTAGCATATTTCGTCATGCTTTTTTATCCGGTTATTATCGCGGATTAAATCTGCTGCTGTGACTGCCCCATATCATTGAATTGATATATCAACATTAATTGATATATTATGTCCGTCGCCTTACTTGAGGAATTTTAATGAAAGCTGCCGCAAAGAAACCGGGGTCTGTGTTAAGCGGCCTGATGCCGATCAATCAGCTCAGGGAGGTGGCTGAATGCCTTAAATGCACTGCACACCCGCACCGCCTGAGGATCATTGAAATTCTTTTCCAGGGTAATTTCAGCGTTGATGAGATTGCCAGCCTGTGTGAGTTGTCACAGCCTGCTACCAGTGGCCACTTGCGCCTGATGGAAGCCAAGGGCCTGTTGAAAAGCCAGCGTGCGGGGCGCGCCGTTTATTACTCCGTGGCGACACCACAGCTCAAAGGAATTATTGAATGTGTGCACGCGCTGGCCGGCGATATATAAAATTACAGGAATATAACTCGATAACCCTGGAATATTCGGCCGCAAGTCAATAATTGTCACAGGGCGGTCATTTATGATGGAATACCTGACTTAATCGTCGTTTAACCACTTAATTGAAAATTTACCTCCGGGAGAGAATAAAAGATGCCGATGTATGATCGTGATGGCATCATCTGGCTAGATGGCCAACAGGTTCCCTGGCGCGAAGCCAAGACCCATGTGCTGACCCACACTCTGCATTATGGTATGGGTGTGTTTGAAGGGATCCGTGCCTATCATGCCACACAGGGCACGGCGATATTTCGCTTGCAGGATCATACTGACCGGTTGTTCCGTTCAGCCCATATTCTGCGCATGGCCATGCCGTATGATAAAGACACTATTAACCAGGCGTGTATTGATATGGTCAGAGAGAACAAGCTGGAAACAGCCTATATCCGGCCCATGTGTTTTTATGGTGCAGAAGGCATGGGGCTGCGTGCTGATAATCTCGAAGTCCATGCCATGGTTGCAGCCTGGTCATGGGGTTCCTATCTGGGTAATGAGGCACTGGAAAAAGGCATACGCATAAAAACCTCCTCCTACACCCGGCACCATGTGAACATCACCATGTGCAAGGCCAAGGCCAACGGTAATTACATGAACTCCATGCTGGCATTACAGGAGGCGCTGGACTGTGGTTATGACGAGGCGCTGTTACTCGATAACGAAGGGTATGTGGCGGAAGGCAGCGGCGAAAATATTTTCCTCGTGCGCAATGGTGTAATTTTAACTCCAGACCTGACCTCGGCGCTGGAAGGGATCACACGCGATACTATCATCACGCTGGCACAGGATCTTGGATATAAAATACTGGAAAAGCGCATAACCCGCGACGAAGTTTATGTTGCTGATGAGGCATTTTTTACCGGGACAGCAGCAGAAGTTACCCCCATCCGCGAGATGGATGGCAGATTAATTGGCAACGGTAAACGCGGACCGCTGACGGAAAAACTCCAGACGCTGTATTTCGATCTAGTACATGGCCGCAGCAAACAATATATCCACTGGTTAAATTATATAAAATAAAACGGTATGGAAAGACCCACTGACAAATCCAGCGCAGCCAAAAACACGTCCAATGCTCAACGTCATTACCGGTTGAGCCGTGGTGATTTACCCTTGCGTTGCCCTCTGCCGGACATGAGTCTGTGGAATTCCCACCCGCGCGTGTACCTGCCGATAGAAAAAACCGGCACGGCCAAATGCCCCTATTGCGGTACTGATTTCACCCTTGAAGAAACATAGCTATTCAACAAAATACCGACGGAAATGAATGGGTCTTTGTTCAGGTTTCAACAATGTATTGAACGGCATTTAAATTGGCGGCTAATCGAGGCAAAAACCGGGTTTCACTTCAGTTAATGAGCATTTTGATCCGGTTTTTAACAAAGCATGGCCGAGAGCAATAGTTTTACAATAAAAAGCCTGGTCATCTGGCGCATAGTGGACGGCCGGCGCGGTCACGATAACCAGAGCCAGGGCCTGATCAACGCATTGTCACGTCGTGTTTCCTGTGACTGTCATGATATTCCGGCATCATCTCTGAATTTCTGGTTCTGGCAATATCTTCTTAAAAAATACCCGCCCGGGGGCGGACTTCCAAGACCACATTTAATCATCGGCGCGGGACACCACACACATTTGTCCATGCTTTGTGCCCGGCATGCCTTTGGCGGACGTATTGTGGTGATCATGAACCCCGGCCTGCCCGCGAATTTTTTTGATTTCTGCCTGATCCCTGATCACGACAATCCCAGGATCACAGACCGGGTTATCGTTACCCGTGGAGCGATCAATGCCATAGTGCCGGCGGCAAACCATGATCAAGGCCGCGGATTGATTATGGTCGGGGGACCATCAAGTCATTACGCCTGGGACAATGCGTCATTACTCGATCAAATTGATTTTATAATAAAGAAATCAGGCGGTATTACCTGGCACATTACCGACTCGCCCCGCACGCCCGTTTCTACCAGTGATACACTGAGCAATCTTAAATTGCCCGGCGTATCATTTCATTCATACAGGGATACCGGCCCGGACTGGGTCACAGACCAGTTACTTGATTCCGGTTATGTATGGGTAAGCGAAGACAGCATGTCCATGATTTATGAGTCCCTGACCGCAGGTGCCGCGACTGGACTTTTGCGAGTACCGGTAAAACGAAAAGGGAAGCTGACTAAATGCATACGCTCGCTGATTGTTAACAATATGATCACTTCATTTGATAACTGGAAAAAAAACAGACGTCTTTTGCCGCCTGCCGATACGTTAAACGAAGCAAGTCGTTGTGCTGAATATTTGCTGGAAAAGATCAAATGATCGCCACAAACTCCCTGCCTTTACGGTTAAACGTCTATGCGCCTTACTGTAGTCCAGACACTGCCTGAACTTGAGGCGGGCGGTGTTGAGCGGGGCACCCTGGAAGTAGCAGAAGAGCTCGTCAAACAAGGGCATCGTTCCATTGTTATTTCTTCCGGCGGCAGGCTGGCCAAGCAACTGGTCGGAAACGGCAGTGAACACATCACTATGCCCATAGGACGAAAATCCCCGCTGAGCCTGAAATATATCCCTGAATTGAGAAACCTGCTGGTAAAAGAAAAAGTGAATATCCTTCATGCACGTTCACGTTTCCCGGCATGGATAAGCTATCTTGCCTGGAAACTTTTGCCGGCAAATATCAGACCCCGTTTTATCACCACGTTTCATGGCCCCTATTCTGTCAATGCCTATAGCAGGATTATGGTTAAAAGCGAGCGCGTTATCGCCGTATCAGAATATATACGGCGTTACATACTTGAGAATTTTCCGGATACCGACGCTGGGAAAATTGAAGTCATTCATCGTGGTGTTGATCCAGGCCAGTATCCCTGGGGCTTTAAGCCGAATCCAGTCTGGCTGGATAAATGGGAAGCCCAACACCCGGACATTAGGAACAAATTTATTATCGCTCTGCCCGGCCGCGTGACACGGCGAAAAGGTCACGAAGATTTTATCAAAATAATAGGCACACTGGCATCAAACAACATTTCTGTACACGGCCTGATCATTGGCGGGCCACATCATGGGAAAGAGCGTTTTTTTGAGCAGTTACAAAACAAGGTGAAGACTGCCGGGCTGGGAAATTACATTACTTTCCTAGGCCACCGGAATGACATCAGGGAAATACTGTCCGTATCAAATACAGTATTATCTCTTTCTAAAGAGCCGGAGGCCTTTGGCAGAACGGTATTGGAAGCATTATGTCTGGGGAAACCCGTTATTGCCTACAATATTGGCGGTGTTACAGAAATCCTTAAAGAGATATTTCCGGCGGGAATAGTTCCACATAACCGGCAGGAAGACGTGATCTCAAGAATCAAAGAATTCATAGAACACCCCCCCTCGGTACCGACACGTTGCACGTTTACTCTTGAGAAAATGCTGAACAAGACTATCCGACTTTATAAAATAATTTGCCACAGTATGCTTGAGTAATTATGAATAATCATACCCAAAATCGTAATTTAAATAATCATTACATGTTTTTATGAAAAATTTATTGTCCTCTTCAGAAATCATGTCTATATATGTAACTTTATTTAAGCGTATTGAGCCTTTAGATCTTAATGGAGACGGATCTTCTTTAGACTTTAATTTCTCTTTACTGGATTCTTCTATACCGTAAACAAGCGATTTTTTGCTTAATCCTAAATTTAGAAAATCATTTATTATAACCAGCTGCTTCAATGTGTCTGCTAAAATAGCCTCGTATTTCACCAGAAGAACTTGATCAGGATATTTTTCTAATGTTCTCCCCCACGAGTTTATGAAACGAATACAAGACCAGATATCATTCGAATATTTCTTTCCAGCAACATCACCCCTAAGGTATTCAGAGAAACAACAATCATATGAATCCTTGCGTTTCTCATAATTCGAAGCAAGGCTGGCCCTGATGTCTCTAACCAACACTACATATCGCGGTAGTTTCAATATACTTCGTAGGATATTTGACCTTATCAATGGGCCAGGAATTGTATGACTGTGGGCCAATGAGAAGATATCTGGATACACTTTAGGATCTTTAGGGCCGCCAATAATATCGCTGGCATGATTATATCTGGGGGGCGGCAAATGAAATTCTCTGGCTATTGCTTCTGCCAACATATGTTTAAGCCAGTGTGTCCCTGATTGAGGCATAGTAATTATATAGCCTTCGAATCTGGCATGGCGCAGAAATGAGAAATTCGTCAAGTCACGGCGTAATTGGTGATAATAATAGCTTATAGACATATACTATTAGCGAATCATCGAATAAAATTATTTATACAAAATATTAAGAGTTCTTGATATGAATACACATCACGACAGAATAATATCTACGCCTATTAGATGGTAATATAAGCTTTGGCCTGCCCCAAGTTCTGCGTACACTGATCCTCCCCCATAAAAGTAGACAGTCAGTTAAGCACGTTTTTGTTTGTCATCAAATACCATCGGTATCTGATAGCCAATGGCGGAATGCCGCCGTT
>Ga0214472_10000520_pt1 | contig 47195 bp, 57 predicted proteins | sample RVTome_6_FD_207662 | JGI IMG/M metagenome (GOLD analysis project Ga0214472, IMG submission 207662) | Soil microbial communities from uranium-contaminated site in the Upper Colorado River Basin, Wyoming, United States - RVT140D175 | ecosystem: Environmental > Terrestrial > Soil > Contaminated >...
ATCCGGAAACCCGAAGACAGCTTCTCGAGCGACTTACCCAACTGGGCATTGGTCGCAGAAAGATTGCGGTACGAATTGAACGCCGCAATGTTCTGATTGATACGCACTTCGTGTACCTCCTTGTAGGACGGTGCGTCAACTTCTCGTCAACATCCATGTCAACGCTCACCAACCACTATCGGCATCCACAGGAATCACATAAGGTCACGGAGAGTGACTATTTTGCGAATGGTCATCAAGGCTAGACATCTAGAACCCGATTCCATCCTCAATACAAACATCGTCCGGGTGGGGCGATGCATGGAGGCCAGGAATATGAGCACGAGACACGAGGAGCATGAGACGAACACCCTCGTTCGGGATCATCTCGATTTGGTGGGCCGCACGGTCGCAAAGGTCTCTGCACGGTATCCACGACACGTAGACCGCGAAGAACTCTGGAACGCCGGCGCTCTCGGGCTGGTAGAGGCCGCACGACGCTACAACCCTGATTCAGGAATCCCCTTCGAACGCTTTGCTGCGATCCGGATACGGGGAGCGATCATCGACTCGACCCGTACCCGCGACTGGGCTTCACGCTCCGTGCGGCGTCGCTACCGCGAGGTGGAGGAGACAACTACGGCGCTCCGCGACGAGACCGGCCGGGATCCAGATCGAGAGACTCTGGCCACCGCCCTGGGCGTAACAGTCGACGACCTCGAGAAGACTCAGGCACAATCCGCCGCCTCGATGCTGCTCTACCTCGACCACCAGCGCCCCGACGAAAGTGTCTCACTGCGCGACATGATCATCGATCGGGATGCATCCGGCCAACCGGAAGCAGCGCTCGAGCAGCGCGAGATGCTGGGAACGCTCCGCACTGCAGTCGCCGGGCTCCCGGAGACTCATGCCGAGGTGGTCAGGCGTTACTACTTCGAAGGTGAGATGCTGCAAGACATCGCCAAGGACCTGGGAGTTACTCAGGCCCGAGTCTCACAGATCCGCTCCGAAGGGCTGACGTCACTCCGCGCCTGGTTTGGGACCCTATATGAGGGAGCCCCCGAGGTCAGCGACGATGCTGCCGGCAAGCGTGCTCGAGCCGCATATGTGGCTCAGCTGTCCAACGACACCAACTGGCGAAGCCGCCTCGACGCAGCCGACGACGGCGGCGACCTGGCACTGATTCTCCACGGCTGAACTTTCCCCCGGACGACGACCCTTTTCTCCCTCCCTCCCCTTCCAGGACAAGGGTCGTCGTCGCGCCCGGGGCCGACCAGGCGGGGCACTCTGAGAACTCGGACACGATCGTGCTCGCCGGCGCCGAGGGCAGGGTGAGGGTGGTGACTGATGTAGTGAAGTTCCGGCCCGTGGTGATCCGGACCACCGCTGTGCTAGATGTAGATCCACCGCCATGCCGACTCCGACGACCTGCTGCCCTGGCGCTGGGCCGCTACCGGGCCCACGATGCTGGCCCGGGTTGCACCGAGAGGCCGACGGTGCCCGAAGCCCTGGTGGCGAAGGGCGACGAAGCTATCGTCGAAGAAACCCAACCGGCAGTCTGCACCGGCTGCAGCTCCTTCACCTTGTGATTGCCGCGATAGGGCACCCATTGCATCCGCGACAGTCACGGGATGGAACTCGGCACCGAGACCGCAACCCGCTGCCGCTCCCGCTAGAGCGGGCGGGAGCCGGGGTTCGATCCATAGCGCCACGGGCTCATCTATCCGCTCGTGCTCTGCGGGCACCAGGTCCTTCGCATGCGACCTCACATTCCGGTGCCGCGAACGCGCGCCAAGGGTATAGCGAGAAACCCGCATTGGATCTAGGAGGTTGGTGTGAAAGCACCCGTGGCGGGTCGCCCCACCGACAGTCCGACGCTTGCGGGGCGCAAGCGAGCCGGAACAGACGATTCGCACCAGCCTGGGGCACGGCACGCCCAATCGCGGGCACCGACCCCAGCGTACGTGCTCCCGGAGATACCGGGGAGATTCGAGCTAGTGGATTGTTGCGACGGGGGTGGTGGCTCCGCGCATCTCGGCGGCACTCACCAAGACCGAAGCGCGGAACTCGATGATTCGCTCTGCGACCACCTCGGGGTCGTCGGCGACAACGATGCGTCGACCGTCGACGAGGGTCAGCACGGTGTCCGGTGTCGCCTCGATTGACTCGATGAGATCGGCGTTGAGGAACATCGGTTCACCTCTCAGTCGATGAACGGCGATCATTCGTCGTCTCCTTGCCGGGCTTTCATTCAGCCTCTCTCGCTTGCATCTACTGTCGGCTGATGCCTGATGTAGTTAATGGCATCCGCCGGGACCCTTGTAGGGGCTCCGTCACGGCAGAGCCCCCGGTATCGGCCAGGGCCCGAAGGCCCCGGCTTCATGGACTATCGCTTCAGATTCACCAGATCGGCGAGGATCTCGTCTGACGCGGTTATCACCCGGCTGTTGGCCTGGAAACCACGCTGGGCGATGATCAGGTTGGTGAACTCTTGTGCGAGATCGACGTTGCTCATCTCGAGAGCACCAGCGGCGAGCATGCCACGGTTGCCGTTTCCCGGCGCCCCGATCAGGGGCTGACCCGAGTTGACCGAAGCTTCGAAGCGGGTCTCGCCTGCCCGGATGAGACCGGACGGGTTGTTGAAGGTGGCAGTGGCGATCATCGCCAACACCTTGGTCTCGCCGTTGGAGAACTGACCGCTGATGCTGCCGTTGGCTGCGATCGCGAAGTCGGTCAGGAACCCGATGGCGTTGCCGTTCTGGGCGACGCTCTCAGCGCTCGACGTGCCGCCAAACTGGACGAGCGGCGAGCCGCCGTTGAGAACCAGATCCAGAGTCATTGCCGACGCACCCGGCGGTGTGTAACCGCTTGCGCTTATGGTGCCGGCGCTGGTGAGGTTCCCGTCGCTGTCGAAGGTGATGGTTCCGGAGCTGAGCGTCAGGCTCGTGCCGTTGATCGTCGCCACAACGTCCCACGTGTTGGCGGCCGTCTTCTCGAGGTCGACCAGCAGCTCCTGTGGCTCACCGAGCGAGTCGTAAACGACAATCGACGTGGTGTGTGTGGCGCCGATGGGGTCATCGGCCGAAAGGTTGCCTCCGACCTGGACCAACGAGGTCGGGACGGGCTCGATCACCTGAGATAGCGGGAGGTTGATTCCCTGAACTGCCGTTTGAGTCTGGACGATCCCGTCGCTGTCGGCCAGCCAGCCCTGGACGAGCTGGCCACCCGGTGCAACGAGATTTCCCGACTCGTCCCAGCGGAACGTGCCCGCCCGGGTGTATTGCCGGCCGGTTGAGTCTTGGATGATAAAGAATCCGTCACCCTGGATGGCGATATCGGTCGGTCGGCCGGTTATCTGGATCGCGCCCTGGGTAAAGACCCCGTCGATGGAGGCAACCCGGACGCCAAGTCCGATCTGGAGAGGGTTGGTGCCGCCGGATTCGAGACCGGAGCCCGCAGGGCCCTGGAGGGTCTGGGCCATGGCCTCACCGAAAGTGATCTGGGCGCTCTTGAACCCGGCTGTGTTGACATTGGCGATGTTGTTGCCCACCACGTCCATCATGGTTTGGTGGGAACGGAGACCGGATACACCGGCAAACATCGAACGCATCATGTTCATCACCCCTAGCGTGATGTCACTCCGTCCCTGGATGGCTGAAGCCACCACATCCGTGGGCGGCGTCTGTTTGCAAGCGCAGCAGCCGGTCACCACTGGGGCCGCACACCATGTGCGACGTTCGCTCAGGGACACCGTCGGCGGGGGACACCCGGGCTTAAGAACTCTCGTCTCGGGAACGTCGGCTCGGGCAGGGAGGTCCTAGGAGGTTGGTGTTGAAGCAGCCGTGGCGGCTCGCCCACCGATGAATCCGGCGCCTACGATGGCGCAAGCGAGCCAGAACAGGCGATTCACACCAGCCTCCTACGAGGAGCTGGCGTGACGCACAATCGGGGTGCCCGGTACAGCCTCGGATCTCGCTTCGACCAACCGATTCATCACCGCCGGCGGATCAACCCTCGCCGCGGTGCTGCATATCACGACGGTGAAGGCAGGAACGAGATAGATCTCCTCATCGTCATCGAGCAGCAGTGGTGTCGAGTCGAGAACCCTCTCGATACGATTCACAACGGGTGCCACCCCGTCGTCAGACATCATCGGCATCACACAGACGAGACCTTCGTCGTCGACTCGACCGACTGTGTCGAGCTGCCGAACGGCGGCACCGACCAGTGACCCGGCATGACGCATCGCGTCTTCGAGGGCGTGCCGACCGCGCTCTTCTGCAATCCGGGCGAAAGCAGGAAAACAAACGTGCATCAGCCCGAATGCCTCACCAGAGCGCGAGTAGCGTGCTGCAGCCTTCTGCAGCTGAGCAGCGATGCCGTTGCTATTTGGCAGCCCGGTGACGATGTCAGTTGACGTCAGCATGTCGAGCTGGAGCCGGAGGACGCTGTTATCCGCTTCAGCCTCGGCAAGCCTCTCCTCGAGCTCTGCTACCCGCTCTTCGGCGCTGTCTCCCTTGATTGCATCACCTGCGTTCATAAGCTCCCCAAATCGCTTGGGTATACGGCAGCGGCCCTATGGGCCGATAGTCCTTCATTCGGCATGCCGGTGACCCACCTTGAGCATATCGAAATACCGGCTGGAAGTGCGCGAAGAAACCGCTCCCTCACCTTAACCATGGGGTGTTTCAGCCGACTGATTTCCCAATGGTTACATCAACCGGATCTACGCATATGGCCGAGCTCGCCGACACTCTCTGGTACGAGCGTCGACTCCTCGAGTACCTGCTGTTCAAACTGGTAGCCGCAAACCTCGTGCTGACGGTCGAAGACCGGCGCTTCGTTGGCCCCGCAATTGCCGAGGTCGATGCCGTGATGAACGAGATCCGGAGGGCTGAGCAGCAGCGCAGCACGGTTGTCGCCGATGTCGCCAGGGAGTGCGACGTCGCCCCGGACGCCGTAAGCCTCGTTTTCCTCGTCGACAACGCACCGGACTCGCTCCGGGCCACATTCGAAGACCACAAGACGACGTTCATGAACCTCGTCAACGAGATCGAAGTCCTCACAAGAGAGAACCGGCGTCTAGCCAGCGTCGCCCTCGACGGCATCCAGGGGACACTCGGCTTTGCGGGCGGCGATATCTACGACTCGGCCGGCAAGGCAACCCGGACACCCGATCACCCGCTCCGAGTGAACAGGATCATCTGATGAGCGACTTCATCTCCCTCTACACAGCCTTCAGCGGTCTCGCCGCGGCCCAGGCCGGTATGGACACGTCGTCGAACAACGTGGCCAACGCCTCAACCCCGGGATATACGAGACAGCAGGTCGATCTCGTAAGCCGTATCCCCTACTACCGGCGCTACGGCGTTGTCGGCCAGGGTGTCGACGTCGCCAACATTTCCCGCGCCCGAGTCGTAGGACTCGACGCTCAAGTCCGGATGTCCGCCAGCGCCCAGGGCCGGCTCGACATCCTCGGTGATCTGCTCTTCGGTACCGAAGCTGTGATGGGCGAACCGGATGATGGGATCACAGCCGGCATGACCGTGCTGTGGAACTCCTTCGACGAGCTCGCGCTCAATCCCCCGGGCACCTCGGCGCGGCAAGGGGTCATGTCGGCCATCGACCAGCTGGCGACAACGATCAGCGGTGTCGCCGAGAAGTGGAAGATAGAGGAGACGACGGCGGCGAACTCCTTCTCCGTCTACATCGACAAGACCAACGCGATGCTGGGAGAAGTCGCAGAGCTCAATCGTCAGATCCTCAATGCGAGGACGCTGCCGGGCCAGCCAAACGATCTGCTCGACAGGCGCGACGTACTCATCGATGAGCTGGCCAACATCGCAGGCGTTACGGCCTCGACGATGGAAAACGGAGCGGCGCGTATCAGCCTCAACGGGCTGTCGCTCGTATCCGACATGATGGTCAGCCCACTCTCCTTCGACGCCACCACCTACGCGGTGAACCACTCATCGGGGGCTGCTGTCGAAGTTGGTGGAGAACTCGCCGGGTACCAGAGCTACCTGAGCAACGAGCTTCCGGGCTTTGTCAACGACCTGAATACGTTCGCCCGCGAGCTGGCCGACGCTTTGAACGCACAGCACTCCAGCGGGTTCACCCCGGACGGGAGCGCCGGTGGCCCGCTGTTTACGTACTCCGCCGGTGACGAGGCCGCCACCCTCGCTGCCGCCATAACCGACCACACCGACATCGCGGCTGCGGGGTCGGGCGCACCGGTTGCCGAATACGACGGCGTCAATGCCGAAGCACTCTCCAACCTGCGCTGGTCGATGGTCGCCGAAGGTGGCACCACGACGCTCGACGACGCGATCCGAAGTGTGATCTCGTTTGTCGGCGAGATGACCGCCGCCGCACAATCGGGAGCACGCAGCCAGGCAGCACTGACCACGGCTGCCGAGAATGCCCGTCTCCAGGCACATGGGGTGTCGATCGACGAGGAGATGGTGCATCTCATCACCTATCAGCGCGCATACGAGGCGGCAGCCCGCGTCATGACAGCAATAGATCAGAACCTCGATACGCTCATCAACCGAACCGGCGTGGTAGGTAGGTAACGATGAGAGTCACACACCTCGGCGCCCATCAAAACGCACTGGCGAGGATCGGCAGCCGTCTTTCCGACTACTCGGATTCGCAGAATCGCCTGTCGACCGGCAAGAAACTGACTCGTTCGTCGGACGATCCGATCGGGATGAGCCGGGCCCTCGAGCTGCGTGCCGCGTTGAGCGCACGCCAGCAAGAGACCCGCAATGCCGACGACGGCCGTATGTGGCTCGACCTTGCCGATACCGCACTCCAGGACGTGGTCAGCCAGATCCAGCGGGCACGCGAGCTCGCGGTGCGGGGCGCAACCCATATCGGTTCAGGTGAACGGGAGGCTATCGCCGCTGAGGTCGCCAACCTGCGGGACGATGTCGTGGCATTGGCAAACTCGACCCACCAGGGGCGGGGCTTGTTCTCAGGCTTCAGCTCCGGGAATGCGGTGCAGAAGATCGCCGGAACGTGGTCATACACCGGCGATGCGGGACAGATCAATCGCCGGGTCGCAGAGAACGAGGTCGTCACCGTCAATGTCACCGGAGATGTTGCCTTTGGCTTCGCCGCCGGCAACGACATCTTCACGGTGCTCGACAATCTAGAAGCCGCCCTCAACTCCAGCGACACCGCCGCCATCGAAACTTCTATCAGCGGGCTCGACACAAGCCTGGACACCGTGCTCGGTGGTCTTGGCACGATCGGTGCCCGCACCAACCAGATCGAGGCCGCCAACTCGCGGACCCTGCACAATATCGAGACATTGACCGATCAGCTCTCGTCGCTAGAGGACATCGATATCGCCGAGGCCGTTCTGGACCTCGAACTTCAACAAACCGCCTACGAGGCGGCGCTGGCCGCGTTCGCACAGTCCTCACAGACATCTCTGGTCGACTTTCTGAGGTAGAGATACACCCAATGCCCGTCGATGGAGAACTTGGGAAACACGTAGCCCGGCCCTGCTGGATTAGTCTATTGCCCAATGATCGACAAACCGACCGGCGAACAGACTGAGCACAAGGCGATTCTGGAGAAGTCGCTGCACTTCCCCGACGGGTTGCCCGGGCTGCCCGACCTGGAGAACTTCGTTGTCGTTGAGCTCCGTGAGGACGGGGCGTTCCAGCAACTCCAGAGTCTCGACAACATCGACGTGTCGATGATTGTCTGTGTCCCGTGGCTATTCTTCCCGGACTACGCGCCCGTGCTCTCGGACCTTGAACAGGCCGAGCTCGAGCTCGAGAAAGCGGAGGATGCGGTGCTGTTCGTTCCGGTCACCATCGATCCCGACTCGCGCCAGATATCCCTCAACTTGCTCGGTCCCTTTGTCGTCAACGCCACGACACGCAAGGGTCGTCAGCTCGTGCTCACCGGGACCAGCTACACGACACGGACACCGATCGAGCTGCCGCCGATCGAAACGCCGGGGTCCTGATGCTTGTACTAACACGGAGACCCGGAGAGTCGATCATCGTCGGCGAAGACATCGTGATTACCGTCATCGAGATCAAAGGTGGCCAGGTGCGGATAGGAATCGATGCACCACGGGAAGTGGACGTGTACCGCGAGGAGATCTACGAGCAGGTCAAACAAGAGAACCTGTCTGCAATCGCCAACGCCGAGCAGGTACGCAAGGCCGTACAGGAATCCTGAAACCAAGACAGTTCCGACCGCGCGGTCAGCCTCTCGACCACGTCCATCACCGGACCGAAGTCGAGGCCTTGCAGTATTCGTACGCGATCCTGATTGACTCCGAGAAGAGCGCGCCCCGCCGACATCCGCCGGGCAAGGGTCACGTACGGGATGCCGCTCGTGCCTCGAGTTGACCTAGAAGTTGTAGTCGAACTGCGAGGACCCCGGGCTGGGGATCACGGTGAAGCCGGCGGAGTCATAGCCTGCGTGGCCAAAGGCGGTTGGCTCGACCCTGTCGAGTATCCGGGTGATGGAGTCGAGTCGTTCGAGCACGATACGCGAACCAAGTTCCTGAAGCTGCTTGATCTCGTCCATTGCCGCGGTCAGCCGACGCTCGAGGCCCTCCAGAGGCTCAACGGCCAGGTCGGGGGCGTACTCGATGAGTTGACTCAGAGTGAGCGTGTCGTTGGCCAGGCCGAGGGCGGCGGTGACATCACCAACGAGCATCGAACGGGCTACTTCGAGTGCACCCAGATCGTCGCGCGTCGAATCGATCTCGTCGAAGATCTTGGGTAGGAACCGGGACTCGTCGGCACGCGCAAGCATCTCGGCCTGGGTGAGCTTGAAGATCAGACGGTCGAGGATTACGAGTTCGCGATTGAGTACACCGACCAGGGCGATGTATCGCTCGTTGACGAGGAGTTTTCTCGAGGTTGCCATGCATGCTCCGGAAACGGTGCTCCGCCGCTCGGTTGTCCTGTCGGCGATCCCGTCGAACAGATAAGCAGTCCGATTTGGCGCTTAGCCGGACGGTGTTCCGGCCGACAGGATGAGAGTCCCACCCGCAAGGAGGCGGGAGGCGAGGTACAAGGAGGTACTTCCGCAAGGACCCGTTCGTGTGAGGCCACAACGCCGCCCCCGGCGCCTGAGCTCCGGAGTCCCTGCGATTCCGTCACTCATCCCCCACCGGACACAGCGACGTTCGACCCGCACAACGGACTGGTGCCGGGGTGACCAGCAGTCCCCATTCACACCGCCGTTGGTGGACGGTTGGGAACCCCGGCACCTCTATCGTGGCGATCCGTCAATCGATGGCTCGCCGCCGAGGCTGCTCCCCCGACTGGCGTTCCATCGAGCCGGCAAGGACCGATAGACCAAACCGTCCGATGGCGCGCACACCAATGACCGCACCGAGGGTCATGCCGGCACGGGCGGCACCATCGACCATGTCGAGACTTCCCACGACGACTCCATATGAGATGAGACCGATCGCCGCGAGACCGAGGAGGGCTGCCAGCCTGTTGATCGGATTGCTGCTCATCGCCGCCCCACCATCCGGCGCACTGCCAGGGCAACATCGGTGGGCTGAGCCCTAACCATCGATGAGACGAACCCGTCAACGGTGCCAAAGCCGAGGGTTGCCCCGAGAGTGAACGCCAGGTACAGGGCGTCGCTGACTGCGCTCTCGCCAACCCACGACACGGCAACCGGCTCGCCGACCAGGAGATCGTGCCATGGTTCGTCGCCGATGACGAGGTGGATTCCACGCCCGCCCCGGACAAACTCGAGCCACTTGCGATCCTCCTGGCTGTCGTCAACCATCGCACAGAAAGACCCGTCATAGGGCGCCATGTCGCCGGAGCGAATGAGAGGCAGTGCAAGCGGCTCGGCAAGTCGCTCGGCATGAGGTCCCACAACGATGATGTTTCCGTGTGGGAGCGGTCCACAATAAGGGGCGACGGCCGCGGCGATAGCGTTGATCCAACCCATGTCGTCGTTGGCGTCCAGACCGGTCACGGCGGATAGGATCGGGGCCGGAAGGCCGAGCCGGAGGAGCGATGTGGTGCTCCATGCGATTGGCCCCATACCCTCTGGTGCGTCGACTGTGTCGGAGTACCGCCACCACTGCTCATCGTCCTCGACCTCGTACGTCGATGCCGCGGCGTCACCGCTGTCGGGGTCCGCAACCGTGGGAAACGGCACGATCTCGGTCAAGTGGCCTTCGTCTTGCGGTTCGGTCTGCTCCTCGTCGGCCGCAGGCTCAGGGACTGCACCTAGAGCCGGTCCAACCGGTACCGGCTTGGGCAGATCGTCGGCGAAGGGCGGGACGAAGCGGTCCTCGGCAACGGCAACCGGGGTCGGAACATTGACAGGTTCGGGCGTGGCTGGCGGCATCGCCTCTTCGGGTGCGGGATTGGGCGCACCCGCCACCGTATCTCTCGGCAGGGCCGGCACCGGGTCGCCGTCACCGGCAGTAGCCAACTCCCGCTGAAGCACCGTCCTGAAGTCGGAATCCTCGGCGTCGGCACTCTGGGCCATACGCTCGAGCACATCGGCGATGCCACCACCAGGTCCGTTCTGTGTCTGCGGGCCGTTCTGTGTCTGCGGGCCACTCTGTGCCTGCGGGCCACTCTGTGCCTGCGGGCCGCTCTGTGTCTGCGGCCGGGACTGAACCCGCGTACGAAGCGGGGTCGGAGCAGAGTCACGCCGTCGAGCCGTCAGCTGCACCATCTCCTTGGCGAAGAACCCGCCGACGCCGCCACGATGGACCTTCTGGGCTCGCATGATCTCGGCTTCCTCGCCGAACTGGGCGGATATCTCGACGAGTGCATCCTCGACGGTCGGTGCTTCAACCGTCACTTGCTCTGTGTTTGGTGTATCAGGCATTGGCTAGCGCTGCTCCTATGACTCCGACGGGTTCGAGTTCGGTATCTGGTGGAAGTTCGGGGTACGCGAGCACGGGCACGTCGAGTCCCATGCCACGCAAGGTCTTGGTGAGCGGTCCGCGCAGCGGCTGGCCGACAATGAGCGCATACGACTTCTGGCCACGAGCCGCCGCCCCGGCGAGGTGGTCGACATCGATTCGAACCACATCGAGCTTCGACGGGTCCATGACGATGAAGGTTGCGCCATCGACTTCCCGCAGAGATTCGTGCATCGCAGCCTCGAGGCTCGGTGCGAGCGTCATCACTGCCAGTCTTCCTTCCGGCGCGATCCTGGCGACGATGGCTCTGCCGACGGACACACGGGCGGCCGCAGCGAGATGCTCGACCGAGCGGGTGTCGCCGGCCCGGCTGGAGACAACCTCGACGATCGGGCCGAGGTCCCGGATCGACACCCTGTCCTCGAGAAGTTTGCGCAGCACACTGTGGAGCAACCCGAGGGACAGGACCTCGGTACCGACTTCGTTGGCGAGGATCGGTTCGTCGTATCTCAGCCCGTCGACGAGCGCCTGGACGTCCTGCCTGCTCAGCAGCGAAGCCGCGTTCGCCCTCACGACTTCGGCGATATGAGTCACGATCACTGATGAGCGGTCGACGGCGGTAGCTCCCGTCGCCGCAGCCGTCGCCCGCGCCGAGTCGGGTACCCAATATGCCTTCAGCCCGAACACCGGTTCGACGGTTTCGCTACCACCCATGGCACGCAACTCCTCGCCGTCGCCGAGCGGCAACGCCAAGATCTGATCCTGAGGAGCCGTGCCCCTCCCCACCTCGGTACCGCGTAGAACGATGCTGTAGGTGGCGGGCGGGAGGGAGACGTCATCCCGCGTTCGCACAAACGGCATGACGACACCTAGTTCGAGGGCGATCTGTCGCCGCAGTGACTTGACCCGGTCGAGCAGGTCCCCTCTCTTGGAAGGGTCGATGAGGTCGAGGATGTCGTAGGAAAGCCTCAGCTCCAGCGGCTCGACTCGCATCTCCCCCATCAACGCTTCCGGGTCGTCGGGGTCGAGCTGGATCTCGGGTGCCCCCTCCTCGGTCTCGGGTGCTCCTTCGCCAATTGCTGCCTTGCGGCTGCCCGCGAACAGAAGGAGGCCGGCGAGGACGAAGAACGGGATCTTGGGCAGACCGGGGAGGAGACCGAGGCCTGCAACTGCGATACCGCCGAACTTGAGAGCCCTGGCGTTGCCGAGTAGCTGGGCACCGATTTCCGCACCGATGTCTTCCTCGGATCCAACCCGGGTGACCAGCAGACCGGTCGAGATCGAGATCAGCAGCGCCGGGATCTGGCTGACCAGACCGTCGCCGACCGACAGGAGTGAGAAGGTGTCGATGGCCTCCGAGAAGTCCATGCCCAGCGAGCCCATCCCGATCGCAAAGCCACCGAAGAGGTTGATCACGACGATGATGATGCTGGCAATGGCGTCACCCTTGACGAACTTGGCGGCACCGTCCATCGCCCCGTAGAAGTCGGCCTCGGTGGCGATCCGTTTCCGCTGCGCCTTGGCCTGGGTCTCGTCGATCAGACCGGCACCCAGGTCGGCGTCGATCGCCATTTGCTTACCGGGCATGGCGTCGAGAGTGAACCGGGCGGCCACCTCGGCCACCCTGGTGGCACCGTTGGTGATGACGACAAACTGGATGACGATCAGGATCAGGAACACAACCAGACCGACGATGACGGAACTGCCGATAACGAAGTTGCCGAAGGTGTCGATCACCTTGCCTGCGTTGCCGTCGAGCAGGATCAGCCTGGTGGACGAGACGTTGAGAGCGAGCCGGGCAAGGGTGGTAACCAGCAGCAGGGACGGGAACACGGAGAAATCGAGGCTGTCGGACAGCATGATCACACCAAGCAACACGAGGATGCCGATAGTGATGTTGGCGGCCAGCATCATGTCGAGCACGGACGCCGAGATAGGGATGATCATCATCATGATCACCCCGATGAGGGTGAGCGGGACCACTACCGAGGAGCGTTTCATGCGGCCCTCCGCCGGCGGGGCCGCCGTCTATAGGCGACCGCGAGCACCGCGGCGACTGCCTCAAACAGGTTGGCCGGGACAAATCCACCGACCTTTACCCTGCGGTACAGCGTCTGGGCGAGCGGCTTGTTCTCGATGAGCGGGATACCGTTGCGACGGGCCTCGGAGCGGATCTTGGCTGCGATCTTGTTGGCGCCCTTGGCCACGATGCGGGGAGCCAGCTCCTCAGGGTCGTAGCGGAGGGCGATGGCGAGCCGGGTCGGGTTGGTGACGACTACGTGAGCGTTCGCCACATCGAAGATCATCCGGTTCCGGCTCATTTCTCGCGCCCGACGCTTTCGGGCGGATCGAACCATCGGGTCACCTTCGGAGCTCTTGAACTCCTCCCTCATCTCCTGCTTGCTCATCTTCATCTCTTTGTTGTGCCGGAAACGGGTAACCGCGTAGTCGGAAGCACCGATGACGACCGCAAGACCGGCGGCGCGCACGACGATCGCCCAGACCTGGTCGCCGGTGAAGTCGATGGCGTCCACCACACCCAATGGTTCGCCGAGTCGTTCCATCCATGCCATCAGCGGACCCCAGATGAACGCCACGAGCAGCCCGACCTTGCCGACGGCCTTGACCAACTCCCACACGAACACGGAGGGCTTGAACCGGTTGAGACCCTTCTTGATGGAGAGGTTGGATAGCTTGGGCATGGCGGCCTTTGGGGCGAGCATGAACCCGACCTGGCCGACACCGCCTGCAATACCGAAGACCATGGCGGCGACAAGGAACGGGACGAGACCTACGAGGAACATGGTCATGACATGGTTGCCAAGCTCTGCTCCAAGCGTCGTAGTCCCGGCCTTGGAGAGGATCTGGCGGGCCTGGTTGGCGATTTCACGCGCCGCCGGCGGTGCCATGAAGCGGAGGGCGAGCACCAGCATGAGCATGGAAAGAGCGACGCCGACCTCCTGAGACTTGGCCACGCGACCTTCGCGACGGGCTTCTCGTCTCCGTCGCTCGGTTGGCTTCTCAGTTTTGTCTTGGGAACGGCTCACTCAAGACTCCGGTCATGGGTCCAAGCCATTCCATTGGCAGCTCAGCCGATCCTTCGGCTTTGTGTCCTGTCGGCGGGTGTCAAGGGAAGGTAAGGCCTCAGGGCCCGAGCAGGGAGAGCGGGACTACCGCGATCCCATCGCCCCTTCGGTACGCTTCCGGGCCGGTGTTGATGACAATGCCGTCGATGAGCTCACCGGGGATCCGTTCCCGGAGCCAGCGGAGATGCCTGGTGTCCGCATCCGTGATCGTTCCCGAGAGCTTGACCTCAACTGCCAGCACCCCTCCGTCGCCTTCGATAACCATATCGATCTCGTGCCTTCCACCATGATCACGCAGGTGGTACACGCGGGCGTCGGCCGCCTGTGCAGCAACCCGCACCGTCAGGGTGGCGATAGATTCGAAGAGGGCGCCGAGATACGTGCCGTCTCTGGGCACATCTGCCTTCGGTTGCTCCCCGGCAGCAAGCTTTGTTGCCCCGAGCCGTACGAGACGTGCAGCCAGGGCTGGGTCGGCAACACCCTCGTTGGCTGCGGCTGCAGCCTTCAGGAGAGTCCCATCGCCCAACAAAGGCCGGGGGGCTTTCCCCGGCAACCGGCCGGATAACGACCATGCGACTACGACCCCTTGCGCTTGCTCAACAAAGACCGGGGCTTCCCCCGGCAACACCGCGAAACATTTCCTTCTCGAGTCTCGGTCGGGTGGGTGATGCGCTCCAGCATCGCAGACTGGCATGATGTGCCACGTTTACCACTCAAAGGCAGGCTTGGCAACGGCTGAACCGCCGACGCCTCATGAGATCGACCACATGACGGTGTTCAGCCAAGCACCGGGCGGGAATCGTGAATCTCGGTAGAAGCGTCGCCGGGGCTCGGAATCTGTCACACCCCTCTGTCATGATGTTGGGTATGGAATCGGATGTTTTGTCTGCTGTCGAGGTCCTCGAGGAAGCTGTGCAGATCCTCGATGCCGATGTGGTTGATCCGGGGTATGCCCGCAGGTTGTTGGCGCTGTTTGCTCGGGGGGAACGGGCGTGTGCTGGGGCTGGGGCGGTGTTGGCACGACGGGTCCGTGACCCTAAAATGTTGGCTCGCCAGTCGGGGACATCGGTTGGTAAGGCCCGAGCGGTTGTTGCCCTGTCGGACCGTATCGAAGACACCCCGGTGTTAGCCGCAGCGGTGCGTGGCGGTCAGTTGTCGTTGGATCAGGCAACCGAGATAGCCGGGGCAGAAACCGCAGCTCCCGGATCTGCCGATACCCTGGTTGAGGTAGCCAAAACCGAACCGTTTCATGTGCTACGAGCAAAGTCACGCAATGTGGTTCTCGAATCGACTCGGGAGAGCCTACGGGAACGTCAACACAAAGCCCGTCGCGCCGGCCACCACATCACGCCACTCGGGATGGTGCATGTTGAAGCCGATCTGGAACCACAGGTTGGTGCCCCGATCGTTGAACGTCTCGAAACCGAAGCTAAACGGCTCGCAGCAAAAGACACATCCGACACTTCGATACAAGCTCATCTGGCCGATGCGTTCGCCTCATGTTTCACACAGCCCGGGACGGGTCGATCACCAAAACCGGAAGTTGTCGTGGTAGTCAGCCATGAGGTCACACAACGGGGTTGGTCCACTGTTGAGCCCGGTGAAGTCTGTCATATCCCAGGGGTGGGACCGATCGACCCACAGGTCGCCCGAGATTTGGCTCAGGATGCGTTTATCAACGGGGTCATCTGCGACGGTAACGACCTACGTCAGATGCGCCGCTGGACCCGACACATACCGGTCGAGATCAAACTCGCCCTCAAACTCGGGCCGCCACCCGACTTTGACGGTCCCCGCTGTATCGACTGTGGCAACTGGTACCGGCTCGAACACGACCACCAGCAACCGTACGCTGAACACGGCCCGACCTCGCTCGATAACCTCCCCAACCGCTGCCACCCCTGCCACACCGCCAAAACCCGACGCGACGCAAGACGACGCCGCGGCAACGCCGACAGCCGTATAGCGGCACACGACCGCGGACCCCCGTGAACCCGGCGCTCAGGCGCACCCGAGGACTGCAAAAGAAGCACGCGACACGGCCCACCCGTCACCACGATGTACCCTGGCTGGATGACGCGGCGCGCCTGGTTGATCGATGTTTGGGAGACGGTGCTATCGGTCGACTTCGACGCGATGCTGGCGGAGCTCGCCAACGTTGGCCGGGTACCGGTGGACGAGTTAGGTGTCGCTGCGTATGCCTATGTCGATGAGGTCACGATCGGTGAGCTGTCCATCGCCGATGCGTTCGAGCAGGCTCTCACCTCTATCGGCGCCGAGCCGACAGCGAGACTCGGTGCCGAGGTCGCCGCCACCCAAAAGCACTTCCTGCTGAGTTCTGTGACGGTGTTCGACGACGCCGTCTCGTTCATCACTCGAAGTCGCCGGCGCGGAGACCTCGTGGCGCTGGTCAGCAACTGTGGCGACGACACACGGCCGCTGCTCGAAGCCCGCGGGTTGGTGGGAATGGTCGACTCGGTGGTGCTCTCGTGTGAGATCGGCCATGCCAAGCCCGATAGGGCCATCTTCGACCACACCATCGGGGTGCTCGGCATCGATCCGTCCGAGGGAACCCTGATCGACGACCAGCAAGGCTTCTGTCAGGGTGCCGTCGCCGCCGGGCTCAGGGCGATCCACCTCGTTCGCGACGGTGATCCGGCGACGTCGGGCGTGAGCGCGATCACGACCGCGCGATCGTTCGACGAGATCGTGTGACAGGAGACCGCTACACGCTCAGGCTTGGCTCTTGTGCGAGCGCAACGGCGATTCCGGCCCGCCATCCGGGAGCACGTCCCCCGGCCGGAGGCTGGAAGGTCTCGATCGGGAGACCGCTGCGAGTGAGCAACCACGAGATCACCGAGTTGGAGTTCCACATGTCCCCTACCTTCGATGGGTCTCGACCCCAGGTGTAAGCAGGCACCGATTCGGTTAGCTCGAGGAGATGGCGGGCGGTCTCCAGGTCCCGGCTCAGGGTCCGGGCTCCCCCAACGGCCTGATCGCGGTCTGGAAGGATCCCGTCTTGCCAACATCGCACTTCATAACGGAAGACGCGGGTACGAGCCATCCAGCGGGCGAAAACCGGCGCTTCGACCACCACACCGCGCGATGCCGGATCGCCACCCGGGCTCGGCCACATTGTCTCGACGACGAACCGTCCCTGCGGCACGCCAACGTCGAGTGCCGTGTGGTAGAGGTCGAGGGGTTGCCTTCTTTCGGCGCGCGCCACGATTGCCTCGTAGACCCTCCCGTTCATCCGCACGAACCCCGTGCCGCCCGCACCAAGCGGGATCCAGTACAAGTTGATCTCGATTGGTGCCGGGGTGGTGTCCGGGCGCTCAGACATCGCTTGTTCCTCTCGTCTCAACCGCCACACCGGATTGTCGGTCCCGGGCTCGAGGTTGAACAGGGTCCAAGGTCCCAACCGCTCGATCAGATCGCCGGGTTCGGCTTGGGGAGACATGCATCGCCGCCGCCCGCTCATCGACGATCGGTATGGCACTTGCGGGGGCACCGTTTCCGCACATTCACTATACGAGCCGCTCTACAATTCGTATACTGCATCGTATGACAACACCGATCCCGACCCGATTTACCGACGATGAGCTCGCCCTCGTTGATGATCTCGTGAAACAAGGTGTCGGCGAGAGCCGATCCGCCGTCATCCGAAGGGGTGTACATCACCTGGCCGACTCGGTCAGACGGGAGCGTATCGGAACGTTGATCGCTCAGTCGTACCAAGGACATCCGCAGACTCCCGCGGATGATGAGATGGCGATGGCGAACGCAATTGCGATGACCGAGGCGGAGCCCTGGTAGCTCAAGCCGAGCTCTGGCTGATGGAGACACCGAACCACAAGAGCCGGCCGGTGCTGATCGTCTCACGCGATGAAGTAATCCCGGTTCTCAACAACGTAATCGTCGCTCCGGTCACGAGCTCGATCCGCCGGATCCCCACCTGCATCCCAGTCGGACCGGACGAGGGGATAGATCACGACAGCGTCGCCTCATTCGACAACCTTGCCGCCGTACCGAAGTCGGTGCTCACGCGGCGGCTGGGAACGCTGGGTGTCGATGGACGCCGTCGCGTGTGCGAAGCCCTCGGCGCCGTCGCCAACTGCTGACCCTACATTCCCAGCAATGCGGTCTTGAAGGTGTCCTGGATTATGCCCATCACACCATCCATGGTCTCGGGGACCAACAGCAGCACCGCGCTCACGCTGGCCAGCGCTGCGAAGAGTTTCACCGGGAGACCGATGAGGAATACATTCGACTGCGGCGCAAACCTGGCGGCGATGCCGAGCACCACCTCGGCGATGAACAGGGCGGCAAGGGCGGGCATCGCCATCTCGATGGCGCCGATCATCATCCGTCCCATCAGTTCGAGAGCCACCTCGGCGAGACCGCCCGACAGCGAGATCGTGCCGTCAACGGGTACCGCATCGAAGCTGACACCGAGCCCCGCGGCCAGGAGACGATCGCCCCCCAGCACCAGGAACAGCGCCAACGCCATCATGTTGAAGATCCGGGCGAACACGGTCACCTGGTCGGCGGACATCGGGTCGAAGATTGCGGCGGCCCCAAGGCTGGAGGTGAAGTCTATGAGCGCGCCCCCGACGGTGAATAGGTAGAAGATCAGCCCGGTGAGGAAACCGAGCGTCAGGCCGACTATGGCATTGGTGAACCCGCCGGTCAGCAGAACGGCGATGTCCCCCGATCCGGCAAGAGGATCCGCAAAGGTGTACCCGAGCACCAGGATGAGAGCGGTCCGACCCAGAGTTGGGATCGGCTTGAAGATCGGCGACACGACGACGAAGCCGGCGACACGGATCGAAGCCAGCAGCATCCCGGCCACCCAATCGGCGTTGACCACAAAGTCGAGTTCCATCCCGGCCTACCCGGCAATGGTCGGGATCAACGACCATAGGCTGATGACCCAGTTGGTGAGGGTACGGATCATCCACTGCCCGGAGAGCAAGACGATCAGCCCCATCGCCACCAGCTTGGGGACAAAGGTCAAGGTCATCTCCTGGATCTGCGTAATCGTCTGGAGCAGCGAAACCGACACACCGACAAACAGTGCGGCCATCAGGATCGGGCCGGCGATCTTGGCGGCGACCTGGAAGGCCTCGACGAGGATCTCGATTACCTGGGCGTCTGTCATCCCACCGCCCCCTGGACCGACTCAACAACGGAGCCGATCAGCAGTGCCCACCCGTCCACCAGGACGAACAACAGCAGCTTCAACGGCAGAGAGATGAACACCGGGGGCAGCATCACCATCCCCATCGACATCAACACGGCAGCCACGATGAGGTCGATGATCAGGAATGGGACGAAGATGACGAACCCGATGATGAACGACGCCCTCAACTCGGAGATGACAAACGCCGGGACGAGAGTGCTCGCCGGGACGTCGAGTTCGGTGGTCGGTTGTGGCGAGTCGGAGAGCTCCATGAACAGCCTCAGGTCATCCTCCCGTGTTTGGGCCATCATGAACTCACGGAACGGCTCATAGCCTGCCGTCATCGCCTCCGCCTGCCCTATCTCACCATCCAGCAGCGGTTGAACGGCGACATCGTTGACCTCGCTGAACACCGGGCCCATGACAAAGATCGTCAGGAACATGGCCAGACCGATGAGAACCTGAGACGGTGGGATGGTCTGGACCCCGATGGCGTTCCTGGTCAGACCGAGCACGATGACAAACCGGGTGAAGGATGTCATCAGGAGCAGAATGCTCGGGGCGATCGCCCCCACCGTCAGCAGGAGGATGATCATGACGGTGTTGCTGAGCGCACCGCTGTCCGATTCGACGGTGATCGCAATGTCGGGAACGGGTTCGACATCGGGCACCTCTACGAGCGGTGCAACGGTGGTTGTCGTGGTAGTCGAGGTGACCGCTATCGGGTCGCTATCGGTCGGGAGTTGACCAAAGGGATCGGGGGTCTGGGCGACAGCCGAGCCACCGAGGATGGTGACCGCGATGATTGCTGCTACGAGGATTGCTCTACTTGCGACCCGCACCGAACGTCCTCCACGGCGACTGTGCCGGACCGCGAACCGTCATCAGTTGCAGTCGGCGAATCAGGCCAATCCGTGGCTGTTCGGTGATTCCATTCTGAGCAGGCAAATCGGCCACCGGCGCCGTAGCCGGTTGCGCCGCTTCCTCGGGTAGAGCTTCGAGTTCGGAGATGAGACCGACGCCGGATTCACCAGCACCGACCAGAAACCGTTTGTCGTCGACCTCGACCACGGCAACCCAGGTGCTCTTGCCAAGGGCGGCCTTGTCGGTGATGCGGAGTCGGTTCGGCATCGAGCCCCGTTGTCTGCGGACGTACCACCAGAGCACCAGAGGCACAGTGAGGACGATGGCAAAGCCGGGGAGCACATCGGTGAGAAGGTTGACCGCAGGCATCACTCTTCGCCCGTGATCTTCGTGATGCGAACGCCCACATTCTTGCCAACTACGACAATGTCCCCGCGAGCGACCATGGCTCCATTGACGCGAACATCGACAGCGTCACCTGCCTCCCGGTCGAGCTCGAATACGGTGCCCTGTGCCATAGAGACCAGATCGTGGACCCGAACGGTCCCCCTGGCGATCTCAACGCTCACCCGGGTCACCACATCCGACAGGGTCTCGATCTTGCGGTTGGCGGGAACCACCCCCACCCGACCGAGGCTCGGTAGCTGCGCCGAGGCCACACTTGGCCCCCCCACGGGAGACTCTTCGACCGGAGTAGAGCCTCCCAGGAGGGAGCCGAGCGTGGCCTCGACTATCAAGACGACCGTGGCCTTCTTTGCGGCTGCCGCAAGCTCGAAGCTGATTGCTTGCGCCCCTCCCAGGTCGAGACCTGTCACCGATGGGACAAGGGCAGGAGGCGCCACCTGGAACAGCGGCCCTCCGGCATTGGCGATTCCCTGGGCGGCCCCGGCGGCGAGAGCCGCCGCAAGTGCAACCGCGTCGACGATCCCCTCCCCGGTGGCCACACCCCCGGCGGGCACAACGGTCAGGAGCGACCCGGACTCAACCCCTGAGGCGAGCGCGGATCGGTTGACCATGATCCCGGTTGAACCGAATGCACTCTCCACCGGAATGCTCGCCACATTGCTCACCTGGATGGGAACATGTGCGACGGATTCCACGGATCGAGCCGCACCGTCCACCATCGCGGAGACGGTGTCGACGGCCGATGGCATGGTTGTCGTCATGGCGTCCCCGTCGGCCGGATGAGGCTGCAATCAAGCGGTCGCTCGGCGGGAGGCCCGCGACAGCGGCACTCAGACGACCGCGGGACTCCAACGTGGTTGCCTTCGGCAATCAGACCGCTACTGAACGAGAACCTCTGTCAGCACTACTCGCAACACCTCACCCTCGGTAAAGACACTTAGCGCCGAGGCCGTAAGCCGCTCACGCAGAGTGGCCAAGGCATCCGGTCCCATCAATTCACTTGCGGTGTAGCCGGAGACGACGTCGAGTACTGCGTCCTTGAGCACAGGGACACGGTCTCCGACCGCGGCGCTGTCACCGCCTTCCGGGAGTACCACCGCGAACTTGAGCCGGGCGTATCGCACAGGAATATCGGCCAGCGTCACCGTCATCTGGTCTACCTCGATTACGGGGCCTTCGACCGGCACGGTGGTCGAGGTGACGCCGGCCTCATCCTCGCCGCCGCCACCACCGAGGAACAAGAAGTACACGGCACCGAGTAGCACCAGTACACCTCCGATGATTCCTATCAGCTTGCCCTTGCCCTTTTTCTTCGATTCTTCAACAGCGGCGATCTCTTCGTCAGCCATTGGACTCACCTCTCTCAACGACGACGACCAGTTCGACACGTCTATTTGCCGACTTGCCTTCATCTGTTTCGTTGCTTGCACGTGGGCGGTATTCGCCGTAGCCCGTCGCAGCCAGACGCTCCGGCTCGATGCCGTCCCACCCGTTTAGGGCCTTGAGCACGGCCAGGGCCCTATCCGATGACAGGTTCCAGTTGTCGTAACCGTCCCTGTTCAGCGGAACTGTGTCGGTGTGACCCTCGACGAGGATCTCGTTGTCAAAGGTGGCGAGCGTTGGCGCAATTGCCGCGACGATCGCGTCACCATTGGCTCCGAACTCGGCTGAGCCGCTGGCAAAGAGCACATGGTCGGTGGCTATAGCGATGACCAGACCTCGCGAATTGATCTCGAAGTCGACTGACCCCTCCAAACCGGCGATCTCCAGGGCAGAGGCGATGGCGTCTCGTACCTCCACGAGCTGCTCGTCGGTCACCAGGGCATCGGGGTTCTCACCGCCCTCGCCCTCGTCGGGGTCGATGTTCTCGTTCGGCTCCTCGCTGCCCGTGTCATCATCCTGACCATCGACGTCTTGTCGCTCCATATCCGTCACCGCCGGCAGGCCATCCAGCAGCGCCGGGGCGCCAAATGTTTCGAGGTCACTGTTGCCGTCCCCCATGTCGGCACCCACAAATCCGCTCCCCGAGTTGAGCAACCCTTCGGCCACCGCCGGGTTGTCAAACGGGTCCGCAAGACCGGATACGAACAGCTCGAACTTGGACTGGTCGACCTGAGATATGGCATAGAGCATCACGAAGAAGGCCATGAGCAGCGTTACCACGTCCGCGTACGTCGTCAGCCAGCGCAGCTCGTTGGGCTCCTCCGGCTTCTTGCGCTCACGTGCCATTACGCTGCCTTACCCGAGACCCGCTTCGAACGCGCCTGGTGTCCGACACGTTGAGTGGGGTTGATGTAAGCCTCGAGACGCTCGACGACCATGCGGGGGCTGGCGCCACCCTGAACCGCGAGGATCCCGTCCATGACGAGTTCTTTCTGCGCGACCTCCAGATCATGTAGCCGTTGAAGCTTCGAGGCAATCGGCAGGAACACGAGATTGGCGAAGATGACGCCGTAGAGCGTCGTCAGCAGGGCGACCGACATGCCGAGACCGAGCTGTGCCGGGTCGGAGAGGTTGCCGAGCATGTTGATCAGACCGACAACGGTGCCGACCATGCCCATAGTCGGCGCATAGCTGCCCATCGTCTTGACAAACCCGATAACCGGGCCGTGGCGTTCGTCGAGGGCAGCCAGCTCGATCTCGAGCACCTCGCGCACGACGTCGCCGTCAACACCGTCGACAATATGCTGCAACCCGAGCTTCATAAAGGGATCGTCCAGCTCTTCGAGCTTCTCTTCGAGGGCGAGGACACCTTCCTTCCTTGCGATCTCGGCGAATTGCATCAGCCGGTCGATGGCGTCACCCGGATCGGGCTCCTTGCCCGTGAACGAGAGGATGATTCCCTTGGGCACGGGCTTGATGTCCGCCATCTGAAACCCGCTGAGCGACACACCGATCGAGCCGAGCACCACCAACAACAAAGAGGATGGACCGATCAACGCACCAAACGAGTTGCCGTCCATGACGGTCGAAATGACGATGGCCATGATTGCGACGAAGATGCCGATGTAGGTGGTCACTGCCTACTCCCCTTCACCGTCGATGGAATAGAGCCGCGCTCGGCCACGGGGCCGCTTGTTGTGGGCCGCCGCGAGCACCGACGCACGAATCCGCTCAATCCTGGCGACGAGATGGTCGGGTACGTCGACAACCACCATTCGGCGTCCTCCAGCGAGGACGATGACGGTGTCGGGTGTCTCTTCGATCGCCTCGATGAGGTTGGCGTTCAAGAGGACCGTACGACCCGCAATGGGAGTCACCGGAATCATTGAATCGCACCTCCTTGTGCTCGTGTCCGGCCCTAAATCCGTTTGGGGCTATTTGTGGTTTCCGTACGGCATTACTGTCGGGCGAGGCGGCCTCCGCTTAATGACCGTTTTCATCCGCGCCCACCCGGGACTAACGCAGCTTTTCGCGCTCTCTCCCGTCGCCCACGTGCCTCGCTACTCCTGTGGCTGCGAGGGGGCGGTTCTGACCTCGATCACGTTGGCGAGCGGGATGTTGATGCCTGAGTCGAGCTCGAGCATCGGACCGTCCGCGGTGAACCTGACAGTCTCAACGACGCCGGTCACCGTGTCGCCTTGCGTGGTGTATGCGAACACCTCTCTACCGACCGTTCCCATCGCCAGGCTGGTCTGTTGGAACCCGAGCAGCGCCTGGTTGGTCTCAGAGATCGCCTGAAGCGTCTCAACCGTCGTGAACTGCGCCGTCTGCTCCAACATCGCCGAGGCGTCTGTTGGGGCCAGTGGGTTCTGGTACTTCATCTGGGCAACGAGCAGCTTGAGAAACGCGTCGCTGTCGAGTTGCCCGAGCGCCGATGCAGTCGAGCCCGAGTTCGCTGTGGTCGCACTACCTACTGCTTCAATCATGTCAGATCCTCAGCTCGTTGTCGGGTGCCCGCCGGAAGGTCGGCTGGGACCTCCGGGGCACATCGTTGTCGTCACGTTGGTACTGGTTTGCGCCACGGCGACGACCATCTCCGGTCATCACAAAGCCTCGCTCGGCGAGTACGCCTTCGAGCTCACTCAGAAAGGGCTGGTATCCGGGCGAGACGCTCGAGCTCGAGGTGGGCACAACATGGACCTCGCCTCCGCTGCGCACGGACACGACCAACCGGAGTCCCTCGATTTCAGGGATATCGACGATCATGGTGCGTGGGGGTGGCTGGTTGGCCTGCAACTGAACGGCTTCCATCACTCGCTCGGCTAGGGCGGTGTGCTGGACGGGGGCGGCGGGCGAGGTGAAGGTGCCGACCGGCGCCGATCCACGGGAGACACTCTCAGGAGATGCCGGGAGCGACGCGGTGTCTCGACCCGATGTGGTCACAGCCGAATCCCGCTCTGTGGCCTTTTCACCGAGCGAGACAGCCCGGGCCTCGCCCAAGACGACCGCTGCGTCCTCGATGCTGACCGCGTCGGGGGGTTGCGACATTGGTGGGACCGCACCGCTTGCGGGCCCCTGGTGCGATTCCAGCCTTGGACCGACCGGCGCTGCCGGTTGGCCGGCGCCCTCAGCATCAACGACTGGTGCGGCCGAAGAGGGTTGCGGCATAGCCGACCCTTCACTCCGGACAGACCCCGTGTCGTTGTCGACGGCCAGCGGCATCTGCTCGAACACCCCGCCATCAACCGGATAGAGAGTGTCGAGCTCAGCGGCAGCCGACTCGAGTAGCTGAGGTTCTGCGACGGCGGAAGGACGTTGGTCGCCGTTCCGAGAGGGCTCGACGTTGCCGGCCACAGGAGCCACGCCATCGGGCGAACCTGTCACCCCTTCCATCGCCGTCAACTGAGGCGCGATGTTCGTAGGGCTCAGCTCGGTATCGCCACCGTCAGACCTGAGCACCGGAGGCTGAGGAACCTCCGGAGTCCCGGGCTTGGTCGGTTGCCCCGGCTCGCCCACGATCACAGGGCCCGGAGCCACCGGCTGACCTTCGACCGGGCGGGGGATCGCGAACCGGCGGGTCGGGGCCACTCCTGCAAACAGCTCTGGGGAGCCTCCCGGTGCCCGGGACCGGGCACGGCCTCGGTCGGTGCTCGAACCAGCCTCCGGCTCATCCGATTGCTGCAAATCACCGTCGTCGGCCGATACCGCATCGGCCGATACCGCATCGGGCGAGCCGTGGCCGAACTGCGGGATCATGCTGAGTGACTGGGCGAGCATCTCACCAAATGTCACGTCACCGTGGGTTGTTTCGACTGATGAAACCGGGCCCGCGATCGGCATCAAGGTGTTCTGGGGTTCAATCATCACGCGACGCCTCCGAGCTGTCGGTAGTAGTCGAGGACTCGCGGCACGTACGCCTGAGTCTCTTCGATTTCGGGCATTCCGCCGGCCTCCCTGACACGGGTTGGACCGGCGTTGTATGCAGCAAGGCCGAGTTCGATCGACCCAAACTCTTCGATTGTCCAAGCGAGGTACCGGGCTCCCCCGTCGAGGTTCTCAGCGGTGTTCCACGGATCGACACCGAGACCTGCCGCGGTCGCCGGCATGAGCTGGCTGAGACCGATGGCCCCTGAGGAGGAGACGGCCTCCGGATGGAACCCGGATTCCTGCCACACCATCGCGGCAAGTAGTCGAGGGTCGAGGCCGGCATTGGCGGCGGCCGACTCGATCTCGTCGACGAATTTGCCGGCAGCGGCGGGGAGCCGGCCAATCCAGGAACCGGACGGTGGGCTTGCCATGACCGCTCCGTTCAGCACGATCGGTGTCCCGAGGATGCCGACCGGAGCCACCCCGGTTGTTGTGGTCGATGGAGTCGCCGTCGCTTCGACGGCATAGACGGCCTCGGGGGCCGCGCTTGCCTCCGCCACCCGAAGTGTCTCGGCGAAGCCGCCGGCAGCCGGCATGTTGCGCCGGAACTGGCTCTGGATCTCACCGATTCGGTTGCCGGCCATTGTCATCGCGGGGACAGTCATATCAACCCATCCCCCGGCCTGCCGTGAAGCATGGCCACCAGGTCGTCCATTGCCTTCTCGGATGCCTTGGCAGCTTCCTGTGCAAGTTGCTGGCGTTTCTTCTCGTCGAGCCGCTCGGCGGCGTCGAGATCCGCAGCGGCTCGGCGCCACTCGGCGGACTTGACGCTCATCGCCCGCTCGGACTGACGAACCACCTGAGCTGCGGCGACGAGCATCTCATGGGAGCCGAGCCCGCGCAGCTGGAGTGAGCGCAGCTGGGCGGCGCCAAGGATCTCCTCCACCGCCAGCTCGTCGAGTTGCTGCTCCTTGAGCTCATCGAGCTTCTGTCTGGCCCGATCATGTGCCTGACGCGTGTTGGCCAGTGAAGCCCGAGCCTGCTTCTCTTCGATCGCTCGCAAGCGCACCAGCACATTGAACGGGTTTCTCTTGATCATGAGGTCAATCCGATCCGGTCTCGCAGCGCTTCGAGCTGGCTCCAGGCGTCCTCGTAGCCCACCAGCTCGTCGGACGGCTGTCGCAGAAACTCAACAAGCCCCGGCTTGGCGGCAAGACCTCGGTCCGCTGCCGGGTTCGTACCAGGCACGTATGCACCAACCTCCACCAGCTCGCGCACTTCCTCCGCAGCAGCCAGAGCGTCTTGGGCCGCGATAACGGTGGCACGACGATCGGCAGACACGAGACGTGGTGCGAGCCGGGACAGCGACGCGAGCGGATCGACAGCCGGGTAACGGCCGGAGATCGCGATCCTCCGGTCGAGCACGACGTGCCCATCGAGGATGGCGCGGGCTGTGTCGGCGATCGGGTCGTTCATATCGTCGCCTTCCACCAGCACGGTGTAGTAACCGGTGATGGTGCCCCTCGACCTCGGGCCTGCCCGCTCGAGCAAGCGTGCCATCAGAGAGAACACGGACGGGGTATACCCGCGAGCGGTAGGTGGCTCTCCCGCCGCAAGCCCGATCTCGCGTTGCGCCATCGCAAGGCGGGTGAGCGAGTCCATCAGCAGGAGCACGTCGTTGTTGCGGTCCGCGAACCACTCGGCGATACGGGTGGCGAGCAGCGAAGCTCGCAGCCGCATCAGAGCCGGCTGGTCGCTGGTGGCGACGATGACAATCGAACGCCCCATCCCTTCGGGCCCGAGCTCGTCCTCGATGAACTCCCTGACCTCACGGCCCCGTTCCCCGATGAGCGCCAGCACAGAGATATCGGCGCTTGTACCGCGTGCCATCATGCCCAGTAGGGTCGACTTGCCTACACCCGACCCACCGAAGATGCCTATACGCTGCCCTTTGCCCGTCGTGCAGAAGGTGTCGAGCACCCTGACACCGGTGGAGAGCGGGTCGTTGATACGGATCCGGTCCAGCGGTGACGGTGCGGCAGCACCGACATCGATGAGCTCCCCCTCGATGGGAGGGCCGCCATCCAGCGGTCGGCCGAGACCATCTAGCACCCTGCCAACCACCGACTCTGAGATCGCCATCGACAGTCCGCCACGGTCGGCGACCACGATGTCGCCCTTGCCGATGCCTGCGACCTCCCCAAACGGGAGCACCCTGGCACCCTCGGGAGTGAGAGCAATGACTTCTGCCTGACGGACCGCGTCGTCGGTGCGAATGGCGAGCGAATCGCCGATCTTCAGCCGGAGGCCACGCACTTCCAGCTCGTGGGTTGTCACCCGCGCGACACGACCAGACACGCGCCAAGGCGAGACCGTTTCCAACTCGGCAAGCCTGCTTCTGAGCATCCCGGTCACAGCAGCACCTCCCGGGCGACCTGGAGTGCCGCCTCCCTCGTGAGCTCGGCCGTCGCCCAACGTCCGGCGACACGTGCCTCACCGGGTGCAAGCGATGGGTCTCGCTCCATCGTGACTCCGTTCGGGAGCCGGACGCCATCCCTAACGGCGTCCCAGTCTTGGGGGTGGACGGCAACAACCACGTTCTCGTCGTCGAGCTTGGAGACAGCGTCGCTGATTCGTCTCGCCAGCGTGCCACCCTCGTCGGGTGGCAGCCGACCGACAACGAAACTTGCGATCTCGAGGGCGACGGAGAGCGTCTGTTCGATGTCGGCGGCACGCAGATCTCCGAGCCGGCGAACGGCATCACGCACAGCGCTCTCGAGCCTGCCGACGGCGCCTTGCACCTCTGCCTTGCCTGCTGCGAAGCCCTCACGCCTTCCCGCGTCGAACGCTTCGGCCCGGGCCCGGTCGACCAGGTCGGCAGTGGATGCGTCAATAAACTCGAGCCCATCACGGCCGAAGGCAGGTGGTGTCGCAATCGTTGCGTTGTGGATGACCCTACTCAATGAGCTCGTTCTCCTCACCCCGGGAGATGACTATCTCCCCGGCCTCTTCGAGCAAGCGCACGGCGGCGATCACCTTGGTGCGGGCAATGTCAACATCGCTCCGACGCACCGGTCCGAGCAGGTCGATCTCTTCGAGCAAGCTCTCCTTCGCCCGCGCCGACATATTGCGCATAATGGCGTCCGACAGCTCCTCGTTGGCGCCCTTCATCGCCAACGCCAGCTCCTGGGTGGCAATATCCTGGAGCACCCTCTGGATGGAGCGATCGTCGAGAGTGACGATGTCGTCGAATACAAACATGAGCGCCCGGACTTCGTCGGCAAGCTCCTCGTCGATGGCCCGGAGACGCTCCATGACCGCACGCTCGGTCGCCCTATCGGAATTGTTGAGAACGTTTGCCAGTTCCTTGACGCCACCACGGGCAACGCCCGGCTCGTCCGCCTTGACCGGGCCGAGCCGACGCCTGAGCACGTCCTCGATCGATCGGATCACCTCACCGGAGATCCGGCCCATCTTGCCGACCCGTACGGCAACCTCTGCCTGATAGTCCTGATTGAACCGCTTGAGCACCGTGGCTGCATAGGCCGCCGGCTGGTGGGCAAGAATGACGGCCACCGTCTGGGGATGCTCGCCTGCAAGCACGTCGCCGAGTTGTTCGGCATCGATCTGGCGAACGAACCCGAAAGGAACAGACGCGAGATCGTTCATCATCCTCTCGAGCACCTGCGGCCCTTGTGTGCTGTTCCACTCGGTCAACAGGTCCCTGGCGTAGTCCACGCCGCCGGAGGCAAACACGTCCTTCGACTTGGCGCTGTCGTAGACCTCCTGAAACACTGCGTCGATTGTCTCGGGTCGCAGACGGCCGATCTTTGCCACCTCAGTCGCCAACTGCTCGACCTCCTGCTCGGTGAGATGGTCGAGCATGCCGGAAGCCGCCGTCGAGCCGACGGCGACAACGAGGGTGGCAGCCTTCTCCTCGGGGCGTAGGGACGTGCTCATCGCCGGTCAGCCAGCCAGCTCCGCAGCAGTACCGCGATCTCCTCCGGCTGCCGTTGTACCAGGTTCATGACCTCAGGGTGGATGCTCGTCCCTTCCTCCGACTCGCCTAACCCTGGGGAGGAGTCACCGCTGCTGAGCGCAGGCTGGACGATCTGGAGCGATGCGGTCCGGGACTTCTTCGAGCCCCGCGCCATCATCAGGAGCGCCCCCATCACGACGAGAAGCACCAGCCCGCCGATGGCCTGCGGGATCAACGCCATCACGTCCATAGGTGCCTCTTCGGCTGCGGCCTCTTCTTCAACGACCTCGATGGCAGGAAAGGCGATTGTCGAAACCGAGATGGTGTCGCCTCGTGTCTCGTCGAGGCCGACGGCGGCCGCGACGAGGGATTGGATCTCGTCGGAGCCGGGAACGGTGACACCGGTGAGGGTCCCGTCGTCCATGACGACCGCGACGGAGAGTTGCTCTACCTTCCCAGGTGCGGTGATCGCACGGGAGATGACGCTGTCGACACCATATTCACGGACCACTTCACTGCGGTCGTAGGTGTAATCACCGGAGGCGTCGACCACCACCTCTTCCCCTTCGACACCAAGGGTGCCTCCGGCAGGGGCGCCGGAACCCACGTACGACTCGTCGACGGTCGACTCCCTCAGGGCGACGGCGCTGTCCTCGTCATAGGTCTGGGTCTCGACCGACTGCTCGTCGAAGTCGAGCTGCGCCCTGACGACGACCGACGCCGAGTCGGTGCCAACTACGGTGGCGAGCAGGTTCGTGACGTCGGTTGCCAGGGCCTTCTCGAAGTCATGGGTCATTCTGAGGCTGCGGTTGCTCATGGCGGTCTCTGCCGCGATGTCGCCGGCGGCGTGCAGGACATTGCCTTCTGTGTCGGCGACGGTGACGTTCTTGGGCGCGAGACCTTCGACGGCCGAGGCGACGAGGAACGTGACGGTCTCGATTTCGAGTTCACTGAGTGCATTCGACGTCTTCAGCAACACGGACGCTGTGACCGGCTCTTCGTCCTCTTCGAACAACGACTCCTCCGGAAGGACGAGATGGACGGTGGCCGAGGCGATCTCGTCCATCGCCAGCAGTGTCAGCTCCATCTCGCCCTCGAGGGCCCGCTGATAGTCGACCCGCTGCCGGAAGTCGGATACGTTGAGACCCTGGTCGTCGAGGAGCGAGTAGCCCTCCGGGATGGCACCGCTCTCGACTCCGGCTGCCGCGAGTGTGGCGCGGATTGCGTAGACATCGGATTTTGGCACCAGAACTCGCGATCCGCCGGCTTCGATCTCGTACGAGACACCCTGCCGGTCGAGCTCGTCGACCACTGTGGACAAGGTGGTGTCGTCGAGGTCCGAGTAGAGCACCGTGTACGAAGGCGTGGAAACCCACTGGAAGAAGAGAAAAGCTGCCATCACGAGCACGACACCGGCAATGCCGATGACTATCTGATGGGCGAGCGGCAGCGAGGCGAGCATGTCTCCGATGCGGTTGCGGCGTTCCATGTCAGATCTGCATCCTCATGATCTCCTGGTACGCCTCGATGGCCTTGTTGCGCACCTGGACGAGCAGGTCGACGCTCAGCTGGGCCTTGGTCATGGAGGTCATCAACTCCTGAACCGAGGCCTCACCACCGGTGGCGATGTCCTGGGCGATGGTGTCGGCAGCGAGCTCCGCGTTTGAAACGGCCTCGAGCGCCGACGAGATTGTGTTGCCGAAGCCCTCAGCGGCCTTTGGGGCCGTGGCGGACTCGATGCCGCTGATACCGGAGGTCCCGGCAACGCTTGAGATTGGGGGCAGTGTCATTAGCGTCCGATCCTGAGTGCTGCTTGATACGTTTCCTCATTGGTCTTGATGACCTGGAGATTCATCTGGTAGCTGCGCTGCGCGGCGATCATGTCGGCCATCTCCTTGGCGAGGTCGACAACGGGGCGAACCACATAGCCTTCCTCGTTGGCGAGCGGATGGTCCGGGTCGAATACCATGATCGGGTCACCATCCGATTCGAGGACGTTGATCGCCTTGGTGCCGGCGCCGACCCCGTCTCCGTCCAGCGCTTCCTCTGCGAGGATCAGCTTGGCGCGGAACGGCTCCTCGTCGGCGGAGCGAATGGTGTTGACGTTCGCGATGTTGTGGGCGATTGCCTCCAGCCAGAGCTGCGAGACATCGGCACCCGTTCGGGCAATATCGAGCGCGTCGAAGGCACCCATTACGACGTCCTCCCGATTGCAGAGCGCAATAGCCCGGCTTTGAAGTTGAAGGCTTCCACCATCGCCTGCTGGAGCAGGTTGGTCTCCATCATCTCGACAACCTCATTCTCGATGTTGACGTTGTTTCCCATGGCGTCGACCGGATCACCGGTACCCTGGACCTCGGGGCTACGAACGGTGTCGATAGCGTCGCCGTTGAGCGCCCGCCTGAGCTGTTCCTCGAACGTCAGCCGGGAGGCCTGAAACCCCGGCACCTCCGAGTTGGACACGTTGTTGGCGATGACTTCGGCTCTCGAGTTGAGAGCGTGCATGGCGTATTCGATTGCCGCCATCGTTTGGTCGGAGATCGGGACCATGTCACACCTTTCCTTCTCTTAGACGCGAAAGGGAAGAACGCAGTAGCGCTCTTCCCTGAAGCTTTCGCGAGATCCATCTCGTGTAGGTTGTGCTCACTCCCGTCGGCTGTGTACGGGATGACTTAAGCAAGGTTGCGGTGCAAAGGGCTCGTGCTAGGTGACTGGTGTGAATCGCCCGATCTGGCTCGCCGGGCGCCGCTGGAACGCCGGATTCAATGGTGGGGCGAGCCGCCACGGCTGCTTTCACACCAGCCACCTAAGCTTGGATCCACCGATTGACGAGGCGGATCGCTCCCGGCGGTCCGACGGCATTGAAGGTCCGCACGTCTAGTTCCGACTCCGTTCGGTGACATGCCCTGGGCCGACAAATCCGCCGTGCCCATTGGCGAGCCGGGCGAGGAGCCAAGGCAAATCGGTGGATTCAGGCTAAGAGGTCACTACCTGTAGAGCAGTCAGATCCGCAACAACACGATCAGAGATCGAGACGACTTCGGTATAGGCATGTTCTGCAGCAGAATCGTCGCCGGTGACCTTCGACTCGATGACATCATGGATCCGCTCATGGAGAGCCTTGTGGTCCCGCTCGAGCGATTCGATCTCTTCGTATTGACCGTACGTCTCCATGCCGGTGCCGTAGAGCCAGACGCCCAGCTCGCATTCGGTCGGAGCAGCGACGTCCTCCTTGTGCAGTTCCTCGATGCCCCTCAGGTAGTTGCGTATGCGCGCCTTCCAGGCTCGATGTGCCGAAATCGCCGCGGCGAAGTCAATCGATCCGTCACCAAAGGTGAACCCGCGCAGTGCTGCTGCGAGATCGCGCGAGCTCTTGGCCAGATCGTTGGCAGTGTGGCCGATTTCGGTCGCGTTTGCGGCAAGCTCCTCCGACGATGCTGCCACCTGCTCGGCTGCCGCGGAATTCGACTCAGCGACCACGACAAGGTCCTTGACACCGTCACCAATGGCATCGGTTGAACCGGAGATGGCAGTTGTTGCCGACTCCAGCTTCCTCGTCTTGCTCTCCATCGAGTTGACGGCATCGACAATGCCACCAAACGCAGTCCCGGCATCTCCTATGATCCCCGCTCCGCGGTCGACGTCTGACTGCCCTGATTCGGTGGCACGGCGTGCTTCTGCAACCGACGCCCGGATCGAGCCGACAAGCCCGGCGATCTGTTCGGTCGATTGGGCGGATTCTTCCGCCAGAGCCTTCACCTCGGCGGCTACCACGGCAAACCCACGTCCGGCTTCGCCGGCGCGCGCCGCTTCGATGGCGGCGTTCAGTGCAAGGAGATTCGTTTGCTCTGCTATCGACCTGATCAGATCGACAATCTCGTCGACCTTCTCCGATCGATCTCCCAGCTCGAGGACGGTACTGGCGACCTCGCCAAAGGAACGCGTGATCCGCTCCATGGCGGCAATCGCCTCGTCCAGGCGCGCCTTGCCGGATGCCGCGGTGGTCTCGGCGTCCTGTGACACGCGCCCGAGGTCGCCGACTGCCTCGATGGCGGCCGCCACGGCTCCCGCGATCTCCGTTACGTGGTTGGCGACCCGATCTGTGACTGCAGCCTGCGACACGGCGCCGTCGGCTACCGACGAAATCGCTCTCGCCACTTCGTCGGCGGCCCGGGTGGACTCGTCGGACGAGCCCGCAAGTGCATCCGATCCGTCCTGAACCTTGCCGGCGATGTCGGAGGCAAAGCCGACGATCTTGCGCAGACCGTCGGTCATGTCGTCAAAGGCAACCTTCACGTCGGCGAGGACCGAAGCTACGTGGTCGCCGGCGCCCGATACCATCGGCGCGCTTTCGAACTCGATTCGGCTGTTGAGGTTTCCCGCGGCGACCCCGGCAATGGCGCCTGCCAGCTTCGGGAGCTCCTCCGATGCAATCCATGCCAGGCGGGCCGAGTCCGCGACAGTCCGGCCGACCATGCCGCGCAGTGAGAAATAGCCGATCACCATCGATACGCCTCCGGAGACGATCGAGACAATGACCAGCTCTCCCAGAGCGATTGGCCCGGAAACACCGATGGCGGCCAACGCTGGAATCACAACCACCGGCAACATGGTGGTTGCCATCACCGTTACAAACAGACGACTAGCACCTCGGCTGTTTTCGACCCCCCGACGCAGTCTGGAAACACGCTTCACCGTGCTGTCCTCTCTATCGGCCCGGAAACCTCATCCAGGCATTTGGTCATACAATGTCGGCGAGCTTCTCCCGTTCATAAGAGCGACGCCTCTGAGCCCGATTCGAGCGGCGGGGTACCGGCATCGACCATCCGGATTCCACATCCGGATGCTTGGTGGGGCGAGCCGCCACGGCTGCTTTCACGCCAACCTTCTACGTGACGTGGTGTGGGTTCTGCTCGACGACGGCGATCGCAGCGAGGACCGCAACGGTGACGCGGGTATGGCCCTTGGCACCGTCGACGTCGATCCGCTTCAATATCCTGCCCAACTCGGTTGACGCATATCCCGGCTCGAGAGTGCTGAGTGCCAGGGCAACGACATCGTCGTGGCATGCCTCGCAGCTGCGGATGTGCTTGCGGTCGGCGACCAACCGGTCAACGGTTGCCGGGACTACTTCTTCTAGTGTGTTGGTGACGGTCATGCCGGATCACCTCCCTGAGGTGACGATTCGAGAGTTGCTGCCTTTTCGGTGGTCGGATTGGGTGTCATGGTGGATCTACGCCCCTCCTGCGCTCGAGGCGAACTCGCCGGTATCGAAACGGAGTGATGCCCGTCTGGCACTCGTGCCGCCGACGAACGAGGTGTCGGGCCTGAGCCCGTTCTGACGAAGCAGCGCGACTGCGAGATCCGTGTTGCGCTGCCCGATGTTGGCAGAATCGCTGTTGGCGCCGAAGGTGAACATCTGCGCCCCTCCAACCACCCATGCCTTGCACCGCGCCCTGGCGACACCTGCACCGAGTAGTCGATCGAGCAGAAAGGGGACGGCCGTCTCGACGTACTTCCCGGGCTGGGCCAACACCTCACCGTTGCGGGGCTGGGCGAGCAACGAATGTGCTGCCAGCGCGATTGTGCCGGGTGCGGCAATGAAGATCCCTGCACAGCTGCCGAGACCGATCATCTCGATTACGTCGCCCTCGTCGGTGGCGACGGCAGTCTGTCCGATACTCACGACAAACCTGGCCATCAGACAAGGGACCCCACATGCTCGAGCGACGAAGGACCGGGGAAGTAGACGAGCTCTGCGGGCGAACGGCCGTCTTCGAGCCGGAGCCAGCAGCGAACCAGAGTGTACGAATCGGTCTGGGAGGCTAACGCAAGGACTGTCTGCATGATTGCGCGACGGTCTCCGGAGGCGGTCGCCGGCGGGGCGTGGTGGCCCTCGATCCCGAGCATCGAGCCTATGGCGTCGAGGAACTTCGCAGCGAAGATGTTGCCGATCTCGGCAATTGCATCGACGGCGAATTCCTCCGGAGCTCCTAGAGCCGCTAGATAAGGGGCAGGATCGTCGAGAAACAGGGTGATGACACCATCAAGCTCACCGGAGCATTCGAGCAGAACGACAGAGGTGTTCCTGTTCCCGTCGATGAGAAGATCACACGCCGTCTGCAGGTCCACACGATACGCAGCGGGAGGGTCGAGCATCACCCGTGAATGCAGAAAAGACGCAAGAGCAGTGGCGGCGTTACCGGTCCCGATGTTTGCGATCTCGCTGTAGGCCTCGAGATACTGGTCTTCAGCCACCATCTGCTTGTTCTCCTCGCTATTGCTGAGTCCGGTCACTATGGCGAGCCTGAGCGTTCGCTCACCCACCTGTCGGCCGGTGGCCCCGGTGCAAAAGTGAAGCTGTCTGAGCTCTGCTCGACGTCGCCCGGCCTCCTTCTCGCCCGAGGAGACCAGACGGTCGTGTCCTTTAGCGGCACCCTCGACGGCCGACTTTGAGCAAGTAATCGCGACCAATGAAGGCAAGCGTGCCCCAGAAAACTCTCAACCAAAGTCAGATCGATGCGCTGATCGCTGCCGCGGGCAGAAAGATCGAGCCATACGACTACCACGTCGGCAAGGCGTTCGACAGCGGCACGGTGGCCGAGATCTCTTCTCTTCACAAGGCATTTGCAACAGACCTCGCCCAGCGGCTCACCGGCTTGCTCCAGGTCCCCGTGATGGTCGAGGACCAGGGAATCGACCAGGCACGCTTCGAGTCGTACATGCATGCGCTTCCCAGCCCGACGATGGTTGGGATCATCGACCTCAACCCAGGTGATTTCGCAGCCGTCACCGACATCGCCAACCACCTGGGATTCTCCATGCTCGATATCCTGCTTGGCGGCACCGGACGACCCGCAGGCTTCCGCGCCTTCACCGACCTCGAAGCCATCCTGCTCGGCGAGATCATCGACCACATCGGCTGGGCCATCCGGATGGCGTTCGAGACCCACATACCCTTCGAGCCGTCGGTTGCCGAGATCCAATCCCGTCCGGCGATCGGCCATGTGTCGGTTGCGTCGGACTCGGTGCTGATCCAGTCCTTCCGGATCCGCATCGACGCCGCGTATCCCAGCGAAGGCATCATGAGCGTCTGCTATCCCCGACAGCTACTCGAGGCCGTCCTGGAGAATCGTCCGGGAACTGACGTTACCGCAGAAGACGGCGCACCTTATGGCGCGACCGCGGGCAAGATCGAAGCGGCACCACTCCGGCTCAGCGCCCGAATCGACGGCGCAACCCTGACGCTGGGGGAGTTATCTCGGCTCCAACCGGGAGACGTGATCGTGCTAGGCACCCCTGTCGACGAGCCGGCAACGGTCTCAGTCGGCGATATCGAACTGTTCACCGGCGAGGTCGGTCGTCACAACGGCCGTGTCGCCCTAAGGATCACCCAATGGATGCGAGATGACCACTGAAATCAGTCAGCAACAAGTAGACGGGCTCGAGGGTGCGGCTACCGCAATGATCGAGGGGTCGGCCAAGAACTTGGGCCAGCTGCTCGGTGTCCCTGTTGAGTTCACGTTGATCTCGATAGGCGAAGGCGGCGGCGCCCTGGTGCCGGAAGTGATAGAGGAGGGTCTCCATCTCAGCGTCGAGTTCGACGGTGCCCTCACCGGAGACTCGTGGCTGGTCGTGTCACGCGACGATGCCAAAGCGATCGTCAGGATCATGACAAAGGGCATGGGTGTCGATGAGGCCGACCTCCTCGGTGAGCTCGGAATGTCCGCACTCTCCGAGGCGATGAATCAGCTCATGGCAGGAGCGGCGACTGCGCTCAGCGACGCGCTCGACGAGCGGATCGACATATCACCGCCCACGATCTCGACGAACCCGGAGCCGACCGAGGGTGAGGCGGACGCCGTCGTCGTCATCTACGAGGGTGAGATCGGCGGCCAGGCGCGGTCCAAGGTTTCCTGGACGATCGACCACGCCCTCGCCCACAACCTCGGATCGCGATGGCTGGCCACCCATGGCGGTGGTCAGACCGAACCGGCCACGGGCCCCCCACCCGCGGTCACGCCCGCACCGACGGCTGTCCAACCGGCTGCGGCAGTGTCGGTGGCGGCACCCGTAGGGGTCATCAACTCCGTCGAGTTGGACATCGCCGTCGAACTCGGAAATGTGGCAATGACCATCGGCGAGCTTCTCCACATGGGAGAGGGCAGCGTCGTGACCCTCACACAATCTGTCGGAGACAACGTCGTAATGCTCGCCAACGGCACCCCTGTGGCGAGCGGAGAGGTCGTCATTGTCGACGGCACCTTGGGGTTCCGTGTTGCGGACCTCATCACAGAAGCCAAAGGAGCGTAACGGAGCATGGCAAGGATAATGATCGTCGACGACAACGCATTCATGCGTAACACCATCAAGGGGGTGTTGACCCAGGCGGGGTTTGATATCGCCGCCGAAGCCGCCGACGGGGCGGAAGCGGTCAGTGCCTACTCAAACGCCAGGCCCGACCTGGTCACGATGGACATCACCATGCCCAACATGGACGGTGTCGAAGCTCTCAAGGAGCTGCTCAGACAGGACCCCGGCGCCAAGGTCGTCATGGTCTCGGCGATGGGTCAGGAGTCTCTGGTTGTCGAAGCGGTTACCGCAGGAGCAGTCGATTTCGTCGTCAAGCCTTTTGAAGCCGATCGCGTTGTGGACGCCATCAACAAGGCGTTGGCGTAACCCCGCCTAGACGGCGGTTACCACGCCAACGACGGTCACCCACATGAACAACGGAGGAAAGCAAATGCAGGACATAGAGCAGGATCAACTGCAACTCGTGGCATTCCGTCTCGGAGCCGAGGAATATGCCATCCCGATCGAGATGGTTGAGAGCATCATCAAGCTCGGTCCGCTCACGAGCGTACCCGGATCGCCCTCATATGTGCGCGGTGTGATGAATCTACGCGGCCGCATCATGTCGGTGATCGACCTTCGGCATCGGTTTGGCATGCCACCCGAAGCAGACCAGCCTGATTGCAGGATCCTCGTGGTCCAGTACGCCGATACGACGATCGGGCTGCTGGTCGACAGCGTGTCCGAAGTCTTCAACCTCGACGAGATGGAGTTCCAGCCGCCACCCCCGGAACTGGGCAACGGGGCCGTGGGAGGCGTCGACGGGATCATCCACGCCGAGAACCGCCTGATCGTGCTGCTCAACGTGGAGTCCATTCTTCGCGGAAGTGCAGATATCGAGGCTGTTAGTGAACTGGCGGCAGTCACGCCATGAGTACCGGGATCCGCGTTGTGGTTGTGGACGACTCTGCCCTGATGCGGCAGACGGTCTCCGACTCCCTCAACTCGATACGTGATGTCGAGGTGGTGGCCACCGCCGCCACCGGCCCTGAGGCGGTTCAGGTGATCGCCAGGGAGCAACCAGACATCGTGTCGCTAGACATCGAGTTGCCGGGGATGAACGGGCTCAACGTCCTCAAAGAGACAATGCGGTGCAACCCGACCCGGGTAGTACTCGTCTCCTCATACACCACCGCCGGCGCGGAAACGACCATAGAAGGTCTCGCCCTCGGTGCCCTCGACTTTGTGCCGAAGCCGAGTGCCGAGGAAGGAATAGATGTGTTCCGGGTTCGACTGCGGAGAACGTTCCGGGCGGCTCTTGCCGCCAAGCCCCCCCAGCTCGGGTCCGTAACACAGCAGACCTCCGACCTCGACACGACACCGTTGCGACCCACCTCGCTCGCCGTCGTCGCCTCATCAACCGGAGGGCCGCAGGCTCTTCATGACTTCTTTTCGGCCTTCCAGAGGGAGCCGGCGTTTCCGATCGCTGTCGTCCAGCATATGCCCCCGAAGTTCACCGCCAAGATGGCACAACGGCTCGACAAGGCCGGTGTGCTCACCGTCGCAGAAGCCGAGGACGGCGACCGGCTGAGACGTGGTGTGGCACTGATTGCCCCGGGTCACGCCCACATGGAGATCGATGGCGATCGTATCCGTCTCACAGATAACGCTGCGGTCGGCGGTCTCCGGCCTCGTGCCGATATCGCCATCACCACCGCGGTGCTCCACTACGGCAGGGACGTGACAGGACTGGTGATGACGGGGATGGGGACCGACGGGCTGATCGGATGCCGTGACATCAAGAGGTCCGGCGGCCAGGTGCTCGCCCAGGACGGGCCATCTTCAACCGTCGACGGGATGCCGCGTGCTGTGCGAGACGCCGGGATCGCCGACAGGATCGGACCACCGGCGTACCTAGCCCGAGTGCTCGGGGCTACCCCGGCCCGACCGAGCGGTGTCGTCACCGCAAGTGGCCGACCATGAGCACACTTGACGACGTCCGCAGCATCATGAGTCGACATGAGTCTCTCGAGCTCGGGGGTGTCCGTGACGCCCAGCTGCAACGCCGGATTGCCAGCTTCATGCGTAGGGCGGGGATCCAGGACGAGATCGACCTGGTAGGCAGGCTGCGAAGGGAAGCCGACCTCCGCAACCGCATGATCGATGCGCTGACGATCAACGTCACCTCGCTGTTTCGTAATGCCGACTCGTGGCGGCTGCTTCGCGACAAGTTCCTGCCGGATCTCGGACCGCGAGTCAAGATGTGGAGCGCCGGTGCATCCACGGGGGCCGAGGCCTATTCGCTGGCAATCAGCGCTAGGGAGAACGGTCAGACGGCCAGCATCGTTGCCACCGATATCGACCAGCGCAGCCTCGACAAGGCTCTGCTCGGCCGGTACCCGAGACAAGAGATGAACGAGACTCCTGCGGACGTCAAGTCCAAGTACTTCACAGAGGACGGTGAATGGTGGGTGGTCGACCCGACCCTGCGCCGATCGATCCGCTTCAAGAAGCACGACCTTCTGGCCGAACCGGTGGTCGGTACGAGATTCGACCTTATTGCTTGTCGCAATGTGGTCATCTACTTCAGCCGGGAGGCCCAGGTGGAACTCCACCAAAAGCTCGCTGAGGCCCTGCGGCCGGGCGGGATTCTCTTCATCGGTGGCGCCGAACGAATTGCCGACCCCGAGGCAATCGGTCTCGACCCCGTCGATCGACCCTTTTACATGCGCAAGCAAACCATCAAGGCGGTAGCGGTATGAACACAGAGTATCTGGATCAGTTCATCGAGGAAGCTCGAGAGAACTCGGAGGAGCTGGTCGCCGGCCTGCTCCGTCTCGAGAACGAGGAAGGCGAGGCGGTAGCGGCAACGATTGCCGAGTTGTTCCGCTTTGCCCACAACTTGAAGGGGATGGCCGCGACCGTCGGAATCGAGGCGATGACCATCGTGGCCCATCGCATGGAAGACCTGCTCGAGCACTATCGCCAGGGTGGTGGGAGCCCGACACCGGAAGAGATCGATCTGCTGCTGTCCGGGTGCGACGCCCTCTCTGCAATGATCGACGAAGCCGGTGCAGGGACCAACCCCGAAATGCCCACATCCTTGGTGGCCCAATTCGACCAGCGTGCGGCCACGCTCAACGGCGATGCAGACGAGCCCGGACAACCCGAGACGGCACCGGTGGCCCAGCCCACAGCCGCGACGTCTCCGGTGACGCCGTCAGAGCCCGGCGCGTCGTCGCATCGGCTCAACGTCAAACTGACCGAGGACTGCCAGCTCCCCGGGGCGCGAGCAGCCATGGTGTTGCGCACCGCAGGTGGAGAGGGAGACATCGAGTCAACACGGCCGAGCCGTGAGGAGATAATGGGTGGCGGCATCAAGGAGTTCTCCATAGACATGTCTGGCGTCGACGACCTGGATGCCCTCGCCGCCAAGATCGCGAGGATCGCCGATGTAGCCGACGTGACAGTAGAGAAGCCTGCCGCCCAAGCCCGGCAGGCAGACAAGACGCCGACGGCCCAGCGGGCTACTGTCCGGGTCGAGATCGAACGGCTCGATGCATTGATGGACCTCGTAAGTGAGCTGGTCATCGCCCGCGGACAGCTGGAAGAGCAGGTAGGTCATACCGGGGACCGGCAGCTCCACGAATCCGTTGCCGGGACCGCTCGGCTCATCTCAGACCTCCAGGCGCTTGTAGCCAAGGTGCGTATGGTGACACTCGAGTCGACGTTCCGTCGCATGAACCGGCTCGTCCGGGACACAGCTCGAACACTGGACAAGAAGATCGACTTCGACATGAGCGGGGCAGAAACCGAGCTCGACCGTCGGATGGTCGACGAACTTAGTGACCCACTCGTCCACCTGCTTCGCAACGCCGCCGATCACGGCCTCGAATCCGCCGGCGAGCGAGTGGCCGCCGGTAAACCGGAGGCCGGAAGCATGAAGTTGGCTGCCTATCACGAAGGGAACCAGGTGGTCATCGAAGTCAGCGACGACGGGCCCGGCATCGACACCGAAAGGATCTCGGAAAAGGCGATCCATAACGGCATCATCAGCACCGACGACGTCGCGGCGATGACACACACCCAGAAGCTCGACCTGGTTTTCGCTCCCGGGCTTTCAACACTCACCGAGGCGAGCACAATCTCCGGCCGTGGCGTCGGGATGGATGTTGTCCGCTCCTCGGTCAGCCGTCTCGGTGGCTCGGTTAGCGTCGAGTCCCGAGCCGGTGAGGGCAGCACGTTCCAGTTACGGCTGCCGATGTCACTGGCGGTGCTCGAAGCCCTGCTGGTTTCGGTCGGTGACGAAACATGGGCGGTCCCTCTTGCCCACATCGTCGAGACCATTGTCATCAGCAAGTCAGATCTGCGCTGGGTCCAAGGAGATCCTGTTATCACCCTCAGGGGGGCGACACTGCCCGTGATCCCCGGCAGCTGGCAGCTCTCGGGCCAAGCGACGATAAACACCCCAACCCCGGCGATCGTGTATCAGTACAAGGGACGCCGGTGCGCCTTGACGGTCGGCCAGTTGCTTACTCAGACCGAGGTCGTCGTCAAGCCGTTGCCCGGCTCGATGGGAGCCAATCACGTCTCAGGGGTCACCATCCTCGGAGACGGCACCGTCGGACTGATCCTCGACCTCGACAGCGTCACCGCCTCGTACACCGCTCGGGATCGTTCCGTGCGGATCCAGGTCGACGACGAGCGCGAGCTCGTCCTGGCGGGTGGGGTGTGATGTGACAACGGCGACCGAGGCTCCCCAAGCCGACAAAGCGGCCACACCGGCCGTCGGCGAGTCTCAACCGCTGCGCACACACGGCTTGCTGGTTGTGGTGGGCGGCAACGAGGCGTCGCTCAACCGTGCCCGCGAAAGCAGCGGCTTCGACGTCAGCCATGACCCACGCCAGGTTGGCTCGGCAACGCTCATCGCGATATCCACACGCACCGAACGCGGTAGAGCAGCGCGAATCCCCGACAGCGTCGATCCGGCGGCCATACCGGTCGTCGTGATATGTCATCCCGGTGGGGAAGAGACCGCCGTCGAGCTGATGAGGATGGGTTGCTCGGGTGTCGTTGCAGAGGGCAACGAGCGCGCCCTCGGCTCCTTCGTCGACCCTGACCACCACACCGAAGTGCTCATCGACGGCTTCATGGAGGAGCAGGAGAAGTCACGGAGTGGTGGCCGGAGCAGACATCGAGATCCGATCACCAACCTTCCGGAGGTCGCGTCGTTCGAGATGCGACTCGGCGAGTTCATCGAAGCCGGAACACCCCCAAACGTCGTCATGATGCAAATCACCAATCTCGACAAGGTCAAGAGCCGCACCGACGCAAGAGCAGTCAACCTCGTGCGACGCCGGTTGGCGAGCTTCTACAGCGATGCTGCACAGCGTTGCTCGTGCGAGGTCTTCAGCCTTGGCGAGTCCACCTTTGCTGTGCTCGACGGCAAGCAACTGCTCATTGATCCCGAGAGGTATGCAAACGAGCTCATCCAGATCACCGAAGCGTTCCGGCCCGCCGGCATCAAGCTCAAGCTCGCAGTCGGTGCGGTTATCGCCAGCGCCGAGAGCTCCGTGATGGCGATTCGCGAGCAGGCCGAGCAGGCGGTGATCGCCGCCGCTCAGGCGGACGAGAGCGCCTACGTCACCGCCGACCAGGTAACCGTGCTGCTGGCTTCGGCAACCGAGTATGCCGTGGCGCAGCTCCTCGTCGGATTGGTCGACGGCATCTCGCCAAATCCCGCAGGTCACAGCAACCGTGTCGCGCAGCTGGCCGCGGACCTTGCTCGCGAGCTCGGATACCAGGGTCGTGACCTCAATAACCTGCGGCTGGCTGCACTCCTTCATGAGATTGGGCGTATCACGATTGGCGACGACGGGACCAACGACGACGAGTCGTTCCCCGAGCGTGGCGCTCGCTACGTCCATGCCTCAGCCGGGCCGGAAATCGCCGACGCCATCCGCTACCAGGCCGAGCGCTGGGACGGCGCCGGACCCGCCGCCCTGATCGAAGATGACATCCCGCTGTCGGCCCGAATCATCGCCATTGCCGAAGCCGCCGACAATCTCCTGCACCCGCAAAGTGGGGATCCGGTGGGCCCGACTGAGCTCATAGAGCAGATCAAATCCGAATCGGGGAGCCGCTTCGACCCGAGTCTCGTAGACACCGCAATCCGCCTCTTCGGCGGCGTGTAGCGCTCGCGCCGAAAAGCCACGGCAATCGCGGCGTAATCCCCCCATTTCGGGGGATAGCTGCTGCTCCGACAACTGCGGTCGCCGCACGTCCTCCCCCCTCGCCCGGCGCCCAGAAGGCGCCGTTCGATCCCCCCGAAAAACGGGGGGATTACTGGCTGACAACTGCGGTCACCGCTCATCCTGCCCTCTCGCCCGGCGCCAGAGGCACCAGCCATCCCCCGCGATGGGGATCGCTAGTGCGGCTCGGCTATGCCAGGGTTGGGTCCAGGAGACAGCTGACGTATAGCGCCTCGATCGTGTCCAGGTGGTCTTCGGCTACACCGTCGGCGATCAACGCCGCACGGAGCGCGACCATGCCCTCCGAGCCCGGGACCTCGCCACGGATGGCGGCGTATGCGGTCTCCATCAGCCCTGGTTCGTTGGAGGTGGCAGCTATGCGTTGTGACACCTGGTCGTTGACGGAGCGCATCTGCTGCGAGATGTGCCGCAGCTTGTCGACATGCTCACGGGATACCATCGGTTCTCCTTCCGACAGCACCATATCGCGGCTCCGCTCGGGGCGGGAGATCACTTGACCGGAATTTGGGTGGCGCCCGATCCGAACCGGTAGGCGAGAGCCGCGCCGATCGCGGAGCGGAACTGCCGGGCAGTGGCGGCATCGAGGGCGACCAACACGACCTCGTCGGGCCCGCCCGGGTGGTCGCACAGCCAGCCAACCACCTCGTCTGCAAGCACCGCAGTGGCCGCCTCGACCGGATAGCCGTAGATACCTGCCGAGATCGCGGGGAACGCCACGCTGTGTGCCCCTAGCTCGAGACCGGCATCGAGGGCTGCCGCCACTGCGGCGCGGAGGAGCCCTTCGTTGTCCTGCCCGTCCCTGTAGATAGGCCCGGCAACGTGTATCACGTAATCGGCGGGAAGGGCCCCGGCGCCCGTGACGGCTGCCCGCCCGACTGTCAGCCGGCCGTGGCGGCGCACCCACTCGTCGGACTCCATCTGAATGACGGTCCCACCGGCTCGCACGATCGCGCCGGCGACACCTCCGCCGTGCTGAAGGTGGATGTTGGCCGCGTTGACGATGGCATCGACGGGTTGACGAGTGAGGTCGCCGGCGAGTACCCGCACCCGGATCTCACCGACGATCTTGACCGCTGCGGGTGTCGCGTCCACGCCGAGCAAATTCCGGATCTGATCTGTGAATGTCGTAACGGAACCGGTGGTGAGGAACTCCACGTCGGCTCCGGTCTGGGGCTGTCCCACCATCCGCAGTACCTGCTTGGCGACTGCAGGCGCGGGGTCGATAACGTTGACACCGGATCCCGCCGCCTCCTCGATGGCGTCGAGCACGAACGGATAGTGGGTACAACCCAGCACGACGGTGTCGACGCCCGCATCTCGCAGCGGCGCCATGTATTTAGCAACCAGCTCTTTGGTCTCGGGAGCGTCCGGCCCGAGTTGCTCGACGGCAAACGCGAGCCCCGGACATGCCTGCTCGACGACGGTAGCTCCATTGGCGTGGCGATCGATCACCGAGGCGTACAGCTCCCCCTGGAATGTCGCGTCGGTGGCGAGGACCCCGATGACGCCACGCTCGCTCGACAGGGCCGCTGGCTTCACGGCCGGTTCCATCCCGACGAACCGCACATCGGGGAATACGTCGCGGAGATGATGGAGCGCCGCGGCAGAGGCGCTGTTGCACGCCACGACCACTACTTCGCAGCCTCGGGTGATGAGATACGAGGAGATCGCCACCGATCGCCGACGCACCTCGTCGAGGCTGCGCTCACCGTAGGGTGCCATACCCTGGTCGGCCAGATAGATCACCGGGTGGCCCGGAGCAAGATCGAGGAACTCTGCAAGAACAGACAGGCCGCCAACACCCGAATCGAAGACACCTACTCTTCCCATCAACCTCTTCCCATCAACCTCTTCCCGTCAACGGTGACGATAGTGCCTGTCCGTTCGGGACAGTGCCTGAGACGGCGCCCGCCACACCCACTACCTGGCCGGGTGTTCCGGAGAGCTTGTATTCTCCGGCCGATGCGTATCGGTTACCAAGGCGAAGCCCACTCGTATAGCTTCAGGGCGGTCGGGGAGATCTTCCCCGGCGACGAGCCTGTCGGTTTTGCCAGTTTCGTTGCCGCCTTCGCCGCACTCGACGATGGCTCGGTCGACCGGCTGGTGATGCCGGTAGAGAACTCAACAACAGGGAGCGTACTTCCGGTGCTGGATCGGCTGGCCGGGACCGAGGGCCGAGAACCGGTATCGATCCGGAGGGAGCATCTGGTCGAGATCCGCCACGCCCTGCTCGGCATCCCTGGTACCCCTCTCGCTCAGGTCAAGTATGTGAAGTCTCACCCCGAAGCTCTCGCCCAGGCCGAGCGGACTCTGGCCACACTTGGCATCCGGCCGGTGCCGCGTCACGACACGGCGGGTGCAGTCCGCGAAGTCGCCGCCGACGGCGACCCCGAGATCGCCGCGCTCGGCCCACCCGAAGCCGGGCCGCCACACAACCTCGCGGTGCTCCGCCGCAACGTCATGGACCGAGATCACAACACGACGCGATTTTTCGTACTGGCCAAAGGTGCCACTCAGGTCGACGCCGACGACGACAAGACAACGATCATGTTCGTCACCGCCCACCGGCCGGGAGCCCTCGCGCTAGCTCTCACCGAACTCGGCCTACGAGGGGCCAACCTGACCCGAATCGAGTCGAGACCGAGCAACGAAGCGTGGAACTACCGCTTCTTTGTCGATCTCGTGCATCCGCCCGGCCCCGACGGTCTCAACCAGGTCATCGAGCCTCAGCCGGCGACACTGGCTCATTTGCTGGTGCTCGGGTCCTATCAGGCACGCCAGGCCTGAAACACGACCCCCAATACCTTACGCCGCCCGGGAATCGGTCGACTGAATCACTGAGCGTTGACATGGATGTTGACGTTGGTAAAGCGCACCGCCTACAAGGAGGTACACGAAGTGCGTATCAATCAGAACATTGCGGCGTTCAATTCGTACCGCAATCTTTCTGCGACCAATGCCCAGTTGGGTAAGTCGCTCGAGAAGCTGTCTTCGGGTT
>Ga0214472_10000521_pt1 | contig 47142 bp, 36 predicted proteins | sample RVTome_6_FD_207662 | JGI IMG/M metagenome (GOLD analysis project Ga0214472, IMG submission 207662) | Soil microbial communities from uranium-contaminated site in the Upper Colorado River Basin, Wyoming, United States - RVT140D175 | ecosystem: Environmental > Terrestrial > Soil > Contaminated >...
GGTGCATACGCCTGCGCCAACACTTCAATCGGATGCATGACTTCGACATCGAGCTGATGGCGTTTCACCCCTTGACGCAGTTGTAACAGACAACCGGGATTACCGGTTACATTGATGACCCCAGGCTCCACCACGGCAAAACGGTTCACGGTGTCGATTTCCAACACCCGGTTCATATGCGACAGCTCGATCATGAGGCCGCCGTGAGTCGGAATCGAACCGCCGCTAATGGACATGCCCGCACCGCGCGCAATATATGCCTGACCATGTTGCTTGCACCAGACCACCAACGCCGCCACCTGCTCGGCCGACTGCGGAAACACTACGGCCAGCAAATCCCTGCCGCGAAACACCGAGGCATCGTAGGTGTACACGGTGCGCTCCGCCCGAGACGCCAGCACGCTGGACGGTCCGACAATGGCTTCAAGCGCCCGCAACGCCTGGACGGTCTCCATTCTACGCCCTTTCTTGACTCATCTCAGGTGACAAAGGGAACTTCTGATGGCGAGTGTAGCCGACTTGATTGGCCGGAACAAGCGTGCAGCGAACGCCTTGCGATACGGCTCGATATTTGCTATAACATCGGCTATCTTGCCGTTTGGCACCCTCAATTGACTCTAACCCGCCCGCACACCTAAATGCTCATAGGATGACGACTATGGACTTCGAGTGGTCGGATCGCGACGAGCCACACGCCACCCGGCGTCGGCAAATATTGGCAAAGTATCCTGAAATTCGAGAGCTGTTTGGCTATTGTCCACGCACGAAGTACATTGTCATGTTAGCCGCGGTGGCCCAGCTCCTCATGGCCTACCTCCTACGCGAAGCCTCGTGGGTCGTGCTGCTAGTGGCGGCGTATACGGTCGGCGGGGTCGTCAATCACGCCTTGTCGCTGTCGCTGCACGAATTGTCACATAATCTCGGCTTTAAAAAGCCATTGTCCAACCGTTGCTTCTCCCTCGTTGCCAATCTCCCCATGGGGCTTCCGGCGGCTTTGACCTTGCGTCATTACCACCTGTTGCACCATCGCTTTCAGGGACTTGAAGGGGTCGATACCGATTTGCCCACCGCCTTTGAAGGGCGCGTGTTTGCCTCCCCTGTCATGAAGGCCGTGTGGTTGTTTCTGCAACCCCTATTTTACGCCTTGCGCCCATTCTGGGTACGGCCGAAATCTCTGGAAAAATGGGAAATCGCCAACCTGGTGGTGCAAGTGCTGTTCGACCTCTGTATTTGGTACTTCTGGGGTCTCAAAGCCCTCTTGTATCTCCCTCTCGGCGCCTTGCTGGCCATGGGGCTGCATCCGGTTGCCGGGCATTTCATCTCAGAGCATTACACCTCGGTGAAAGGCCAGGAAACCTATTCGTATTACGGCCCCTTGAACAAGATCACCTTTAATGTAGGCTATCATAACGAGCATCACGATTTCCCCTATATCCCAGGCTCACGCCTGCCTCTCGTGCGGCAAATGGCACCGGAATTTTACAACTCGCTATACTACCACACCTCTTGGGTCAAGGTGCTATGGGGCTATATTGTCAACCCGCAGATGACGCCCTTCCGCCGCATCAAGCGCACGGCATGAAGCGATCGATGCGAGGCCCGGCCCAATGATGGCTGTATGAACGCCCGGCGCTGATGAGGGGTCATGCACTAACGCCGCGCCATATGGCTCACACGGCTCTGCAGCATCAGTCTCGCGCCCTGACCACCAACCCGCGAGGACAGGGTGTAGCGCTGGTGGACACCTGACGTGGGGGTGACGCCACAATGAGATCTCCTAGATCTGTATCAGGGCGAATGTTCCCGGTCAGGCTAATCCACAATTCGGTAATGATGGGAGCGCCACTGTCACGGTGCGTCCCACAGACCATGAGAAAGCGTTCCCCCGCGCCGTCGCCAAACGCTTCTTGGAAGGCTTGATCAACCTGTTCCAAGGTCAGCACCTGGCCAATATTGGCTTCAAAAAGGGCTCGAACCGCCGAGCCATTGAATTGCTCGAGCAAACCCATCGCATCGCCATAATATTCATCTGGGTCAGCCCCCGTGTCTTCAGTCCGATCATCTTCGTAACACGTACCGTGCTTGGTCCACTCGTGCAAATGCAGATTCGATGCGAACCCGGGCATCAGCACCTGCAACCGATCGCGAATAGGAGCGTCCAGATCGATGGACGAAACCGCTGCTTCTCGACGCCGACAGCTCATCGGTCGCTCCCGGTTGCAATAACAAGGAAAGAGGTCCCGATTGTCCAAATCGTCCGGCCACAACCCGTGGAGGGAAAACTGCCGGGCATCCGGCCGCGCCAAGGTCTGGGTTTGGCATTCCGTCTTGTCTCGACCCGCCGTGGTCGCACAGAACCCCGGCTGCCAGCTTGCCGCCAGTATATTTTCAATGCTATTGGGGTCGAATGGGCTCTGCCCTCCCCCACTGGATCCCCCCCCTTCTGCAATCACCAGCGCGTCTTGTGGTGCAAATGCACCACAAGCACTCGGTACCCAGCGCACCTCCGTCACCGGCGCGCCTACAACCTTCACCTGATAGTGGGTGCCAGGCGTACTATTGCGCCCTAGCATTTCGTAGGCGTGCATGGGCTCAAGCCGAATATTTCCCGGATTGTCACTGGTCTTTTTCTTATTCGCTTCACAATTTTCGAAGGCGATAAAATAGCCTTCAAGTCGTATCTGAGCATGACTCATCGCATCGAGCATCAAAACCATCACGGCGGTAGTAGCCAAAACAGCTTTCCACATGATTCTCTCCCATGTAGACGATGATGCCTCCCTCACCCGATTTTGGCAGGCATCCTATGAGGTTTGTTTGAGAGGTGTCAAGCGGTAATCGCGCAGGGTGATTTTTGTGCCACTGATGTGTATACTTCGAGCCAACCGTTGACATCACCTGTAGAGGCACTGAGAATAGTTTTTGACCTCATGGTCTCGGAGGTGGCGGCTTTGCTAGACGGCATGTCGCGTTTTGTCCAAGACATTCAGCCGGGTGTCAACGTATTATCTGCAAGGAAAGGAAGCGATCTCATGGCAATGCAAGATTGGCAAGCGCTAGCAGCCGCATTGGACGAAGCACTAAACCTGGAAAGTGTACCGATTGCGATTACCTTTACTGCCTCAGACACTGCGCCGGAGGGCGTCTCACGTTACGCCGGCGCCATGCCCGACCCCACTCCGGATGGGCGCACCGGCAAAGTCCCAGCGGGCTGTGTATTCTGGGTGAAGGCGGCGGACCAGACGTTTACCACCATTGCCGAAGACCACGGCAATTGCAGCGTGGGTAGTATGACGCATGGCTTCAAAACCCTAGATGACGTGGCCAATAACGCCGATGTCGCCGCCTTGCTGGAAGCCGGCTGGGTCACCCTGGACGTGGTGCCGCAGATTCCCGTGGTGACGCAGCGCCCGACGTTTGTGACCTATGGCCCGTTAAATCAAACCCCAATCGACCCGGATGTGGTGCTCTTGCGCCTGAACCCCAAACAGGTCATGGTCATGCATGATGCCCTGCCCGACATGCGGCTCGAAGGCAAGCCGCAGTGCCACATTATCGCCATTGCCAAGGAGCAAAACGAAGTGGCGGCAAGCGTGGGTTGCATGCTCAGCCGGGTGCGTACGAGCATGCCCAACAGCCAGATGACCTGTGCCATCCCGGCCGCGCGCCTAGCAGAAGTGATCGAGCGTCTCCACACCACGAGCGCAGCTGACAACGCGGTGGCTGCCTATGCTGCCGAGGATGCCCAACGCTTTAGTTAAAAGGGTATAGCCCAACAAGAGCCAGTGTATCGCATGCGAAGGAATACGCCGTGCGTCTCACATCACCATGCAGTACGTTGTGGACGAGGGTCAAGAGCCCCACGATGCCGACTTGGCCGCTCGACCCTTGACAAACGGTTTTTGGCACCGAGGAGATGCAAATGATTCGGGCAGGATATACGGGTATTACCGACTTATTCATCGCTACCGTGGCGCGGGTGGATGAGACCCAGTGGCAGCGTGCCGGGCTTGGGGAATGGACAGTACGCGAGCTGGTCGGACACACTTGCCGGGCCACCTTCGGCCTGATTGACGGCAGCATGGATCACCCGGCAGAACGCTTAGACATCGAGCGCCCTGTCGACTTTTGGAAGAACGTCCGCACGCCGGCGGAAAATGCCGCCATTGCCGAGGACGGCCGCCAAGCCGCTGCCGTCCTCGGCGACCACCCACTCAAAGCCGTGCGGGAGATCGCCGACCGCGTACGCGCCCGCATCGACCACACACCGGATGACGCTCTCATCACCACTCGCGCCGGCGGGATACGCCTCATAGACTATCTCGCCACCCGCGTGTTTGAGTGCACCATTCACACCCTCGACCTAGCAGTTGCGATCCGGGCTGATATCGATCTGCCGAGCCCGGCTGCGACCGTGGCCTTACAGCTTCTAGGCGAGCGGGCGCAGCTCAGAGGACATGTGATCCCGCTCCTACTCGCCGCCACCGGCCGCAGGTCGCTGCCAGAGGGGCTGAGTGTGTTGTAAACCTCCGACATATATGGACCCGACCGTGCGACGTCATGCGTCTAGCCCTCTTGTTTGACGGCACGGCCACTCAGCTCAATGCGCACCGTATTGCCCACCACGAGTCCGCCAGCGTCCATCCCTTTGGCATAGGTCATGCCGAAATCCTTGCGGTTGATCTCGAAGCTCGCCTCAAACCCGAGCATGGCTTTGCCCAGATGGACGACAGGACCCGTCAGGGTAAACGGAATCGCCACTTCTTTGCTCACCCCGCGCAGACTCAACGCGCCGATGAGCACATAGCTCTTATCACGGTTCTCCACACGCTGGCTGGTAAATGTGATGGTGGGGAAGCGCTCGACATCAAAGAACTCAGCACTCCGCAAGTCCGCATCGCGTTTTGCATGCTCTGTGTCGATGCTGTCGACCTGAATCGCCCCTTCCAAGGCGGATTGCGTGATATCTGCCTCCTCATAACGAATCGTACCGGTAAACTCGTGGAATTGCCCCCGTACCTTATAAATCGCCAGATGGCGCACCGCAAAGCTCACCGACGTATGAGAAGGGTCAACCTGGTACCGGTCGGCACCGAAAACCACCCTGACGCTACCCAAACCCACCAGCACAGCTAGCACGATCGCAAGGCCACCGCTATAACGCATACACATCCCCTCGCCTGCAGTCCCATGGTGAGAAACAGCTGTCCCTCAGTGGACCTAAACTTTTGCACTCGTCCGCACTGCGGTCGATGATGGTCAAAACGACTCGAATCGTCTGGAAGTATCGTCTATACAAAGGACGGGCGCGATCAACCCCGCAATCGCCAAACCAACACACAGCCGCCGAGATACGACACCATCGATCGCACAAGAGACAGTGCATAGGCAATCGAGGCATCGGCCCGGGTCCAGCCAAACTCGTCGAGAAAAGCGATAAAAAAGACCGTGAAGGCGTGCATCAGGCCAGAACTCAAGGCGAAACTGAGGGCGGCACCAGCGACGGTAATCCAGCCGGTGTACAGGCGTTTAGAGGGCGGCCCAGTCGGGCTCGTAGAGCAGGGTTTTACAGACATTAGATAGGATAAACAATCGAGTTCGGCACCAGAAGTGAATCGAACACGCAGTGTTTCTCAGCAAATTTGAGGGCATCGCCATCTCGCACGACGCGATCGAGATAACGCCCCACGTTGAACACCCGGGAGAGTTCATTTAAGGGGGTTTCAAAAACCGCGTAGTTCGCCTCGACACGCCAGCCGCGGTCATCCTGCCCAGTGACGCGGATGCCGCTGATGAGGTGGCGGAGATAGCGCGGCTCGTACATCATGGTTTCGCGAATCGCAAACACGCGGTCTTGCAACATGCCTTTGCTCTCGCAACGTATCAGCGCCAGAGGCAAGCCGCGCTCGTAGTTATCGCGCGGAATAATCTGATAGAAGCAGTCGTCAGTAAACTGTTTGGCATTGCCCCAAGGTGCACGGCAAAACTTGACGCCCCGGTGGGCACAGCGATTTTCAAACACGTGCACGGCGCCATCTTCGTCGCGGCACATTACTAAAGGCCGGTCCCCCATGGACACCTGCTTAAAGTCGCCGGGATTTGGGATCTCGACGCCAAGCCCCACATAGGCCCAGCTCTCGCCACAGAAAATGACATCCATCTCGCGCTGGTAGACCTGTGGGTCGCTATAGGCCCAATACGGCACCCGCGTCGCACCGGCTTGCGGCCACTGACGCTCGCGAACTGACGATATCTCTTGCTCAGCCTTCATCGTATGCTCCCGTAATGAAACTGCTCTACGCCCTAGATTACCGAGTTCCCATGCCCTATGGCGGCTCGGCCAACGCTGATACGACTCTGCTGCATGCGCACAGACGTCGTGAGTTGGACGATTTCCGTACCAGCAAGTCTACCGCTGCGCAGGTTTATCCACCACGGCCTGCAAATAGGCCACGATGAGCGGATCCGGCTGTTCGACAGTCGAGCCCCACTGCGGCAAAAACAGCGTGGCGAGAAAGAAACGGTGCTGTGGCAATTCGACCACTCGGACATCGCCCTCGGCGCCGATACCGGTGATGGCCAAGTCGCTTTGTTCCAAGTGTTCACGAAATGCCGGATTGAGACCGTAGTTGCAAAAATACTGCGTTTTGATCTCTGCCGCACGGTAAATTTGCTGCGCACGACTGCCGGATAGCAGCTGAATGGTCTGGGTTTGTCCAACCAACGAACAGGTGAGCTGGCTAATCAAGAGACACGATGTGGCCGGCGCATACTCCTCATGATCGGCGTCGGCCAATCCCAAGACGTGACGGGCATACTCTACCAGAGCATGTTGAAACCCGCCTCAAGTGCCCAGAAAGGGCCTGTCGCATTCACGCGCAAAGCGAATGGCGTTGATCGCCCCGTCTCGGCTTTGGTAGGGGCTGCCCGGCGCTCCCCACAGACCGTCGTAAGCATCGAGCCAGCGGACTTGGTCCTCACTTGCGTACGGTGACGTGCCTAGCCACTCGATATCCACCCGCACCGACAACGCTTGCGCAGCGTGTTGTAACGCCGCGTGCGTCGCGCCATGGGTGGGGTTGGTGGCCTCGAAATCACCAATCATGCCAATTTTTAAGGGTCGCATGTGCTCTCCTCTGTCCCATGCGTCCTGCGCTTGCCTATCACATAGTAGGACACACGTTACGCCACCCCAGTGGTGGCAGGGGCGCTAACGCCCCCCACAGCTACACCACGCCGTCCTGCCGTAGCTTGGCGATCTCCTCCGGCATGTATCCCAGCCCGCTGAGGATCCCGTCCGTATTGGCCCCAATCGCCGGGCCGGCATGGGTCACGCGCCCAGGCGTGGCGGAGAGCTTGGGCACCACAGCGGGCTGGGGCAAGGTGCCTAACTCGGGATGCGGCACCTCGAGAATCATGTGGCGTGCCGCGTAGTGCGGATCTGCAAACACGTCCGCCATGGTCATGATGCGCGAGTACGGCACCTGGAATGCTTCCAGCGCGCCCTCGACCTCTGCGTAGGTGCGGGCGGCGAACCATGCGGCCACTTGCTGCGTCAAAGCCGGGACGTTCTGCGACCGCGTTTCCGGAGTGTTAAAGTCATCGCTCTTGGGCAAGTCCGGCTGCCCCAGCATGTTGCAGAGGCGCTCGAAGAGGTGCTGCGCCGGGGCCGTATAGGCTACCCAATCACCGTCCTTGGTCATGCAAGCGCCGCCGGGCCAGCCGACATGCTGACGCGAACCGCGCTCCCGCACCGTGCCCAAACGCCCGTACAGGCTGGCGGAATATTCGGTGATACGGAAGGCCGATTCGAATAGCGACGCATCGATCCACTGCCCTTCGCCAGTCTGGTCGCGGTGGCGCAAGGCGGTCATGACCCCGAAGGCGGTGAACAGCCCGGTGAGATAATCCGGGTACACCGGGGTCGGGCGCACCGGGGGTTGATCCGAGGTGCCGTTGAGATACCACGTGCCGCCAAAGGCCGAGCCAATGGCGGCAAACCCGGGCCCATGACTGCGGGGGCCGGTCTGCCCAAAGGCGGTAATGCGGGCCATGATCAATCTCGGGTTGATCTGGCTGAGGGCCTCCCACCCGAGTCCCCACTTTTCCAGAATACCCGGGCGAAAATTCTCCAAAATCACATCCACCTGCGACACCAAACGTTTGACGATCTCTTGGCCCTTCGGATCGTGCAAGTCTAAGGTCAGCGTCTTTTTGCCGCGGTTTTCCTGCGCCCACCAAAATCCGACATCCCCCTCGCGCGGCCCCATGCGGCGAATATCGTCGCCGCGGCCGGGCATTTCGACCTTGATCACTTCGGCGCCAAACTCCGCCATCAAGACGCCACAAAACGGCCCGGCAACAATCTGGGCGAGTTCCAATACGCGAATCCCCGCTAGAGGCATCTTGCCATCCTGCATCTGTCCTACCTTTAATAATCGACAACCATCTTCAAGCCATGGTCATGATGATCAATCATGCGTCTGTCGGGCCTGCATGTGCGGGTCCTTGCCCCGCCCTTCCACCGTGCGCAAAGGCATTGCCGCCACGCCCACGTCCTGTAACTGCCGGGCCGCCGCCTCGACGTCTTGAGTTCGCGTCCACGCCGCGATCACCGACTCCAGGGCCTCACGGTTCTGTTGGCGCCGGCCCAGGCCGTGCCGAAATCGAGCACACGGATACCCTTGAGCGCCCCAGTCCGTTGGAGTGCGTCAAACGACGGCCTCTCAGTCACCACTCAGCCCTCCTCTCATTCCCTTTCTGCCATGCGCGTCTCGCTCAGGGGTCTACATGGCGTATCTGTAGCGCACGGAGGTGATGAAGTCAAGCTCGCCACGGCCAACCCGGCAAACGAGAACGGGTAAAGCTAAGTAAAATCTATTGCCGGAAATCGTCTGATAAAGTCCATGGTTGACAAGGCATCGATTTCCCGACACAATCTGCCTCAAGTATCTCAATGTTTTATTCATGTATCGACGTTCGCGGACCGCTGGCAGGTGCGACCTAGATCCCCACAGGTGAAATACCATATGGCATCAGGGTACTCAATAGCTGTGTATTAAAAGTGAAGGCATGCATGCAAGGCGTCTTCGATCATCTCCCTCTTGTCGGTGTCAACGTCCGGGCCACAGGATACGCGTTCCCCTACGCCATCCTGCCGCGATTCCCTTCTCCTCGCTCTCGGCTGTTGATGTGCCCATGTCTAACGTTACCAAAAACGACGACGTACACGAACCTAGAGCCTTGGGGAGTCGTCTGCTAACCATAACGCAACAATATGACTTTACGCTCATGATGATCGTGATCGGGCGATGTACCGATCGTCAGGTCAAAACATAAACCCCGTACTGATCATTGCCGCTTCGGGTTGTTGCTACATCATGTCAATATGATGTCACGTCATGTAAAAGTTCGGCGGCAAGGAGGTAGTAAGGTTGACAAACAAGTTCAGATGCTCCGACGATGGTTTGGATGCGCTCCTTAGCGTGATACCCCCTCACATTCGTGAGGCATTTGAAATCCACCCCCAACGAGAGGACTTGATCGAGATTATCCTCGACCTTGGGCGCCCCCCGGAAGCCCGCACCCCGGGGAAGATGACGGTGTTGGCGCCAAGTCCGGTCGAGCGCGAAGATATCGAACATGTGGTCAAACGCATTGGGTCCTTTGGCAAGGACAATCGCGCCGGCATCGAGCGCACTCTGCATCGCATCTCCGCCATACGCAACCGCGTGGGCACGGTGATTGGGTTGACTTGTCGGGTGGGCCGGGCGGTGCGCGGCACGGTGGATATTTTACGGGATGTGATCGAACTCGAGCGCTCGATCCTGTTGCTCGGACGGCCCGGTGTCGGCAAAACCACGATCCTGCGCGAAGCGGCCCGCGTCCTGGCGGACGACCTGAATAAGCGCGTGGTGATCGTGGATACCTCGAATGAAATTGCCGGGGACGGCGATATTCCACACCCCGGCATCGGCCGTGCCCGGCGCATGCAAGTCTCGACCCCGAGCGACCAACACGCAGTGATGATTGAGGCGGTGGAAAACCACATGCCGGAGGTGATCGTCATCGATGAAATCGGCACCGAAGCCGAAGCCCTCGCGGCCCGCACCATCGCGGAACGCGGCGTGCAACTGATCGCCACCGCACACGGTAACGCCCTGGACAACTTGATGCAAAACCCGACGCTTTCCGACCTCGTCGGCGGCATTCAAGCGGTGACCTTGGGCGACGATGAGGCGCGGCGGCGCGGCACGCGCAAGACCGTACTTGAACGCAAGGCACCACCGACATTTGAGGTCTTGGTGGAAATTCAAGAGCGCGACCGGCTGGCCGTGCACCACGATGTGGCGCACGTGGTCGACATGTCGCTGCGGGGTCTAGCCCTGCGGCCGGAATTGCGTTTGCGCGATGAAGACGGCAAGGTGGAAATTCGCAAAGCGCCGGCACCCGCAGAAGCGCAAACTGCCCAGGTCACCGAGCTGCGGCCGAGTGCCCTCAAGCCCCGACTGACGAACCGCAAGACCTTGCGGATCTTTCCCTACGCGGTCAATCGGAGCCGGCTCGACCAGGCGATTCGCATCTGCCAGGCCTCGGTGCAAGTGGTGAACAACGTCGAAGAGGCGGACATGATCCTGATGCTTAAATCGCATGAGCGACATCAGCCCAAACGGCTGCAATTCGCGTTGTCGCAGGGCATGCCCCTGCACGTGCTGCGCAACAACACCCTGACCCAAATCACTTACTTTCTCCGCTCGATCGCGGATCAGCGTGGGCCTCAACCCGAGCGCGATGCCGCCATGCGGGAAGTGGAACTTGCGGTGCGCGACGTGATGGAAAACAAGCACGCGGTGGAACTTTCACCGCAAAAAACCTCGGTGCGTCGCCTGCAGCATCAATTTGCCGAAGGGTATGGCTTGAATACCGAGAGTACGGGAGCGGAACCGCAACGGCGGGTGGTCATCTATCCGGCCTCAGGCGTTGAAATGAGGTGAGTGACATGGGGTTAGGGCCAACCCTAACCCCATTCTAGCACCCTTGCAGAGGCCCTACGGCAGGGCCGCAGGGGTCGCGCGATCCGCTCTCGGTTGCGGCCACCAAGGATCGTCGTACTCGCCCCACATTTCCTTCATATAGGGCATCACTTCTTTAGCGAACAACGCCGTGTTGCGTTGCGTCACTTCCGGCGGCATGTTGCCGAAATGGCACAGCACCATCAGATGCCCCACCCGCATGCTTTTCATCGCTTCACCCAACTGCTCGCGCACCGTGCTCGGGCTGCCGGCGATCACATACCCCTGGTCGACAAAATCTTTAAACGTCAGGTTTGCCCGCGCTTGAGCCGCCGCCGAGCCAAACTGCGGTTTAAAGCCGCGACGCAGGGTGGCAGTGGTGCGGTAGCCCGGCGCATCCGCAAATCCCTGGTAGACGTGCAGACAGCGATTGTAGAAATAATCCGCATGCGGCCCGTAAAGGCGCTCTGCCTCGGCATCCGTGTCGGCCACGCCAACGAGCTGGAGAAAGCCGACGCGGTAGGGATTGGGCTCGATACCGCGCTCATCCACCACCTCCCAGAACCCATCCAAAACTTCTTTGCCGCGCTTGTAGCCGTAGTAGCTCAGGTAGCAATAGCAATAGTCATTGTCCAAGCACCAATCCCAGGTCTCGATACTGCCGCCGCCGGGAATCCAGATCGGCGGGTGCGGTTTTTGCAGCGGTCGGGGCCAAATATTGACGTAGCGCAACTGGGTGTATTTGCCGTTGAAACTAAATGGCTCGGGCCGCGTCCAAGCCTGGATGATGAGGTCGTGCGCTTCGCGGTATTTATCCCGCAGGGCCACCGGTGACTCACCGTAGGCAAAGTTTGTATCCATCGAGCTACCCACCGGAAAGCCGGCAATAAAACGGCCGCCGCTCATCACATCCAGCATGGCGAACTCTTCGGCCACCCGCACCGGCGGGTGGTAGAGTGCGATGCTGTTACCCAGCACGATCAGTGCGGCCTGAGACGTACGCCGCGTCAAGGCCGCAGCCATCAGATTCGGCGACGGCATGAGGCCATAGGCATTGGCGTGGTGCTCGTTGACGCAGAGGCCATCGAACCCGGCTTTTTCGGCAAATTCCAGTTCGTCCAAATAATCGTTATAGATAAAATGCCCTTTTTCCGGATCGTACAATTCGCTGGGCACATCGACCCATACGCTGCGGTACTTTTCCTTAAAATCATCCGGTAAATACGGATAGGGCATGAGGTGAAACCAATTCACTTTCATCGGCCATCTCCTGTGGGTTCGGCGCTCAACTGGCACGATCGTGTGGCCCGATCGTGCATCGTTCTCGAACGTTGACATCCCATCGCTTCTATCACAACTACCCTAAAAAGACAAGTGGGTTGTCAAGGATTGTCATGTTACATCCATTTACTGTCTATTTCGTCAAAACATTGCCAAGCCAATGTTTGAATGATGACAGATACCGATCATGTTCACTGTCAATCTTCTGTCCAGGACTTGTACTTAGGATGGCATAAATTTTGCTTATATTAAAGGCTAGATCTCTTAAATATATAAAAGTCAGAGTAAAGTTACGTCCATGGTGAAGAAGAGAATTAAAGAGAATATGAAGAATAAATATACTTTTATAAAAATATATAAGTTCATTATACTCATCTTATTAATATTTTTTTCTGGTCAATATATGACTATATTTCAGTAGATCAAGAACAATCAACAGAAAATATAGAAGCTTTTAAAGTAATCATAACCTCTGAAGGAGAGTCTAATTTGCAGTCTTCTAAATCTATCCAACCTGTTGATATCATCGAATATCAAGTTGCTTATAAAATCCGGGGACAGACCTCGGCTAAGCAACTTTTAGCCACGCTGCCAGTGCCAAAAGGCATGACCTACCTACTCTCTGACACCTACCCCAGCCATCCACACGCCAGTCTCGATGGCGAAACGTTTGCGCCTATGCCGCTGATTCACTGGGTGCGTCTGGCCGATGGCTCCCTGCTCCAACGCCAAGTGCCGTACAGCCAGTATCGTTCGTAAAGAGTTCAATCCGATGTCATCTCGAAATCGATCCCGCCTCGGGCGCCAGTTCCAGCTGTGGTCAAAAGGGCGCATCATCTTCGCCGCCCTCGCCTTAATCATCGCAGAGGCCTTGGTGACCTATGCTCAAGCCCCTACTGCCGACAACACCGCCACGTCGATTAACGACCCTGCAGTCACCGATAGCGTCACGGATCACCTAGGTACCATCAAGGCCAAGGCCGTCGATCTCACCCACCACACATCCGTCAACGGTGGTGCGTGGGTCGGCGAGGGGTTGGGCGCTGGGCCGGAAGGGACGGCGGTCAGAACGAATATCGCCAACGCAGGTGCGACGACCACGTTCAACCTGTTCATCAACAATGTGAGTCCGGCGGCGGACAACTATGACTTGGCCGCTAACACCACCCACACTTTCGCCGCCCTCACGTTGCCAGCCGGGTGGAGAGTACGATTCTACCGAGACGATGGCGATAGCTCTCGCAACGCTGGCGATACGCTCATTACCAATACCGGAGATATTGCCGTCGGCAGTGAGGCGCTGGTATTCGCCGATGTCACCGTGCCGGCCGGTTTTACGGCGACCACGTTAAATATCTTCTTCCGGTCCCTATCCCCGGCAACCGGCGTGTCCGACATCATTCACAATGCCGTGACCGTGGCCACGCAGCGCGTCATCACCTTGGCTCCGGACAATAGCGGCCAGACCTTTGCAAGGGGTGTGGTGGTCTATCAATACACCATGAACAATCGAGGTAACGTCGAAGAGGCGGCGAACACCATTACCCTCGACGTCACCCATCACATAGCTGGTTTCACCACAGTGGTGTACTACGATGCCGACGACAACGGCGTGATCAATATCGGCACCGACCCAGTGGTGGTGACCCATGGCGCGCCGGGCCTCATACCTGTTGCCCTGCCGGCCGGCGGCAGCCTGCCCTTGCTGGCAAGTGTGTCAGCCCCTGCCGATGCAACGATTGGGACAGTGGATGTCACCACCCTCACGGCCACTGTGGCGGGCGATATCAATGGCGTCGCGCCGCCCCCGATGGTGTCGGCGACCGATACGACCACGATTATTTCCGGCGATGTCTCCTTGAGCAAATCGCAATCCCCGGATATCGCTTGCGATGGCACAGCGGATGTGGCGTTTGGCTCGGCCAATATTAGCGCCGCACCGGGTCAGTGCATTTGCTACCAAGTCACTGCGACCAATACCGCTCGTGCCAATGCCAAGACGATGGTGATCAACGATACGATCCCAGCCTTTACGACCCAGAACACGCTCGCCACCATCACGGGTGGGGGCACGCTTAACACGATCATAACGGAGCCTGGAATTGGCCACACCGGTGCGATCGAAGCCAATGTGGGCATGCTCACACCGCGGCAAACTGCAGTGCTGTCATTCTGCGTCCGGATTAATCAATAACCCATAACCTCAGCCCGAGGGGAGGGGTTTTCTCTACTGCCCAAGATCAGGACAGAACCACACGATCGATTTCGATACGGAGCAAGCACGTCATGCTAGGCGCGGGTATAGGATTATGCGATCGACTCGGCTTATGGCGCAGGTTATGGCATCTGGCCATCCGTTCAGCCGATTCGCAGATCAGTCTCATCTTCTTGGGACTCGGGTGCCTCCTCCTCATCGCAGTCGCCCCCCCCACCGGCTCGCTCGTTCCCAACCAGGCAACCGCGACCTATTTCAACACGGCGACCGGCGCCCCTGAACGTCTGTCGTCGAATATCGTACGGTTTAGGGTGCTGCCGCAAGAAGCGCTATCGCTCACCCAAGATCAAAGCGTACAGCGCGTCCCTGGGAGACAGGTCGACTTCCCCCATCGCTTAACCAACACCGGTAACACCCCCATCACCGTGAGCTTGAGCCTCGCCAACGACAGTGGCGATGACTACGACTTAAATGAGCTTGCGATACACCGCGATATCAATGGCAATGGCCAGTTAGACAGCGGTGAGCGCCTGCTCTCCCCCAATCACCCGGTATGGCTCGATCTGGGTGCATCGATCGATCTCGTGGTGGTGGGCTTTATTCCCGCCGCCGTGCCCGTCGGGCAGCAGGCGGTGCTCATCCTCACCGCCACCAGTCTCGGTCAAGGCGTGCAAGTCTCCAATACCGATACGATCTTGACGGAAGAAGGTGCCATTCTTGAGGTGAGCAAACAGGCCTCGACCACCACCCCACAACCGGGGGCTAGCGTCACCTTTACGCTCAATGCCCGAAACACGGGGCATGAACCCGCCACCGGTAAATCCGTGCTGGTCGATGGCACTTCCGCCACCCTAGTTGTCTTGCTCGATCCTCTGCCCGACAGCACCACTTTGGTGAGACTCGACAACCCGGACGCCAGCACGCCACTCTACCATCTCGTAGGGACACCGGCGGATTCGTATCTCTCCTCGCCACCGACGGATCGCACCCAGGTCGATGCCATTGGGACCGGCGTGGTCACGCTGCCGCCTGACGGCCTCTTGCCACTGCAATTCACCCTGGCGATCCATGCCAATGCAAGTGGCCCCCTACTCAATACCGGCCATGTGGAATACCGTAACGAAACACAACTCAACCGCGTGGATTCCAATACCTTGACCCTCGATGTGCCGATCCGGACGCCCACCATCAGTTACTATACCGACGCAAACTTTGACACCCTAGCGTCGGCTCTACAGATCGGCTCGCCTCTATATGTCCAAGCCAATGCCGCGGCGTGTAACACCGACTCGGCGACCATTGAAACGCAGCTCATCCTCATCATCTCGGCATTCACCGGGGATGTCGAATCATTGATCGCCACCGAGACCGGGCCCAACACTGGGGTATTTCGAATCATGCCGGCGCCACTGACCCAAGATCGCAAGATCCATCCTATACGACCGGGAAACAAGATTCTAGAAACGTTAGCCAATGACTCGCTGACCGCCATTCTCGAGGGTTGTGGCACAACGATCGTACAAACCACGGTTTTAATCGATCCCTTTGGCGTGGTGTTCGATAGCCGTACCAATGAGCCCATTGCGGGCGCTATCGTCACCCTGATCGATGTCACCGGACAAGGCAATAATGGCGAAGCCGGCGATGAAGCCGTCGTCTTTAAAGACGACGGCTTCACACCGGCCCCGAGCACCTTATCCACCCCAGAGGCGGGCACATTTGCCTTTCCACTGGTAGGGGCGAGCCGCTACCGCCTAGAGATCATTCCCCCCAACGGCTACGTCTATCCCTCGGTGGTCGCCCCTGCCTTTTTGCCACCAGATCGCTTAATTCACCCGGAGGGTTCATATGGTGGATACTTTGAGGTAGGGGCGTCAACCGGCCCGGTGCGCCTGGATATCCCACTTGACCGTGAGGCCGTGGGCGGACTTTTTGTGCGTAAACACGCCTCAAAATCAGTGGTGGAGGTCGGGGAGTTTCTCGACTACACAGTTGAGGTCAAAAACACCCATGAGGCCCCGTTACTCGGCATGATCCTCACCGATACACTCCCCTTGGGGTTTGCCTTGCAGTCCGGGTCGGTGCGCCTGGACCAAACCCCGAGCCATGACCCAGGCGGCAGCCCCGACGCAGTGCTATCCTTTGCCTTGGGCGATATCGCGCCGAATACCACCGTCTCGGTGACCTACCGGGTCCGGGTGGGCCCCGGGGCTCTTCACAGCGACGGCATCAACCGAGCCCAAGCCCACACCCCGGGCCCGCTTGCCGAAAGCAGCAACCTGGCCAGCACCAAGGTCGAGGTACGCGGTGACGTGTTTACCGATCAAGGCTTCATCATTGGCAAAGTCTTTGTGGACTGTAACGACAATCATCTCCAAGATACCGGTGAACCGGGTATCCCCAACGTGCGTTTGTACTTGGAAAACGGCACGTTTGCGCTGACCGATCCCGCCGGCAAATACAGCCTCTTTGGCATTTCCCCCCACACCCATGTCCTCAAGGTCGACGACACCACCTTGCCGTTGGGGTCGACGCTCGTGCCGTTGTCCCAACGCCATGGCGGCAGTGGCGGCAGCCGCTTTGTCGATCTCAAGAGTCGCGAATTGCACAAAGCCGATTTTGCCGAGGGCTCCTGTACCCCGGCGATTCGTCAGGCGGTTGAAGACCGCCGCCAACACACCCAACAACCGAGCCTCGAAACCGAACGCAACCTCAAGACCCAGCTTCGCCCAGCCGGCGAAGCCGATCCGGTGATCGATCCACGTTCGCAGCCCGCCAGTGGGTATCTCGACCGCAACGGCGCCCTTCCCAACGCGGACGCCGAATCAACACCACACCCGCTTGGCACGTCGCCGTCCCTCCCACCCACGCCGGCGGCACCGGCACTACCGGCCCCGTCGGCGCCCACGGTAGCCGCGGCGCCGACCGCCGATTTGATGCAAGCGCTCGCCACGCTCGACAATACTCTAGGCTTCATCGAGCTCCAAGACGGCGATACCCTAGCCCTACCGCAAACCCATGTCCGGATCAAAGGTCCGGCCGGAGCGATCTTCACCCTCGAAGTCAATGGGGTGGCCGTACCCGAGTCACGCGTCGGGCAAAAAAGCGTGTTGGACCAGCAACAGAGCCAGGCGTGGGAATATATCGGGGTAAAGCTCGCCCCCGGTTCCAACACCCTCGAAGTCATCCAACACGACCCCTTCGGCCATGAACGCGGACGCCATGCCATTACCGTTATTGCCCCCGACAAACTCGGCGCGCTACGCATCGAACTCCCAACCGAGCGCCTCGAAGCCGATAGCGTGACCCCGGTGTGGATCAACGTGACACTAGAAGATGACCAAGGGGTGCCGGTGACCGTCCGCACCCCAGTGACCCTGGAAGCCAGCGGGGGGACGTGGCAAGTACCCGATCTCATTCCCAGCGAGCCTGGCACCCAGGCGTTTATTGAAGATGGGGTGGGCACCTTTGCCCTCGTGCCCCCGCACGAGCCCGGCGGGGTACGCCTGCGGGTCACCTCCGGCCTGCTGCAAACCGAGACCCCCCTAACGTTTCTACCCAAGCTGCGGCCACTCCTGGCGGTTGGCGTCATCGAAGGCACGCTTAACGTACGCCATTTCGACCCCAAGTCCCTGATACCGGCCCAAGCACAGGACAGCTTCGAGCGGGAGCTGAAAAATCTCTCATTCAGCGAAGACCAGGGACAAATTCGAGGGGGGGCACGCGCTGCCTTTTTTCTCAAAGGCAAGGTCAAAGGCGACTACCTCCTGACCATGGCTTACGACTCGGACAAGGATACCCAAGCGCAGCTGTTCCGCGATATTCAGCCCGACCGCTTTTACCCAGTTTACGGCGACTCCTCGGTGCGCGGCTTTGAGGCCCAGTCCACCGGGCAATTCTTTGTCCGGGTAGACAAAGATGCCACCTATCTCCTCTACGGCGACTTTACCACCCAGACCTTGGACGTCAGCCGGCGCTTGGGGCAGTATAGCCGTAGCTTGACCGGTCCTAAACTACACTATGAAAACAGCCGGGCGCGGGTAAACGTCTTTGGCAGCCGGGACGACACCCGGCAAGTGGTCGAGGAGATACCGGCCCGAGGCATCTCCGGCCCGTATCTTCTCAGCAATACTGACTTTGTAGAAAATAGTGAGAGGGTTGAAATTCTCGTACGCGACCGCAACCAACCCTCGATTGTCATCAGCACCACCCCGCAAACCCGCTTTGAGGATTATGAGATTGATACCCTGAGCGGCTCGCTGCTCTTTCGTGCTCCCGTGCCGAGCCTCGATCCCGACCTCAATCCGATTTTTATCCGGGTCACCTACGAAGTCGACCAAGGTGGCGAAGACTTCTGGGTGGCCGGCGTCGATGGGCAAATCCGCGTCACCAATTTTCTCGAATTAGGGGGGGGATACACGCGTGACGAAAACCCGGAAGCTTCCCTCGATATGGTCAGCGGCAATGCCACCCTGCGGCTATCGCAAGACACCTATCTCATTGGTGAAATCGCCCATACCGATCGCCGCCAAACGGGCAGTGGCCTCGGCTGGCGCACGGCATTGCAGCATCGCAACGATCGCCTAACGCTCAAAATCGAAGCCAGCCGCACAGACGACGATTTTGACAACCCCTCAGCCAGCCTGGGCCGAGGCCGAGTCGAGGTGCGGACCAAAGCCGTCTACAAGCTTACCAAGCGCACGCAAATCACTGGCGAAGTCCTCCATACCGAAGATGTGGTCAATGGCGGCAAACGCGACGGCGGTGAACTCACCGTGAGACAACATCTCGGGCACAACGCCTTTGTCGAACTCGGGGCTCGGCATGCCCGGGAAACCTCGAAGCCCGCCCAATCCGCCACGTCCGACGCCACGCCGTTTGAATCTACCAGTATGCGTCTCAAATTCGGCGCACCAGTGCCTTATCTGCCCACCCTGAGCCTCTATGGCGAGTACGAACAAGAGGTCAGCCACCTCGACCGGCGGGTCGCCGCTGTGGGCGGCGAGTACCGCGTGTTACAACGGGGTCGCGTCTACGCCCGCCACGAATTAATCTCCAGTTTGGCAGGTCGCTTTTCGCTCAATAGCGGTCAGGCTCAGCACATCACTCTAGTGGGCGCAGATATCGACTATATTCGCAATGGCCAGGTGTTTAGCGAATACCGCATGCGCGACGCCATCAATGGCCCCGACGCCCAGGCCGCCATCGGCTTGCGACACCGCTTTCGCCTGGCTGAGGGCATCTATCTCAACGCCGGCTTTGAGCGACTACAAACCGTGCAAGGCAACCAAAACGGCGACAGCACAGCCCTCACCAGCGCCCTCGCCTACACCGCCCACGAGCGCTGGAAAGGCACCATGCGGCTCGAACTGCGCGAGAGCCGAGGGTCTCCCAGCCTGCTCCATACCTTGGGACTAGCCTATGCCCTGCACCGCGACTGGACCTTTTTGGGCAAACATACTCTGGCCTGGGATGAGGATTCAGTACGAGAGCGCCTGCGTCTTGGGGCGGCCTTCCGCGATCATGACACCAATGTCTGGCACGGGCTGTTCCGCTACGAGTTCCGCTACGAGCAACACGACCGCCAGGACACCACGCGCTACGTCCACATCCTGGCCACCCATCTCAACTATCAGCCCATACAGCCGGCCACCCTCAGCGCCTACGCAGCTACCAAATGGGTCATGGAAGACTTCAACGACGTCCACAGCACGGCGAACACCCACTTGTTGAGCAGCCGTTTAACCTACGACATTGCCAAGCGCTGGGACATCGGCCTCATGGGCAGCGCCCTGTTTAGCAGCTCGTTCGATAGCGTTGAGTATGGTCTGGGTCTCGAAGGCGGCATGTTGATCAGCGACAATCTGTGGTTGTCCGTGGGCTACAATTTCTCTGGCTTCCACGATGAAGAATTGTCGGACGTCAACTATACCAACCGAGGGTTTTTCCTGCGCTTCCGCTACAAGTTTGATGAGGGGCTCATCGAGCATTCGGCTCACACCGTCGCCACAGCCTTCGGACGGGATCGGTCGCCAGCAAACCCCCGTAGCCGTTTTACGTTTTTGAATGATTAGAAACGGCCCCTACCGCAGAAAAGGCTTGATGACCTATGTCTGTCGCCCACCAAGGTGCTCCTCTACCGGGTGCTGCCGTGGCCGCCATGAGTAGGGCGTGCTTGGCATTGCTGAGCAGATTAATCAGAATCTGAAGCACCTTGTGCCGATCGATTGCGACCGTAGAAGCGCCGCGGCCTGGACCTCAGAGGTGGCCCCTGCCGACGGTCGCCACGCCTCGTTGACAGCCACCATCGTCCGACTTACCGTGGCAGTTCGAGACGAAACGTGGCTCCCCCCCCCAAGCCCTCACTGTGCACCGTCAACTCGCCCCCGAGCTCCTTGGCCATCAACCCACAGCTGTGCAGACCAAACCCGTGGCCATCGGGTTTGGTGGTAAAGCCATGCTCAAAGATGCGGGGCATATGTGACTTCGAAATGCCCACCCCGGTATCTGCGACTTCAACCGCGACGCGATTGGCCGTCGGCTGAAAAATGCGGACGATGAGGCGCCGCTCGACAAGCGCAGCGTCTCCCAACGCCTGCTTCGCATTGGACAGTAGATTGACCAAAATTTGCAAAACCTTATGTTTGTCTGTGAAAAGGGGAGCGATGGGTTCAAATTCTCTCACCAACTCAATATCATGATGTAACATGGACACATCAATCGCTCTCAGAGCATCCTCCGCTAGTGTCTCGAGCAGGACTTCTTCCTTGATGCCAGAGACGCGGGCGTAGGATTGCTGCAAGTTGACGATTTCTTTAATATGATTAATGTTTCGAATCATCGCGTCTAACTCAGTCGCCCAGGTATCCTGCTCTGACTTGAGTTTGTTGGCGAGTTGACTTAAAAACCGAGGGAAGTGTTTGCCACGTTCATCTTCGACGACAAAGCGGCCTAAATCGGCGGTATGATGTTGAATGAGATCGCTCGCTTTGGCAAGTGAATCCACCGAGTTCTTTTTAAGTTGTTCGGTGAGGACCGTGGCCGACACATTGATACTATTGAGCACATTGCCGACGTTATGAAGCACACCTGTGGCCAGCTCGGCCATACCAGCTTGGCGGGAGAAGTTGATGAGCTGTTGTTGGAGCTGTTCGCGTTCCTCTTCAGCTTGCTTGCGTTCGGTGATATCGGTAATCGTGCCGACATAGCCAGAGACGTTACCCTCTTCTGTCTTTTCTGTGACCACTTGGCCATAAACCCATTTGATGGTACCATCTTGGTGATGAAATCGATATTCCGCCTGAAACGGACGCTGTGATTGCACCGCCTCAGCCCATTTTGAGCAGATTCGCTCTCGATCGTCAGCATGTAGGGCTTTCGTCCACCCCAGTCCAAAAGCCTTTGTGGCTACCAGGCCGGTAATTTTAGACCAGAGTTCATTAGTGTACAAGTATAATCCATCTATATCTGCCCGATAGACACCCACTGGTACTGCTTCTGTCAAACTACGATAATGCAACTCACTTTTATGAAGTATAGATTCTGCCTCACGACGCTGATCTATCTCAGATTCTAAGTCAACCACTAAACGTGCCTGTTTTATAGTCAGTTCGACCTGGGCCACGATCGCAGTGAGAATCTCGAGATCATCGCTAGAAAATGCCATCATGCTTTTATCACTGTCGAGCTGGATGACACCGAAAAATTCATTATCGACTAAGATTGGCGCGCATATCAGGCTCCGAATCCCATGGACAATGACCGACTCTTGTGTATTAAATCTTGGATCCTCAAGCGCATCATGTGAAAGGAGGGCGCATTTCTGAGTTCGAACCGTGTTAATGATCGTCTGTGACAGAGCTGGCTCGTCCGGTTCTATCGAGGTTTTGTGACGTGTTTTGCTGGCAAAAGGAACGAGATCTAAGTGCCCCGGGGTAGAGAGCAAGACAAAAGCGCGCTCGGCTTTGGGATAGATTTCCAACAAGCAATCCAGCAGTATATCCATCATCGCAGCAAAACCCGTCGTGGTGCCCAGGGTGACATTGATCTGACATATCGCTTGCAAGCGTCGATATATTTGCTGAATCTCTTCTGGCGTTTGAGGCTGATGGGTGATGATCTGACGCAAATTGATCGAGGCGTCGCGCGTGACCACGATTCTAGGAGACGTCAGCTCTTCGTCGGACAGTTGCAGCACTCGAGTATGGGGCGACGATTCACTGGCGCCTCGCACCGCCATAGGCGGCTCTACGACAGACGGTTCAAAGCATTCGGGGGGCAGACTTGCTCTGTCGATGACGGCCGTTGTCGCATGGAAGCATAGACGATGGTGCCCAATGGTAATGACATCTCCGGTCGTCAGTTCACGAGGGGTATTTGGCGGCAGCCGCATACCACATAATTCGGTCCCATTGTGAGAACGCAGGTCTTCGAGAGCGAAATGCAGTCCGTCTCGAAAAATACGCGCATGATAGCGGCTCGCCGATGAGTGCGTCAGGCAAATATCATTATCGACGTGACGCCCAATGCGCACGTCATCGGTCAGGTCAACACATTGGCCAACGCGGTCTCCGGACAAAATTTCTAAATATGCCATGAGCAGTACCTATACGATAGGGAGTCCACCAGTCACCTCTCAGCTCCCTGCGATTTACGACGGAGCTCTTGCAGCAACTCTTCAAGTGACGTCTCATCGTGCTCGGCGGTAATAAATCCTTCATGATCGGTCTTCACATCCGTGATACCTGGATGTTGGCGCTCCAATCGCTCTAATTCAGTTGATTGTTTTTTGACCGTTTGTAAGAGCTGCTTCGCTGCCGCCGTCAACGCCTTATGCTCCAGCGATTGCCGAATACTCATCGCCAAATCCGCGATAATACATGGTTTTGTGAAAAAACGGCTGATCGCGCCGGAATTAATCGCTTGGATAGCCACGTCGAGTGTGCCTTGTCCCGTCAACATATAGCGCACCGTATCCGGGTACTTTTTATGAATTTCTGCCAAGAGTTCTGTGCCGGACATTCCAGGCATATCTTGATCTGTAATCACTAAATCGATGTCCTTTGCCTCTAGAATCACTAGCGCTTCTCTTGCCGAGCTAGCACTAAGCGTTTCAAAAGTCTCATTGCGAAACTCAAAGCCGCGTTGCAAACTAGAAAGAATATAGGGTTCATCGTCAACCAGAAGTACGGTATGAGTCATTAGAAATCTCCTCTAATTTTAATCATTATGATTAATATTTCCCTTATTCTATACTCTCATACCCTTTATATCTTGTAAGGGAAGATCGATTTTAAATATTGTCCCTTGATTTTTCTGCGTTTCGAACGTCAAATTTCCTCCATGCTTGTTAACAATAATATTATGAGCAATAGATAGTCCTTGCCCGGTTCCTTTTCCTACTTCCTTGGTGGTAAAGAATGGATCAAATATACGTCTATGTATAGAATCTGGTATACCCACTCCCGTATCTTCAACTTCGACTCTTACCCAAGAGCCATCATGATGAGTGCGAATCGTAATCATTCCTTTGTTAGGATGATGTGTATCCACCACATCGCCAATAGCGTGGGCAGCATTGACAATGAGATTGAGCATGACTTGATTAAATTCTCCTAAAAAACAAGGGACGAGCGGTAAGTCAAGAGCAAGATCGGTCTTGATGTCAGCAATGCGTTGCCACTCATGGCGTGAGACCGTTACAGTGTTAAGAATGGCCTTGTTCAGATCGACTGCTGTCTTTTTCTGGGAGCCAGGATGGGAAAACGATTTCATGGCTTGCACGATTTCAGTGACTCGCCTAACGCCGTCAATCACTTCTGTAAAGGCTTTGGGAACCTCTTTTTTCAAAAAGTCTAATTTGATCACCTCTTTGGTGGTGGCAACCACTTTTAAGAGCGCCTCGGGGCACTGATTGAGTAACAGTGCGTCGACCAACCTATCATGATCGTCTAAGAGTTGTTCAAGGCGGCCAAAACCCTGTTGGAGGAAGTCGAGATTGCCGCTCACAAACTGAATAGGCGTATTGATTTCGTGTGCTAATCCTGCCGCGAGTTGGCCAATGGATTCGAGCTTTTGCGTTTGATGTACCTTGAGCTCGAGAAGTCGCTGCTCCGTGATATCCCTGCCAAGAATTAAAATGCCACCTATTTGCTGCGCCTTCTTGACGGGATAAACGGAAAGACCAAGGAGTCGAATGGCATGATGTCGGTCATAGTATTCGATTTCATGCCGCTCTGACTGGTGCTCGTTTTCGATGGAAATGAGTTTGAGCATGTCATCACGATTCACCCAATCGATATCGAGTCTGCCGAAGGGTTGGCCAATGGCCGTATCGGCACTAATATCGAAGAGCTCTTCTGTACTGGCATTCCATCTTCGCACCATGCCCTCGCCATCAATACCGATGAGAAGTGATGAGATCGCTGAGAGTAGACACTCCACCTCCAGGTTCGTTTCCTGAAGCGTTTGGGTCCGGAGTTCCACAAGCGCTTCTAACTGCTCCATCTTCATAGCGGCTTGCCTGGCGAGATGGCGTTTTTCAGTCAGAGCGACCGCCAATTGTGACACTTCAACATTGTCGAAAGGCTTTTTCAGGATCAGCAAATTGTCATTACGCCCTAAGCGTTCGATGATTTCCGCCCATGTATAGTCGGAATACGCCGTGCAAATGACGATTTGCAGAGCGGCATCCCTTTCCCAAAGCCGCTCGATCGTCTCCACTCCGTCCCAGCCAGGTGGCATGCGCATATCGACAAAGGCCACGTCGTATGGCCGCCGCTCATGGAGCGCTTTAACCACCAATTCCAAACCCTCTTGCCCTTGAAATGCATCGTCAATGTCATAGGTAATCCGGGGGGTAAAAAGGGCTGCCTCACCCAAAAAAGCGGTTTCCGCTTCCGCCAATGCCACATCTGCATCACGCTGATCCAGGATTTTGTGAAAATCGTCGTGAATCGAGCGGTTGTCATCGATAATGAGGAGCCGACCTTTTTGGCTGCTATGATCTTGATCCATCTCTTCAATCCTTTTGTTTATCGCAGCAGTTTTAAACGAAAAGTTGCCCTCCAACCCCAGACCTTTAAATGGCCTTGATACCAATTAAAGGGTCCAAGACTTCGACGACCACAAAATCTGCAATCCCGTGTTACCCTTAGCAGCCATTTAACATGCCCCCAATTTTCACTGAATACAGCAAATGCTGTGCCATAAATCCAATTGGCAAAAAAAACCCCCGTGCTAAGCCTCGCCAAAGCCAATTTGGCTCCGGCTCCTAAATTTGCGAGATGACACGAGACGCGCCTTGGCTGCCAACGCCCATCAAAATCGCGCCAACGCCTATCCCCCACCGAGCACCCGCTCTCCCAGACGAAGGCAATATCGGTCTCGACCAGGTGTTCTCTCTGGCGTCGAGCCTTTGACGCCCATGTCATCCCTTCGCCGATGCGCTTGCTGCAGATGGCGCAGCCATGCCTTCATCACCACCGATCTGTCAGGTATAATAATTGCCAAAGCAACGGGTTTAGACTTGACTCGGAAAACGCTTTGCCTAAGATGATGGTGGCGCTTTGTGTCGGATGTGAAATGCATTGAGATGTCAGCATACGGAGGAGAAGGATGGAACGGTTTCTAAAAATCACGGCGTTACTCGGGCTCACTGCAGTGGCGTTGTTCGGCACCGCACAAGCCGGTAAAACCCTTGACGCCATCAAATCGAAAGGCACCCTGAAATGCGGTGTCAGCACCGGGCTCGCCGGGTTTTCGCTCGCCAATAGCCAGGGGCAGTACACCGGTTTGGATGCCGACTTCTGCAAAGCCCTGGCCGCCGCCGTGCTGGGTGACGCCTCCAAGGTCACGTTTGTGCCACTCTCCGCACAGCAGCGCTTTACCGCCCTGCAGTCGGGCGAAATCGACCTGCTAAGCCGCAACACCACCTGGACCCTGACCCGAGATGCGTCCCTCGGGCTGGTGTTTGCCGGGGTGATGTTCTACGACGGCCAGGGGTTTATGGTGCCGAAAAATCTCGCCGTTAAGAGCGCCAAAGAGCTCGACGGCGCCGAAGTCTGCGTGCAAACCGGCACGACCACCGAGCTCAATCTGGCCGATTACTTCCGGGCCAATGGCATGAGCTTTAAGCCCGTGGTGTTCGAAAGTCTAGAAGAGTCCAAAACCGCCTTTTTTAACGGGCGCTGCCAGGTCTACACCACCGACCGCTCCGGTCTAGCCTCCATCCGCGCCGCCGATACCCCCAACCCGGACGACTACGTCATCCTGCCCGAAACCATCTCCAAAGAGCCTCTGGGACCCGTGGTGCGGCGCGGCGATGACGAATGGTTTACGATCGTCAAGTGGATGGTCTACGGCCTCATTCAAGCGGAAGAAAAAGGGGTTACCAGCAAAAATCTCGACGAGATGAAAAGCAGTAAAGACCCGGACATCCAGCGCCTGCTCGGCGTCTCCGGTGACATCGGCACCCAGCTCGGCTTGGACAACGACTGGGCGGTGCGGGCCATCAAAGCCGTTGGCAACTACGGCGAACTCTATGCCCGCAATGTCCTGCCGATCGGCCTGCCGCGCGAAGGGGCGAATGCGCTTTGGACCCAGGGCGGCCTGATGTACGCCATCCCATTGCGTTAGGGGATGAAGGGAGGCATGACCCAGCCCACTACCGATAAACGCACCCATGTGCCACCCCCGCCACGCGGTTCGCTGTGGTACAACCAACGCTTTCGCAACGTGCTCTATCAGGGGCTCGCGGTCGTCTTCCTCATCGCCCTCGGCGCTTTTCTCATCTCCAATGTCCTGACCAATCTTGAAGAGCGCTCCATTCGCACGGGTTTCGACTTCCTCGAACGCGAGGCCGGCTTTCGCATCGGCGAGAGCCTGATTGAATACAATGCCAGAAACAGTTACGGCCGCGCCTACCTCGTCGGCATTATCAACACCCTCCGCGTCGCTCTCGTCGGCATCGTCCTGACCACCCTCATCGGCATCCTGCTGGGGATTGCCCGCCTGTCGCCCAACTGGCTCATCGTGAAACTCGCCGCGGTATACATCGAAACCCTGCGCAACATCCCACTCCTGCTGCAGCTCTTTTTCTGGTACGCGCTGGTCACCGGAATACTGCCGCCCGTGCGCCAGGCGATAGCCCTCTTGCCAGGCGTCTACCTCAGCAAGAGTGGCCTCATGTTTCCCGCTATCGTCCCCCATCCGAGCCATCCGTACGTCCTCGGGGCCTTTGCCCTCGGCGGCCTCCTGGCCTGGGGGGCGGCCCGCCGGGCCAAACGCCACCTGGAGCGCACCGGACAGCGGCGCTCGGCCTTGCTCCCCGGTCTGGGCTGCACGATTGGCTTGCCCCTCGTGGTCTGGCTCATCAGCGGCGCGCCAACGGCACTCGACGTGCCGACCTTCACCCGGTTCACCTTCGCAGGCGGCAATAACATTACGCCGGAATTTTTGGCTCTGCTCCTCGGGCTCACCACCTACACGGCAGCGTTTATTGCAGAAAATGTGCGGGGCGGCATCCAAGCCGTGCCCTGGGGCCAAACCGAAGCGGCCTCGTCCCTAGGCCTGCGGCGCAGCACCGCCTTGAGATTGGTCATTTTGCCCCAGGCCTTGCGCATTATCATTCCGCCGACCACGAGTCAGTATCTCAATCTCGTGAAAAACAGCTCTCTCGCTGTCGCCATCGGTTATCCAGACCTCGTCTCGATCACCAATACGTCGCTGAATCAGACCGGACAAGCCATCGAGTGCATTGCTATTATGATGGCCGTGTATCTGTCGATTAGCCTGACCATTTCCCTTATCATGAATCGGTATAATAACTACGTGGCCCTTGTGGAGCGCTAAGTCATGCGACGTCACTCCGTCTCTCAAACGGGATCGTCATCCCCACCGGCCACCGCGTCTCGGCCACCAGTCGTCTCTATCGGTCTGCTCGGATGGCTGCACCGGAACCTGTTCAGCAGTAGGTTCAACGCCCTCTTGACCGTGCTCGCGTTGCTCCTTCTCTACATGGCGCTCCCCCCGCTGATCCATTGGCTCGCGATCGACGCCGTCTGGGGCGCGGCGGAGCCATCGGTGTGCCACGCAGCGCATGGGGCCTGCTGGGCTATGATTCACGAAAAATACCGCCTGATCCTCTTTGGCCGCTATCCCTATGCCGAGCAGTGGCGGCCGATGCTCGGCCTGGTGCTGCTCGCGGGTCTGATCGGGCTGAGCTGCAACCGCAACTTTTGGCGCCTCTGGCTGTTTGACGTGTGGATCGGTGGCTTAGCGGTGTGGTTTGTGCTCATGTGGGGCGGGTGGTTCGGCCTGGCGTTTGTCCCGAACCACCTGTGGGGCGGGTTGCCACTGACCTTGATTCTCACCCTCATCGGCCTGGCCGTCGCCTTTCCCGTCTCGATTTTCCTGGCCCTCGGACGCCGCTCTACCCTGCCGGTCATTCGCCTCATCTGCATCGTCTACATCGAACTCATCCGCGGCGTGCCACTGATCAGTCTGCTGTTTATGGCCTCGTTTATGTTGCCGCTATTCCTGCCCACCGGGGTCAATTTCGACGAGGTATTGCGCGCCCAGGTGGCCATCATTATGTTTTCCTCCGCCTATCTGGCCGAGGCCATTCGCGGCGGCCTGCAAGCCATGCCCCAAGGCCAGTACGAAGCGGCTCACGCCCTGGGGTTGACCTATTGGCAGACGCAGCGCAAGATCATCTTGCCCCAGGTGCTCAAGATCTCAATTCCAGCCATCGTCAATATCTTTATTGGGCTGTTTAAGGATACGTCGCTCGTGGCAATTGTGAGCTTGTCCGACTTGCTCCTGTCCATGCGGCAAGCTATCGCGGACATCGCCTGGCGCCGGTATTTTGTCGAGGGCTATCTGTTTATCGCGCTGATCTATTTCTGTATCTGCTTCTTCATGTCCAAGTACAGCCAGTACCTGGAGAACCAGCTGGAGACCGGCCAGCGGCGTTAATCGAGATCTAAGGGGAATCGACATGTCCGAATCGACCTCCAACGGCGCCATCGTCGAACTGCTCGACGTCAACAAATGGTTCGGCCAATTTCACGTGCTCAAGAACATCAACCTCAACGTCGCTCAAGGCGAACGCATCGTCATTTGTGGTCCCTCCGGTTCGGGCAAATCGACCATGATCCGCTGCATCAACCGCCTGGAAGAACACCAACAAGGTCGCATCATTGTCGACGGGGTGGAGCTCACCAACGACCTCAAAAACATCGACACCGTGCGCCGCGAGGTCGGCATGGTGTTTCAGCATTTTAATTTATTCCCCCACCTGACGGCGCTGGAGAATTGTACCTTGGCGCCGGTCTGGGTGCGCGGCGTGCCAAAAAAAGAAGCCAACGACCTGGCCATGCAGTACTTGGAGCGCGTGCAAATCCCTGAGCAAGCCGACAAATACCCCGGCCAGCTCTCGGGCGGCCAGCAGCAGCGCGTGGCCATCGCCCGCTCGCTGTGCATGCAGCCCCACATCATGCTGTTTGACGAGCCCACCTCCGCCCTCGACCCGGAGATGATCTCCGAAGTCCTAGATGTCATGATCGACCTGGCCGAATCGGGCATGACCATGCTGTGCGTCACCCACGAGATGGGCTTTGCCCGCAAAGTGGCGGACCGGGTGGTGTTTATGGACGGCGGCGAGATTATCGAGGCGAATGCACCGGAGGCGTTTTTTAGCAATCCACAGTCGGACCGCACGAAGCTGTTTTTGAGTCAGATTCTGTCACACTGACCGGGTGTGTGATCCCGATTGCTTTGGCTATCCAGCTATCGTGGAGGGGCAGACAATAACGCCTGGAGCCCCACATATTTTTCAGTGAGCAGCTCCAAGTCCCCCTCTCGTATTTTCGCCATCGCATCCCAAATTTGCTCTGATAACTGCGGGTGATTATTGACAAATTGATGCGACAGCATCAGATAATAAGGTTTCACCTTGAGAGGTGGAGAGACTTTAATAATGGATTTAACTTCCGGGATCTTTCACGAGCCGTCAAAAGTAGTTGACAGTTTGTTTGGCGAAGCCCGGCATCTCACTGAGTTTGGAGTCGCAAACTGTCAACTGGGATTTGAAAGATCCCGTCTTTCTATCCTCCTATAATCTTAGCATCCGCATCCACTTGATTTCACATCACATGCGACGTGCCACCGGCAGCCTGGCTCGTTCGCAGTCTTCGCGGGCTCCGCTTACCGCTTCGACAACTCTCTCCGCCGACTGCCTTCCTGCCTGGCTCACTCTGAACTCGAGCAGCGAAAGCCCAGGACGACGACGCGGTTGGCAGGCACGCTCGCGTAGCGATACGCGGACCGCACGTTCCGCGCGGGGTGGCCCCAGCTACCGCCCCGAATGACACGAGGGGCACCAGCTTCTGCGGAAGCTATAGGGTCAACTGCAGCAGTGCCTAGGTAATCATACCAGCCGTCCAGGCACCACTCATCCACATTGCCTAGCATGTCATATAGACCCCAGGCATTCGGCTGCTTTTGACCGACATCGTGCGTTTGGCTATCACTGTTCTCGACATACCATGCGATAGCATGCAAATCTTCCTGATAGCGAGCGGTCACCGTTCCCGCTCGGCACGCATACTCCCACTGCGCTTCCGTCGGCAAAGCCAATGTCAACTCCGGTAACTGCTGGTTGAACGCCATCAAAAATGCCTGGCAATCCTCCCAGCTCACGCGCTCCACCGGGCGATTCTCGCCCTTGAATTGGCTCGGATTATCGCCGGTCACCACCTGCCAAAGCGCCTGGGTACAGGGCGTGTCGAACAGCCAAAACCCCTGGGTCAGTTGCACCTCATGCGGTGGCCCTTCATCATCCCAACGCCCCTCTTCATCCTCCGGTGAACCCATGGTAAAGCGGCCAGACGGAATCCAACGCAGGCGCTGCTCGACCTCGCCGAGGCAAAAGGCGCACCATGGGCCGTAGACATCTTGCCCCCACGCGGAGGCCCAGAGTGGCGGACAGCCGTTAGCCAGTGGATGTGCAGTGAGGAGGGTCATGTGGGTCACCAGCAGACATCAATAGGGGAAACGGGCGGCCAGCCGGCGAGCGTTCGCGGATGCACCTGCAAATCCGCTACTAGCACACCGGTGGCCATTTTCTTTTTGCCGCCGGACGCGACTTAGGCGCATCTGGCAGACAGGAAGGCGGTCTGTTCAGAACGGCGTCATCGAACGCCCTGGTGAGCTCGAGCAGCGAAAGCCCAGGGCGCCGAGGCGGTAGGCGGGCTCGCCCGCGTAGCGATACGCGGACCGCACGTTCCGCGCGGGGTAGTTCCAGCACCCGCCCCGAAAGACACGACGGGCACCAGCTTCCGTAGAACCTACAGGATTCACTACAGTATCATTATGGTAGTTACCCCTACCATCCTGGCACCACTCTAGCACATTACCTAGCATGTCATGTAGTCCCCAGGCATTCGCGATCTTTTTTCCAACATCATGTGTATTGCCATCACTATTGTTTACATGCCATGCAATGGCATCCAGGTCATCCGCATAACGCGGTGTCTCCGTGCCCGCCCGGCAAGCGTACTCCCACTCCGCTTCCGTAGGCAAGCCCAACTCCAGCCCGGTGTAGCGTTGGTTCTGGTTCAGCCGCGCGATAAAATCCTGGCAGTGCTCCCAGCTCACGCGCTCTACTGGGCGATTATCACCTTTGAACTGGCTTGGATTATCGCCCATGACTACCTGCCACAACGCTTGTGTGCACGGCGTGTCGAACAGCCAGAAGCCGCGGCTCAGCAAGACCTCGTGCCGGGGTTTTTCAGCATCAAAAGCCTCGCGATCATCCTCCGGCGAGCCCATCCAAAAGCGCCCCGGCGGCATCCAGCGCAGGCGCTGCCGCACGCCGTCAACGTCCAGTACGCCCCACAAGCCATACGCGTCGCGCCCGATCTCAGACGCCCACGGCGGCCGGGTGATGCGGGCAAAATATAACCGATCCCGGTCCGTGCTGACGCGAAAGCCCTCACTAGCTGGCAAGGCAGTCGCCATGCGGGGTTCGTCTTGCAAACGCAGCAGCCGGGCAGCGGGACGCCGTGGGGGGGTCTCCGCAGGCTCCGCTTGCTGCTCCGACTCACCCCACGCCGCCCTTGCCCTTGCCGGCTCACTTGCACTTGAACTCGAGCAGCGAAAGCCAAGGTCGGGGTAGCGGTTGGCGGGCTCGTGCGCGTAGCGATACGCGGACCGCACGAACTGCGCGGGGTTTTCCCAGCACCCGCCCCGAATGACACGATGGGCACCAGTTTCTATATCCACTGCAGCAGTACTCATGTAATCACGCCTATCGTCCTGGCACCACTCGTACACATTGCCTAGCATGTCATACAAACCCCAGGCATTCGGACGCTTTTGACCGACCTCGTGCGTTTGGCTATCACTGTTGTTGCGATACCATGCGATGGCATTCAAATCTTCGTGATAGCGCGCCGTTGTCGTTCCAGCCCGGCAGGCGTATTCCCACTGTGCTTCCGTCGGCAAACGCAACTCCAAGCCAGGGAGCCGCCGATCCAGTTCGACAATAAACGCTTGGCAATCCTCCCAGCTCACGCGCTCCACCGGGCGATTCTCGCCCTTGAATTGGCTCGGATTATCGCCGGTCATCGCCTGCCAAAGCGCCTGGGTACAGGGCGTGTCGAACAGCCAAAAACCCCGGCTCAGATGCACTTCGTGCTGCGGGCCTTCATCACCAAAACGCCCTTCCTCATTCTCCGGCGAACCCATGACAAAACGACCGGCAGGAATCCAGCGCAGGCGCTGCTCGGCCTCGCCGATGCGGAACGTTACCCACGGGCCAAAGCCATCCCAGCCCCAGCCATGTGCCCAGGCCGGAGGTTGACCCGCCGGCTCCCGTCGGCCGGGCGCAATCATGACCTCGCCGCTGGCAGTTTGCACCGCGCCCAGAGGTGAGCCGCGCCATACGGCTGGGGCATCGGCCGGTTGCAAAAATAAGCGGTCCGCCACTTGCCACAGCGTCAGGTGGCGGACGGGTTGGCTGGTTCGTGCAGCCGCCGCAGGGTTGTAACCCAAGGGCACCGGACTATCGGCGTCACGTGACCGCACGAGATCGTACATACGCTGAATGCCCGGATAGCGCTGCCACGCCTCGGCCGGTAGCCGCTCTGTCAGACGTAAAACCCAGGATGCGGTATCAGGTGATAACGATTCAGAGTCTGCTTCTTCCAATTGGTCAGCAAACTCCGTTGAGAAGATTTCGGCGTCCTCCACATCCTCGGGAGCCATCCACTGCCGGGATTGCGCATCGAGTCCAAATATTTCCTCAAACCACACCGCTTCATGCAAACCAAACCGCCATTTTCGCACCTCACTAAGCACCTGCCGACGCAGCACCCCGTCCTCTCTGGCAAGTCGCAATCGGTAGGCGTTGCGCTGCTCCGGCTCCAACGTCGCCGCCTCGCTGTGTTGGCTGGCTACGGCAGCATCCTGCCAAAAACGCGCCTCCAGCCCCGCATCACTGCGTCCTTCGGGCAAGAGACACCGCACGGCCCGCAACAAACCCGGTTCCACCCGCACCGCCGGGGATAACAAGGCAAGCAAGCGCGCCACTGCCTCCCCAAACGCCATCTCCGGCACGGCCACAGAGGCCACATCCCAGCGCACGACCGTCCATACCCGAGTCAAGTCGCGCGGCATCTCCTTGATCTGTCCCGGCACCAGCGCCACTGCCGGCATGTGACGCTCCCGCAACTGACGGCCCCAATGCAGCCAGAATCGCTGCAACGGCTCACCCTCGTTCGCCAAACAGCCTAAATCCCCCAACACCAACACCATCGTCCCCGGCAATGGCGGCTCATACCGGCCGCGCCGCGATTCGGGCCAGCGAATCACCGGTTCGCTCTCGCCATCACTGATGCGGGCCACGGTAACGCCATAGGGCGGATAGATCTGCCGTAACATCTCCGTGACATAGTCTTGATCCAACCAATACGGCACCAAGCGCCGCGCCCGGTCTTCGATGATATGGATATGCGTGCCCCAGGCCCGCCGCTGGCACAGCGGCATGCCATCGAGCGAACGGCCTCGACTAAGTTGGTCGACCACCGCCTGCATATCGATCTCATGGGTCGTGCGGCGCAGCGCCGACACCCGGCGCAGCCGCGTCAGCACCACTCGTTTGGGGGCCAGCGGCGTAAAGTCGGGCATGGTCTCACCACGCCCTCGCCAACGCGGCGCGGCTAAACTCGGCCTGCGCGGCTCCGGCCTTGGCGCCTCGCGCACCACCGTATCGAAAGTTTCCAAACGCCAAAACGGCACGTCTACCGACTCGTATGGAACCCCTTCTCGCGCAGGGGTCCCCGTCTGGGAACCAGGGGAGGGAGAATCCGGTGCAGTGACAGGCCCAGAACCCGCCTCAAGGGTCTCGTGATAACCGAGCACCTCCGCCACCAGGGGGGACCATGATGGGCTGCCGGCCAGGGCACGGAGGAGATCCGCACGGCCTCTCAAGCTAGGTTTCACGGGTTGATCTCAGTCGGATGGGTTGGCAAATCGGGGTGTTTTCGCAGCGTAAATCGCGCTGCCGAAGCCAGCAGGTCTTTCTGTTTCGCCACATTCTTATCAGCCAACTCGACCACCGCACGCACCAGATCCAAGTACTCTGCCTGGCCGGGCAACGGGCTGAGCTGTGCCGCCTCTGTGGCTTTGCGATCCACGACCAATTGACGCGCCGCCTCGTGCAACACCTCGTCCGTGGTGCGATCGCCGAAATGCGCCTGGCCGCGTTGTTTCAAAAATGCAATGAGCCCGCCGTCATCGCGCGGCAACGCCAACTGCAACACCAAACAGCGCCGCACAAAAGCATCGGGCAACACCCGCTCTTCATTGGTGGTAATGATGATCAGCGGCGGGATCCCCTTGATCGCCACTGGCTGCTCGTACTCAAACGGCGTAAACTGCCCGGCGCCCAGTGCTTCAAGCAGCCCATTGGGCACATCGCTCTCGGCCTTGTCGATCTCATCGATGAGCAGCACCCAGCCCTGGGCTTGCCGCGTCGCGTTATCCCCTTGATCCAGAGGCGTCGCACCATAGCCACTAGCACGACAGGCACTCTCGGCATCGAACGCCCACCAGAGCGGACCGGGGCGAACGAAATGTTGCGCCGCCAGATCGCGTGCCACGTCCACGCCAGCTTGCTGCCCCAGGGCGGCGTACAACTGGGCTTGTGCCAGCCGAGCCACCGCATCGAAGTGCCACAACAAATCGCGCGATTCGGTGCGGGCATCAACAGTAAAGGTATAATACGCGCGTCGCAATTCGATGGCCACCGCCTCGGCCAACTGCGTCTTGCCCACCCCCGGCTCGCCGCGCACCAGCAAGGGCCGCTGGGCCGCCAATGCCGTGTTCACCGCGGCGATGCTGCGCTCATCGAACTCGTGGGCGCGCTCGGGCACGCCGGTGCGACTCGGCAATGTCGTGATGTGATGCGGTTTGATGGTGAGAAAAGTCATGGTGCGTTTGCTTATTAGGTGCGGATTAAACGGACCTGCTTCTGAATGTAATCGAGGTGATCCGCGATTTCAGCTTCACGTTTATCTTTCTGAAACGGTATCAACTCCACAAAGACCAATTGCGACACCCTTTCGCATACGGCGCGGATCACCTGCTTGCGGACATACCGTTTGCGAGGCTCATCCGGCAATTTTAGGACACAATACATCGTACGCCGCCGCTGATGCCTGTGGCGTCTGGCCCTTACTATACTTTGCAGCCGATCGGCGTATTCATCAACTACACGGCTCACGTCAGGGCTGATGTCCGGCGTCACTTGCGGCGTTGAACCCAAAAGAGCAAGCAAATCGTACAAAAGGCTTTTAGTCCCGCGCATCACATTCATCATCTCTGCTCCGGGCTCGCTCGGACCGACTTCCGGTCCGCTATTGTAGTCCAGCGCCACGATTCCTCGTATGTTGTCCTGCTCGTCTGTCAAAGTGGCAAATTTTGCTGGCTGTCCATCATACCCAGCCATAATGATTTCCGCCAACGCCTTGGTCGTGACTTCATCCTCAAGAAGGCCGAAGCGCTCTTCGTCGATCTGCTTACGCAAATGATGAATGGCGTTAGGTGCATAGTTTAGTGGCAAGACATAATCGATGATGTCAGCGACTCTGCCTTTGCCGCCCTGGCGCATTTCTGACATCAGATAGATTAAGGAACCAAGCACGTCGCCAATATCCTTGTGACCAACGATAAAGTCCGCGGTCTGCTTGATGAGCGTTTTCCGGTTGACGTTAAGCTCAATACCGGACACCACTTCTCCTACCAGATCAACCATCTCTTTAGCCACCTTGACGAGATCATCTTCACTGAGGTCTTTTAATGCTGACTCAACAGCTGCGACGACGAGTCTGTAGTGATCTTCCGGCTGCTTCGGTCCTTGCTGATACGCCTCAAATCGAATCGCCGCACGAAATGCGTCTTTGGTCGCTGGCGAGTTGAGCAGATAGCAAAGCGGCACGGCAACTAATTGATCATCCATTTTCCCAGATTGATACTTGGTGATAACCGCCAACGCCGTTCGGGCCGTTTTGCTATCGAAAGCGAGACTGCCGGAACCGCCCGCCCACTGTCCTGCATCCATGAGACCACCCTTGCAGGCTAACGGCACTGTCACGGTGTCGTCAGAAAACACGGTTAGCTTGCCTTCGTAATCGTCTTTCCCATCTGGGCGTTTCTCCTCACCAAACTCCGTATAGCCTTGGGCAAACCAATCAATCGGTGTACTTGGCGGCGCGATTAGCAAACGGTGCGTGGGGTCAAACGACTCTGGCAATTCGCATTTTAAGACGGCCACATCGACTCCACAACCCTGGCCGCACCATTCCAGATAGACCGGCGCATCGATCTTTTCTTCCCGAGAGCCAAAGAATAAGGTGATTTGACGCGCGTCACCTTGCGCTGCACAGCTCTGGTCAGAGGCTGCATGGGCAATGACATGAGCGGCGGTAATAATTCGATTGGGCGTAATCGGATACCCGCTCCCGATGCGCTCAACACCGCTGGCGGTCCGCACCTCAATCCGACAAACCAGCTTGGGATTCATGATTCGTTCCTACCGTCACGAGTTACCATACCCTCAAGCGACCAACTCAAAACAACTCGTTTACTATCGTTTACGCTCACGATGCATGTCAAAGTCTTTACCGGCTTTACTGGTGGGCTTCAGCTTTAATCTCATTTTTTGGGTCATGCCATCAGACTGCTTATCTTTGACACCAGCATTTAACACCCAAAATTTGACGCCGAATTCGGAGTCCTTGTCTTCTTTAATCTCTACCTGCAATTCAATTTCCGCTTCTTCGACCAATAGTCGTGGTTCGAGACCTTTTCCCTTTTCTTGAGCTAGCGCAAGCTCATGGCGAAGTTCAGCGACTAAATCAGACAATGAAATATTTGATTCAGACATATCAAAGGTCCTTTTATGATATGGCGGACGCGAGCTGTGAGTAATATCAATAGCAACGTAGCGCATCTGAGCCGAATTGTCCAATAGCGATGAGTGTAAGAGTCCTTGACATCTGGTCATTCAGCCATAAAGCTCATCGTCAATATTCTGAGCCAAGCCCCCGTGTGAGACGCCGCCAATAAACTTCAGGATGGGATCATTTTCAGGTGGCAAAGGCGATGCTTCACGGTGCGAATACTCCTCACCTTTACCATTGAGCAACTGCTCCACAAAACCCAACACCTCACGTAGTTTATCTTCTGGTAGTTTGTCTAGCTCCCGGTCAATTTCGGCTTTAAGCATACCGGCAGTATCCATTCTTGAACTCCTTCCTGTAGGTCTGTGCTACCCGCATTGTAGCACAATCCACCAGCATTTAACCCTCCCGGCCATAATCCCAAGAGATCACCCGCCGAGGCTCGACTTTGATATACGCCGACCCACTGGATGCCTCCTGGCTCCGTTCACCCTCCGGCACGCCGCGCAGGCGCTCCGTTTCGCGCCGTAGCCGCAGCAGGTTCTCGGCATCCGTATACACACTGGCATGGCCCTGAATCATCACCCCCTTAATGTCACGCATGGTGTTACCCGTCTCCAATACCAGACTCACCTGCGGGTTGCGTTCGATATTTTTGATCTTCTGGGTACCGGCCCGGCACCCCAGATAAAGGTCATCACCCAAGCGAAAATAGCCCAGTGGCATGCTGTGCGGATAGCCATCCCGGCCAATCGTCGACAGAATCATCCAACCGGGTTTGGTGTCGAGAAAATCGCGTACTTCCTGAGGCGTCATGGTGGATGGCATGCGAGGTTGCTCCTACAAAAATAAGGATAAAAAATGAAATTAGGGGATGATTATATCAAACCGGACATGATGGTCACTGGCCATCTCTACCCTACGGGATCTTTCCCCGTAAACATGCATGCTGATAGACGCCTCCGCAGGGAGAAGTCGAGGCAGCAAGACACCAGACGAATCTCGTACAGGAGACGACCATGGACGTAGGCATGATGATGATATTTGCCAGCTACGGCTGGGAGCACATTGGCGATGATCAGGTGTGGGAAGAAGCACTCAAACTGGCCCGGATCGCATCCTGCGCGAGCTGGAAGCGGATGAAGTGATTTATTAGGGGAGGCCGGAGACGGTCGAAGCCTTTTCCAGCAAGCAAAACCACGTTTTTCACTCAACTCCTGAGACGGGGCAATAAACGCCCCGTATGCTGCATATAAGTGCGGTAGGCATCGCCAAAATGCGCTAGCATCATGTGCTCTTCCGGCTCGATACGGGTCCAAAACTGCACCACGATCCCCACGCTGACCAAGCCAATCAGACTGTTGGCTGCCACGAGAGCGGCAAACAGATAAAACCCGCTCAGGACGGCATACATGGGATGCCGCACCCACTGGTAGGGCCCGTGCGTGACTAACGCCTGTGCTTCCCGCACCTGCAACAACCGGGACCAATTTTCCCCCAGACTCCGATGCACCCAGACCAGGAACAGCAAGCACACCACCGCCCCGACCACCCCTAGCCAGCGGAGTGCCGCGGGCAGCGCCAGAGCGAAATGCATCATCCGTGGCTGGTCAAACCCATACAGCAGAATCAACACCCATATCGCGAGCATCAGCAACCGCAACACGACGAGTCCGGCGGGGCTTTCATACGACCGCTGCACCTCGGAGATAGAAGCCCCCTGCCCCGAGAGCTTGGAGCCAAAATAGCGCCGAATGAGGTTCATGGCGATAATAAGGACGAAAAAGCAGACAAAAAACGGGCTTTGATGCTCCGCCCGATCGACCAGTGGAGGCAGCGTACGCCACCAGGGCAACAATAATAGGAGACCGCCGATAATCCACAGTGGCGTCCCACCGCTCGGCACGAGCGCCAGCCATGCCGACGCCTGATTGAGATGCGCCTGACGCCACCGATACACCACATCGGCAATGCCCACCGCCAAGCCGCACGGGATTAAAATCGAGATTTCGGTGAGGATCGCGACCGGCAAGATGACGCCCCAAAGCCACACCGGCAACAGGGCCACCTGGCCGCCATTGGCTTCGGCAAAAAGCAATAGGACCTTGTCATCCTCAGGACGGTACTGCCAAAATCGGCAGCCAAGATCGAGCCCCAAGAGAATGCCACCTACCGTTGCGGCCAACGCCGTGGTGTTCGGTTGCTCCCCGCCCCCCGCGATGAGAGCGGCGACAAATGCCGCGATCCCCAAAATGAATAGCCCGAACTGGTTGTAGAACTTCAAACGCATTGGTCCAGCCTCCTGTCGCAGCCCGCGTTGTGGATATGCGCTATAATAAACACATTTCGGGATTGCGAATAGAAGGAATTTGCCTATGGTTCGTGAGGTCACCGTCTCTCCGATCCGCCTACAAGACATTGAGGCGATGGAGGCTCGCGGCATCCGTCGCGAAATTGTTGATGGTCAGTGGGTACAGATGGTAGGGGATGGCATGGCGGGCGAATTGCACGGCGCGATTGCAACCAATTTGATTGTCGCCCTGGGGACGTACGTCAAGACCCATCAGCTTGGCCGCGTCTATCCCGCTGATACCACCTATATTTTATCCGAAGACGAACAGGGCGTGCAGCTCATGCGCTTACCTGATGTGTCATTTGTCGCCGTAAGCCGCGTCAAAACCGAAAACCGTCAATCGTATTATCAACTCGCTCCGGATTTGGCCATTGAAATCATATCGCCTTCGGAACGTGCGGTCGATATCCGTGCCAAACTCAGGGAATATCTACGTGCAGGGGTCCGGCAAGTGTGGCAGGTCTATCCGGAGACGCAGGAAGTCATCGTCCATCTGCCTGATGGTACCGTCCGAACCTATGAAGTGGGCCAAGTCATTCCCGGTGCGGATGTCCTGCCCGACTTGGAACTACCAGTTGAAGACATTTTTGCGGCATAACCAGGTCAGAAACGGCGAGCCACTGCGATGTCATCTCCAAAAGTTTCCATCCTACTGCCAGTGCGAAACGCCACCGCGACGCTGTCGGCGTGCCTGCACAGCATACAGCGCCAGAGCCAACCCGACTGGCAGTGTATCATTGTCGATGACGGTTCTCAGGACGATTCGGCGCATCGCGCCCGCGGGTTCGCAGCGCGCGACCCGCGTTTTCACCTCATCGAAACCGCCCCTCACGGCCTGGTCGAGGCGCTCAACACCGGGTCGCTCTATTGCAATGGCCCCTATATTGCCCGCATGGATGCCGATGATCTCATGCATCGCCACCGCCTCGCCATGCAACTACGCGTGCTGGAAGCCAATGCATCGCTGGCCGCCGTGGGTTGCCACGTGCGCCTCTTCCCGCGTCAGCATTTGCGGGACGGCCGCCTGGCTTATGAGCGCTGGCTCAACCGCATCACGTCCGAGCGCCGGCTCCGCAAAGAGGCGTTTGTCGAATGTCCGATCGCCCATCCTACGCTGATGATTCGCCGCGACGTGCTGAGCACCTTTGGGTACCGCGACTGTGGCTGGCCTGAGGACTACGACCTCATTTTGCGCCTGCTCACCGGTGGACACACGCTCGATATCGTCCCCAGACGTCTCCTGAGTTGGCGCGATCATCCCACCCGACTCTCCCGCACCAGCCCGATCTATCGCATCGAACGGTTTACGGCCTGCAAAGCGGCGTTTTTGGCCAGCTCATTTCTCGCTGCGACTAACGCCTACATTCTTTGGGGCTATGGTGGCACTGGTAAAGCCCTGCGGCGCGCCCTCGTGCCCCACGGCAAACACCCGGCGTATATCGTGGAGTTACACCCGCGCCGCTTGGGCAAGACCATCCACCAGGCACCCGTCATTGCACCTGAGGCCTTGGCGCAGACGCCCAGACACCCGGTCGTCGTCTCCGTGGCAGGCGAGCGAGGGCGCGAGGACATTCGAGCGGCGATGCAGCAGATGGGATTTCAGGAGTTGCGCGATTTTGTCTGTGCGGCGTAGCAGAGGAAACACGATGCGTCTCCCCGCCGCGGTCGAAGGCATCCCGACTGCAGAGAGGAGACAGACCCTATCTAAAATTAATGGCTGTTGGCGTACACGGCATTGTGCAGCACCTGACCAGGCAGGGCGCCGGTCAGCTCACCCCGTTCGACCAGAACTTCGCCATTCACCACGGTGAACTCGATGCCCTCAGCTTGCTCGCGAATACGCCAGCCGTTGTTCGGGAAGTCGTGCACGATATCCTCAGTCACCGGCGAGATCGTCTCCGCATCCCAGATCGCCAAATCAGCCGCCAGGCCCGGGCGGATCAAACCGCGATCGTAGATGCCGAAGGCCGAGGCTGAATGAAAGGTGATCTGACTCACCGCCTCTTCCAGCGACATGATGCCTTTTTCGCGCACCCAGTAGCCGAGCAGACGTGTGCTGTAACTGACGCCACTGTCAAACTGCACATGTGCGCCGCCGTCCGATAGCCCCACGACCGTGTAGGGGCTCGACAGGATTTGGCTCAAAGCGTCCGCATCGACATTAATTTCTGTCAAGACGAAGACCGTGTCGAGCTCTTCTTCCACCATGATATCGAGGAACGTATCCAGCGGGTCTTTGCCGAGCGACGCGGCGATTTCCGCTACGGTCTTACCCTTCAGGGCCTGATTCTTCGCCAGCTTCGGCACTTCCACCACCATCAGATCCCAGCGCTTCGAAAAGATCGCGTTGGGGCCGAGCGGCACATCGAGATCGCCGCGCAGTTTGTCGCGCAGAGCGCGGTCGCTGTAAGCCTGCAACTTTTCCTGATCATCCTGGCTCACCATCAGCGAATGCCAGTGGGTCAGACCGCGGAACACCTGACAATTGTGGCCGTCAAAGCGCTGCTTGATCTGGTTTGGCGAGGCCATCGGGTAGGCCCGGCTGCCGGCTTTTGCCACTTCTTCCACCACCGCCAAGTGCTCTTTCCAGCGCTCCGGCGCACGGGCGCTTTGCAGGATCGAGTTGTACATAATACGGCGGCCACAGGCATTCGAGAGCCTGGTCAGGAGGCGATTGTCAATTTCCGGCCCGGTACCGCCACCACACTGAATCACCCCCGTACCCATCTCGCGCAAGACATCCGTCACTTCAAACAATTCTTCATCGGGGGCGCAGGCACCGGAAATGCGCCGCCCTTCGAGATCGTAGTGACCTCGGTTGCGGGTAATCGACATGCCCAGCGCGCCTGCTTCCATGCCTTCGCGGATCAACGCTTTCATGGTGGCCAACTGCTCTGGCGTCGCCGCCCGCTGATCTTCCTGGCTCGCCTCACCCATGGCGTAATAGCGCACCGCCGAATGCGGAATCAAGGTCCCGGCGTTGATCCCCAAGCGGGCGCCCACCACCTCCATATACTCGGGATAAGTCCTCCAGTTCCAATTCACCCCCGCGTTGAGCACATCCATGGGAATGGCTTCCACATAGGACAACTGGCCCGCAATGCGCTCTCGGTCTTCCGGTTTGGCCGGTGCCAAGCCCAGCGAACAATTGCCGAAAATCACCGTGGTCGACCCGTGGTAGCACGAAAACGAGCAGTTCGGATCCCACAGGACCTGGGCGTCGTAGTGGCAGTGGTTGTCGATAAAACCGGGCGAGACCACTAAGCCTTCGGCATTGATGACGCGCTTGGCTTGTGCATTGAGCTTGCCGACCTCGACGATTTTGCCGTCCTTAACCGCGACGTCGCCATGAAAACTCGGCCCACCGGAGCCGTCCACCACACGGGCATTTTGGATCAAAAGATCGAACGCCATTCTGCATCCTCCTGGTAAATCTCACCCTGGTCAATCTCACCATGTACAGCCCTTGCGACCGTGCACAGGCAACCGTAGCATTAGCGCAGTCATTAGTTCTGGCTTTGTCTATACATGAATTGTGCCCGCAGGTCAATACGGCAGGGGTAGTTCTCTCAAGGTTAGGGAGCGCTTATGCTTGCAGATATCTGCAAGGGCCTGCGGGGGATATTCTCCCGCGGGCCAGAGTGTTTTTAGGTGAGGGGCAGAAACAGGCTCGATATCGTACGGATCAAGTCTCGCTCTCCCCGCTCGCATGAAGTCCATCGCGGCGGTGAGATCCACATCGGGTAAAAACACGCCAACCGGTTGCCATCGGGGTCAAGGAAGTAAATACGCTTACTCAAGACATGGTCAGCTTTCAGCTCGACGTCGCTCCCATAGTTGAGCGATCTACGATATAGGCGTCGTCACTCTTCTTCGCCTCCTTCGACCTCGAAAGCGACATGACTAGTTTCCAACAGTCCAAAGCATCCTCCTGCCGCACCCCGCCAGCTAGTAGCGTCTTGGCGCCTTGTCTCTTTAACTGAGAGATAATGAAGTGTCTCCCAGATGGTATACTTCGGGAGTTGCTTATCCCAAAGGCGGTTCTGGGGGTTGCGCGCCGGCCCCGCCGGCGCTAAAATGGCGTTTGAATTTCCTCTCCCAGTCCATCTGTCAATAGCCTGTTAGAGATACCCGTGATCGACACCAATAGCTCCCCTGCCCGTCCTCAAACTCTGGTCGCTCGCACCCTGCATGAATGGAAAACCCTAGCGGTTTTAGGCACACCCATTTTAATCGCACAGTTGGCGCAGATGTCCAATGGTGTGATTGACACCGTCATGGCGGGCCACGCCACCGCAGTAGATTTGGCCGGGGTAGCTATCGGGTTAAGTATCTGGGCACCCCTGCTGATGTTTTTTACCGGTACTTTGAGTGCGCTGCAACCGATGATTTCCGGTCATCGCGGTGCTGGCGAGGTGGATCGTCTTATGCCCACCACTTGGCAGGGACTTTATATCACCGCCATCGCCTCGGCCATGATGATATTGTTACTGGTTAGCGTTGCGCCGCTGCTGCGACTGCTGCAGCTGGATGCGCAAACCACCCGTATTACCACTGGCTATCTGGATGCCTTTGCCTGGGGCGTGCCTGCCTTGCTGTCACTCAACGCACTGCGAGGCCTGACCGATGGGCTGGGTCACACGCGCGTGATAATGGTTTTTTCACTGGTGAGTACACTGCTGAATCTGCCGTTAAATTATTTTTTCATTTACGGTTTTCAGCTGGGTGACTGGGGCTTTGCGCCTATGGGTGGGATAGGTTGCGGCTGGGCCACCAGCGCCTCCAACTGGCTCGCGCTGCTCGCCTTATTGGCCTATTTGAATTTCAGTAAAACCTACGATCATTTTCACTTGATCAACGACTGGGTACCACCGCAACGCCACCCCATTGCCCGTATTCTCAAACTGGGTCTACCCATTGGTTTTACCCTTTTTGTTGAAGTCAGCATGTTCTGCATGATCGCGCTGTTTATCGCCCCTCTGGGTCCAACCATAGTGGCGGGTCATCAAATTGTTTTAAATATCACGTCGGTACTTTTTATGGTGCCGCTGAGTCTGGGCATGGCTCTGACACTCAGGATCAGTTATCTAGTCGGTGCAAAAGATTATGACGAAGCACGGCTATTAGCGCGCAGCTCGCTGTTCCTGGCCTTTGGTGTTTCTTGCATTAATGCGCCTATTTTATTTTTCAGTCGCCACTGGTTGCCCAGCCTTTATACTCATGATGCCGCAGCCCTTGCAGTGGCAGCGCGGCTGATGGCGCTCGCCGCTATTTTTCAAATCGCCGATGTCATACAGGTCACGATGATTAATGTCTTGCGCGGTTATAAAGATACCAAGCTGCCGATGCTGATTATGCTGCTCTCGTTCTGGGGCATTTGTTTGCCCTTGGGTTACCTATTAACCTTTACCTCCTACCTAACCCAACCCCTGGGTGCCGCAGGTTTTTGGGCCGCCCTGATTGCCGGACTGACATCTGCCGCCTGCTTACTGACGCTGAGAGTCTTTCGTTTTCGCATCGCAACGCCAGAGCAAACCAGCCAAGGCAAGTAAGTGAATCCCCGGCCAGTATGCTCACCCAACTGCGGTGAGCGTTCGATCGTCACCGGCGCATCGGACCATGGCATCGGGCAGCCTGCATCGCCCCGCACGCCCACATGGCCCAGAATCGTCTTTGGCCCACCGGCCAAACTAGATCATGAACGCCATCTGTTTCACAATGGTCTCACCCAGCGCTTGATCGCCTTCAATCTGTACTTTACCTGCATGTAAACTCGCCTCCGGCTCCCAGCGGCCACAGCCGAGACGGGCAAAGGTCTCCACCTCCATGATCAGCCGCACCGTTGGGTCGGCCGGCGGCGCCTCCAAGAGCTTGGCCCGCTTGCCCTCCACCGCCACGGAAATCGTCCGTCCAGCCGCGCCTGTGACATCGAACACGACGGTCGAGCCATCGGGCGCCTGGGCTTTGCGGCCCACCACAAACGGCATCGCCGAGGCACAGCGCCCGATCGAGAGTTCTACCACCGGCCCTTCGAGATGGCCCGGTTGCTCAAGGGCGCCGCGCATGTCTTGCTCGTGCGTCCAGGCGTCAAACACCCGAATCTCGATTTGACTCTGCACCGTCCCCGGGCCAATCGGGGTCATCGTGTCGGCGGCAAAATCTTCGTGACTCAAGGCTCGCAGAACCCTCATGCGCTCGGCCGTCAACTCGCGGAATTCCGCGAGCACCTCGGGGCCGGACTTCGACCGCCGATAGTCGACAGGCGCTTCATTGCGCTGGCCCATCTCATTTTTTACATGGCTCAAGTCGCTCGGTATATGCGACACAGGTGACCGCCCGAGCAATCCGTGTTCCCCAGCACAAAGGTGCGACAATTGATCCTGCACCGACCAATTCGGGCAATCCGTCGGGGTTTTCCATTGTTCGTCCGTCAGAGTGGCGCACAGCGTCTCAATTGAGCGCCACACCGCCTCCATTTTGTCCACTACTTCTTGTCCCATAGGCCGCTCTCCTTCTCGACACTCTTAGAAATCGAGGTGTCTAGACAGCATCGTTGAAACCTCATAGGATTGACACCACCATAACGCCCCTGTCACCCCTCCCAGGCGAAACGGCCATGGGCATGGCGTCATTACCTTTCGCGCCTGTAAGGCTCCTTGCGTAAGCTGGGAGATATAAGGGCGTTGTCTCCCAAAGGGACAAGAATCTTTCTTAGTCAAGCGTAAAAGTAATTGACTCGCCATCACACCCGCGTATAATGGCCCCACCATTCGTGGTCTAGGGCTGGATAGTCCCGAAGTCACGCCTGTGGAGACT
>Ga0214472_10000523_pt1 | contig 47073 bp, 49 predicted proteins | sample RVTome_6_FD_207662 | JGI IMG/M metagenome (GOLD analysis project Ga0214472, IMG submission 207662) | Soil microbial communities from uranium-contaminated site in the Upper Colorado River Basin, Wyoming, United States - RVT140D175 | ecosystem: Environmental > Terrestrial > Soil > Contaminated >...
CGAAGCGCATCAAGGGGCAGCTGCGGCCTTCGTAGTAGCTGCTGGTGACGTCATAGAGCAGCTGCGCTCCCTGCACCAGATGGCGGGCGGCGAGCTTGTGCTCGATGCGAGATTGCCTCTCGATCAGTCAATCCATCGCTTCGTACAAATCGTCTTCGGTGGCATCGGCCACCGCAAGTTCCTCAGCCAGAGTACTGCTGTGCCATAGCCGGTGCTTGTATTCAGAAACCAGTTCAGAAAACGTCGGCGGCTTACCCGACCGTTCTTCATGGCTTGACTCCTATTTTCCGACTGCGGGCGAAAAGTTCTCCCCTAGTGGCAACTCTTTTCTCCGCCCGCTTTGGTGTCTTTTTCCTTGCTTCCTTCTTCTCGGTTGTGATGCCCGCCTCCGCAGCAGCCCAATCCCAAGGCATGCGCGCCGATAAAAAGAAGCACAACGACCAGGAGAAACTAATAGCTTTGTAAAAACTCCATCGTACACTCCCCCTCACACGGTCAGAATAATTTCTGAATGCTGCCTGTCCGGATCTCTTTTGGGTTTCATGCTACAAATTTTGCTTTTATCCGCCATGGTTCTTCGTGCTCCAGTTGCTTTGTGTTCCCAACTATCCATTATTCGAACTATATCTTAAAAAAAACTCACCTGGGCGCCGACCCGGTGGCCTTTCCCAGGACACGGAGCAGCATGTCCTGCTCTTCGGGCTCCAGGGAATCCATGATCGAGATAATCATTTCCATCTCTGCCTCGAGAAGCTCCTGATACACCTTCTGCCCTTTTTTGCTAAGTTCCACCCAGACCCTGCGCCGGTCCTCCTCATCCCGGACCCGCTCGACATATTCTTTGTCCACTAACCGATCCACCACGCCCGTCATGCTGCTGAGCATCAGCCCACACCCTTTCGCCAACTCCGTCATCGTGCACTTTCCGTTGCGACCTATCAGGTCCAAAGCGAAAAACTCGCTGCTGCTAAGCCCGGCCGCCGCCCCATTCATGGATGGCCTCAGATAAAAGCGGCGGATCAGAGCATGGAGATACTGATCCAAGAGCCTGAGTTTGTCGCTAGTCCTGCGCTTCTCCATCGCGATCAATGTAATTTGATTTATGAACTATTCATTCTATAAACTATTGTCGGGCTCGTGTCAAGACCCACGGCGTATGGTTTGATTGGCCACCAAAAGATGCCGGCCCACATTCAAGCTTGCGTGTACTTCGCCGGATCTCTCTCGAAAGCCCGTTTGCAGGCTTCGGCGCAGAAGTAGTAGGTCTGCCCCTCATAGTCCACTTTGGCAGCAGCTTTTTTTTCTTCTACCTCCATGCCGCAAACTGGATCTCTTGCCATTTGTCGTCTCCTTTCCTTTACCCAGGCGCTCGAACGTATCTTCAGCCTTCGTTGACCTATCTCTCTCGCATGATACACCCTCATTTTACAGGTACTAATAAGTGTGTCGTTTGTTCCGACAAGGACAAGAATGATTCCGTTGCGCAATCTCAAATCACAGAAGACCTTCTGCCGGAACCGCCGCGCAGTCATTTCACGATGGTCGGCTTAACAGCACTAACGTTCACATTGCGTGGCGCGCTCCCATAGGTTGGCTCAGCAAGTAGAGATTGATCAGCGTAAATACAAGCGAGAGCGCAGCAAATGGGATAAAGGCCTTTCCGGCCGTCTCCTGACGGTCAAACATAGTCGAGGTAAGCCGGTAGCCGACGCTTAGAGAAAAAATAAAGCCAAGCAAAATTAGCAGGATCTGGAACCAATAGATGGCATCTGAAGAGACCAATGGCATGAACTGCCAATCCGGCTCGCCGGCTTCAAGGCCGGTGTAGCGGATAAGGGTTCGCTGCAATGCAGGGATTACACCTGGGCCTTCCGTGATCAAATGCGAGACATTATGCGCCAGGTGCATCGCTAGCCCCACCGGAAGGAACATATAGGCCAAATGCGTGAAGGTCCTTATCGTGTCTTTCTCCTTGTATCCCGAAATTTGCCTGGCAACCCATGCAGCAAGAAAAGCCAAAAATGGGAACAGAAGCAAAGAGCCCAGAAAGAAGGCTGCCGATTCCGTGAGGGTCAAGTAGGTCATGGGCTTCATGAGAGTCCGAATTGACAGTGGAATGACCCTGGCAAGCGCAGAGATCCAGTTGTTCCAGTCGGTCACCATCTGAGCTGTTACTATGGCTGTAACTCCAACCAGCGCCACGGATAGATAGGACTCATCGAGCCAACGTTTCCGAGAAACCCAGAGGTCTTTTCCAAAAGAGCGCAGTCGCAAGGCCAGATTGCCGCTGGGGCAGCTCCGTACACATTCGAAGCAAATATTGCAAAAGGTGTTGCGATCCATCGTCATGGGAAACTCGAACATGGGGCAACCGTTTCCCTTCTCGTTGCCGCGGTAGCAGTCCTGATGGCAGTTTTTCTGACACTGGTTACGATCACCCGTCCGGACCTCGACCGGAGAGACCATGGAGTAGAGACCCAACAAACCGGTGATGGGGCAAATATAACGGCAAAAGCTGCGCCGCTGAAAAAAAATCCCTGTGGCGATAGCTAATACGGCGAAAATGACGATTAACCAGGCGGTCAATTGCGGAGACCTGATGACGCCGATTTGCTCATCGGCCCATGTGAGGAGGAGAAACAACAACGTCGCCAACCAGAGGTTGCGCATTCCCTTGGAAAACATTCTGTCGGGCCGCGAGACGTTCGCGGCCCATTCGTTAAGGGCTCCAAATGGACACATGACACACCACAACCGACCCACCAGAATAAAGGTGAAGACGATCCCCGGCCACCAAAGAATCCATGTGAGCTTCGTCGCCAGGTTCTTCGACCCATCTTGAATATCGAAAAAGCCCAGGAAGGCAATGACGGCTATGAGCACGAGGGTGGGAATTTGCAGCACCGGTTGAAACCCTTGCCAACTTACGAAACGACTCACCCAAGGGATATCGAGAAGATTAAAAGGGATGCTGAGTGTCACCGGGGAGCGGGAGCGCACAATGGCCCAGTAGACGGCGCCGGAGGCGATGACGATGGCGGTGAGCGCGAGGAGCAGGAAGCCCGCAGTGAAACCCGAGGCGGGAGCCACGTTCACGTGAAAATCGAAAACCGCAGGCGGAGAAAAACCCTTTCCATCGAGCTCTGCGAGAGCAACGCGCACCAGATAAGGCCCCTTTTCTTCGAACTGAAGTGTGAGAGTATAATTCCCCGCCCATATGGCTTCGGGGGCGAGGGATAAGGGAACCGGAGGGCGATCAGGTCTTGCAGTCGAGTTTTTCTCTGACGCAGTCGAGCGATTCAGTAAACGAGCGGGCAGGACTCCCATGTAGACCTTGCCGTTTCGCACAGGCTCATGAGAGCCGTCTCGCAAAATCTTAATAATGATTTTGTTCTCCGCGCCGATGCGCAGCGGGCGCGGAGAACCGAGAAGTTCCGCCTGGAAGCCATCCAGGGCAATAAGGCTCATTCCGCCTAAAACCGGCGTGGCTTCACCGTGCTCACCGTGAGCGAAAGCTGGCGGAGCGGTAAAGATTGAGAATAAAATCAGCCAAACGAAAATGAAAGCCAGATAGCCTCCGTTTCGTCATGAGCATCGAGCTCCATCGGAGATGCTCGTCGGCTTTACATCCGGCTGTACTTCCGATCGATTGCACGCTTGATTTCTGTCATCTTGTAGCCTTGCTTCATCATTCGAGACGCATCCAGCGCCTCGTTCACGCAGACGTCGCAATTTGCCGCGTGATTATCGGTGTAGCACGAAAGCAGCGAGCGATGGCCGGAGTGCTTATCGCACTCGCAGTAGCAATAGAGTTGATCGAGAACATCCGGCATATCGTGCGCGACCTGATAGGCCCTTTCTATCTTTCCCACGAAAAGAGCAGGCGAAAGCGGTATCTTCGTTTCCCGTCTCACGTAGGCGCTTGCGGCCTTTGGTTCATGATTCGAAGAGCGGCTTGAATTGTTGCTGTACATCCAGGCCCCGCCCACTAATGCCAAGGCGACGACCAGACTGGCCACACGCAAACCGCGTCGTTTCCCACCGGCCTGTTCTTTGCCCTTGTTTACTCTTTTCTTTTTTCCCATAACGAAATCTCCTTTCTAAGTTTCATTCCTATACCCTGTCCTGATGACCCTTTAATCGGCCGTTCATCGTTGTTTCTCTTACATGGACTTTGCTCTTTGTCGTCGCAAATTGTGCTTTTTCTTTATTTTTGTAACTTCCAGTTAAAGCCGCCATCCTTAGAGAGAAAGATATTCCCGTCACCGGTCCCGGCAAAAATCTTCGAGGAATCTTTAGCGTGAATCACTATTGTGACAACACCTTTCGGACTCTTTTTTAAAAGGGACCATTGATTCCCGCCATCCTTGCTCAGGTAGACGCCTTCTCTAAGAGCCGCGTACATCGTCTTTGAATCTTTTGGACTATGGACAAAAGCGTAAATCGTTTTTTGAGTGGGCAGACCGCCCACAATCTGCCACCCTCAGAAACAGTCGGGGCTTTGGAACAGACCTCCAGCCGTCCCGGCATAAAAAAAAATTCCACCCATTCCCGTGGGAATAGGGACCGAGGTTAAAGAAGTCACATGGGAGTTATCCGGACCATCATTAATCCGAGACCAAGTCTTCGCTCCGTCATCGCTGCGGTATAAACCATGCCCGACCGCCCAGGTGTGAAGTCTTTGGGGCTTTGTCGGATCAATGGCCAGAGCGTGAATATCCATGACCGGCAAACCCTTCCCGGCCCGCCGCCACGTCATGCCTCCGTCCTCACTCTTGATAACAGCCAGATCATGGCCTCCAGCGAAAAGGAGTTTGGGATTATTCGGAGCAACTACCATCGTCATGAAGTCAGTCCCTGGGATCTCTCCTTTGAGAGCCCTTTTGTTCCAAGTTTTCGCCTCATCCCGGCTTTCATAAAGCCCGTGATGTGTTCCTTTGAGAAGCGTCCCTGTCTCAGAATCAAGAATTAAAGAATGGAGATGGTTGGGCTCTTGACCAAGAACGTTATTCGCTCCGAACCCGAGCCACAGCATGAACAACCAAAGAAAACCTTTTGTCTTCATTTGATATAATACGGGGAGCGAGGAACATGCACTGTTCCCTTTTCCCGTTGCACATGACGGAACCCGCAACGCCGCTGAACATTTCATTTTCAACCACCTCCTTGCCTTAGAAAGCTATGTCAGACTCCAATCTCCTGAGTCTTTACCGATCTCACCGCGTTGGGAAGCTAACCTTCTCATCCCCCACCCTCTCCACAGTGCATAGATGGCGGGGATCACCGCCAATGTAAGAACGGTAGAAGTCACCATGCCGCCGATCATCGGCGCGGCGATTCTCTTCATTAGATCGGCGCCGCTCCCGTGGGACCACATGATCGGCAAAAGCCCAGCGATGATCGCTGTAACCGTCATCATCTTGGGGCGGACACGCTGGGCGGCGCCTTCGATGATCGCCTCATAGAGGTCCTGGAGCGTGGACATCGAACCCTCCCGCAGTTTCCGGTCGTAGACCTCATCCAGATAGACGATCATGACCACGCCGGTTTCCGCCGCGACGCCAGCCAGGGCGATAATTCCCACCCAGACCGCCACACTCATGTTGTAACCCAGGAGGTAAAGAAACCAGACGGCGCCGACGATGGCGAAGGGAACGGAGAGCAACACAATGAAGCTCTTCGCCACCGACTGGAAATTCATGTAGAGGAGAACGAAAATGATCAGCAGGGTCAGGGGCACGACATAAATCAGCCTCTCTTTCGCCCGCTGCATGTATTCGTATTGCCCGCTCCATACCAGGCTATACCCGGTCGGTATCTGAACCTGCGCAGCGACCTTTTTTTGGGCCTCTTCGACGTAGCTGCCGATGTCTCTGCCCGTCATATCGACGAAAACGTAACCGGACAGTTGAGCGTCTTCATCCCGAATCATCGCCGGCCCCGTGGTGAGTCGAACCTCTGCCAACTGGGCCAATGGAACCTGGGCGCCATTCATCCCAGGAATCAGCACGCGTTTTAATCTGTCCACGTCGTCGCGCAGCTCTCTGGCGTAGCGCACGCTGACGGGATACCGCTCTCTGCCCTCAACGGTCGTGGTGATACTCTCGCCGCCGATGGCCGACTCGATGATCATCTGCACGTCGTCGATGGCGAGCCCGTAGCGGGCGATTTCCTCGCGCTTCAGGTCAAAGTCGAGGTAGTAGCCGCCGGTGACGCGCTCCGCAAAAACCGTGCGCGTGCCAGGAACCGATTGGACAACCATTTCAATCTGTTTGCCGATTTCCTCGATCTTGTTTAGGTCGGGCCCGAAAATCTTGATTCCCACGGGCGTGCGGATACCGGTGGAAAGCATGTCGATGCGATTTTTGATCGGCATCGTCCAAGCATTGGCCACGCCGGGAAGGCGCAGCGCTTTGTCCATTTCAGCAACCAGCTCGTCCCATGTCATCGGACGAGTGGGGCTCAAAATAAGTTCGCCGAGGTAGCGAAACGGCTGGGGCCAGTGAGATCGATCAATGCGCAGCTTGCGCCACTCGGACTCCGGTTTCAGCATCACCGTTGTTTCCCCCATGCTGAAAGGCGCCGGGTCCGTCGAGGTTTCCGCTCTGCCTGCCTTGCCCGCGACCCACTGTACCTCAGGGAAGCTTTTCAGAATCCTGTCCTGCATCTGAAGAAGTCGGCTTGCCTGCGTGATCGAAATACCAGGTAGGGTGGTGGGCATATAAAAGATCATTCCCTCGTTAAGCGGCGGCATGAACTCGGAGCCTAGCCGTGTAAATGCCGGCAACGTCAAGACGAGCGCCGCGACGGCTAAAATAACGGTGGTCATTTTGAAGCGCAGCACCAGCCGAACAACGGGCATATAGAGCGCGATCAAAAAACGATTCACGGGATTTCTCGCCTCAGGGTGGATGCGACCCCGAATCAATAACAGCATCAAGACCGGCGCGAGAGTTACGGAAAGAAACGCCGCGAAAAACATGGCGAAGGTCTTGGTATAAGCGAGGGGCTTGAAGAGTCTCCCTTCCTGCGCCTCGAGCGTGAAGACCGGCAGAAACGAAACGGTAATGATAAGGAGAGAATAAAAGAGCGGCTTGCCGACTTCTTTGGCGGCCTCGATAATCACATGCCTTCGGTCTCCCGGCCTACCCGCCGCTTCCCAGTGTTCCAGCTTTTTATGCGCGTTCTCCACCATAACGATTGCGGCATCCACCATGGCGCCAATGGCGATGGCAATGCCTCCCAACGACATGATGTTGGCGGTGAGATTAAGGTAGTACATCGCGATGAAAGAAATGATGATCGCGATGGGGAGAGTTAAAATGGCCACCAGGGCACTACGAAAATGGAAAAGAAAAATCAGACACACAATGCTGACAATTATGCTTTCCTCAATGAGTTTTTCCGTGAGAGTGGCTATCGATCGCAAGATGAGATCGGAGCGGTCGTAGCTGGTGACAATTTTCACCCCTGGCGGAAGCGAGGGTGCAATCTCGTTGAATTTTTTCTTCACCCGATCGATGATGTTCAGGGCATTCTCGCCGTAACGCATGACGACGATGCCGCCGACCGCCTCTCCCTTTCCGTCCAACTCGAGAATTCCCCGCCGCATATCCGGACCCAAGGCCACGACACCGATGTCGCGCACGAGAACCGGTGTGCCGCGCTCGCCTCCCACGGCGATCATCTCGATGTCTTTCAGTGATTTGATGTAGCCGCGGCCACGCACCATGTATTCCGCCCCGCTAAGTTCTACGGACCGGCCGCCGACGTCGTTGTTGCTCATCCGAATCGCGTCCATGACGCCCTTTACTGAAAGACGATACGCGACCATCTTGTTAGGATCCAGGTTGACCTGGTACTGGCGCACGAATCCTCCCAGACTTGCCACCTCGGCTACGCCGTCGACGCTGCCGATCTGATAGCGCAGGTACCAGTCCTGTAGGCTGCGCAACTGGGCCAGATCGTACTTCTTGTTCTCGTCCACCAGGGCATATTGAAAAACCCAACCGACGCCCGTCGCATCCGGTCCCAAGGTGGGAGTTACACCCTTGGGAAGCCTGCCGCTAACCTGATTCAGATATTCCAGGACACGGCTTCTAGCCCAGTAGATGTCGGTGCCGTCTTCGAAGATGATATACACGTAGGAAAAACCAAAATCAGAGAAGCCGCGAACGAACTTTACACGCGGAGCCGAGATCATCGTCGTGACGATGGGATACGTGACCTGATCTTCCATGATAGTCGGATTCCGCCCCATCCAAGTCGTGTAGACAATGACCTGAACATCGGAGAGATCGGGAATGGCGTCCAGGGGAGTGTTCCTGAGCGCCCATACTCCTGCGGCGCTAAGGAAAAGAACCATGAGAAAGATGAGGAATTTATTCTTCGCGCTTCCCTCGATGATTTTTTCGATCATACCTTAGCTCCCTTCGCTTTATGGCTTATGGCTCGCTTCGCTCTATGGCTCATGGTGGCACACACCGATTGCCATCGGCCACGCGATCTGCTACTTAAGCGTCCCCTTGAATGCGTTAATTCTCTTTCCCAACGATTCACCTTCGGTTTTGATTTTCTCCAACTCCTGCTTTGAAATGTAAGAATACCTTTCGGCGATATAAAAACAGGCGACAGTTTCAAAGGTCGATCCCAGGGCCATATCGAGAAAGTGAGAAAAATCCTTCTTTGTCCCTCTTCCCGAACCCTCGGCAATGTTTAGGACAATTGAGTTGGCTGCACGTCTCGCTTGCGATGTGAGATCGAATCGTTCATCAAGTGGAAACTTTCTCGCCATCTCACGCACACTCAAGGTAAAATCGATGGCGGCGTGGAAAATTTCTAGTCCTTCGAATCGAAACGACATGTTTGCCTCCTCTCTGGCTTATGGCTCGCTTCGCTCTACGGCCTATGGTGGTGCACGCTCTTTGCCATACGCCATCAGCCATAGGCCGTAGACTATATGCCAACTGCCATCAGCCAACCCGTAGAGTGAACCGTTCCCGGACTTCTTTTTGACCTGGCCGTTGGACAATAACGGTCACTTCCCATTCCCCCGCCATCGCCAGATTAGCTTTGGCCTCGTAATAACCATCCTTGGATAATTTTCCTTCTGCATTGGAGGGGGCCATCCCGGGCATTGTCATCACAGCGCTGAAGCTTACCTTGGCGTCCTGGACTGAGTTGCCTTTGCTGTCCCGGACCTTTAGCCTTAGCGTATTTTCGCCAGCCTTTGGTTTGGGCGGCTGAGTTTCCAGAATCAGGGTCAGCTCTCCCGCCTTTTTTTCCTGAGGTCCTGAAGACACCACCGGCTTTTTCGCGCCTTCGCCCATATCCATGCCCGGCATGCCTGCCATGGCGCCCATCGCCTCTGTGAGACGGCTTTCCGAATCCAAGAGAAAACTTGCGCTGGCAATGATGCGTTCGCCGGGAGAGAGGCCCGCGAGCACTTCGTAGTAGCCGTCGAATTTGCCTCCGAGCTTGACCTCCGCGGGCGCATAGCGCCCTTCGCCTTTGTCGATAAAGACGACTTTTCTGAGGCCGGAATCCAAGACCGCCTCATCGGGGATCGCCAATTTCTTTCCGCCATCCACTTCTATTTCCACATTAGCGTACATCTCCGGCTTGAGCTTGAAGTCACGGTTAGCGAACTCAAGTCTAACCTTCGTGGTGCGAGTTTTTTCTTCGAGAACCGGTGAGATCCAAGTTACCTTTCCGGAAAACGTTTGGCCTGGAAAATAGGACAGGGCGATCGTCGCTCTTTGTCCCAAGCGGACATTGGCCAGCTCAAACTCGTAGATGTCTGCATTCACCCAGACGGTGGATAAATCAGCTATGGTGTAGAGTTCCTTGTCCGGCATGACTTTCATTCCCTGGAGAACGTCTTTTTTGATCACAAAACCACTTATCGGTGAGTACAGCATGAGACTTCTCTTGGGCTTACGGCTTTTCTGCAACTCACCGATCTGATCTTCGGAGATGTCCCAGAGAGTGAGTCTGCGGTGCGCGGATTCCAAGAGTGAATCGGCCCCTGCGCTGATCTCTCTTATGGAGCTCGAGCCGAGCCTCTGCTTCGCGTCTAAGGCGAGAAGATACTCTTCCTGGGTCGTTACCAAGTCCGGGCTATAGTAAGTGAAAAGGGGCTGTCCCTTCTGGACCAGTTTCCCGATGTAGTCCACGAAGAGTTTTTCGACCCATCCGTCAACTTTACTGAAGACTTGCGCTACTCGCGTCTCGTCATAGGTGACGATACCCACGGTTCGGATCTTTTTGACCAGAGGCCGGACCTCAGCGAGCGCGGTTCGAATGCCTACGAGTTGCTGTTTCTCAGGACTCACGTTGATTCCTCCTGAGCTCATGTCGTGACCTTCCATCGAACCGCTCGCCGTGTTGGCCTCGCCTGAGGAATGGGATGATGCGGTGGGGTCGGCTTTTCTGTTGCTCTGCCCTTGCCAATAACCGAAAGCGAATACTCCGACAATTAACACTAGAATTCCCAGAGCCTTTGCGATTTTCATATCTTGTCCCCCGTTTTGAACTTTATCGATCAGTATCTATTGCAGCTCTCGGCCGACAGCGCGTTCTAGATCAGCCAGATTTTGCAAGAAGCTTGCTGTGGCTTTGTAATATCCCATTCGCGCCTCACGCAATGCCCGCTCTGCCTCCAGGAGGTTTACGAACTCGACACGTCCGGTCTGATATGCCGCCAGAGCCGACCTGAAAGAAAGCTCTGCCTGAGACAGCAGCCCTTCGCGGTATAGCTGGACGGATCTCTTCGCGGCTTGGACTTTGGCCTGCGACTCTCCCACCTGTTTCAAAGTCATATTTCTCATCGCAGCCCGGTTCGACCTGGCGGCGCGGATCTCCGCCAACGTTTCCTCAACTTCGTAGTTCCGTCTACCGATGGTCCACGGAGAAAAAGGAATAGTAATATTGACCATGGCCGCGTAACGATCCTTTTGCTTCATTTCCGTTGGCATCCGCATGTAATCCCATCCGAGCATGAAGTCGGGAAACTTCCGATTTTTGTCCGCGAGCTCGTACATTCTTTCCGCTCGCTCTATCTCTCTTTCCGCGCCTTGCAACTCCGGACGGTTAGCCAGGGCCAACTCATCGAGACCGGACGGGGTGGATGCGACCTCGGGCAGCGAAAGATCCGCGGGAACCTGGACGGGCGTTCGCGGCGGGCGATACATCACGATGTTTAGCTTCACCACCGCGGCGTTGCTTTCCTCCTCCGCGATAATCAGTTGATTCATGAGTTCGCTTTGTTCCAGCTGGGCTTTAAAAACATCCTGTTGAGTCACTCTTCCTACTCGATAGCGCGCTTCGGTGGCTCCGATAATGGTACGCATGATCTCCAACTGTTCGCGAAGAATCTCGATGGCTCTTTGCGCCATGAAGAGATCGGCGTAAGCCATTTTGACCATAGAGATAATCTCTCTCTCCTTCGTGCGAAGCTCTTGCTCGACGACTTTGGCCTCCTGCTGCGCAATTTTCTCCTTGAGGTCGAGCTTTCCGAAAAAAGGAACCATTTGCCGAATACCGATCGAGTTCGTATCCGCCTGGTTGAAGCTCGTTGGGTTTGATAAAGGCACTCCCCCAAGTTGGAAAGCGATTTGCGGATCCTCCAGGTAGGGCGCTTGCTTGGCTCTGGCCGAAACTACCCCGAGACGCTCCCGCAGCGTCTGAATCTCAGGATTTTTCTCCAAAGCCTCTGTGACGGCCTGTGAGAGATTTAAGAGAGCTTGGGCTTCCGCGCCCTGAGCGGGGCGTGATACCAGGAGAGCCCCCAGCGCCGCCAGTATTCCGATGAGTAATAGTTCGGCTTTTGTCATGACTCCTCCAAACAGAAGATCTTCCCCGCGGGCGCCGAGCCAGCGAGGAGGTATTTTGACACCGCTCCATAATATGAACGAACGGGAGCGGCGATCAAGATGGAGGAGATTGTTAGATGCGAAGAACGGGAAAGAGCACGGTCAACGCAAGCTTGGGGGGTGATTTCGACCTCCAAGCCGGAAGCTGCGCCGAGAAGATGGAACCGCTTACAATCGAATCGTCGCGAGCCGCAAGAGGCACTCCTTGCCCGCCGAGTGGCCCGGAAATAGTTGCCGGAGGGAAAAGCCGGTCGTGGAGCCCCTGGTAGCAGGGGGAGGGGGACGCCGTATTATCCGTGTTCCCGCAGGGATCTCGGTCGGCCATTTTTCCAGACGGAGAGGAATGACGACTGACCGTGGAGAAACTGTAAACCTCGGGACAGACAAACGCCACGGATGAAAGTATAAATACAAAAGCTAAGGTATAAGCCGCGCACCGTCTGCCCATATATGTCCGCATTTCCCTAATGCTCGACGAGAGCAATGCCCATGCCAGAGGCCGACCCTGGCTATTCTTCCATACAAATGCTTGATTACCGACTACGTCTCGGTTTGCCAATCGGACAAACCCATGAAAAAGAGTGGATTTTTTCCCAGTGTTGGGACAGGGCGCAGTCTTTCTTTCTCAACTTTGGAAATGGAGTGGAGGTTCGATTTCCATTGGTGCTGCGAGTTGGCGGTGCCGCAACTTTCTTAATCGCCTAAAGATCGTTTTATCCGGTCAGTCGCGAGCCAGTCGTCTTCCGGCGACGGTTCGTCTGATACCAATCCAGTACGGACGGCTTCCGCGTATCCGACTCGTAGAAATTGAATCAACACCAACCACAGAAAGATTAACCCCACACAAATGAAATGAAGATAGGGTTTGTAACCTGCCACTAAAGAGAGGCTGAAGAAGAGAATGATAAAACCCGCACTGGCGTCGCCGACTCTTTCGACCACGACATCGAGAAAGGTCTTGATCGCTTTTTTTAAGCCGGTGGGCACGCCCATATAGATGATCTCCATGCTACTCCGGTGAATGCTGTTGCGTAGCGTCGCGTCGGCTATTCGAGTCAGGGCAGCCGCAAGAACGCCGTGCCAAAACATGATGGCCAGGGAGCCGATCAAGAGCGCAACGGGAGTCACGTAGAGGCTTGAACGGAGACCAAATTTGCTCAATATCCTGCCGGTAAGCACAACCTGGGCAAACAAGGTCGCCACATTGAGCCAACCATAGTAGGAACTGAAAAAGCCAGCCAGAGCCGATTTAGACGGATAAATCTCTTTTGCCGCGAATTTAAGCTCGAAGTCGATTAGCGTGGAGACGATAACTGACACCAGGATTACTGCGCCAATCGTTTTGAGGTATCGAGAGGCTGCAAGTCGGGTAAATACATTATCCGCGTTTTCCGGTTCCTCATCACTCGTTGTTTCGGTTCCGTGCGCAGTTGACGTTTCCCGTAACCGTCGCCGGGCAAGGAAAACCAGCAGCGACGCCACCACATAGATACCCCCGACAACCCAGAGCAGATGATTGCTCTCAACCGAGAGGTGAAGCGTCCATTTGGCCCCGAAACCCGCGGCAACGCCACCGACTGTTCCGCCAGCCGCGAGGAGACCGAACAGCCGCTTACCTTCCTCCGGATTAAAGATCTGGTTGGCGAGCGTCCACAATTGAGCAACAGCGATGACACTCACCATTGCCGACCAGATATAAAATGCGTAGTGGCTCCAGCCAGGATCAAAAAAGGTTAAGAGAAACCAAAAGAAGACGACATTCGAGAGAATGATTGCATTCGTTGCCAGAATGAGCCGGACGAGGGAGAGGTTTGCCGTATATCTCGTGTACGTCGCGATAATCGCACCGGCGATGACAGCGACCAGGATATAAAGATAGGGCAGCTCGGAGACTGAATGGCCGCTGAGGAATAGACTATCGCGGAGAATCTTGATGAGATTATTGGCCGCTATCAGCAAGAAAAGCAGAGCGGCAATGACCCCTACGCGATAAATTTCCGCGGCTCGGATATCAAAAAAACGCGACAGCATTCGCATCGTCTTAGCAAAACCCTATATCGATCCCCGTGGGCATGAGTTTTTGCTTACTAATTAGTCGCTATCAAGGACTGCTGATTTAATTGGTTCCTCCTTCTACGGCAATGATACTTTTCGAAATCACGCGCAAATCTGTTTGGCTTTTTGGCGGCCGGGCATCGTTATGCCAAAGCACCTCGAAGACCTGGTGAAGCCCGGAAAATCCCTTCAGTCTGCAGAAGCCTACGGCACGCATGGGAATCCCGGAGGATCGCAGCTCGTGTGACGCATCTTCGTCGATAAAAATACGGTTGCAGTCTGGGAACTTATCCAGCCCGCTTTCTCCTTCCACACGAGTGAAGCTTTTCGGAGTAAGGCCCTCGAGCCGAAACGCTTTATTGATGGCAGCTCCATGGCGACCGCCACGGGAGTCGAGAAGAATCTCGCCGTAACTTATACCAACCCGCACGGCTAGAGGCGGTCCAGGAGACAAGTCCGGTGGTTGGTCCCTTAACCCCTTGAGCAGTTCAATCGCGGTCTGAACGCCATTTGGAACTGAAGCAAAGGTCATGAAATAACCGTCGCCTGTGTTTTCTGAAAATGTCAGCCCACGAGCTTCGGCAATTTCCAGCGTTCGGTCCTTCAACGCACTCCGAGTCCGCATGGCCAGGCCATTACCATAGTGCGTGGAAACATGCGTCGAATTTACCAAATCCACGACGAACACCGCCTCATTAACTAAAGCAGCAGGCTCGACTTTACGGCCCCTGCGGCGCCGGGCAGTTCGGAAAACAACAAAGCCAGTGACTGCTGTGGCAAAACCTGCCAAAACCAAGAATGTATGCTCTTGGTAAAAAGGAGCGAAGGCCACTGGAGGCTCCATTGCACCGGCCGCTCCCTCCACCATCTTCATATGTTCGTTGGATGCAACGCCTGCCAGTGACACCAATGGCACCGCCGTGAGCAATGCAACTATCAGAAAGGCAACTTGGCGAAGATACATATCATTTTCCTTCGTTTTCTCCGTCCGAACGGTTTGTGCTTTGGCTTCCTTGGTGCCCAGCCAAAGAGCCAAAAGAAATGAAAGCGCGACCGACGCCGTAAGAGCGGATTTCCAAATTTCCAATCTGGAACAGAACAGGATACATTGAGTTAAAACTGCCTCCTTACAGGGCAATGATTGGAGAGGGTCTTCCGCTTTTCAGGTCAATGATGCGAAAATCTGACGTGAGTCCACTGATCTTTTATCTTTAGGCTCACCACTGCCGTGTCCCAATCCTTAACCCCCTTGATCGGCTCTCCCGTAAAGAGCGGCCCTTCTTTGGCGTCCTTGAAAAATTTCAACACCCGTGTGTGCTGCGCGCCTTTATGCTCTTTAACCGTCAATTTGGTCTCGAGGTTGCTCCGCTCCAGCGGTTTCATGGCTTTGTCGTAAAGGTAAAGCTTGGGCTGGCCGCTTTTGTCGATTAGAAATTCAAACTTCATTCCCTCTGCCTCGCGCACGATTCCACCATGAGGCGTCTTATGGCCGTGTTCTTTGCCCGTCTCGTCAGCGTGCGCTGCGCCAGAAGACACAATGAGAAACGACAGAAACGAAAAACCTACCGTCTTGAAATACATAAACATTAAACCTCCTTTTCCCCTCTTACTCCGTACTTGTTGCCGTAAGGTCCCTTCGAGGCCTTGCACGTCCTTCTTACGATTGCTGAACACTAAGTTTAGTTTTCAAAGAGATTACATTTTGAATATCAAAAACCGACAGCATGCCATCACCTGCCCGACCCGTGGAGCCGCTTTTAACGATTTCATCCACCACGCTTTCCACTTTTTCGTCCTCGACGATAACTTCGAGCTTATGGTGGCCGCCGTGAATCAAGGGTTCGTACAGATGCCAGTGCTCGCCGTAACCTCGCACGGGATACACGGTGCATCCGCTGACACCAGCCTTGTTGAGTTGGCGTGCGATCTGTTCGATTTTGTCCGACCGGACTACAGCCCATATCATCTTCATGGCGCACTCCTCCTTTTTACTCCGCGGTTTTACTCCTCGGTGACGCCAAGGATCTCTCCTCTTTCGATAGCGAGCTGGCGGACAAAGACTTCTTCCGTCTCCCAGCCGTACCTTGAATAAAGGACAGGAACGATGAGCATGTTCAGAACCGTGGAAGTAAATAATCCGCCTAGAATGACGTGAGCCATGGGGCGCTCCAACTCTTTGCCTGCGATGTCACCAAACAGCAGCGGAAGAAGCCCTAAGGCCGCAGCAGCAGCAGTCATAAGAACGGGGGCGAGTCTATCTCGTGATCCCTGCACGACGACTTCCTCCCGGGAAAGCCCTTCCACGCGGAGGTTGTGATAATGGGTCACGAGGATAATCCCGTTTCGGGCAGCGATTCCGAATACGCTGATGAGACCGATCAGTGAGGGGATGCTCATGATGCCGCCGCTAAAATAAATCGCCAGCACTCCGCCAATTAAAGCCAGCGGGAGATTGGCCAGGACCAGGAAAGAGGCGCGGGCGGAATTGAAGGCTTTGTACAGGAGAAGAAAGATGACCACGATTGCAATGGCCCCGTAGCTCAAGAGGATTCTCGTGGCCTCCTGCTGGCTTTCAAACTGTCCCCCATACTCGACGAAGTAGCCCGCTGGGAGACTAACTTGCTTGGCAATCTTGTCCTGCGCCTCGGCAATGACAGTCCCCAGATCACGACCAACAACATTGGCTTGAACCGCAATTCGCCGTTGTACCCGTTCGCGGTTGATAAAGTAGGGGCGGTTTTCAAACGCCACTTCAGCCACCTGGCTGAGCGGAATTTTGAAGTCCTTATGGCCATCGATGAGCACTCCCCGCATCGCTTGCGTGTCTCGCCGAGAGGCCTCATCAAACCAGACAAACAGGTCGAAGCTCTTCTGTCCTTCAATGACTTTCGAAACGTGCTCTCCATTAAACGCAATTTGAGCGACCTCCAGTACATCTCCAGCATTAAGTCCGTGCCGCGCGGCATGTTCTCGATTTACGTTGATCCGGACTTCGGGAACCCGGATCTGCTGCTCTAGCTGAAGATCGGTAACCCCCTTGATCCCTGCCATGATTTGCTCCACCTGCTGCCCTTTGGCCAAAAGCTGATCGAGGTCTGTCCCATAGATCTTAATGGCGATCTGCGCGCGGATACCCGACAGCACCTCATCGAGACGGTGGGCAATGAACTGGCCTAGATTGATTCCCACTCCCGGGATTTTTTCGAGATCTTCTCGGATCGCGTGGATAAGCTCCTCCGGATCACGCTTTCCGTAGCGCAGCTGAATGTCCATCTCCATGAAGTTGGGCGGCATGGCATCCTCGTCGAGTTCGGCACGCCCCGCGCGCTGCGAAACCGAAACCACTTCCGGATACTTTCTCAGCTTTTGCGTGATGAGATAGCCAAGCCTCATTGACTCATCGAGGGAAGTTCCGGGGAGGCTCTGCACGGCGAGAATAAAATTCCCCTCGTGAAATTCCGGGAGAAAAGAGGTTCCCATAAACGGAATCATGGCGATGCTGAGGATAAAAAGAACGAGAGCAATTCCCATGAGCCAGCCTGGATGGCGCAGCGATGGAATAAGAACCTTTTCGTATCCCGCTTTCATCTTACGAACCGTGAAGCTTTCCTCCTCTTTTTTCCCTTCCTGCCGATGTTTGCCTCTGACTAAGAGAAAAGAGCAAAGCACAGGGGTCAGAGTCACGGAAACAACCAGAGATGCGAATAGCGATATCGTAAATGCGAGTCCGAGAGGCGTGAAGATTCGGCCTTCAACACCGGTAAAAAAGAAAATGGGGGCAAAAACCACGAGTATAATTAGCGTCGCATAAACGATCGGAATCCGGATCTCGCGTGAGGCGTTAAAAACGACCCTTAACGGAGGATCGGGATTTTCTCTCAATCGGTTCTCCCGTAATCGGCGGAAAATATTTTCCACGTCGATGATGGCATCATCCACAACGGCGCCGATAGCAACGGCCAAACCGCCCAGCGTCATGGCGTTAATGCCCACGCCGAAAGCGCTCATGGCAAGAATCCCCATAAGCAGACTGAGCGGCATGGCCGTCAAAGTGATGAAGGAAGCGCGAACGTTGAAGAGGAAAAACACCACCACGATCGTCACCACGATAGCGCCTTCAATTAGGGCACGCCGTAGATTGGTGACAGATGATTCAATGAAGTTTGCCTGACGAAAAACCTGTGTCTCTAATCGAACGCCCTGCGGAAGGGTCTTCCGGATCTCCTCCAATGCTTTTTCTACATTGTGAGTCACCGTAAGCGTATCGGCGCCGAAGAGCTTAGAGACAGTGGCAATAATGGCCGGTTTGCCCATGTAGGCGCTGTCTCCTCTTGGGAACTCCGGGCCAAAACGAACATCGGCTACTAGGTTCAATGGAATGGGAACACCTTCCCGTTCGGCAACAATGGTATTTTTAAGGTCTCCAAGCGAGGTTACTCTTCCGACCCCGGTGACCACATACTCCTGGCCGTGGACAACGTTGAAGCCTCCCGGCACATTTTGGTTCGTCTCCCGGAGCGCCTCTACTACATTCTTCACCGTAATGTCGTATTGAAGGAGCTTGGGCGAGGAAAGGAGGACTTGATACTGCTTGGGTCCAGGCCCCATACAAACCACAGAGGCCACTCCAGGGATGGCCAAGAGGCGGTTGTTGATATCCCAGTCGCAAAGGGTCCGTAGATCCAAAAGGGAAACCTTGTCACTTTGAAGCGCGAACTTAACGAGCCAGCTCACGGCGGAAGTGATGGGGAGCATGACCGGCGCTTCGGTCCCAGGTGGAAACTGCTCGCGCGCCTCTTGGAGTCGCTCGTTGACAAGCTGCCTTGCCGTATAGATATCGGTTCCCCACTTGAAGACCACGATGACGGTAGAGAGCCCCGCCGAGGATTTGGAACGGACCACATCCACTCCGGGCGTTCCGTTCACTACGGCCTCGATGCGAAAGGTGATCAGCGTTTCGACATTCTCCGGCGACAGGCCCGGCGACTCGGTTTGGATGACGACTTGAGGTGGGGCAAATTCTGGGAGAACATCCAGTGTTATCCGGCGCAAGACAAAGATTCCCACAATGAGGATCACGATGTAGGCAGTCACGACCAACAAGCGATTTCTTAAAGATGACTGAATGATCCAATTGAACATTTTTAACTCCAAACTATCAGCGGTCAGCTATCCGCTCATCCTTCCGCTTTCATGCCTATTTATTTTAGTGGGTGTGGCCGCCTAAGGCCGCTCCGCCACCGCGAGCCATCAACGATTTTGTGTAGATTTGCTGCTTTCCGTCAGTGACGACGTGGTCTCCAGGAAGTAGTCCCTTTTTCACCTCCGCGTAACGGTCATCTCGCGCTCCGAGGATCACGTCAGCACGCCGGAACGAACCCTTCTCTTCCACAAAAACAAAACTCTGTCCTTCAGCCGTTATGAGGGCCTCCATCGGGATCGCGAGCACCTCTTGCCCTCCTCCTACGACAACATCCATCTCGGCAAATAGATTGGGCTTTAGTTTTCCCGCCCGATTCGGGACCTCAGCCCACAGACGAAGCACGCGCTTTTGCGGATCGATGGTGGGACTGAAGCGCGCTATTTTCCCCGTAAAGAGCTCTTTCGGATACGAACCAAGGCGAATCCGAACCGTCTGGCCGATTTTTAGCCGCGGCAATGCCTCATCAAAGGCACTGCCCTCTATAAAGACAGTCGAGGGATCAACAATTTTAAAGATCACCTTATTGGGTTCGACTGTCTCTCCTAGAACTACATTCCGTTCCTCCACCGCCCCGCTGATGGGAGCAAAGATAGAAAAGGTGGCAATGGTCTTTTCAGCGCGCGTTTTTTTCACCGCGCTTTCGGGCAAACCCAGGAGAACCAATTGTTTTTCCAGACCTTCGATCTCGTTTAACCCGGCCTGATGCTGGTTCTGGGCAGCGATCAGTTCTTTTTGAGCGGCGATTTTGCTTTCTACCAGTCGTTGAACGCGGTCGAGCTCGGCCTTGTGCAGGACAAGCTTATTTTCCGCCTGGAGCAGCTCCACCTGAAGCTTTTGAATCTCCGCGCTCTGGATCTCCGCTAAACGTTGACCTTTCGAGACCCCGTCACCCACCTTGGCTGAGAGGCTCGCTATCTTGCCTGAGACCCGGCTGCTTACCTGCGCCTCTTTATCGGGATGTGCCTTGACGACCCCTGCCACTCGAATGACGCTTTCAATCGGCCGGAGGTCGGCAACAACGGTTTTTAGACCGATATTCGCCTTCTCCTCGGCGCCAAGCTTGAGCCCCGCCGTCGCTTCTTTTCCCTCATCATGGCCGTCGGCCTTTCCGTCCTCGTGGGCGTGAGGTGCGGCCTCATCATGGGAGTTGGTCGCAGCTGCCGGAATCTTTTCATGAGATGTCTCACCACTCTTGCCTACCCGCCCTGTCACCCTACCCAACCAAAAAGCGACCAGGAGAAGTAAAACCAAAGCGAGAGAAAAGACGATCTTCTTATTGCGCATAAGTTTCCCCTTACTCGATTCCGGCCTGAAACTTTAGCTCGGCCAGAGAAAGATTATAGACGGTGAGCGTATCAATGAATTTGAGGCGTGCCTCGACAACCTGGTTTTGAAACACAATCGCGTCCGCCAAGTCTATCGCCCCTTCCTGGTACGCCCGTTGATAAAGTTCCAGGCTCTCGTCAAACCTTTTCATCGCCCCTTCAGGGTAATAAGAAAGATCTCTCTCCGCGAGCTTGAACCTTGTAAAAGCCGCACGGACTTCTTTTTCCAGGGCTTGCCGCCTCTGGATGTAGTTCAGGTTTGCGATCCTTTTTCGAGATAGGGCTTCACGAAGCTCCCCTTGCTTCCGGTCAAAAAACGGCATGGGGATCGAGACCCTTCCCCCAACAACGTTGTCTTTATCGTCCTTCTCGTAAAACATCCCAAATTTAATGTTGGGTATTCTTTCGGCCTTGGTAAGTAACTCCTCAGCTTCGGTAACTTTTTTCTCTTGATCTAATGCAGCCAAGTCCGGTCTCTTTTCCACAGCACTTTTGAGAAGCTCATTCACAGAAGCGGCAAGAGGCGCCCTGGTTAGTTCCCCCAGGGGCTCGACACTCTCGTCCTTTTCCAAGACGAGATCCGTTCTCAGACGAGAGAGAAGCTCTTCGTATTCCCTCTGCAAAGAGATGAGTTCGCTCTTGGCTCGGTTAAGCTCAAACTCGGCAATGGCGAGCTGAACTCCAGGGATATCACCTGCCGCCAAACGATCTTTGGAGGCCTCATACAAGCGGTTCTTAAGATCAACAATCTGTTCGGCCTGGTTGATTTTCGCCTTACCGTTCAAGAGCTTTAAAAACAGCTCAGTGACACGAAAGCGAAGGGTTCTGCCAAAATCGCTTACCTCAAAAGTGACCTTTTCCAGATTTCTCTGCGCCGCTTCGCGCCGATATCCGGGTTGACCGCCGACCTCAAACTCCTGAGAGAGAGATACCCCCGGCTGGAAAAGATTCTTGTTGAACCCTTCTTCGGGTTTTTTCAGACGCTTGTTTGCCATGTCCGCTTCCAGCTCCGGATTATTTTGGAGAAAAAGATTCGACTTGATCAGTCTTCCCTCAGCTATCCCCATCTCCTCACTCTTGGCTTTCAGCTCCAGATTTCGCTCCAGGGCCATCTTTAGGGCAGCTTGCAAATCCAGTTTGATCTCTTGAGCTTCCGCCGATGAAAACAAACCGAAGAATAAAAATGCCTCCAGGAAAAAAACCAGTCTGATTGCCAGTGCATTGAACATGATGAAACCTCTGCTAGCGTCTGAATGGTTATAACGAAGCCGGAAACAACCGGCCGCAACACAAGAAGTCCCCTTACTCCCGTGGTAACCGGGAAGGAGAAGAAAAAAACAAGGGCGAGGCTAAGTTAGATTCGGAGAACGGAGAGAAGAAGGTGCTGCCCTAGATCGCTATGGAAGGACAACGTAGGAATTCTTCTGAGAAAGATCAGCAATCGTACACGGGAGAGTTCCATCGATGCTGCCGACAGGATGGAATGAGAGGTCTTGAGGGAAACTCCCTCAATTCGTCGATCCAGGTTGGTTACGGCGGTCTTCGTCGCCGGTCCAACCCCGTTGGCGAATGAAAAGCAATGGATCAGTGCGAACGAATCGTCCCAGGGGTGGGGGTGGCCAAGGGAAAAATGGGAGTCGTGATGAGTCTCGCTTGCTAGATGATCGGCATGACCTTCACGATCCCAACACTTCTCCAGAGCCCACGCCACTCCAGCATAGAGAACCAGGATGGATAAAATGATGATGCCAAGTCGCTTCATTTGACTAGGAGCAAGTCATGTATGATACAAGAAGCTTTTGAATTTTCAAGCCCCCTAAATCCTGAGACCCTACTTTTGTCACCCTCAACGCTTCCTCACATTCTCAAACGTCTTTCCACGCCCGCATATTAGTGAACGTGCGTAGGCTATTCCCATCGAGCTGGGAATTTGCTATGTTTCGCCCCTGTTAAACAAAGGAGGATGATTCATGAAAAGGGTGCTAATCTTTTTGACTATCGTAACTGTAAGTTTGTTCTTGCTGGGAAATCAAATTCTCTTTGCCCAGAGCAAAGGGGACGTGAAGATGGAGTGGTTAGGCCATTCTCATTTCCGTTTCACATCACCCACAGGAAAGATCTGGCTTACCAATCCTCACTTGGATAGCCCGGACAACAAAACTAAGCTTGAGGACCTTAAAGCTGATGTTATCCTTGTACCCGATGGCCACAGGGATGAAATCGGCAAGGCACCGGAGATCGCCTTAAGAACCGGCGCCAAGATTGTGGCTCCTCGGGAGCTGGCACTTGGCTACCTCAAGACGATTGGCAAGGTACCAGACAAGCAGCTCGTGCTGGCTGGAATTGGAGATCAATTTAAGCTTGACGGCATTAGAGTGCGCGTGGTCCACTCGATTCATGGCTCAGGTGTACCGGATCCCTCGGCGCCTTATGGCGGCACGGCGGCTGGTTTCATCATCACCTTCGAGAACGGGCTGACGGTTTATCACACTGGAAGCACCGCTCTGCACTCGGATCTTGCGCTTTATGGCAGGCTCTACAAACCAGATATTGCTATAATCATACTTTCTGGCAATCGCGATCCCAGGGACGCGGCAGAGATGGTCCGGCTTCTGCTCACCGACAACCCGAACTTGAAGAATGTGCTCCCGCATCATCACCGAGTAAAGCCACCTGAAGGAGCTGCCAGCCCTACGGCGATGCAGGCTGAGATTAAGAAACTCGGGCTTCCTGTCACGTTCTTGAATCCGGAGCTGGGGAAGGTCTACAGTTTTACAAAGTAAGGTCCAGGAGCGGGCCTACACATCGCCGGATAGCGATTGGATCATGCCTGCGTGGCACATGAGCCGACCTGCTCTAGGTCGCTTCATCTACGGCTGGCGACACCGTACGCTGCTTGTGCTGCTTACGCCACCCGTACCGGGTCATGCCCCGCGGCTTGTACACCGCCAGCGTCGTGGTCACGAGCAACACCAGCAGGCCGCCACCGGCGTGGATGAGTTCGCCCCATAGCCCAAAGACATTGGCACTGTCCGTCTCTGCCGCTACGCCTGCGAAGTAGCTCACAGTCGGCATGTGCAGCAGCAAGATTATGGTGGCAAAGACGGTGAGGAGGAATTTCACCAGGACCCAATAGTGCCGGAACAAGCCCCACGGGGTGCCCAGTGCGTTGACAAGCCCAATTAGCAGCGAAGCGAGGGCCAACGGGACGATGACGAACCAGCCGGTCAACTCCATCGCGATCCAGGCGGCACGCACCGTCTGACCATCCTGGATGGTCAGAGCGGCGACGGCGAGAGCTAGGTAAGCAACGACCGCGCCGAGCCAGCCGACCGAGGAAGTGACATGCGCGGTGAGCGCGAACTTGCGGACGCCGGGTGTCATGGTCATGGTTGTTGCACGCCGTGTTTTGTGACGCTGGAGGGCGGTATGTGGCGACCAGGGCCGTGCTGACCACCAACGCCGGTGAACATAATGATGCCGACCAGCAGGACCAGGACGATGACGATGATCCCAAACACCTTCACCCAGCGTGGTGTGCTGGGGGTCGATTCGCGGTCGGGCCCCACGTGAGTTTGCGACATGGTTGTTTCTCCCAGTATAATTTGAGACGTTCGCAGTAGAGACTACGGCGTTTCGCGGATGAAGGTCAATAATCAAAGCGCGGGATTTGTTCGTTTGTGAACAGTGTGCGCGAATTGTTCAGAAACCTCACCCTCGACGCTCCGCCCACACTCGGAGAGTACGATTGCTCATCTGAGGAGGATGCTTCATGGCGAAGACTGACCGGCGGGTACAGCGCACGCGCGAACTGCTGCAAAAGGCGTTGATCGAACTGATCAGCGAACGTGGATATGATGCGATCACGATTCAGGACTTGGTGGATCGCGCCAACGTCGGGCGTACCACCTTCTATCTGCACTACAGCAGCAAAGACGAATTATTCATGAGCTGCCACGAAGCCATCGTCAGCGAGTTCCCACTCTACCCCCTCTCCCGAGAAGAACTGCTGTCGCCCGAAGCGCCACCGGGGATGACATCGGCATACCGGCATCTTTTAGACGCGCGGGCGCTGTTGTATCCCATTTTTCAGGGCAAGGATAATCTGCTGATCCTGCGGCGAATCCGTGATTGGAGCGCGCAGGAAATCGAAGCTAGCCTGCGTGCCGCCTTTGCCGAACCCGACCGCACCATCCCGTTCGACGTGCTGGCGAACTATCTGGCGGGGGCGCAGATCGCGCTGGTGCAATGGTGGCTGGAGAAGCGCCAACCCCACACACCCGAAAAACTAGCACAGACGTTCCACCGCTTGCAGCGCGCGGCAATCCGCGATGCGTTCGGGCTAGTAATCAGGTAATGTGGACGGCAATTGTTAAAGGCGCCGATGCTCGCTCGGCAAGAAAGTGGGTGTATCGCAGTAATCCCGCCTCAGCAGCTACCTTCGCAAAAAGTGCGGCGTAAAATTGATTCTTTGCTAGTTGAATGGCATGCGGCCCGTACTTGAACGTAGTGGCAGCCACCCTATGGAGTCGATCTACTGTTGTTGGCTCGGCAAGTGCTCGGAGGGATGCTTCGTAGCCTCGCTCCCAGTTCGGGGCGACCTGCTCAGAGAGGTCTTCGAGCTCTAATAGACGTAACCCTGCGGCCTTGAATGCTTGCTCATAACCACCGATAGTCTCCATTTCAGGAATGCCCCAATACCGATAGAAAGGCTCAAGGATCATTTCCTCCTGTAAAGCAGTCGGCCGCTCTGCTCGGCACCAGTCCACCAGAAGCAGGCGAGATCCCCTCTGGAGCCGTGTAGCGATGCGCTGTAAGGCAGCGTGCTTATCAGGGAGATAGCATGCTGCATCCAGACAAACGGCGGCATCAAATGGTGGTTCATCGAGATCCCTGATACGCATGATATCGTGTTCGATAAAGCGCAGATTCTGTCGCTGTCCCTTCGAGAGCCACTTGCGCGCATGTGCGAGTTGGATATCTGAGATGTCGACGCCGACTACTTCGCCCTCAGTACGCTCAGCCATCCAAGCCGCGAACGCGCCGCCGCCAGACCCCAATTCCAGAATGCGCTTCGCTTTTCCACCATTAATGGCCTCGAAATACTTTTGATGCGTGCGCTCCAGGGCAGCGTCAAAGTCTTTGGTATCCGCCCCCTGCTCAAAGATGCCAAGGTGAAAGTGCTCTCCCCAGTATGCATAATAGAGGTCGGCGCTAGCACCGAATATGTTTCGCATGTTAGTGCGGTAATTGTTACGCCTCTCTCTAAGGGTTTCAAACATGGCTCGTCCATCACCCTGTACAACCAGCTTCATCCCCGCACATCCCCCAACTCTTACGGTTTCCCCAACGGAAATCGACATGGCTTGTTGCAGTTATCCTTGCCACCCTGTTAAGTTCCTGTCTCTCCGAGACGATAGACAAAATCGATACGCAATGTACTTTTCTCCGTAACGCTCACTCGTTTCCGGTGTCGTCCTAACTTCTCATGCCAAGCCTCTATTTCGTAATTGCCAGCAGGCACTGCTTCGATGACGAATTCCCCTATTTCATCTGTTACAGCGAAATATGGACTTGAGGTAACCGCAATATAGGCACTCATCCAAGTGTGGAGAACTTCGCACTGAATAGCAATAATCCCCGTTCGGGTGAGGCGCTTCTTCACTTGCCGCCAAGTGGGTAGACCCACGTTAAAAAGCGTCTCGGAACCTAGACGTGCATGGACATCGTGGAGAATCGGGTCGCTGTTTAAGAGGAGGATCTCGCTTCCCACTGGCGCCACTTGGACGTGAGGGACAAAGGCGCAATTTCTGTTATCGAGAACGAGGCTTTTAGAAGAAGATGCCATTTTTTCGCCCCGTGCTCGGGGGATGGTAACCACGACATTTTGAAGACCGCCCCGAGGACCAACAAGCAGGCTTTCGTTGGGGACCTGAAGGCCGCAAAAATCCCGGTTCTTGAACACCTTAAGTGGTCCAGGCTTTTCAAAATGGCCCTCAACCAGCACTCTACCGACAATCCTGCTGGTCCGTTCTAATTGGCCAGCCTCCGGTTGCCATAGAGAGCCGGCCTCCGCGGGAGCCTGAGTTGAAATCAAAAAGAGAACGCCTGCAATCAGGAAGGAGTCATTTCTTCTTTTCGTTTTCACCGACATACCTTTCAGGATTCAGGACAAACTTGTCCCGGCAGCCGACTGCTCAGAAATAGTAAGTGGTCCCTTGGTATTCATGCGCGGCCGCTGCTTTCGCAGGATCCACTTCCATCCGGCAGACAGGATCGATAGCCATAAAGCCTCCTTTCTACAAACAAACCAGCCAATTTACCCCGTACCACAGGACGCCCCCAGACGACTACGGGGATGAATGTTCCGAACTTCCTGAAGGGCATTGCCCAAAGCCACGGACGTAAATCCGTGGTACGGGGTTTACTTCCGTTTTCTCCCCAGCAGCGCCATGATGCCGATAAACGCAATAAGTCCGAGAAATATCCAGAGCGCTGCTCCCCCGCCTGCTGACTCCGTAGCCCCATGGCCGGGATGGTGCCGGGCCTGTACCACACCGGGAATCATAACCAATAACCATCCTTTAATAAACGCGACGGAGAACGGTTTCATCATTCTCATCTCCTTTTGCTTTTGCACTAATACTCGCGATTGAGCATTACGTAAACCACCAGTCCCAAAGCCAGACTCAGAATCCACGCCGGGACGGCAATCCTACCGACCCGCCTATGCCTGGTTCGTGGGATATCTTCGACTGTGTGAGTGAGGCCTATGAGGGCAACATAAACCACCGGCTGAATACAACTGATAGACAAGGTCAAATGGATGACCAGAACAGGGAGATATACGTAATAATAAATAGCCTGAGGACCAGGAAACTCTTTTATTCCACCGAGATATATTCTCGTTACATACATAACAAGGAACACGAAAATGAGTCCGAGAGCTGACGGCATCGCAATCCTATGGAGCTCCACATATCCTTTCCTGATGAGCCACCACCCAGCCGCTAGCAGCACAAGGGCAAGAGCATTCACGACGGCTATGGCATGCGGAAGAATGCCCAATAATTGCTTAACAAATTCAGATCGGATGGCATCGGGCCTTTCTCTGAAGATTACAAACGAAAGAATTCCATAGGCCAGCACGGTAACGATGATTGACACCGGAAAAGGAAGATTTTCGTTCTTTACAGACATGTCAATTCCGCGTTGATTGATTGCGCTTTCATGCGCGTTTCCACGCTTCGTACAAGGAGAGCGTACGAACTACCGTCATGCACCGAGCGAACTCCTGGACGCTTGGAAAAACAGCGGCTCGGAAAAGTTCCGGTGACAAGCCCTCATGTTACCAGAGTACCCATCAGGCGAGGGAGTAGCATTACCATTAAGTTGTAAAGAGCGTGGGCCGCTGCAACGGGCCACAGCCTCCGGAACCAACAGAACGCGCCGCCGTACACGAGACCGGCAAGGCTCGTGTCGAGTACACCGCCTATACCCTGGTCCGTATGGTAGCTACCGAAGAGCAAAGCCGTCAGGAGAAGACTGTTCCATGTGGAGCGGAGAAGCCGCTCGAATCGGGGAATGAGATATCCCCGCATGAGCAGTTCTTCGTAAAACGCAGAAGTGAAAATGTGAACGACGAAAAGAATATATTGAACTACAAGTAGCGCTGTTCCCGGCGATGTGCTAACCGCGCTCTCGTTATCTTCAAAATGCGACGGGCCAAGTAGCAAAAATAACTCCTCGAAAACAAAATTCATCGAGACGATTCCCAGGGCAATATTTGTGTCCACCCTCGTCCATCGGAAGCGCGAGAAACCGAAACGAACCCAGGATTCGCCGCTTCGCCAGATGAGATAAAAGCAAAGTGCTGCGGGATGCGTCGCTGATGATGTTCCACAGCGTGTACTTTACCGACGAGAACTCGTCTGTCACGGACACGCTGGGACTTGGCCAAACAAGATTTACAATGCCCGAGTAGTACACAGGGACCAGCGCGACGATCATAACGACGCCGACTTCGACTCATAGCTCACGATCTGTTTGAACCGTCACTTAAGTTGGGCCTCCATGACTTCCACAGAGTTTCGTGCACGCGAGTTCTGCCACCTAGGTTTGCGGGCGCTATGTAACGAAAGAGTACCGACTACCGTCATGTATCGAGCGGTCTCCTGGACTTCCTCGAATCCAGCCGCTCGGAAAAGCTCTGGCAATAACCCGCTCACGTTATCCGCTGTTGTCTCAAAGCCGTCAAGCATCTGCACAAGTAAGAAGGCCGTGCGCATCAGCTTGTTTTGTGCTTTTCCCCAGTCAGCCACATGCAACTCTCCGCCCCGCCGGAGCACGCGAAAAATTTCTTTTAGTGTCCGCTCTTTATTGTCGCGTGTCAGATGATGGAAGAGAAGAGTCGCAATAACACGGTCAAAGGACGCGTCAGGATACGGAAGTTCAAAAGCCATCCCGTGAGCGAGCCTAACCTTCAAGCCTGCCTTAGCCGCCTTCGCTCTTGCGACTCGAAGGACTTCTGGGTCGGCATCAAGACCAAACACATCAGCCTTAGGGTGATAGCTCTTGATGACGAGGGTCAGAGTTCCCGTGCCGCAACCGAGGTCGAGCACCCGATGACCCCTCTCAATCCCAGCCTGCTTCACCAAGTAGCGCTTGAAGGTAGACTCGCGTAGCGGCCATCGCATCAGCGGATCGTATAGGGGAGTCAACCAGTCATACTTGAGGGCTGGAATATATTGCTGAGAATTCTTGACCATAATTAATTCCCCGGTACTTTTTTCGCCTCTACCGGGTGAGAGAAACAAGAACGTCGGGCTGAAAGAGGGTCGTTACATCAACATGATTCATATTATTGCCGGGTCACGGCCTTTGTAGCGGGCACGGAGGAAATGTTGATGCAAGTGTGCGTGAGACATGGTCGAAGGAAGATGTCCCCTTTAGGGAGTGCAGCACTGATTCCAGTTGCTGTCGGGACTCTTTTTCGCAAGCCAATAGTCTCCTTTGGATTTCTCCCATTATGGTACCTACTTGCAGGACTCCCTCGGAATGGGCCTTGTGTCCGATGACGAGGAAAGGCCCGCCTGGAAACATCTTGGAGACTCCCCGGTCCGCGATGAAGTCTGCTGGCTGATCTAGCAGAACTAAGCCCGCTTGCTCTTGCAGAGAGACGCTGTCGCGCCTCTGGATTTTGAGTCTGGCCGCACTCGGCCGCTCCTCATTTGGTTTTGAATAGGAAAGGTCTAACAAAACGATCAATCCTACGCGCTCCAGTAGTTTCATTGGAAATGGGCCGGCTGCCAACTTGTGGGAAACATCCCAAAAGGTGATGAGGGGTATTCTGCTGGCCGGTCCCGAAGAGACGAGGAAAATCTGCAGGTGTGGATATGCTTTCTCTTGCGCGCCAGCTATGGACGCATAGAGCATGAGCCCCATAACTAAGCAAAAGACTGCTATTATCTTCACACGATTGCCGAGAGACCCTAATGACATCTTCCGCCAAATCAAACTAATATGCCTCCATTTACAAGCTGTTCCCAAAAAACAATTCTGTCCACCGATGAGGTTATTCATGGGTCGTCCCACCCATTTGAGCACTGCGAAATGCACGCTTCTCCAGGGAACACGTGTCCAAAACGACACAAAAGCTGATTTTCAAGTGAAACGACTGACCGTTGCGCGAGGGGTCAGAGAGTGTAAACACAGAACAGGATATTGAGGGAGACTTTGCCAAAGGACAGAAGCACCCCGCCAGACAATGGACCGGCGTCAATACTGAGATTCTGACTCGGGGGCCATACAAAGAAGCCGTCGTCATCGCCCGGTTTAGCGCAACCATAGGTGTCCCCCGCATTCGCGGCAGCCATGGTGAAAGCTGATCGGGAGATAGAGCTGGAGCAATTATAAGCGGAGCCGTGCGAGCCGAGCTCGCGGGGAGCTGGGTCCGAAGTATTCCCGTAAGCGTGATCGACTGACGTAGCGCATGAAAACCCCAGAATGAGGAAGGAGATGGAGGCCCGAAGCCAGAAATCATAGAGATGCTCCCATTCCTAGAGTCTCCTGATCAGCCACTCCGGCGTAAAACGGATTGCGTAGATGTTCAGCAGGGTCATGTAATCGGTTATGAGAAGGATTCCAACGACAATCAAAAGAATACCCGCCGTCACGTGCACAGCTTGAACGTAGCGGCGGAATTTCTGGGAAAACTCGAAAAAGGAATTCACGGCCACAGCGCTCAGAAAAAACGGCAGGGCCAGGCCTGCGGCGTAGGTAGCCAGATAAAAGACACCTCTGCCAATATCACTCGATGTCGCAGCCAGCGTAAGGATTGCGCCAAGGATCGGCCCCACACAAGGAATCCACGCCGCGCCGAAAGTGATCCCTACGAGGGCTGATCCCAGGTAGCCCCCTGGCTTGTTTTTAAGATGGACCTGCACGTAGCGGTCCAGGACGGAAAATTTGACAAATCCCAAAAGATAGATCCCTACAGCCAGGATAAAGATCCCGCCCAAGACGCGAATCAAGCTGCGATAGCCCAGGAAAAAACTAGCCAGAAAACTCGCCGAGGCGCCGAGAGATATAAAAACCAGAGAGAAGCCTAAGATAAAGGCGAGGGAGTTTAATAACACCCGTTTCCGAGTGTGTCTGGCGACTTGAGCAGCACGCATCCCCTCCAGTGAAACTCCCGAAATGAAAGAAAGATAGGAGGGAATCATAGGCAACACACATGGGGAGAGAAAGGATAAGATCCCCGCTGTGAAAGCGACAAATATATTAACGTCAGCCATTACTCTCCAACACTCCTTTGGCAAGCTCCCTAACGGTTTTCCCCCCTCTAGTTATGTTTGCTGCGCCGTCACCGGACTCACCGAGCACGTATCTGTCAAGGCCTTAGCTCGTAGGAGTAGCGTCCATCCGAGTAGGAGCACAGAAGCAATTCCAATGTAGAGCTGTAACGGCGCAAAAAAGGTTAAAGCCCCGGTAGTGCCCAGCAACAAGACTACGAGTTTATTGCAGGTTGGGCAGCCCACCGCGAGAACCGATAACACTCCGCCCGATATGATCTTTCCATCACCACTCGTCGAGCTGGCCACGAAGTGACTTCCAACGATCAAGCCAACAAGCACCGACGATATTATCCATATAACGTAGTCTTGGGCACGCACCGGCGTCATGCGCACAAAGAACGGATTCTCATAGATCGCTGTTGGCAGCCCGATAACAAACAGTCCTATGGCCGCAGTCAGGCTCGTGATGCCCCAGGCTTTGAATGTGAACCGGCTGAAAGCAAGCGCCAGCGTCTTGAGATGGTTGCTAATAGGCAGACTATATCCGCTCATGACCCCTCCAATACCGACAGTGACCTAGCTTAACGGGCTGCTTCACCTCGAAGCAAATTGTCGGCGGACCGCTTCGATGGGTTCCGTAAGCTTTCAGGCGGCTTGAGCAAAACTGCCGAAGGGGAACTAAGCCCAGCTTTCGCCTCGGCTATCCACTTTTTTGCTTGGACCACATCGGATGAATCAGGTGGGAAAAGTCCTGCAAAAGCCTCCCACGCTTGGATGGCTCCTGCATCGTCTCCCTTCGCCCGAAGGGCAATTCCCTTGTCCCAAAGAGCGTGCGCGTAGGAAGGGTCCTGGCGCAACGACGCCTCGTAATACCGAAGGGCAAGGTCAATATCCCCGCGTCCAAAGGCAACATTGCCAAGATGGGTTAACGCTTCAGGATTGGCAGGATCACGAGCAAGGATGGCGAGGTAGCTCTTTTCAGCCTCGGCATCCAGGCCCTTGTCAAGAAGACGATGGGCCTCAGCGAGGGTGCCAACAAGAGGGAGCGGCGGAGAAGTAGTAGGCGGGGCGAAAAATCTCGGCGCCAAAAAGCCGCCAACAATCACTCCACAAAGAAAAAGACCGGCACCCCAGAGGACCGGCACGTTTTTTGACGACGGACTACCCACTAAACCAGACAAAGGACACCCCCTAACTATCAGCAGCACGGCTCAATGAAAATGCAAATTGATTTTGCGTCATACATTCTTTTACCATCTTAAGGGCCTTCGCCATCAGAAATGGTGGCCAAATTTCATTTCTCTAACAGAGCCCAACTCATCCATCCATATCCGGAGAGATAAGGGGCCACCGAGAATGCCCAGCGGGTGGTCGGCAAATGCCAGGTCCCGATACTCTACGACCCGGCGACCTCCGTCGTACGATTCCTGCTTCCATGGGAAGCGAGCAAAATTCAAGAAGACCTGCACTTCTCTCAGCCGGTCCAAGTCTCGGAGATCCGCATTGGTCTTGGAAAAGAAGTGCGGGGCGTTGGTATTCGACCCATAAAGAGCAAAGGACTGCTGGTAAAAGCCCTTCTCTGTTTCTGACACCCCTAACCAGCGAAAAGGGCCCGGGAAAAGGGGTAGAAGAGCCGATCGGGTAGGCACTACCCCTTGTAATTCCATGAACTCCTGCCAGCGAATAAACGCCGTCCGTTGAACCGCGGCCGCGATAACCAGGTATAGCCCAATAGCTAAGAGGCCTGTATTGGCCCAAGAAATCCTTCTTTGCTTTAGACGAAAACTGGCGGCCAAGAAACCGAGAGCGAGGATGGTGAAGATCGGGTCAATTATGTAATGTTGCGCTAGAGCAAAGCGCCGGTCAGTTAGTGGCCAGAAAATGGCCGTGCCGAATGATGTGAGGAGATCTGATCCTATATGGGACAAAAGCCCGAGATAAGCAGACCCGAAAAGATGAAAGAAGCTATCTCGTCTAATGCCCCACACTAATCCAGCTACTACCCCTGCGATAACCGCTCCACCGAGAAATGAATGCGTCGCAGTACGATGAACCGCAATGGCCGCCATGGGATCCCAAAGCCGGGCGATCAAGTCTAAATCTGGAGCGAGTGCACCAATAAAACCAGCCGCCATCACCGACGCCTTATGTCCGCATGGAATAGCACGGGAAACGAGGACGCCTGTGACGCCGTGAGTTACAATATCCATGTCATGAGTAAGGGCTACGCCGTTTTCCTTTATTTAGCCCGCATTCCATTTCGGTAAACGAGGCAACTACCGAGTAAGACCAGCATGAAACTGATCCATTGATACTCAGTCATACCGACGGCAACAACCGGGTTAACGCGCCAGAACTCCACTAAGAATCGCATGGATCCTGCGAGAGCTAGATAAAGCCAGAAGATCGTACCGTGGGGATAACGTTTTTTCCTGAGAATCCAGAGAACACCGAAAACAAACAGCGACTGGACAACCTCGTAGAGCTGCGTCGGATGAACCCCTACTCCCGGCGGGTATGGGACGCCGGTTAAAGGATCAATCCAGCCGGCGACCGCATTAGGAAATGCCATTGCCCAAGGAACGTCTGTAACTTTACCCCAGGTTGCATCACCCGCGAGAAAGCAGCCTACGCGTCCGACACCGTAGCCTAATGCACCCGCCGGCGCGGCTATATCAGCAGCTTTAAGCCAGAGTATTCTGTGCCGCCGCACCCACCAAGTTACGGCTATGGTCCCACCGAGTAATCCTCCGTACCAACTGAATCCAGAGCCGCCAAAAATGAAATCCCAGGGTGAGCGGAGAAAGTGAGTCCATTCTTCCAAGATCAAAAGCAATCTCGCTCCGGCAAGTCCACCCGCCGCCGCGGCAAACACCATCGAAGAGGCAAGCTCGGGATCAAGCCGATATCTTTTCAGCTCTAGCCGGACTACATAGCCGGCGCATACAGCAGCTAACGCCCAGAGTACGCCTAGGCTGTAAATCGTAAATGGTTCATTCCGGTATAGGATGGGATACATTGCGCCTACTCTTCTTTTTCCTTGTGGACTATTAGAAAAAACCAGAACAGCAAGACCTATGGAACTATCAGCCCCTTGCGCACGGTAAACTTGAACTCCGCTTGGGACGGTTTCCTCCACATATCCTTGTTTTTAGGTCCCCGTGCAAAGGTAGGAGGCTCTACCGTAACGGTCGCCACATAGGGACCATCTCCCGGCAGCACCCCATTGGCCCCGTAGTGTAGACCACTTCCGCCCCACATAGGGTGTAGTTCCTTCTCGACTATCTTACGGCTGTTTTGGTTGACGGCCCGAAACTTCACCACCGCATACGATAGCCGGGTCTTGGACGCTGGGTCTTCAGGCTTGACCTCGAAGTGGTGAATCTCGCCCGCCTCAGGTTTCATGTCCATCCACATCCCTTGCATCGCCATGAACATAGCCTGGGCAGGCTCGATCTCCAGCCTGATGATCAAGCCGCCAGATTCCTTTGCTCCGATGAGCACCGTTTCTTTCGTGGGGTCCTTCCGCTCCGCGGCCACGGCAGCGGCACATACCCAGAACAGAGCCGCGAATATGAGAGTTCCAACCCACAGCCGTTCAAGATTCCTTTCTCGCATCGTCGCTTTCCTCATTTCTACTGTCGTCTCTAAGAATTTAGGGTGCCGTCTTTCCCGATGAAGGTACTCTTCCTAGTTCTTTTTCTATCACCGTCTCGAAGACTTGAAAGGGCTGAGCCCCGACAAGCATTTGGCCATTGAGAAAGAATGCCGGAGTTCCTCGGGCACCCAGAAGACCCGCTATAGCGGTTTCACCTTCCACCTTCTTCAAATACTTTCCAGAATCGAGACACTGATTGAACGCCTGGCTTTTGAGTCCCAACTCTTTGGCATAGCTTTTAAGTTTTCCGTCGGTAAAAGCCAAAGGGGAACCGGCGCTGGCAAAGAGCTTATCATGGTATTCCCAGAACTTTCCCTGTTCTCCGGCGCACTCCGCCCCCTGAGCCGCAATCTCCGAAGGCTTGCCGAAAATAGCAAAGTGGCGGTAAAAAAATCTGACTTTCCCCGTACTGATGTATTTTTTATCGAGCAAGGGCAAAGTTGTCTGCCAGAATTTTCGGCAGAAGCTGCATTGAAAGTCAGAGAACTCAATGAGTGTAACTGGAGCTTTATCAGTTCCTCTCTTCGGGCCGTTCTTGGCCAAGTAGGCGAATATATCCTCTCTTGTTGTGCCCTGCGCCAAAGCGCTCCCGCTTAAGAATAGGACAACGACCAAGTTCGAAATTGTAATCATTATTCTTAGACCTTCTTCATGCCTAATTTTTCGGCGCCTCCGGCTCCCGTGTGGCTCACCGCGGAGGCGCTGGAAGAAATCGTCTTGAAGAAACCCTCAGTGAACTCTGTGTCTCCGTGGTGAATACTCTTTCACAGTAGTTCCAGACCTGTCACTCTTGATCAGCCTTTGCTACTGTCCAGCAAATTGTTGGCCGAGCGCGGCGTCCAGACTTCGTAGCACCTTGTCATTGTCACCGACGTACAATACGAGGAGTCTTTCTTTCTTGTAGAAGTGAGGCGAGCCGATCCAGTGGATCTTTCTTGTTCCTACCGTTCTGCCATCACGCGAAATCGGCGCGGCCTCGGCATCCGCCGCCGCGGCATTAGCATACTGAAATACCTGAACATCCTCGCCGTGAACCTTGATCATCATACCTGTGATGGAAAAGAACGGTTGATCGACTTCGCCCACCGCGGTAGCGCCAGCTCCCGAAGCACGCAAGCTTTTAATCAAGCTTGGATAGTCGGTTACCGGTGCGCTCTTCGATTGTCTCTGTTGAGCCTGATTCGGACCCGATAATTTTTCACCACCGGTTGCGCACCCAACCGCAACGACGAAAAGCAACCCGATTGACGACAGAAATATTCTCATAAAAGCTCGATTCGGAGATTGCACCGCGGAGACGCTGAGGGCGTGGAGTGAAGGGTTTTTGGAAATACTCCGAACTCTGCGAACTCCGTGCCTCTGTGGTGATTATTCTTGCACAGTAAACCCAGAAAAACCAATTTTTCCATAGGATCAAAATTGCACCTTTTGAGAAAGGCGTTTTGATACCCCAAGAACAGAAACGGTGGAAGCAGAGGTTTTGAGAAGAAGAACTAAATCCGGTAAACGTTCTTCAATTGATAGATGGGAACTGACAAAGAAACTAAAATGGAGGCCGAAGACGGAAAAGGTGTGAAATGGAAAGCTCCCTCTGGCAACAAGTCCTTGTGATAAATATCAGCAGGTCTCTTCCCTATGTTTGAAAAATGGATCCTTTTATCTCGCTGGGTGATTTGGGCAAGAAAAGGATGCCCCTGTTTATGCAGGCAGGAGATAGAAACTGGAATCTGGCCGCTAATTTTGGTCGGAAGATCGTTTTCTAAGAGGCAATGCGCAAACGCATTGAGAATTCCTCCGAGGGACCAAACGAAAACCAGGGATGCGATCAGATGCCGATGCGTAAGCACAGAAAGAAGCTACCGATTGCTACTGATCATGTCAAGGCCGCGAGTGGACTGGCAACAAGACCCATCGAGACAGCGCCAACGAATTATTGGGGGAAGCTAAGCCGGTGACCACGAATCCGGCATCCCGGCCCCATTGTAATCATCGATGTTTCAGGAATCAGGCCGCGCAAAAAAAACGGGGAACGGCGCGGTGTCCGTTCCCCGTGCGCACCAAGCGGAGGCTGGCTTAGTACGTATAAATGAGTTGCATGGCGAGGGTGGTTTGATTCTTGTCGGCGCCGGTCGCTCTTTTTTGAAAGACGCTCTTGTCCGACCAGTCTTGGCGAACCTCGGCCCGGCCAAGGAACATCTTGGTGAATTTGTAGCTGCTCGTAAAAGTTATCTCGCCCAAGGTCACGTCGCGACCGACGCCTGTGCGCACGCCGTCACTGTCTTTGAAAACTTCGCCTCGAAAAGCGGTAGTGAACCGATCAGTCCAGCTATATGAAGCGACGCCGGCCCATCCCTGCCAGGTTCCATCTCGCCCACTTGGCGTCACGTCACTCTCATGCCCGTAATCATATTCGAAAGAAAGCGCCAGCGGATCGATCGGCTTGACCGTCAATACGTTGGCCAACACATGTCTTTTGGGCCCGCCGCGGTTTCTCTGTTCGGCGCCGGTAATAAAATTGCTGACGAAGGTGATCCAATCAGTCGGCGTCAATGTTGCACCCACATGAAAAGAGGGCTGGTGGTTGTTGTCATGTGGATTATCCCACCCCGTAAAGACACCGCCCTGGACTGTGAGAATCTTAATCACCGGATAGCTCGCCATCATGCCCAAATGACGGAAGGGAATGGCGAGGTTGAAGAGAAACGATCGGGAAATGTTATCGTTATAGGCGCCTGGATTTGGAAGTATCTCGGTTCCTAATGGCGTAACCATCAATCCACCCTTGAGAGCTAATCCCTCGCCAACCGGTATGGTGGTCGTTAGGAACGCCTCCCGTAGTTCCGCCGAAGGTTCCCTGTGCAAGGTCCTACCCCACAGTGTCGCTTCGCGGAGCAGTTCGCCCGTTCGTCCGAAATCTCCCGAGATATGAAATCCCACGCCCCAATCCTTCTCAGGCTTGTCGAGGACTATATGAAAATCATTGAAAACAACTTTGTTATGGTCCCTATCGAAGTATCTGCCGCTGATATTGGCAGGGGAATGCGGATGGTTTGAACTCCACGTGTAGCTGGTGTCGAGAAAGCCGCTAATGCCGACTCCCAAAGCCCCTTCAACCGCCCCCTTGCTGTTCGCGATCGCCTTGTCCATCAGGCCGACCGTGCTGTCCAAGCTGAGCCAACCCGGCGCCAGTGGTTTTTCTTCTTCGGCCGCATTCACCGAACCGGATGTCAGAACCAAGGAGGCGATGAACAAGCCAACTCCGAACAGAATTCGTCTCATTTTCCGAGTCTCCTTAACGTGAAGTTCAAAAATAATTTCCCGCAGCGTAACAAATATCTTCCGTTTTATCCAGGTCGGACACAATCAACCGGCTTTGCACGCTGCAACCCTAATGCCATCGGATCGCCTCGATCCATTTTAACCCGCTTATTGATTGTAAAGAGGTTTTTTGCGTCTTGGCAATGCTGCCAAATCCACAGCCCATTTTATAAGCATTGGCCAATCAACATTTGACCAAAATATAGACACAAGGGGGCTCGTTCCAGTGGTGCGAGACGTGCGCCCGCCCCCGCCAGACTTTCCTCATCGGGTTCGGCGTCAGGTCGCCCTCGTCCTCAATTGTCCTCGAGCGGAAAATCCCAAACTTTCCGCACCCGCACGGCGCAGGCTTTGAGCTCCGGCTGGCGCGACATGGGGTCGCGCGCGCTGATCGTCAAATTGTTCGCGGCCTTAAAAAAACCATGATCTCTCCCCCAGTGAAACGGCAGAAAGCATACGCCGCGGGGAATTTCTTCGGTCACCCGGCACTGCACCATCACCTTGCCGCGCCGGGAAATAACCTCGACGAAATCGGCGTCTTGGATGCCGTCGCGGCGCGCGTCAGCGCGGTGGATGTCCAAAATCGGGTCGGGAGCGCTTCTTCGCAGCGCTTCATTCTTTCCCGTGCGTGTCATCGTATGCCAGTGATATTTCGACCGTCCAGTAGTAAGGAGCAGAGGGTACTCGCCATCGGGACGCTCAACCGGCTCCTGGTGTTCCACGGCGATCAGATTCCCTTTGCCGCTCGGCGTGGCGAATATTCCGTCTTCATACAGGCGCGCCGCGCCGGCGCCGCGGTCCGTGGGACAAGGCCATTGCAACGGGCCTTCTCGCTGCAAGCGCTCGTAGCTAGCGCCGGAATAATCGCACAAGGTTTCTTTGGTCAGCGCCGCGAATTCAGAAAAGATTTCCTCCGACGATGGGTAAGCGAAGGCGTCGCCGAATCCCATCTCCTCGGCGAAGAGCGAAAGAATCTTCCAATCCGGCAGCGCCTCGCCGGGGGGCTCGACGAGCTTCGGCATATAAGTGATGCGCCGCTCGGAATTGGTCATCACCCCTTCTTTTTCGCTCCACTGCGCCGCCGGTAAAACCACATGGGCCAATCGGCTCGTCGCCGTTGGATGATACGCGTCTTGCACGACCACCAGCTCGGCTTGGCGCAAAGCCTTTTCCACCAGGTCGATGTCGGGCATCGAGACCGCCGGATTGCTGCAAAGAATCCAAATCGCTTTGAGCTTGCCCTGAGCCAGCGCTTCGAACTGTTCCAAGGCCGGCAACCCCGGTTCCGGGGAAATACTGCCGAAAGGCACCCCCCAATACCGTTCAACTTCTTCGCGCTGCGCGCCGTTTTCTATGCTGCGATAACCGGGGAGCAAGTGGGAAAGACCGCCGACTTCTCTGCCGCCCATGGCATTGGGCTGGCCGGTCAGAGAAAACGGGCCGCAGCCGGGTCTGCCGATCTTGCCGGTCGCAAGGTGCAAATTGTTAATCGCGTTGTTCTTGTGGACACCGACACTGCTCTGGTTCACGCCCATGCTCCAGAGCGACAGAGCACTGCTCGCTTTGCCGAAAATCAAGGCCGCTTCACCGATCAGACACTCGGCCACTCCGCAGATCTCCGCGGCAACTTGTGGCGGATATTTTTTGACCGTCTCTTTCAGTTCGAGGAGGCCGTTGGTGTGCGAAGCGATGAAATCTTGATCGATCAACCCCTCGTCGATCAACACACAGAGCATGCTGTTGAGCAGCGCGATGTCGGTGCCGGGCCGAATCGGTAGATGAATATCCGCGAAATCCGCGGTCTCCGTGCGGCGCGGGTCCACGGCGATGATCGTCACATTTTTCGGGTCGCTGAGCTTGCGCTGCTTGATCCGCTTGAACAACACCGGATGACAATCGGCCACGTTGGCGCCGACGAGCAGGAAGCAGTTGGCCACGTCGATGTCGGCGTAAGAAACCGGCGGACCGTCCGAGCCAAGCGAAGTCTTGTAACCGGCGACTGCCGAAGCCATGCACAGGCGTGAGTTCGTATCGAAATTATTCGTGCCGAGAAATCCCTTGGCAAGTTTGTTGGCGACGTAATACTCTTCTGTCGTCATCTGTCCCGAGCCGTAAAACGCCACCGCGTCAGGCCCATGCTCGTCGATGATGGCGCGAAACCGCTGCGCCAAGTATTTTATCGCTTGCTCCCACGAAGCGCGCTTGAAGGGGCCTTCTTGGCACGAGCGTATTTGCGGGTAGAGCAGGCGATCGGGAGTCTTTAAAGTTTCCGGCAAATAGACGGCCTTGAGACAAAGATCGCCCAAGCTCGAAGGGTGGGCCGGGTCCCCTTTGATCTTCGTTACGACGCCGTTGCTGACACCGGCCATCAGACCGCAGCCCACGCCACAGTAGGGGCAGTAGGATCTTACCCAGTTTTCGATCTGGGAGTTGCGATGAGTTTCCACTTGCTGGATTTCCTTCTCTCCCTAAAACGACACACCGACTTCCTCCTGCGCCCAGTCGCGTCGCCATTCGCGCTGCACATAGGCGAGCAGAGTCATGCAGGCGCCGGCTCCGGCGGTCAAGAAAACGAATCCAGCACCGTATGATCCCGTGAGGTCTTTGGAGACGCCGAGTAAAAAGGGCAGTAAAAAACCGCCGACGCCGCCCGCCGCTCCGACCAATCCGGTCACCACGCCGATTTCTTTCGGAAAGCGCTGCGGCACGAGCTGAAACACGGCGCCGTTTCCCATGCCCAGCACGCCCATGCCGACAAACAAGATGGCTACAGCCCACGGCAGCGGCGGGAGCTGGCTTAACGAAAACATGATCCCCGCAACAATTCCGTACAGCGTCAACAACGCCCTGATGCCGCCGCACCGATCGGCCAAATATCCGCCCGCAGGGCGCAGAAAGCTCCCGGCAAAAACACAAAGCGCGGTAAGATTACCCGCCATGATCTTACTAACTCCGTATTGATCGTGGAAAAAAAGGTTGAGAAAGCTGGCGAGGCCGACAAAGCCGCCGAAGGTCACCATGTAGAACAGGCTGAACCACCAGGTGTCCGTTTCTTTAAGCACCCGTAGATAGTGAACCAGACCTTGCCGCGATTGCGCTATGAGTTGTTCCTTGGCGGCCATCCGAAAGATCAACAGAGTAAGAAGTATCGGCAGGACGGCGATGCCGAAGACTCCATGCCAACCCAGCCGCTCGGCGAGACGCGGCGCGAAAAGCGCCGAGATCACGGTGCCGCTGTTTCCCGCCCCGGCGATGCCCATGACCAATCCCTGATACTGCGGCGGATAACAGCGGCTCGCCATCGGCAGCGCCACAGCGAAACTCGCCCCGGCGATGCCGAGCATGAAAGCGATGCAAAACAACTGCTCTACGCTATGACCGCCGAGCCACGCCCAAAACAGCGGAACCAACGTCAGGCAAAGCCCTGCCATGCCGGTTTTTTTCGGCCCGAAAATGTCGGCGGCGACGCCGAGGGGAAGCCGCATCAGCGAACCGCCTAAGAGCGGGACGGCAACCAGCAAACCTTTCGCTGTCGGCGACAGGGAAAAATCTTCGGTAATGTACACGCCCAATGCGCCGATCATGACCCACACCATGAAGCTCACATCGAAATACAGAAAGGCGCTGAGCAACGTTCCTGGGTGGCCGGCTTTGATAAATTCATTGATGTCCGCGCGTCGCATCTTTGCCTCCGTCAATCCGCTATCGAGAAGCCGTCGCCCTGAGCGATCAACGGGAAAATCTTTGCTTTGAGTTTCGGGTCCGTCGAACAAGCGCCGGTCTTGAGGTCGAACTTGTAGCCGTGCAGCGGGCAGACAACCTCGTTGCCCTCGATCCACCCAGCCGATAGCTGTCCGCCTTCGTGCGGGCAGTTATTTTGCAGAGCGCACAGCCGGCCTTGGTGCTTGAACACCGCGACTTCTTCGTTTCTCACCCGTACCAGCTTTGCCGATCCTTCTTTAATTTCTTGCGGGCGAATCAGCGCTTTTGCCGGCTCGCTCTCCACCGGCGGTTTCACACCGTTAGCCGGCGCCTGGGGAATTTTTCGCAGTTGCTGGCGCATCGCCTTGAAAGCACCATACCGAACGAAGCCGGCGATCACATCGGCAAGATCTTCGCAAGGAACGTCTTCCATGATCTTCACCGGAAAATTCGGCTCGCATCCGGCGGCGCCCCCGGCGAACACGTCCACGGCTTCGACGACTTCGCCGTCAACCTTGATGTTCTTTCCGAGAAGACCGATGTCGGCGACGCTGTGATTGCCGCAGCCCGCGGGGCAGCCCGACCAGTGCATGCGCAGCGGTTGGGTTTTGCCCAGCTTCTCTTCGAGGACTCGCGCGGTTTTGAGCGCCCGCTCTTTGGTCTCGATCAAAGCGAAGTGGCAATAGTCCATGCCGGTGCAGCTCACCAGACCACGCATCACTTCCGACGGATCATAGCGCAGCTCCTGGAGCACCGGTTCGCTGGTAAGCGCGCCGATCAATTTGTCCGGAACACTGGGAATAATCAGATTCTGCCCCACCGTGATCCGAATCTGGCCGTTGCCATAGTTCTCCGCGATCTCGGCGAGCTTGATCATCTGCTCGCCGGTAATCCGCCCCACCGGCACGGCAACGCCGACGTAATTGAGTCCTTCCTGTTTCTGACGAAAGACGCCGACGTGATCCGTGTGCTTCGGAGACCTGACATCCTCGCCCGCGCCGGCAAGCCGGCGGCCGGCGCGCCGTTCGAGTTCGGAGCGGAAGCGCTCGACGCCCCAGTCTTCAATCAAAAACGCCAGGCGCGTTTTGGTGCGCAGCTCGCGCGCGCCATGATCGCGGAAGATCAAAACGATGTGGCTACAAATTTGCGCGGCCTCGCCGGGCATGACGAAAAGATTCAACGACGACGCCATGCGAAAGCCACCGGAGCCCAACTTGCCGCCGGCGGCGACGTTGAAACCTTTGACCTCCACGCCTTCCATTGATTTGGTCGCCGGCGTCAGCGCAATATCTTGCGTCTCGGCATGGGTACAGGCTTCTTTGCAGGCCGTGATGGTAACGTTGAATTTTCGCGGCAGATTTGTGTAGGCCTTATCACCAACGAACAACTGGGTGAATTGCCGCACCACCGGCGATGCGTCGAACAGTTCGTTCGGTGTGAGTCCTGCCGCCGGACAGCCGATGACCCCGCGGATATTGTCCATGCCTGTCTGGAGCGAGATGAGCCCGACGCTTTCCATCCGCCGCCAGATTTCCGGCACGTCGTTGATGGTAAACCAGCGCAGTTGGATCTGCTGCCTTGTCGTGATATCGGCAAAACCTTTGCCGAACTCTTCGCTGATCTCGCCGAGCGCGCGCAACTGGGTTGCAGTCGTGATCCCGTTGGGAATGCGCACGCGCATCATGAAATGGCCGGGCGTTTGGCGCCGGAAAAAGACGCCGGCCCATTTCAGCCGTTCTTTGTCGCCGTCGGTGATCGCTTCCCAACCGGTCGCGGCGTAGTGCGGGACGTCGTGGAGAATATCGAGACCGTCTTTTTCGGTTTTGTATTCTTCGATCTTGTTCATGACTAGGTTAGAATCATCGACATGGGTGGTCCCAGCCTGCGTTCTCGTCTACTGCCAACTTGACCCAGGTTTGCGCCGACGACGGCTGACTTGCTTGGGGTCGGCGTTTTCGAGTTCAAAACAGCGCGCCAGATCGAGGACCGGCACGTTAGGAATTTCGCTTTCACTCTTGTCACCGAAAATCTCCGCAAGAAAAAGGATGTTCTCGAAGATTCTTGCCGTCGCTGATTTTTCCCGAAACCTAGCCATAGCCGTCTCCTTTCCAGCAAAAAAAGGGCGCTCCACCAGATACCTGGTGCGAGCGCCGTTGCTCTGCTGAAGGCCGCGTCGCCTTTGGCATTACCCCTACGCAATGGCTATGCCAGATTTTCTATGCCAAGAAATCCCCGCAATTTCTGATTTTTGTCTTTTACCGACGTTGGGCTGCCCGCTCGCGAGTCATCCTTTGCTTAAATCTTCGGCATCACGCATGAACCAGCGAAAGCCTGCTTCACCTCTTGATTCCCTTCGCGAGCTCGTCGGACAAGACCAGCGCTTGTGCGATCTCGGCCATCGGCTTGCGCAAGTCCATGCTCTTGCGCTTGATCAGCGCGAAGGCGTCGGCTTCTGACAATCCCTGATTCGCCATTAGAATCCCCTTCGCCCGCTCGATGATTTTGCGCGCCTCCAAGGTCTTTTTCAGATCTTGATTTTCTTTGCGCAGCGCGATGAACTCTTCGAAATGCGCGATGGCCAGCTCGATGGCTGGCGCCAGCTCGCTTGAGCGCAGCGGTTTGACGAGATATCCCATGATCCCGGCGGGTTTGGCGCGTTCGATGGTGGCTGCGTCGTAGTGACTGGTGAGAAGAATGACGGGCCGCGGATGAGCTTGCATGATTCTCCGCGCCGCCCGAATGCCGTCCAAGTCGGCCAGTCCCACGGCCATCAAAATCACCTCGGGATTCGTCGCCAAAGATAATTCCAGCGCGCCCGCTCCGCTGGTTCCTTCACCGGCCACCTGAAATCCGCTTTCCGCGAGTACGCTGACAACGTTTTCGCGAGAGGGTTCATGGTCGTCAATGACCAAAACCCGCCTCATGCTTTGGCGTGACTCCCTTCAGTTTTTCCCTTATCCGTGCGAATCACGCGCCGGACGAATTCAGTTAAAAATCTTTCTCCGTAGTATTTCAGAGTCGCGGCGTAACTCTGCGTATCCGCCCGGATTTTCTCCGGCGATACATAGGGAGCCTGGGCCAAATCCTTCGAGCGCACGTCGATCCAACGCTCGATCATGCGCGGCGTGACTTCGAGGTGAAATTGGAGCGCATAAATATTTTTTCCCAGCCGAAAGGCTTGATTCTCGTAATTCACGGATGACGCGAGGCGGATCGCTCCGCAAGGCAGATCGAATCCGTCACCGTGCCACTGAAACACGGTGGCGTTCTCCGGGAGATAACCGAGCAGTGAATCCACTTGGCCATGCGGAGTAATCGAAATCGGACTCCAGCCAATTTCTTTCACCGGCCCGTGATACACCGGCGCGCCGAGGGTCGCTGCGATGAGCTGCGCTCCCAGACAAACTCCCAGCAGCGGCACCGCCTCATCGATGGCTGCGCCGATGATTCTCTTTTCCCAACGGAGAAACGGATACTGTTCTTCTTCGTAGACTCCCATGGGCCCGCCGAGTATGATTAACGCTCTTATCCGATCCCATTCCTGAGCAGGCTTTTCTCCATGGAAAAGTTGAATGACCCGGCAACGGGCGCCTTGTTTCTTTAAGACCTCGGTAAAAGTACCGAGATCTTCGAACGGGTCATGCTGAAAAACCAGGACCTCGTCCATAGGTAGTTCTGAGTAACGAGTGCTGAGGACTGAGGTTGCTGTTTCCGAATCATTGGGGCTCGGCCCTCAGTCCTCAGTCCTGAATTAGATATCGAAATACAGAGCGAACTCCCAGGGGTGGGGTCTGAGCCGGATGGCATCGACCTCGTTCTTTCTCTTGTACTCCAGCCAGGTCTCGATCACATCCTTGGTAAACACATCCCCCCGAAGCAAAAAGTCATGGTCCTTCTCCAAGGCATCGAGCGCCTGGTCTAATGACCCCGGCATCGATTTTACCTTGGCCGCTTCCTCGGGCTCCAACTCGTAGAGATTCTTGTCAATCGGTTTGGGCGGCTCGATCTTGTTTCTGATCCCGTCAAGCCCCGCCATCAACATCGCCGGAAAGGCAAAGTAGGGGTTGCAGCTCGGATCGGGAGTCCTAAACTCTAATCTCTTGGCCTTCTCGCTGGTGGAGTACATCGGTATTCTGACGCAGGCGCTCCGGTTCCGCGCAGAGTACACCAGGTTGATCGGCGCTTCATAGCCGGGCACCAGTCTTCTGTATGAGTTAGTCGTTGGGGCGATGAAGCCGCACAGCGCATGGGCGTGCTTGATTAACCCGCCGATGTAGTACCTGGCCGTGTCGCTGATCAGCCCGTAGCCCTTCTTGTCGTAGAAGATGTTCTTCCCTGCTTTCCACAAGCTCTGGTGACAGTGCATGCCGGAGCCGTTGTCTTGAAACAGCGGCTTGGGCATGACCGTGACCACTTTGCCCCGCTTTCTGGCGGTGTTCTTGACCACGTACTTATAGAGCAACACCTTGTCGGCCATCTTGGTCATGGTGTCAAACCGCATGTCGATCTCGGTCTGCCCGCCGGTGGCCACCTCGTGGTGGTGCACTTCGACCTTGACCCCGCACTTCTCCAGGTTCAAGACCATCTCGGAGCGCAGATCCTGGTACTGGTCCATGGGGGGGACGGGAAAGTAACCTTCCTTGTACCTAATCTTGTTGCCGAGGTTGGGCTGGTCTCCGCCTTTGCCGGCGTTCCAAAAACCCTCACTGGAATCGATGTGGTAGTACCCCTCGTGGTGGTTCTGGTCGAACCGGATGCTGTCGAAGATGAAAAACTCTATCTCCGGCCCCCAGTAGCTGATGTCGGCCAGGCCGGTGGACTTCAAATACTTCTCGGCCTTCTGGGCAACGTATCTGGGATCGCGGGTGTAGGGCTCGCGGGTGATGGCGTCCAGCACATTACAGATAAAGCTGATCGTGGAATGCTCGGTAAACGGGTCCATCATCGCGGAGTCGGGGTCGGGAATCAAAATCATGTCGGATTCGTTGATGCTTTGAAATCCCCGGATGCTGGAGCCGTCAAAACCCAAACCGTCTTCGAATGTATCCGCCGACAGTTCGGTGGCCGGGATCGAAAAATGCTGCCACAGCCCCGGCACGTCGATAAACTTGAAATCCACGATCTCCGCTTTGTTTTTCTTCGC
>Ga0214472_10000526_pt1 | contig 46934 bp, 72 predicted proteins | sample RVTome_6_FD_207662 | JGI IMG/M metagenome (GOLD analysis project Ga0214472, IMG submission 207662) | Soil microbial communities from uranium-contaminated site in the Upper Colorado River Basin, Wyoming, United States - RVT140D175 | ecosystem: Environmental > Terrestrial > Soil > Contaminated >...
CGAGGATGTCGAGCGAGTCTTCAATGAGCACCAGCGCTTTGAAGTATCGGGCTCGCATGTGGATCTCTGGGAGCCCGCAGCGCCGGAGGACCCCCAAGACGAACGGAGAGCAGCCGATGATCTGCGAGCTACGCGAGCCGCACAGACGGGCCACGACACGGGGCGCGACAAAAGCCAGACGACGATCCATCCCTGGGCGATGCTCATGCGTCGGCTCATCCAGACTTTGGTGCCGTCTGCCCGGACTGTCGAGCGCTGACGTCCTACCGCTGTCGCCAGGTGCACAGAGGGACGAGAGCGCGATGGATAAATGCCTTTTATATCTCGATGTACTGGTCCCCAGGCATCTTTCGGATCTTCGCGCAGAGGCATGTCATGCGGTCGGCCTCATCGATTTCTTCCACTCTGAGCACTTGTGATTAAACCGCTGCCGGCCTTCTCGCCGTCCTGGTCGGGACAGATCGATACGAAACCAACACCGCCTTATGCAGGAGGGAGAAACGAATGATCGCGGATCAGCTCAAAGGGAAATGGATGAAGTTTAAAGGCGATCTCAAACAGAAATGGGCCAAGTTCACCGATGATCCCGTGCAGCAAACCGAAGTGAGCTACGACAAGATTATCGGCAAGCTTCAGGAACGGTACGGCGATAACTGTGTCAGCTTGGTTCGGGAGCGGTACGGAGAGAAAAAGGAAGAACTCATGAAGTGGGCGGACCATTGGCATCAGCGGCCTTAGCCAAAAGCCACGAAGGAAAAGATGTGCTGACGGCAGTCACAGGAAAAGCAGCCAATACTGAAATCGGAAAAGACAAGGACGGACGGTCCAGTGGCGGCGTCACTCGCCTCAGCGTTCAATTCATTCAGAGACGTGAGCAATTGTGACCAGATCACAAAGGAGAGAACTGTTAGTTTATACAGTGATAACCGTCAATGAAACCACTCTAGCAAAAGGAGCAATGTCATGAACCAACCTATGACACACTGTGCACTGGCCGCTCTGTTGATCGTTGGATTAATGGGTTGCGCGGCAAATAGCCCGTCTTCCTCCAGAACCGAACCTAGGAAACCAGTATTTCAGTCCCAATCGACAGTCATTGAGGGCCAGGTCGTACGGAACGAAGGCAACGCCTACGTCATCAGGGAAGCAGCCGGACGACAAACGCGCGTTCTTTTCGACAGAAATACCGTGAGAGACAATATCGCGGTCGGAGATACTGTAGCGGCACGTTTCGACGGCTCGCCTTCAAGTGCGTATGCCACCGCAATCACACGCGGCACAGGGAAGCCGGCTCTGCCCTCGAGCAATCTATCGCCTCGTTTCCAAACGGTAGAAGGCATTGTCCAGCAGCAGGACGGGTCTGATTATGTGATCAAAGAGAATTCCGGCAGGGACGTGCGTCTCCAGACTGACCATACGACCAGACTCGATCGGAATATCCGAACAGGAGACAGGGTGGTGGCGGTGACGAGTACGACGTCTCCCGATGCTTGGGTGTATAGCATCTACAAACTCGGCAATCCTAACGTCCTTCAAGGAGAAGTGGTGCGGATCGATGGGGATGGGTACGTCATCAGGGAATCGGGCGGCAGGGATATGCGTCTTCGTGTGGACAACACGACCAGGTTCGATCGCAACATCACGGTAGGAGACAAGGTCATGGCGATTACGAATCCGATGCCGTCCGATGCCCCCTACGTGACGATCATGTACAGACTCGACAGTCCTTATGTCGTCCAAGGGGCAGTCATATCGACTGACGAGAATGGATATGTCGTCAGAGACTTCACGGGAAGGGACGTACGCCTCCAAGCGAATTCGGCGACCGTTCAAAACGATGACATTCGCGTGGGGGACAGAATCATCGCGGACATGGGTCAATCGGTCACCGTCCATGTGGATTCAATTGCAAGGCACTGACGCGCGCTGCTTTGGATCCATAACCCTTTGGTCTGCGGCGGAGCGCCATCCATGGATCAGGCGGACAGGAATAGTTCAACGGTGGCCGCTTCGGGGTGTGCTACGAGAGAGGCTCTGAGCAATTGTGACCAGACGAAAACGAAGGAATCGTTCGCTCGGGCATCGACGAACATGGTGAGGCCGTCAATGGTCGAGGAGGGATCATGAAGGCTCACTATCTGATACCACTCTGTGCCGTCCTGATACTCGGGACGATGCTTATCGCAACACCGACGACAGCCGCTGGCATGGCTGATGAGAAGACGCTGATCAACGATTCGTGGCTCACCCTGAAAACCAAGATCGCTCTCGCCTTCGATGTCAGGGTCAAAGGGTGGCAGATTGATGTTGAGACCATGGAGGGCGTCGTGATGCTCCGTGGCAAGGTCGATTCTGGTGCGGCTAAGCATGCGGCGGAGAGCATCGCTAAAATGCTTGACGGCGTCAATATGGTGAAGAATGACCTCGAGGTCATCGCCCCGAGAGACATCATGACCAAGGCTCCGAAATGAATACGCCCCACGTGTTTCATGTGCATGGACTAAGAGGACTATCCGACCGGACCGTAGATATCCACATGACCTTGTATAGAGGGTATGTCGCCGCCGCCAATGAGTTGAATAAACATATTTTCGAACTCGTCAAGGATGGCAAGGTCGATCATGGAGAAATACCGTCCTGTTCCGAACTGACCAGACGGTCGGGATTTGGAAAAAATATTCTGGGCATCTGAGCAATTGCCGCCAGACTGCACACGTGAGGCCGTCAATGGCCGAGCGAGGAGGGGATCGTGAAGACACACTATTTGGTTACACTCTGTGCCGTTCTGGTTGTCGGAGCCACGCTCATCGCGGCACCAGTGACCGTTTCGGGCAAAGCCACAGAGAAGACATCGAACGCGCAAGAATTACAACAGAAGGGGACGAGCTATGCTCCCGTTGATCTCAAGGAGGACATTACCGCAGTCATCGCCCGCATGAAGGCCGCAAAACCTGAGGTCATGAAGCGGCAGATGGATTTGCTCAAGGAGCGGTACGACCTTGCAAACCGCCCGGCCAAAGATACCACGATGTCCTGCGGTAAACCTATCCAGGAAGGGGTACGCGTCGCACTTCCGCAGGGATTGACCTGGGAAAAACTTCAGGCCATGAGCCCCGAAGAGATCCGGGAGAAGGATGCATTTCCGGCTGGATTCTTTCCGCTTCCGCATCCTAACCACCCTGAAGGAGGAATGGTGTTCCCCAAGTTCCACATCGAAGAGATTCAGAAGCAGGAGGGCCGTGATCTCACTCGCTTCGATCTGGACTTCGACTTGCCGGCTCATTTGTTACCTGAGTTCCCGCCCCCCATCTACCTGACGACACGGCCCGATCTCGGTGATGTGTCACAGGGCAAATTGGTGACCATCGATAACTTTTATGAATTCTTCAACGGGATTCTGAATCCGAAACAGCTTGAGGGCTTGCGGCTGCTCGTCACGACGTTCCCGCAGCAGCAGTTCAACCAGACGGAAGACCGTCGTACCGTGCGTCCAAGCCGTGGCGTCAGCTGCTTCGAGTGTCATGCGAACGGCCACACGAACGCCAGTACTCACCTGGCCGGAGATGTCCGCCCGCAGGAGTTTCGTCATCGCATTGATACGCCGACGTTACGCGGCTTAAACATCCAGCGGCTGTTCGGTTCGCAGAGAGCGCTGAAGAACGTGGAGGATTTCACTGAATTCGAACAGCGCGGTGCCTACTTCGACGGCGATCATGTGATCGGGACAAAAAAAGGCGCGAACATTCTTGATCGGGGTAGCCAGGTGCACTTCATGGCAGAATTCCAGGAGCTCTTGGATTTCCCCCCGGCACCCAAGCTGGGCATTGACGGCAAGTTGAATCCTCAAAAAGCCACCGCATCTGAGAAGCGAGGGCAGGACCTGTTCTTCGGTAAAGCGACATGCGCGGGGTGCCATCAGGCGCCCTATTACACGGACAATTCCATGCACAACCTGAAGGTGGAGCGCTTTTACAAGCCGCGGAAGATCAATGGACGCATGGCGAGCGCTGATGGCCCCATCAAGACGTTTCCCTTGCGAGGCATCAAGGATTCGCCTCCGTACTTGCACGATGGGAGATTGCTGACGTTAGAGGATACCGTCGAGTTCTTCAATATTGTGTTAGGGACCCAGTTGACGGCTGAAGAGAAACAGGACCTGGTGGCATTTCTACGCATTCTCTGACGTCATGGGCGAGAAGGCGTGTACCCATTCTGGCCACAGAGAGAAGACGATACAGAAATGGCATAGACTTTCTGACCAATCAAAGGAACACAGGAGATGCATATGAAAGTGGGAGATTCCTACGACGTCAAGCCGTTCAACTTACATGGGCTGGTCGGGATTTCTGACCGAACGTTCGAAATGCATGTAAAGCTGTATGAGGGATATGTGAAGGCCGCAAACCAGCTCACGGCCAAGATTGGAGAGATGCTCAAAGATGGACGGATTGATCATGAAGAAATGCCGGCGTATTCCGAACTGACCAGACGGCTGGGATTTGAACAGAACGGGATGGTACTCCACGAGTACTACTTCGGCAATCTGACGCAAGAAGGGTCGGATCATCCGGACCGGCACAGTCTGTTTGCCCAAGCGGCCGAGAACAGTTACGGAAGTGTTGACCGCTGGAAAACGGATTTTTGCGGTGTGGGCATGCTACGCGGGGTCGGTTGGGCGGTGTGCTCCCTGAATCCGGCGAGTCGCCGGCTGTCCAACTATTGGATCAGCCTTCATGAACATGGGCATGTGGCGGGGTTCATTCCAATCCTTGTCATGGATGTGTGGGAACACGCGTATCTCCTCGACTACAAGCCTTCTGAGAGGGCGTCTTACATCGAGGCGTTCTTCTCCAACATCGACTGGAAGTCAGTGGCGAAGCGGCTGCAGCTCTGCGCACCGGCTTTCGTGGAAGCAGGCTGAGGATGACAGTAAAGTTTCGGGCGCCTCGTGATCGACCGAATAGAAACGGAGGCACTCCCCGAAAGGAGAGAATCGTGAAAGAAGCCACATCGACAACAGCGCAACCCGGAACGATCACGCCTCGTATTCTCCGAAAGGAGGGAGTTGTAAAAGAAGCTCTCGGGCTGACTGATGTGACAACGCTTCGGGCCCGGGCACGACAGGGGGTTGAGGACGGCGGCATGACATCGGGGTACAAGGCCAACGCGGAGACGGTGATCAAACTGCTGAATGACGCTCTCGCCACAGAAATCATGTGCGTCCTTCGATATAAACGCCATTACTTCATGGCCTCTGGGATCAATTCCCGCAACGTGAAGGCCAAGTTTCTCCAGCATGTCACTGACGAACAAGCCCATGCCGACCAATTGGCCGAACGCATTGTTCAACTTGGAGGTGAACTGAATCTGTCCCCTGAACGGTTGCTGTACCGGAGTCACTCGGAATATGTCGAAGGGGATTCTTTAGTGGAGATGATTATGGAAGACCTGATTGCCGAACAGATCGCGATCGACAGCTATCGCGAAATGGTTATCTATGTCGGCGCAGATGATTCGACGACTTGTAAAGTATTGGAGGGGATTCTTGCGCAAGAAGAAGAGCATGCAGAAGACATGGCTAGCCTCCTGTACGAACTGGGACTGCAAGCACATGCTCATGGCCCAGGTCATTAACCGGGCACGAAAGAAGGTCTCATCATGGGGAAAGCGTTCATTCTCTGGCTGCTGGGAGTTCCGTTCACCTTGCTCGCCGTCCTCTGGGTCTTCGGTGTTTTTCGATAAGATGGTGCGGGGAGATGGCGTATGGCCTTTAACGATGAGGTGCGTGATGGGTGTGAGACGATTGAGCGGAGCCACATTCACGAGGCCGGCAACTGCGAACCTTTCTCGGCGGCCAAGGGCCACCATGACGGCAACGTGGATCCCAGCGTGAATCCTGAAGCGAACGTGAGTCCATGCCTCGGCAACCATCCCTACCATCTTGGTGATTTGCCGAATCTCATGGTGACCGAGGATTACAAGGGTACGCCGTACACGATTACGAGCCGTGTCACTCTCTCCGAGGGATTGAACACGCTCTTCGACAAAGACGGCAGCGCCTTTGTCATCCACGAATTTGAGGACAAGTATGTGCCCGATCCACCGACCAAGGACGCTCCCGGGGGCCCGAGGATCGCCTGCGGAGTCATCGTGAAGGAATAGCGCGTGGAGGGGGGCACCGGTGAGCAGGAGTCGTATGGTCCGTGAGGAGTCAGTATGATGGTCGAGATCGCCCTGTGTGTGAGGGCGGTGGCATTGGCGGTGCTGGTCGGTGTGCTGGTGCCGCTATTGATACAACTGAAGAAACCGGTAGCGGAAGCGGAGTCCCTGCTGGCCCGCGTGAACGCCGAGTTGCCATTGTTGCTCAAGGAAATACGGGCGGCGACGGAGAACCTGAACACGCTTGTCGAGCATACGCGGGAGAGGGTTGAGCATGCAGCGGTGCTGCTGCATGCGGCGGGTGCTCTGGGCGATACCGTGCAACGGGTCCATGAAACGGTGCGAGGGACGAGCCGGTCGCTGCTGGTCACCCTGGCCAGCATGGTGGCGGGGTTCAGAGCCACAACGGCCGTCGTCAAGGCACGCAGTTACCAAGAAGGAGGGACGTTCAATGGCAGATGACAGAGAGCGTTCACTCGAGCCGGCGGGATGGGCTGTTGTGAGCGGAGGATTGATGGGGCATTGCGGTGGTAGTGTTGCTGGCGCCGCAGTCGGGTCGTGTAGGACTCGCACTCGGCACATTCTGATGGCGCTTGGGGTCGCCATGTTTCTTACCATCGGCTGCCAAACGAATCCCCAGACCACAGGGCACTACATTGACGACACGGCCATCACGACATCCGTCAAGACGCAGCTGGCAACGGACAGTGCGCTCAAGACGATGACGCAGATCAGCGTCAAGACCGTCGAGAACACCGTCTATCTCACGGGCGTGGCTCCGACCATGCAAGCCAAGAATCGGGCGGAGGAGATCACGAGTCACGTGGACGGGGTGCAACGCGTTGTGAATAACATTACCGTTCAACCATAGCTTGTAGGCAGGACATGAGCGTGGCATTCGGGACATCCCGGCGTTCACTCGCCCACGGCGAAAGTTCCTGTAGCTGTCCAGAGCCATCCATGCTGTTCCTGCCAGGTTCTGGCCTCGTGGGTCTAAGCGAGAGGCGCATTGCGCCACCATCGGCACTTCTCACATAAGGCCCAAGCCGTCACCGAAGAGAGGTTCCTCCGGCTGGATCTGTGCGGGGTCAACCTTTAGAGCGAGTGTCCGCACAATGAGTTTCGCAACCTCCACTTCCAGAGTTGATACATCAACACAGATCGATTCCTCCCGTGCATGGGTGGGGCCCTCTAGAAACCATTGCATCGAGCCGTCCTTACTGATTCATTCCGCACGCTGTCAATCAAACAAAACTCCGCGAGCCCACTTCTCCTGAGCGGGAAACCAGGTCGGTACTCTGTATTTTTGCCGCAACCCATCTCTCCAGTCTTCAACTCTTTCTGCATGTAAACACAGGTCATCCGCGGTTCAAAACTAAACGGTACGCCGTTTGAAGTCTGGTCAAAATTGCTCACAACGACCCGTCACGAAAGCTTATAACTTCCCTGTGAGTTCAGTCTACTCTTCTTCCACATGAATCTCTTTTCGACTGAGCAATTGTGAACAGACGGCCATCTGTCTTCCCGGCATACTGCGTCATACTCGATGTCTAGTTGAAATTAGAAGGAGGCGATGTCGTGACCTGCCGAGCGGCTCGGTTGTTCCAGGACCATTCCCGGATGAATCCGGTCTTCTGCCGTGAATGTGGTTCAGCGATTCCGGCGGTGTACTGCATCTCGGAAACCCTGGGGCCGCATCTGTGCCCGACCTGCGTTCATTCCGTGGTCGAGTGCGGTGCACGGCAGGAAAAGCAGATGCGATGGCCGATGAGCGGCAGCTTGTCGCCGGGGCTGCAACACCGGTCTACATGGTCACTGTCAAGGGTGCGAGTGCCGACGCCGCACACCCTGCAAGCTACGGAGGGCGCATGAAACGACAGACACTGAAAAAGTTCGACAGGTACGCGTTCGTGGGCGCAGTCATGGCCATCGCCGTCTTTCTGCTCTGGTTCCTCACCGCAACACCTATGTGACGCGGAGAGTGGCGGAGAGGTGATGACATCATCCACAGGAGGGCCTCAGAGGTGATCATGTATTCCTGTGAATGCTGCGGAGAGCCGTTGATCATCGTTCCGTGCTGCCGCACGATTTCACTGAGGGGACAGGGACACTGCGCGACATGTCTGTCGTCCCTGTCATCAATACATCCGGAATATAGAGCTGGCACGAAGTGCCGCGCATAAATTCAAGCTGATGCTCTCGTCTGTAGATCGGTTGATCCAATACTGACGCTGCCCGGAAATGCTCAGCCGCCGACAGCGTGAAACGTCAGCCACACTGGGGCCTCTCGAAGGGGGCCGGAGAGACAAACCGTCGCATGACCGAGCAGTGGAACACTCGGCGGCGCGGCACCTCAGGGAGAGTCAAGCAAGTACGACCATAAATACAGAAGGAGGCCCTATGCTCTGTCAACGCTGCCGGGGATTACTCGTCCGTGAAATCTTCAGTGACCTGGGAGAAGAAACCGCCCGCCTATGTCCGGCCACCCGCTGCGTCAATTGCGGGTGTGTCGAGGACTCCGTCGTGCGTGCCAATCGCCGCCGCCGTCCGGTGGGCACCCGGGCGGTCCCGCGCGGGCTGGCCGTGCTCAGAACCGGGCCGACGGCTCCGTGGACTCCGCCCGACGGCGATCCCAAACCAGGCGCATCGGATGCACGGGGCTGGGGCGTGTTCGGGCCAGCTCCGGGCCTGGATCGGAGGAGAGGGGGCACAGTCTCGGAAGGGGAAGGTCCATGATGCGCAAATACATGTTCGTGGTCGACAACGATGCGGCCCGTCAGAGGTAGCTGACGATGTGCTTCGAGTGAGGCGAGAACGAATCAAAGGTTGCGGAGGAGGCCATGATGGAACCAAGGACACACGACGTGATCGATTGCTCCCAGCCATCGGTGCGTGTGATGAGCCATGAGGAAGGCAAGCCGATAGTTCACCGGAAGCCGGTCGGGCTCACGCTCACAGTGGAGAAGATCGATCGCGTGCTGGCCGACGTTCAGGCGCAGATCGAGACGCTTCGGCGGGAGCGGACCAATCTGGGATTGGTGCGGGGGCAGTTGGCCGGCATGGAAGCCCAGTGGAGCGGCAAATAAACGCTGCGCTTCGTTCTCCCGGCATGGCTGTTGCGGCATGCCCGCTTGCTTGGTTGTGATTGGCTAGGGGTCGTGCGGTGCGAGGCCTCGGTCCAGAATATGTAGCCCTATCGCGTGACGATTGCTCCGCCCGAGAGATTGCGCGTTATGACGTGTTGGTGCGTTCGATCAGCGAGAAAGAAATGACCTCCTATGACTACTTCGAAACTTTTTCGAAAGCGAGTAATTGTGACCAGACGGCCAGTGGTCCTCCACACATAATCAACAATAGAGTCGCAGGCGATAGCCTCTTTCTCGCGAGGAGGGTTTGACATGGGGACGCACATTCATGTGAGCGGGCTATCCTACTTTTGCACCGATGACAAGCTCCGTCAGGCCTTCACCCCGTTTGGAACGGTGGTGCTCGCCCAAGTGCTGAGAGATGAGTGGGGCCATTCTCTCGGCCTCGGGGTCGTGCACATGGCCTGTTCCGAGGATGTCGAGCGAGTCTTCAATGAGCACCAGCGCTTTGAAGTATCGGGCTCGCATGTGGATCTCTGGGAGCCCGCAGCGCCGGAGGACCCCCAAGACGAACGGAGAGCAGCCGATGATCTGCGAAATCCACAAGTTTCACAGAGCGGCAAAGGTGATAGAGAGTTGCAAAAGAGCAGGCAGGCGTTCCAACGCTTGGCATCGCTCAAACAGCGTCTCTTCCAGACTCTGGTCCCCTCTTCCTGGATGGTCAAACACTAACGCCTCTGCAGCCGCGGCCAGTTCTCTCCCTATGTCTCTAGTCCATGGAATGTTCGGATTCATCAGCGAAGCGACCATCACCTGGATGACCAGTACAATTGCGAAAATGACCATAGTGGCGGTATTTATCGCGTTGCTCTTCTGGGAGTATGTGGTCTGCTGCTCGCTACCCCCATCATTGGCATATATGAAGGCCGTCTCCCAGCAGATTGAAGACAGCCTTTGGATGAGTGCTGAGCAAATGAAAAGGCATCGCGCACAATGTCGTATCGCCTGAAAATCCTTGATGGCTGTCGTGAGGCTAGGGCTTGCCTCGTGGTCATCATGTTGATTGCCGCGCTCACACCCGTTTCTGTAGATGCCGCCTCTGTCGCGGTCCGGTTTCCGGAGGGTGTGACCCATGCCCATCTTCTCGTGCGGTCGCTTGTTGGTGAGATCATCGGTCAGGGTGAGCTCACTCAAATTGTCAAAGATGAAGGGTTTGTCGAAAGCCGGATGGTCTTCCGTTTCAAGGACGGCTCTCTACATGATGAAAGGGTGACCTTCTCGCAACAGCGCGTGTTTATGTTGATCCGCTACCATCTGATCCAGCGTGGCCCTTCGTTTCCGGACCAGATTGACGTCTCAGTAGATCGAGGTACGGCGCAATACAAGGTTCGGTCAAGAGCGGGGGAAGATGGAAAAGAGGAGATGCTGACCGGGGAGGTCGATCTGCCCCAGGATGTCTACAACGGTATGCTGATTACGGTGTCAAAGAATCTACAGAAAGGCGTCGACGAAACAGTGAGCGTGCTCGCGTTCACGCCGGCGCCACACGTTTTCAAACTGCAGTTGCTTGCCATGGATGATCAACCCGTCCACATAGGCGAGCTGTCACGTAAGGCGACGCAGTACACCTTTAAGCCGCAGATCGGATTGATCCGTGAGTTTTTCGGCAAGGTCAGCGGCAAGTTCCCGGCCCGTTTTCACTATGATTGTTGGATCCTGGTGGATGAGGTCCCGGCATTCATACAATTTGAAGGACCTTTACAAATCATGGGGGAGGTCTTGCGAATCGAACTCCTGAGCCCCCGGATGTCCGTGCAGCCGAAAGATGGGAAGGCCTCATTAAAATAACGTCGACTCAGACCCTTCCACTTTGGCGGGTGCATAGCCATTCCGCAGGAGATCGAGAGTCTCAAGACCGGCGCACTTCTCCGCTGGCCCATTTCGACTCACTCCTCAACATGCCTTGCGCGACGGACGTCCGTCGTCACTCCGCTTCCTTTCGCTTCATCTCACAGTTCCTGCTCTGTTCCTGTATTTCCTGATAGACTTCGGCTCGTCCCTCGGTAGGCTTCCGCGCTGCAGGGCATAACGGATGAGGTCTTGAGGGGTGTTTAGACCTAACTTCCGCATACAGTTGGTTCGATGGGATTCGACCGTGTGGGAACTGATCTTGAGCCGAGAGCCAATATCAGAGATGCTCGCCCCCTCCACGACCAGCTGCAGTACCTTCCGCTCGCGGACAGTCAGTTTGTCATGGAACTCCTGTGAGCCGCTCTGCGCCTTTTGCAGAATTGTTCCCATTGATGTAAATGAGCCAATGGAAGCCTCGGAGATCGCCGGACTCAGGTAACGCCGACCGGCAACGACTTCGCGTAGGGCTTGGAAGAGCTCGGCCCCACAGGATTCTTTGACGACATAGCCCGACGCACCGCTTTGTAGTGCGGTCAACACATAGGCCTGATCCCCGTACATCGAGAGGACGATGACGCGTGTAGTTGATTTCAGGCGCACAAGGTTTTGTGTGATGGCTAGGCCGTCCAGTCCTGGCATCATGAGGTCGGTAATCAACACCGCGGGCTTCCGTTGCACGACCAATTCGACGGCTTCGAGCCCGTCAGCCGCTTCGCCGACAACGACATAATCTGGATTCAATTCCAGCAGGGCGCACAGCCCTTGCCTTACGACAACATGGTCGTCCGCTAGTACGATGGTTACCATGACGTTTCCCCCCAAGAGTCTGTGTCAAACGTTGTCGCGACTTGGCGAAACAGCGCTAGCGCAGTGATCGTGATCAAGACCAACTATCCCATACCAAGGGAAGGAGCACACCGTAACAACAGTAGTCCAGGTATAACGCCAACGCAAGGTGAAAAATGTCAGCCCGCGCGCTTCGGTCTCCGTACCAGGTGCCGCGGAGGTTGTCGGGCGGCCCTGAACTCAAGCGCCGAACCGAAGCATCCGTTGTTTTTTGCTTGATTATGTTGTGGTAGCGCGCCATACCAGTACTGTTCCGTGCGGCGACGGTCTGAGGGTGAGTTGAAGAATAAAGGAGGCCCTACGGTGGCCACACCAACACGAAGAGTGCAACACAAAGGCACAGCAGGATTGCAAAAAAGCAGGAAAGAGATCCCGAAGGTTCCGACCGGCATTGCCGGACTGGATGATGTGCTGCGCGGAGGCCTGCCCGCCGGACGCATGACGCTGCTCAACGGTGGTGCCGGAAGCGGAAAAAGCTTGATCGGTTTGCAATCCCTGCTGCACAGCGCCGGCGTCGGCGAGCCGGGCATTTTGGTGCTTTTCGAGGAACGCGCCGCTGCGGTGCGTCAAAACGCCTGGAGCCTGGGATGGGACCTGGCTTCGTTGGAGCGGAAAAACAAGCTCTACCTGATGGATGCGCGTGTGAATCCAGAGGTGGTGATCTCCGGCGGCTTCTCCATCAAAGGGTTGCTGGCGATCCTGGATCATCAGGTCAAGGCCATGCGGGCCCGGCGCATTGTGCTCGATGCGGCGGACACGCTCTTGTATTTGTACGATAGCCCCATGCGCGAACGTCACGAATTATATGTGCTGCACGAATGGCTACTGGACCGAGGATTGACCACGATGATGACGGTCAAGACGATTCAGCAGGAAGAGGCTCTTCCCCGATATGCATTTCTGGACTTCATGGCGGATTGTGTGATTCAGGTCGATCAGCGCGTCATGACTCAGATCACAACACGCCGATTGAGAGTGATCAAGTATCGTGGTTCGGGATACGGCCGCAATGAATATCCCTTCATCATCGGTGAGAGCGGCATTCACGTCATTCCGATCACCAGCAGCGCGTTACGGCACGCCCCCCCAGGCCCCAAAGTGTCCAGCGGGCAGGCTCGGCTGGATGATGTGCTCGGCGGCGGCTATAAACGGGGAACCAGCATTCTGATCGTGGGGACTGCCGGCGCGGGAAAGACCACGCTGGCCTGCCTGTTTGCCCAGGCCGCTTGTCTGCGTGGCGAGCGAGTACTGTATCTCAATTTCGAGGAGTCGCCAGAATCGATGATCAGCAACATGCTGAGCCCAGGCCTTGTCCTCCGGCCACTGATCAAGGCCGAAAGGTTGGTGGTCCAGTCCTACTTGCCGGAAGCGATGGGAGTGGAGGAGCACTTGTTTCATGCCCTGAACGCCCTGGATGAGTTTCAACCCCGGCACGTGGTCGTGGATGCGATCTCGGCGTGCAAGCGCATGGGCTCGGAGCATGCGGCCTTTGACTACCTGATGCGGATTCTGAACGTCTGTAAAGAGCGCGGGATCACTTGCATGTATCTCAACCAGGCGACCGGCCTGGATATCGTCTCAGAGATCAGCGGGATCGGTGTTTCGTCCATCATCGATACCGTGGTCCTTCTCCACCAGCTTCCGATCGGCAGCGTGATGAAGCGCCAGTTGATCGTCATGAAGTCAAGAGGCTCGAAGCATTCTGAACAATTCCATGAATTCCGCATCACTGATCGGGGGATCGAGCTGGTGAAGGCCTAGCTCAGTGATAGGGCGCGCAGATCGGCGTATCGGACGGATACGGAGCACTGGAGTCCGGTGATGAAAGCTCGCAAGCGCGAGAGGCGAACATACGCAAAGCCTGGAGGTGAGACCTATGTCTTCCGGCTCTTCGTGGTCGGCAACGAGTCCAACTCTACGCAAGCCAGGGGGAATTTGGCTCGGTTGTGCGAGGAGCATCTCAAGGGACGCTACCAGATCGAAACCGTGGACGTGCTGAAAGACGCCGCGGCCGCTCACAAAAATAACGTGCTGGTGACTCCCACGTTGATCCTCATCAAGCCCTTTCCGAAGGTCACCGTGTTCGGCAACCTCAGTGATACCAGGCAAGTCCTTGCCGCGCTCCGGCTGATCGGCGACGAGTAATGAGTCACCGGAAACGACCGGCCCACAGACAGAAGATCAGGATGAAAGAGACCGAGGCGCTTGTCCGGGCTCTGAAGACCCACCAGGTGGACGGGATTGTCGGTGAGCGCCACATCATGATTTGCCGTATGAAGAAGGTGGAAGAGAAACTCGAAAATTCGCGGGACCAGGTGCGTGCCCTCGCAGCACGATTGCAGTTCTTGCGCGAGAGTGAAAGGACTGCGGTCGCTCGTGAGCTTCACGATGAGTTCGGTCAGGCGCTGACAAGCTTGCAGTTAGGATTATCCTGGATAGCCTGCAAGGTGACTCCACAGCAACAGCCGGTGCAGGCGAAAACTAGATCGCTATCCGCTCTTGTCACGACCATGATCCAGTCGGTGAAAAGAATTGCGGTTGAATTGCGACCGGGTGTTTTGGACGAGCTGGGTCTGGTGAAGACCTTGCAATCGGAGGCGCGGGCGTTCGAAGGACATACCGGAATCCGGTGCCGGTTTCAAACGAATCTTGGGAAAGCCACGTTTGACCGTGCAGGAAGTGTCTCTATTTTCCGGATCGTTCAGGCAGCCCTCACAAATGTTTCCCGGCATGCTCAGGCTTCCAGAGCTGCGATTGCGTTGATGAAGAGAAACAATGATCTTATGCTGACGGTGAATGACAACGGGAAGGGGATCACCAAGAAGCTGGCCCAAAGCCATAATTCTCTTGGCATTATCGGCATGCGAGAGCGCGCCCTCGCGCTTGATGGGACGCTGACTCTCCGGGGATCAACAGGCAAGGGAACAACGTTGGCGGTACGAATTCCGCTGTCTCGGATGCGCTGACGCTCCCGCATCGGTTTCTTTCTGGGTCAGATCCGGAAGCCGGGCTTCTTTAGAGCAGGACGGTCACTTCCTCGCGCACAGCTCCCTCCTCAGTATGGTCCTCCACGGTTCCTTCTCCGTTTGAATGCGGCTCTCCGCGCAGAGGCAGTGGCAATCCGCCTACGCCATCAATTCTTGCGACCTGAGCTATTGTGATCAGACTGCTGCCGGTCTTCTTGCCATACTGGGGGAAACAGGGACTCAGTCGTCTGTAGTTCAGTGACATCAAACATCCGGGCAAAGGAGAATCTCCATGAAGAAGGTAATCAGCTTGGTTGGACTGACGTTCTTGCTCGGTGCGACGGTTGCTCCAGCATGGGCACTGTTCGAATCCGATAGGGCGCTGAGTGAAAAAGCAACCGTCAACATGGTCGGCGCGATTAAAACCGCGGAGCAGGCAAGGCCCGGCAAAACGGTTGAAGTGGACATGGGGAAAGATGACGGCCGCGTCGTCTGCAAAATTGAGATCGTGGATGGATCGAAAACCCATAAAGTCTATGTGGACGCCATGACCGGCAAGATCCATGAAATCAAATAACCCTCATGTTCACGGTGCTGCATGAGCGGACGGGAACCCAGCCAGTTCTTGCCCGTCGCGTGATGATGTCACCTGAGCCTCTCGGCAATGCCAACGATGATCGACAGGCCCACTGTTTCTCTGCTCACTCGGGGTCCGGCCAAACACGTACCTGCGCTGTGCCTTGTCTTCCTGCTCATAGGGCTGAACGGCTGCAACCGCGTCCTTCCTATTCAATACTCTGCCGACAGCGTGTTATATGGTTCTCTTAGCGGCCACCCGGTTGACCATGTGGTGATTTTTGCCATCGATGGCCTCGATCAAGAGACCCTGGTCAAATATCTCATGCTGAATCCTCCACGAAGACCTGGGAGCTTACACGATCTGCTCGGTGCGCGTGTGGATGCAAGCGGTCTTCGGTTGACCAAGGGTGTTGCGGTCCAACACTCGACGACAGTGTTCCCTTCCTATACCTATCCGGCCTGGACGTCGATGTTTACGGGCGTGTTCCCCGGTGCTCACGGGATCACAGGGAACAGCCTGTTTTTCAGGAAACGCGAAGTCGCGAGATATTACACGGAGTATCATCTCGATGCCGTAAAAGTGCAGTTACAGGAGGATTTCCTCTCCGACGATATCAACGATCAGGTGAACACGATTTACGAATATATCGGACAGAGCGGCGGGCAGAGCATTGTCGTGCACCACATGCTCACGCGCGGGAGTGGGCGTGGAGCGATCAGTCCTGACTTCGACACTCTGCTGAGTTATACGCAGAATCGAAGTCAAGCCGTTGACGAAAACGCGCTATGGGATGCGGTGAAAGCACTTCAAGGTTTCAATGGCGCAGCCAAGGAAGGAGCGGCATTGCAGCTTCCGAACCTGATGACGATCTATTTTGCCGGGCTCGATCATGCTGAGCATCTCTCCCCCGAGAATCCGGAGAAGGCGCGCTTAGAATATCTCAAGCACCTCGATGACCTCATCGCGAAATTCATCGTGGGCGATCCCGCCATCGTGAGAAATCATCATGCCATGCCGCTATCTGAGGTGACACAGGTCGATCCCATCCAGTGGCGAGGATTGCGAGTCGTGGGCATTGATGATCTCAGGATAGTGTTCGACGAACTGACCACCACAAGCGGGAAGGCCTATCATCTTGAAGTTCCGTCGTTGGTCGACGAAAGCGTTCGGTCCAAAGTCCGTGCCATGTTTGGGCTCCTATCCAATGGGACCATCTCCGGGAATGCGAATGTCGTCGCAACCTTAAATGGTGGGGCGCTCGGGTTCCATGTGAAGCCTGCCGAGGGGCAGTGAAAGGACGATCCCGACTATCAAGGGGATATCGTGCCGATGCTGGAACACGTGCTGCTCACTCTCCACAAGAATAGGCAAGGGACGGAAGCCGTGTTCTATAAACTCGGCAGCCGCTATGTGTTCATTCCGTATCGCTACGATGGGGCCGCCATCTAATTGCTGCCGGCGGTGGATATCGAGCAGAGCCCGTTGAACAATGCCGCCTATCCTATGGCGGTACGAAGATTGAACGGGCTCGCGTCACAATTACCAATGGACCCACTGAGTGCTCCGGACATCATCCTGCTTGCCGACAGGTCTAAACAATTCACATATCTCAACAAGCAGGATAGCCGGGTCCTTGAGAGGCTCGACCTAGCCACGCATCGACACTTTCACTCTGATCATGGGCATCTCAACGCCTCGGACTCGCTTGTGCCGATAATTTTCATCCGAGGGGGCAGGCAGGAGACGAAGCGCTGGCTGCGATTTGCGAGGCGTCTCTGATAGACGTCACCCCGACCATACTAGACATGCTGGGGCTGCTTCCGTTGTTTACTGCAGCGTTGAAACATCGGCCTGATGAAGTGAAAGGGCGCTCGCTCAAACTTGCCATCGACCGCATATTGACCCAGGCTCACCCGACGAGTAGTGCGAACGTCTGCGCTTCGCACGTCACCGTTCCCCTTCCTTGACATTCAGATTACAAGAGGCTGAAACACGCTTCGGCGTCTTTGGCTCTCGCCCGAAGCAAAGTGCGAATCAATTATGGCCAACAGCATGCCGGTACAACGAGCAAAGGATCGTCTTGTCCGTGCGGCCGGCTATGAGCTATCAGCTCCGTTTTCTCACGAGCTAGGCGTCACGAGTCACGTTTCATGCAGGCCGAGAACGCGGGCGGGCAGATGAGCTGTTGCTTGCGCAGATCAGGCGGGATACGTTGGCCGATATGGGCGGTCCCACGCGCTTCAGCGTCAGTGGATTTCTAACTACGGTTCGGACGCCGGGCTTCATCGACTCCAACAGCGGCAACCTGTGCGTTGCCCCCTCCTGATAGGTATCTAGCACGACGAGGCCCTCGTAACCTTTGGTGATCATCACACAGAGGCAGAGCCGGCCGCATGCCAGGTTTATTTCCATCCCAATGAGCTGTTGTGACCAGCGTCGAGCTGCTCTGTGTGGCACAATACTGCCCAGGCAGTAATGCCGTCCATGAAAGGGACTAAGTAATTCATGAATAGGAAAAGATCGAAAGGGATATGGCTCGCTGCACTGGCCGCTAACGGGTTAGCGATCCTGCTTCTTTCGACGGAAGCCATGGCTGCACAAAGCCGGGTTGAGATAGAGCAAGCCGAGATCGGGCTACTGTCGCTCGGTGCTCGGGGTACTGATTGGGATCAGCAAGATGGGAAAGACAGTTGGTCCGGCGGCGCGGAGGCTCGCCTGCCCCCGCTCCATTACGTGGCGTTCAAGGGATCGGCCGACTATCACCGAGAAAAGTTCATTGGAGGAAATGGACAGACGGGCCTCATGCCAACTGGAGGGGCTGAAAGTAGTCGCATATGGTTGTTAACCATCGTTCTACTGAATGGTGTGCCGGGATTCGAGAAAATCACGGTGCTGCACACCTTTGACACGTCTCAGGAATGCCAGATTGAGCGAGATCGGGTAGGCTATGAGATGGCAGAAGCGTATCCGTTTGACCGTGATTTCATTATTGCCTGTCAGCTGGACCGAGGGCACAACTTATAAGAGCAGCTGTCTTGTCGCCTGATGAATCCTCCTTCAAAACATGCGAGCACCCGTCAGTATTTGTAGACATGGCAGTAATAGCGAACGGGACATGATTGTCACTGTTATTCGGTGTTCGGAGTGAAACCCTTGACGGGTCAGGATTTCGCAGGCATCTGCAGCGGCCTCCTCGGAGGTGAAATCCCATGCGGTGGACATGAACTGGAGGGTTGGAGGAAAAAGGCTGCGCGCACTCTGCGGGCTGGTTGGTCCACGATCCGAAGCATGCAGGAGTTCTTTGAACGCCTGGACTCCGGGCGAGCGAAGGCGGGGCATAGAACTCCGGCTCCAGACTGAAATATTCAAGCGCAGAAGTCGTCAACCGTTAGAGAAGGAATTGCAGTGTGAACCTGAAAGGTCTTGTTCATCGGGAACTTGGTGAGGGGCTGACTGAAGCGGACTTGGCTTTTGCCGTTGGGGTCCCGTACGGACGATCGCCAACATTCTGGCCGACGAGCTCCCGCCGGACCCGACAATCTGGGAACAATTTGCACGGTATTATCGCATGGATGTGGAGTTCCTTCGAACCGGCGAATCGGCACACCGTCCAACCCTGGTCACCCTGTCTGAAGACAACCACCAGTCCACTACTATCGAGATGCGGAAAGTCCCCTTGCTCACCTGGCGTCAGCTTGACCGGATAGGCACAAGGAAAAACCTGCCCGATGTCGTCCACTCCGACGCGTTGGTCGAAACGACGGACGTTTCAGGGACGCACACCTTCGCATTAACGATCAAAGACGATTCGATGGAGCCTCTGTTCAACGAAGGGGAGATGATTTTTGTGAATCCCGATCTGGAGTGGCAGTCTGGTGACTATGTCATTGCCAATAGCCGGGACGGAGACCAGGACGCCGTGCTCCTCCGACAGGTCATCAGGATTGGCAGCCAGTGTGTGCTCCATCCACTGAACCGGTGGTATGAAGACCTTCCGGTGACGAACCAAGACGCAGTGTGGGGGAAGGTTGTCCGACTGAGAAAGAATCTCTGAATGTGTGCCTGATCAGAAGGCCGACGTGAAGTTGTGTGCACAACAGCATTAGATGGTGTGCCAGTGGCCGATGCCCAAAACGAGTTCATTGGATTCATCAGTGAATTTGATGTCCTCCGTGCGTCGGAAGCCGGCCAGAGTCTTTCCAAGCTGACCGTAGAAGACATCATGGTCCACGATCGAAGAAGCGGTGCAGACGATGGAGGAGAAACGCGTCCTGAATCTTCCTGTCATGAAAGATGGGAGAGTTGCCTACTCCGTGACGCGGCACGATCTTCTGCGAGCCTGGATTGACCTCGGCACTTCGGGAGAAGAGTAAGAAGAGACGCCTGCGGGTTGATAAAGGGGACATCGAAGCCGGAATGACCGGTCCCTCTTTACTAGGTGCCGGGTTTGATAGCAGGGCATGGCGGAAAGTGGGCTGTATGGGGGACGATGATTGGAAAGATCGCTCACTCGCGCAGGGAAGAGATCCTTCTCGGCGAAAATCTCGACCTGCCATCCAGCACAGATTCGGATTACGGTGCGCGCTTGTGTGTCTGGCAGGGAGTGCGGTCTTTCCCTCACATATCCTGGCCGGAGCATTGGACCAACTCTCTGATTTGACCGACAAAGCGGCTCAGGCCGTGGTCACGCTCAAGGGTCGCGACAACTTCAACAGCGAGTACTTGTACGATGTGAGTGTGAAGAACCTGTCGTCCGATCCCTTGGTGGGGGAGTCGCTCGTCATCGTTCTTGACAAAATCACCAATATCGGTGGCGACGAATGGATGGCGGGCACGAGCGAATCAAATCTGAAACGCATGGAGATCCTGGGCCAAGGTGGTGAAACAGACGACGGCAAACCTTACTTTCGCATCCCCCGTGGGTCCGGTCCGGATCTGTCCCCCTACACCGAAAGTGGCCCTACTACCGTGCGGATTCGCAACAAGGACTATCTCGTCGTGTTCACTCCGTTTTTTCGAGTCTACGGCCTGAAACGGATGCCTGTTCCGCTGAAACCAAAGGAACCTGTCTCGCCATCGCCTCCAGCCAAGACCCCCGCCGACAAGCTCATTCAGATGCTCATTCAGAAGGGCGTGCTCTCTGAAGAAGAAGGGCGCGCGCTTTATCCGCAATGATCCTTCTCAGAAGGATGGAATCCATGGAAACATCCTGATGGATTACCGGCTTGGCGCAAGTTACTCCGAGCAACATGCAGGCGAAAAGGAGAGGCAGATCTCTCACTCCCCGCCAGGACGATCGACTATAAGCGGTCAGGCGCTTTCGTTTGACCGCTCATGTGTACTCCATTCTCCTTGTCTTCCTTATATGGCAGGAACCAGACAGTTTGTGTGATCCGTTCCCACGGCAGCGTTCACCGAGACAATGACTACGGCCTCTTTGAGCCGCTGTGACCTGATTCGAGCGTGGAGTCAGTCGTACGGCCGGCTTCACTTCCGTGACCGGCATCGGTTTTTCGTATCGAGCGAATCGACAGCGCGTGATTCTGATCGTTCATCTTCGCCTCAATACGATCACCCCTCTTAATTTCTCCGATCATCTGGGTCGTTTTATCGGTATGCAAACGTACTTCTTTGCCGCCCTTCACCTTGACGAAATAGTTCCCGTCTTTGATACGGAACAGTTCGCCCGTGATTTTCTTGGCGTCTTCTACGCGGTTACTTCCCTTCTTATCGTCCACGTTCTTTTGCCTGTCATCATCAGATTGAAAGCCTAGCCCGGAATCAGATTGAGAGTCGGTTTTCATAACGTCTGAGGACGAAGGCGAATGCTTTGCCTGCGCCGCGTTGGACAGGCCGAGACACAGCAACAATCCACACAACAGGACACCGACGATTTTGGGAATGGATACCATTGGAGCCTCCTTGGATAGATCTAAAACACGCTTACAGGCAACGGTACGCTCTTCGGGCCTTGCGTACTGAGCAATTGTGACCAGACTCTTGCAATGCTTCTCGTCATACTGAGCCAAGACAGGGAGCTTCGAGAGGACATGGCCAAATCGATACGAAAGCCGAGATGTCGGCTCTACGAAGTGCTCAGGTCCTAAGGTCTGCAGATGAACCAGCATGCGCCTCACTGTAATGGGACAGAATGGGACAGATGGTGAAGGCTGTGGCCGCCGAGATCCTAGCAGTAGCCTGCCGTGAGGAGGAACCTCAAAGAATGCGATGGAGCGCGCGCGGAGCTCACTTTCTGTTGCAGGTGAGGACGAGGACACTGAACGGCGTACTTCGCAATGACTTCGTTCGTTGGTACCCCAGGAATGAAAGTGACAGATGGTGCACTGGCCCACCAGCAGCTATGCTGCTGGTGGGCCATCGGCGCTCAACATAGAGAACACGGGGTGCCACGTCACGCAGTGCCTCCGAATGCCCCCGATCTCTCTCGCTGAGAAATAACCTGCGCCATCCCCTTAACTGCCCTGGCTGAGTACAGAAAAGCGTTAATGGGAAGTTGGTGCATCCGTAAAAAACGAAACTGCGTGACCCTTGGCATCTACTTTCGCAAGAACATGTTCTCCCACTTTAGGAGTCATGTCTGATCTCTTTTCAGTGCGGGAATCAACATGCATGCGCACCTCAGCCCCAGATGCTTCTCTGACGACATAGTGCTCATCATCGATCTTCACTATTTCGCCCTTGACCTCCTTGCTGGGTACAAACCTATCTTTATCATCCACGGTCCATATCTTTCCGCCCGAGTAGCCTGTGCTGAGCTGGTCTGCAGAGGACGCGACGGTCGACAAACCCAGGCACAGTAAGAAGCTGCACGACAGGACACCGACAAGTTTTGGAATGGATACCATTGGAGCCTCCTTGGATAGATGTGAAACACGATTACAAGTAACGGTACGCTCTTCGGGTCTTGCGTACTGAGCAATTGTGACCAGACTACTGCAATGCTTCTCGTCATACTGAGCCAAGACAGGGAGCTTCGAAAGGACATGGCCAAATCAATACGAAAGCTGAGACGTCTCTATCTCACGGAGGAGGGAGGATCGAATGATGGGAGGCGATTCAAGGATAGACGGAAGCAGTTCAAAGGTACCCTCAGGCAGCAGTAGGGGCAAGTTTGCCGATGACGCCCTGAAGCAGATCGAAGGGAGCAATGACAAGTTCATCGGCGAAACTCATGAAGCGGGCGGAACAACGGCATCAGAAGGCGGTGCCGGAAACCACAAAGGACAAGGCGCGCTGATGGGATGTCAGCAAGAAGCGAACGATGGATCACCGAGTAATTTCACATTTCAGTTAAGGAGAAATCATGAACACTCGCTATGTATTAACGCTCTGCACGGTTCTGGTTCTCGGTGGGGCACTCATCGCAGTGCCTGCGACCGCCGTTGACGTCTCCAAAGAGAAGGCACTGGTCAACGACTCGTGGATGACGGCGAAAACCAAAATCGCCCTTGCTGCTGATGGTCGGGTCAAAGGAAGGCAGATCGATGTCGAGACCACGCAGGGTGTCGTGCTGCTCCGCGGCAAGGTGGATTCCGATGCAGCCAAGCAGGCGGCGGGGGACATCGCCAAGATGCTTGATGGCGTCAAAAGTGTGAAGAACGACCTTGAGGTTGTCGCCCCAGCTGCACGCGAAGCGGTGGAGGACAAAGATGACGCCATTACGACACACGTGAAGGAACAGATTGCGAAAGATACCAATCTGAAGCAAGCCGATATTGCAGTTCAGACCAATGCAGGGGTCGTCTCGCTGACCGGCGAAGTTCGGGACCTCATAACCAGTGCCAACGCGTCCTGGACCGCCTGGCAGGTTCCCGGCGTGAAGTCTGTGAAGAATGATCTTACGGTGAAGGAGAAGGCCTAAGGCTTTGCCATATTGACCGGCAAGAGGGATGGCCGCTGAGCCGGCCGTCAATTATTGAAGAGAGGTCGTGGAGGTGTTGAGGAAAGGTCTGATTCTGTGGTTGGTCTGAGCGCCGGCAACCACATCGTCCCTTACTCCGGCTGGGTGGCATTCTCAAATAAAGAGCATTTGCAAGGATGAAAGTGCGTTCGAATCAACAGTCATTGCTAATCCATAGGAGATAACCATGTTGATATTCAAAGTGTTCATCGTGTGCGGATTGATCGCCATCGGTGCGCCGTCTGTCAGGGCTGCGGATATGGAGGTGCAGATGGTCGATAAGAATTGCTGGATCGAGGTGTTTGATGACACCCAGTACGATGCCGCTGACCCACATGTCAAAATTCAAGGGCCCAAGGAGTACGCATCTCTGAAGAATCTCAATGGGAGGAATTGGAACAATGATATTCAGAGTATCATTGTGGGATCAGGCGCAACGATTCTTGCGTATAAGGACAAAGATTTCAAGGGGACAGAGATTGCTTTCGCGTCGGGTCAGCGCATTCCGAATCTGTCCGAACTGGACATGTCCAACGACATTGAATCGATGAAAATTACCTGCGGGATGTAGATAGTTGTCGGCTCGCGTTCCGTCGGCACAATCTGGTCTGCACGGCAGCGGGGTTTCATCGTCGTGACGGGTGCAATCTAAATACACATTTACAGAAAAGGAGGGACGATCAATGACTGATGACAGAGGGTGTTCACGGGGAGCAGTGGGATTGATGTTTGTGACTGGAGGGTTGGTGGGGGCCGCGGTGGCACTGTTGCTGGCGCCGCAGTCGGGTCGCAAGTCACGGGAGCAATTACGGGGGTATGCGCGGCGAGCCGAAGAGAATGTCCATGAGCTGGCCGAGAAGGCCACCCAGGTCTTGGACCAGGCGGTGGACCAGGGACGCGAGTTCATCAAAGACAAGCAGGCAGTTCTGAGCGAGGCGGTTGAGGCCGGACGCACGGCCATGCAGCGGGAGCGTGAGCGACTGTCGGGCGACTAGAAGGCCTGACGGCGGAGTGCATCGTCACAGAATGATAGAGCGCGCGGCGAACGCGCGAAAAAAGGAGAAATGAGATGAGTACTATTGTCATCGTCGTGCTGGTATTGTTGCTCGTTGGCGTACTACCCACCTGGCCGCACAGCGCCAACTGGGGATATTTCCCCAGCGGGGGACTCGGCTTAATTCTCTTGATCCTGGTTATCCTGGCTCTGACCGATCGGTTAGGACGGTCGGCGCACTGAGTGGCCGGTGACGATTGGTCGAGCCCTCGCGTGGCACCTCCCTTCGGTAGGCCTGTGCTGGCATCGCGCGCAGGAAGCAGACTGCATTGCCCGACTGAAGGCATCCACAATACTCGGCCTCGCGCTCATCATGCTCGGCATCATGGCGTTCGCCTGCCAAGTCACGACCTAGACGAGCTGCGTAAAGGTGATCGACCTTTCGTCATCACCTCCAAACTGAACCCTCCGCCGACAAACTCATTCAGATGCTCATTCAGAATGGCGTGTTCTCTGAAGGAGAAGCACGCGCACTCCATCAATCATAATCCCTCTCACCCACACCGTCTGGCAGGCAGTGAACAGTAGCACTTGCTGGGCCTGGAAATTCTTTCGAACTGTGCAATTGTGACCTGATCACAACGGAGATCCCTGTTAGGGTACGCATCAATCTGGAATGACTCCAGCGAAAGTGGCCATGGTATGAACCCGGCTACGAACGGCCTGGTCGGGTCGAACCGTAGGAATCAGCGCCAGTACCACACACGCACTTACAAGGAGGTTCGTCATGAAGAAGTTCATTGGTCTGTTCGTGCTCGCAATGGTCCCAAGTGTCGGGCTCGGGCTGGCTGGCTGCAACACTTCCAAAGCCACGATCGACACGTTTGCCAACTTCACCTCGAGCACGAGTCCGGGAGAGTGGCTCACGGGTGACGGCCTCGTGCGGGACAGCCAAAAGGCGAGGTTGTTTACCGCCGTCACATTCGAGAATCTGGAACAAGACATCGCTCGGGGCCAGGGGGAATATCTGGCATCGCTGACTAGGTTGTTGCACATTCCTGCCGGCGAACAGACCGAGTTTCGGACGAACGCGCAGCGCGATTTTGCACTTCTGTTCGCGGATGACCGGCGGACGGCGGAACACCTGTTGGGCACGCTGACCGGTACGCGGGAGGCCGACCGTCCATAATTGGAATGGGAGGCCACGGGCGCGCGGAGTAACATTTGGTGAGTCCGCGAGAATGGCCCGCAGGCGGTATTGAGTCCAGCGCGTGATTATTTTTATCGCAGGAGATCATCCTGCATGAGCCCCAGCGCATTGAGCGCTGAGGCGTTTACTTCAAAGGAGGTTCGTGATGAAAAAGCTACAAGCATTGACCGGTGTCGCCTGCATGAGTGTTTTGTTGGCCACGGGAGTATGGGCTGAGAATGTGCCAAACGAGAGTTCACAAGGCACTGCGGAGGAAGGGATCCCTGGACCGCGTTGCAGCGGGCCGCAATCACAGGACGGGGAATCAATGGACATGAAAACGATGAAACCTGAGCCCACCCAAAAGCGCATGAAGAAATCTAATAAGGACATGTCTGGACAAAATACGAAGAAAGCCCTGAAGAAAAAGCATCAAAACGAATCAGGCGCGAAATCCGGCGCGGGCGGCGCCATGGACGGCGGATCGAAAAAGGATCCGAAAACGTCTCAGCAGCACTCAGACACCACCGTGCCTGGTCAACCGGCGCTCAATTAAGCGCCATACACGACTCAGCGAAGTGCACGCTAACCTTACTGTATTAGTTAAAGGAGAAACGAACATGCTCTTAAAATCTCATATTACCGACGCATCCTCGGTGACTGACATGCTTCGGGAAGACCACAGGAAAGTGAAAGGTCTCTTCGAGGAATTCGAGCAGGCCGAAAATGGCAAAGCCAAGCAACGGATCGTGGAGACGGCGGTGATGGAACTTGAGGTCCATGCGAAATTGGAGGAAGGCCTCATCTATCCGGCGATTCGGTCTCACATCGATGATGATGATCTCATGGATGAGGCGCTCGAAGAGCATCACGTCGTTCATGGGTTGATCGGAGAACTGAAAAAAATGAAGCCGAGCGACGAACGTTACGATGCCAAGTTCACTGTCCTGGCGGAGAACGTCAAGCATCACATCAAGGAAGAAGAGTCGGAAATGTTTCCGAAGGCCGAAGACTGCGACATCGATTGGGAGGCACTCTGTTCCCAAGTGGTGGTGCGGAAGGAGCAGTTGATGGCAAGGAGCAGTGTCCCCTCAAAAAACAACCAAGATAAGGCCTCCAAGAAGAAGTAGGCCGGTTGACGGTCATTGCGTAAAACGGGGAAGCCGAGGAATGAACCTGCTCTCGGTTTCCCCGAAGGTTTGGTTTGTCGGAGTATGGAGGGGGCAGTGAATCTCAAGATCATTGCGAGACTCCTGAGGACGACCTACGCAAAATGGACTGCCGATCATGCCCAAAGCCTCGGTGCGGCCTTGGCCTACTATACTGTTTTTTCCCTGGCGCCGTTGCTTCTGATCGTAATCGCGATTGCCGGAATGGTTGTCGGGCAGGAGACGGCGCAAGGTCAGATCATCTGGCAAATTCAGGGTTTGGTCGGGGAAGACAGCGCGAAAGCAATTCAACACATGGTCGAAGAAGCTCGGAAACCCGCGGCCGGGTTGATTGCCACGGGTGTGGCCCTTGTCATGCTGCTACTCGGCGCAACCGGGGTATTTGCTCAACTTCAGGATGCGCTGAACACGATTTGGAGAGTAGAGGAAAAGCCGTGGGGAGGCATTTGGAAAACGCTCAAGGATCGCTTCATCTCACTCTTGGCGGTGCTCGGGACCGGATTCCTGTTGTTGATCTCGTTGGTCATCAGCGCTGCGTTATCGGCAGCGGGCACGGCCCTGGAACGTTTTCTTCCGGTCCCAGAATCTCTGCTGCAAATCATTAATTTCCTCGTTTCCTTTGTCGTCATCACGTTCCTATTTGCCATGATCTACAAACTGCTCCCTGACATAACTATCCAATGGGACGATGTGTGGATCGGCGCTATCATCACCTCGCTTCTCTTTACGTTCGGAAAGTTCCTGATCGGCCTTTATCTGGGCAAGAGCGATGTCGGCATCGCGTACGGGGCGGCTGGGTCCCTCGTGGTCATTTTGATCTGGGTCTACTATGCGTCGCAGATATTTCTGTTCGGAGCCGAGTTCACGGCTGTATACGCAGAATCTCATGGCTCACGATTGGCTCCGGCATCAACCGCGCGGACGGAGCCCATAGCCAAATTGGCAGGGGCCACACGCTGAAGTTTTTCGACACAAAGAGTCGGACATTCCCGCATGACTGTCCTACGAGCAGTCATCATCATAAGGGGCGGACTTTCTGGACTGTCGGCGGCTCTGTATCTCGGGCGCGGTAGGAGGTCCCATGCGTCAGGTAGGTGTGCGACTGCACAGGAGACGGTTCTCCTATGAAAAAGGAGTTGATCAATGGCTAAGAAAAAACGGGAAGAACAGACTGCCAAGAGCATTGACCTACGCGCCTTTCGCGAGAGCGGCGGTATGCAGTACCTGACGACGAATCAGGGTCTGCGGATCAACGACGATCAGAACTCTCTCAAGGCGGGCGAGCGCGGGCCGTCGCTGCTGGAAGATTTCCATCTTCGCGAGAAGATCACCCACTTCGATCATGAACGGGTTCCAGAGCGCGTCGTTCATGCGCGTGGTTCCGCAGCCCATGGGTATTTCCAAGTGTACAAATCGTTGGCGCCCCTGACCAAGGCCGCATTTCTCCAGAATCCGTCGGTCAAGACGCCCGTCTTTGTGCGGTTTTCGACTGTCGTGGGTTCGCGCGGCTCATCCGATCTTGCCCGCGACGCTCGAGGGTTTGCTGTGAAGTTTTACACAAAAGAAGGAAATTACGATCTGGTCGGCAACAATATCCCTGTGTTCTTTATCCAGGACGCGCTCAAGTTTCCTGATCTCGTGCACGCGGTGAAGCCCGAGCCCAATCATGAAATGCCTCAAGCGGCTGCAGCGCACGATACCTTTTGGGACTTCATTTCCATGATGCCTGAGTCCATGCATATGATCATGTGGGTGATGTCGGATCGCGCGATCCCGCGGAGCTACCGTATGATGGAAGGCTTCGGCGTCCACACATTCCGCCTGGTGAATGACAAGGGGCAAGCCCGCTTCGTCAAGTTTCATTGGAAGCCCCTGCTCGGCCTCCACTCGGTCGCCTGGGATGAGGCGCAGAAGATCTCGGGGAAAGACCCTGATTTTCACCGTCGCGACCTGTGGGAAGCGATTGAGAATGGTGCGTATCCAGAATGGGAATTCGGGATACAAACCGTTGAGGAAAAGGACGAGCATAAGTTCGATTTCGATCTGCTGGATCCCACGAAACTCATCCCCGAAGAATTGGTCCCCGTAAAGCGCGTCGGCAAGATGACCCTCAACCGGAACCCGGATAATTTTTTCGCGGAAACGGAGCAGGTCGCGTTTCACCCGGGCCATCTCGTCTCCGGGATCGATTTCTCCAACGATCCCCTCCTGCAGGGACGTCTCTTTTCGTACACCGATACGCAGCTGATCCGATTGGGTGGTCCAAACTTTCACGAGATTCCGATCAACCGCCCGATCGCGCCTGTTCACAACAACCAACGAGACGGATACATGCGTCAGGCTATCAACGATGGACGAACCAGCTACCAGCCGAACTCCCTGGGCGGAGGCTGTCCCATGCAGGCAAAAAGCGGACTCGGCGGATTCGTCAGCTACGCTGAAAAGATGGAAGGAGGAAAAGTGCGACAGCGAAGCCGGAGTTTCTTCGATCATTTCAGCCAGGCGGCGCTGTTTTGGCACAGTCAATCCGAGCCGGAACAAGCCCATATCGTGAAAGCCTTCCGGTTTGAACTCGGGAAGCTGGAAGTTCCCGCCATTCGAGAACGAATGGTCGGCATGCTCACGCGAGTCGATCACTCCCTAGCCAGACGCGTGGCGCAAGGCCTTGGATTGAGTGTGCCCGACAAGCCTCCTACTCATTTGAACGAGAGTGTGCCGGCGGATGGGAATGCCGCACAGTACCAGCCACAGTCTCATAAGAGAGCACCGGACCGCTCGGTCGCGTTGACGATGGCCAGCACGGTGAAGGATGGTATCAAGACGCGCAAGGTTGCGTTCCTCGCCGGCGATGGAGTCGATGACGCGGCTCTTTTCGGTATGAAGAAGGCGTTGATCGAGGCCGGTGCCCAGGCAAAGATCGTGGCCCCTCGTCTCGGAACGTTGAAAAGCACCAAGGGAGAGGCGGTTCCTGTCGATTTCAGTTTTCTCACTACGAGTTCAGTTCTCTTTGATGCCATTTACATTCCCGGTGGAGATAGAAGCGTTCAAGCACTTCAAAAGGAAGCCGACGCCATAGAATTTGTGAAGGAGGCGTACAAACATTGCAAGACCATCGCTGCCACCGGTGCAGGGGGTCGGTTCATGCTTGCTGCATGCCTCGGACGAGAGGACAGAGGCGAGTCCGATCCTACAGGTGATCAGAAAAACGAGGATGGTGGTCTGATCATTGGTTATGAGGGTGATATCCATGGAGTGGCTTCCGAGTTCATCAAAGCTATGGCTCAACATCGCCATTGGGAGCGGGAGTTGAAGGCTCAGCCTGTCTGATGCCTGGACAAGCCAGCGGGGGAATTGATGTGCGCATCAGCTGAATGAAGGAGCAACAATGAGGCCGACCATTTCAGGTTCCGACACCCTACGGGAGTCGGGAAGAGTAAAAACATGCGGAAATTCAGGGGAATCCATGATCCTGTTGCTGGGAGCCGTGTTGCTCGCCGGACTTCCGGGGTGCCTCAGTTTTGGGAGCGGCAACGACTCCGACACGAAGACTTCCATGAGCGCGGCAGAGACGGCGATAGACCGGGAAGTGGCGGAAATCGTCAAGCTCTATCGAATGTGCCTCCAGAAGAACGAGGATAATCCCTGGCAGGCCAGAGAGAACTGCGGAATGTACAAAGAGGCCATCCGCGACCTTGCCCCTGACAATATGAGAACGATTGTCGCTGAAGTCCTGGATGGGTTGCGAGACAAGCAGAAGTCGGCGAATCGGCGTGTCATCGAACCATAAGAAGATTGGCCCATCGTTTGAGCGGCAGTGGAAAATGATCCCTCCGCGCGGCCGAACGCGCCAAAAGTAGTTGGCGCTGACGGTGCGTGCTCAGCGATTCTGTGATCAGCCGCGCGCCCCTCCACATCACCACGCTGCAGGCAAACTAGGAACCCCAAAGGAAGTTTCGATCCACACTCGCTTCTATCAGGCAGTCTGAAGCTTCGTCGCGCCAGGCCCCCACTCCTGGTCAACAAAATTCTCAAAGTGTATCAATCTGCACAGACCACGAATCATAAGTGTGAGAAGGTGGCGTTATGATGGCGACCGGTTTTAGGGAATGCACGGGGGTGTGGGCAAGAGTGGTGAGGAAGGGGAAAGCGCCGACAGCATAACGCACTCGTTAAACGAAAAGGAGTAAATACCATGGGATCATCGGGCGTGCATGAATCAGGAAACTTTTCGGTATTTATGGCTGGAGCGCTGCTCGGCGCGGGTGTCGCCCTGCTCCTCGCGCCTCAGTCAGGCTCACAGATGCGAGGGCTCCTTCGCGACTACGCGGCACGAGCCAAAGATGAATTTGATGAAGCCGTCGATCGTGGGAGCGAAGTATGGGACCGAGCGACGGAGCGCGGCGAGGAGTTCGTCGAGAAGGGGAAGGAGTCATTGCGTGAGTCCGCACGGCAGGCCAAAGGATTTGCCGAGGCAGGCCGAACAGCAGTCAACGATACGAAGGACGAATTGGCTTCGCAGCAGCGATAGATCGGCAGATGATCGGCGCGCCTATGAAGGCGCTCATTGTTCACAAGAGGAGGATTCTATTATGTATCGCACAATACTTGTCGGTATTCTCTGGGTGAGTTGTGTAAGTTTGACAGCCTGCCAGGCGATGACGGGAAAGACCGCCGGCCAAACGATGGATGATGCGACGATTACCACCAAGGTGCAAGGAAAGTTGACGAGTGACAAAGCGTCGAATTTTTCGCGCATCGATGTGGATACCAACCGGAATGTTGTCACGCTGAACGGTGTGGTGCGTACCGTGGAGGAGAAAACGCGGGCGGAAGACCTCGCGCGTGAGGTATCCGGAGTGACGAAAGTGAACAACAATCTACAAGTCCAGTCCATGTCGATGAATAATCCCTGACCTGGTGGGGGTGGAGGGGCCGATGGTGACACCGGTCGTTGGCTCCGCTCCCCCTGCTCTTCTCGCTTCGATCTGTGCAAGGCCCGGGGAACTTTGTTCCTCAGAAGATGATTCGTGAATCTCAAAATGGGGATACACAGTGCCCTTGAAGCATGTGCGGTATGCGGTGGTGGGGTTGGGTCATATTGCGCAGGCGGCGGTGCTGCCGGCGTTCCAGCACGCACGCACCAACTTTCGGCTGAGCGCCCTCGTGTCGGGAAGCCGTGTCAAGTTGTCAAAGCTTTCCGCAATGTACGGGGTTGAGTACGTGTATGATTACGGTCGATACGACGAATGCTTGGAAAGCGGCGCGGTGGATGCCGTGTACCTGGCCCTCCCTAACCATCTCCATAAACGTTACGCGAGAGCGGCATTACGGAAAGGCATTCATGTCCTTTGCGAAAAACCTTTGGGTCTCACGGCTTCGGATTGTGAAACGATCATTCGTGCAGCGGAAGAAGGCGGTGCCAAACTCATGGTCGCGTATCGTCTGCACTTTGATCAGGCGAATTTGAACCTTGTCAGCCTGGCGCAATCGGGGCGCCTCGGAGATCTGCGCATCGTGCACTCGCTATTTACCCAGCAGGTTCGCGCGGGAGATACACGGTTGGATCCCCGAGTCGGTGGAGGACCATTGTTTGATATCGGGATCTATTGCATCAATGCGGCCCGCTATGTGTATCAGGCGGAACCCCATGAAGTGCTCGCCATGCGTCTAAAAAGCAAGGATCCTCGATTTCGTCATGTGGAAGAGATGGACGGAGCGCTTCTGCGGTTCCCTGGCGATCGTCTTGCGTCGTTCGTGTGCAGTTTTGGCTCGTCAGATCGTGCAGACATTGATGTCGTCGGGTCGAAAGGGAGTGTGCGTCTCGAATCTGCTTATGAGTATTCGGCCGGCATGAAACAAATCACCCGTATCGGTGGACGCACGAAGACGCAACGCTATCTGGTTCACGACCAATTTGCGCCACAGCTCCGATATTTTTCGAATTGCATTCTTCGGAACCGGGAACCCGAGCCGTCCGGCCACGAAGGTCTCATCGACGTGGCGATCATAGAAGCGTTGCAACGGTCGGCGTGGACTGGACGACCGGTGGGGGTGCAGGTGAGGCCGAAACGAACCCGCCCCTCCCTCACGCAGATGATGCGAATCCCGCGTCCCGAGGTGCCGCCTCCGGTTCAGGCACAGTCACCGACACGGTGACACGGCTACTGACTCAGGCACGGGAGAGATCGTTGCATCGCCCCCGGCCCTACAAGACTTCGTGCCTTCGCTGGTGAACGAAGGAAGACATATTTAGACAACGGCAACGAAAAGCGAGTTAAGGGGGCATATGAGCAAGGATTATGAACGCCCTGCACGAAGGCCTACCGTCGAGCGATCGGCAGCCGCTTCCGCCCGCAGACCGAAGCGCGCGCGGAGTCGAGCCGGTTCCACGGCGGATACGGTAACGGTGTCGGGTCGTCAGCTCTCGTCTCCTGCTGTAAATCGACGCGGAGAGTTTGCACAAGGGCTCACTCTGCTGGCCTCGGGATGGGGGCGTGTTGCGGCACAAGTCCTGAGGCCTCTCCGGATTGGGAGGTTGAGCGGAGCCTTGGCGTATACGCAACGGTTGGTTCGAAAGCATCCTCTGCAGGCAGTGCTCGTTGGAGTAGGACTTGGATATGTTCTCTCACGAACCAAGGTGAGATAGCCATGTCACAGGCGCAGGACACAGGGCGATCCGGGTTTGAAACACTGATGGTCGGCCTTTTGGGAGATGTTCGCACGCTCGTCCGCCAGGAAGTGGTTTTGGCGCAGCACGAGGTCCAGTACGAAATCGACAAGGTCCTCAGGGCTGCCGCTTGGTTCGGGATTGCTGTGGTGCTGGCAGTGATCGGACTATTCGTGATTGCCGCGGCCGGTGTGCTGATTCTCTTCGAATATTCAGGATTGCCTTCCTGGGCTTGTGCCGTGATGGTGAGTATCGTTCTGCTGGGTGGGGCGTGGTGGCTCGTGGCGGCAGGGCGGGGCGTCGTGCAGTCCATTCGTATCGTGCCGGTTCGAACCGTCCGAACTCTGAGGGACGACATCAAATGGATGGCCGAATGGGTGCGCACGAGACTGACATGGACATAGATCTCTGGCGGATCACAGCGCGCTGAAGACGTCCTAAAATTCTCTCCGATCCTTTGCGTAGGCGTGAGCCTGTAGTAATGAACTCATGACCAGACGACAGGTGTTTACAGTCACTTTTCTCCTGGTTTTTGTCCTCCTGCTCTGGGAGTTGGGAATCATTGTCCGCCCATTCTTCTCTCCCATCCTCTGGGCGGTGATCTTTGCGGTGTTGACCTATCCTGTCTATACCAGATTGCTGGCGGCCATAGGGGGTCGCGAAAATATTGCGTCGGGGATCATGACCGCAGGGGTGCTCATGATGGCCGTACTTCCTGCCGGGTTCGGCATGATCCTCGCCGGCCAGCAAGGCATGGAAGCCTATGAACAGGTCTCAAAATGGTTGGAGGCAGGTCATCTGCAAGATTTCGGCACGGCCTTGGGCCAGATACCCGGGGTGGGAAACCTGACTCAGGAGTTGATGGGCCGGTTGATCGTGAACGGGAGCGGACAGATCGAGACTTCTCTTCTGGAAGGTGGGAAAGCCATCAGCTCCTTTCTTCTCTCACAGGGGGTAGATTTTGCAAAGAACGCCCTCGTTCTGGTGACCGACTTTCTCGTCATGCTCTTTACGTTGTTTTTCGTGTTTCGGGACGGTCCGCAGATGTACCACGGCGTCTATCGAGCCATCCCACTCGAAGAATCGCAGAAGGCAAAGATCTTCGGACGACTGATGAATACGTTCAAAGCTGTCGTGAGGGGCACGCTCTTGACCGCCTTCGCGCAGGGTGCGACGGCGGGAATCGCATACTTAGCTCTGGGCGTGCCATTTCCGCTCTTTCTGGGGGTCTTGTCAGGGCTCCTCGCTATGTTACCGGTCGGCGGTACGGCGATCGTCTGGGCACCAGTTTCCTTGTACCTCTTGCTCAGCGGTGCGATGGTCAAAGGGGTGGTCATGATTGGAATCGGCGCCGGCTTGGTCGGCCTCATGGACAATCTGTTGCAGCCCATCCTGGTGGGAAGGCAGGCTCGGCTCCCGATGCTTCCGCTCTTCCTCGCGTCCTTCGGAGGTCTGGCCTACTTTGGCTTCCTCGGCCTGTTTCTGGGCCCGATTCTTCTCGCCGTGGTCTTGGAAGCGTTTGCCATCTATCAGGAAGAATACCAACAAGAGCAGCATGCCCTGGTCATGACGGCCCTGCCCGATTCCCGCGAGGAATTGCGCACCGCACCGGAACTGATCGGTAAGCCATTGTGACTACCGTTCGGTTTTTCAGAACGGTGTCGCAGAACTCGGGGATTTCCTAGTAGTTGAGCAAAGGGTGCCATGCGATCATCCGAAATAATGCAAATATCGGAGACCGCCCAACAGAAAGCATTCCCGAAGGAGGTCGCGTCAGGTTGTTGAACCGAAGCGATGTCCGACAAATCATGTGGCCCAAGCAGGCGCAGCGGTCAACCCGCGAACCACAGATGAGGAGGACCTATGACGAATTATTCAGAGACTATGAATGCCAGGGCGAATATCATCATGTTGATGCTCCGAGAAGACCATCGTAAGTTGAGCCGTCTGTTTGACCAGTTTGACAACACAACGGATAAAAATGAGAAACAGAACATCGTGGCGTCGGCAATCACCGCCTTGGAGGTCCATGCAACACTTGAAGAGGAGCTGATATACCCTGCTTGGAAAGAATCCATGGATGAGCAGCATTTGATAGATGCGGCCATCGAGGAATACCATCTTGTTCAGGTGCTGATCAAAGAGCTCAAGAACATGGGTCCCGAGGACAAGGAGTACGATGCCAAGTTTACGACCCTGAGCCAACATGTAATGCACCATATAAAAGAGGAAGAAGGTAACATGTTTCCCCGCGCAGAGAAGGTGTACATGGAGTGGGAGGGAATGACTGAACAGGTGCTGCAACGGCGCCGATATCTGGAGCGAAAAGAGTTGTGGCTGTGCGGGGCACCCGTGATTTTTAAATCGAGAGGGACGACCAGTGCAACGCGTTCGGCCAGTAGGTTGAAGGAGAGTTTGCAACATCGGTAAGAAGTGGAGGTTTCGATGGAGCCCCAAAAAAGATACGGAGTGGAACCAAACGAAGAGTCAAACATACCGGCGGTGGGAATGAGCGAGCAAGCCGAGGAGCTGGCCGGGTCGGTTGATCAGACAATGGATTCTGTGGCAGAAGCCGTACAGGCTACCTTGCGGCGAACCAAGAAGAGCGCCAGCGAGGCGATGGAGACGGTCGCAGACGGGATCGAGACCTCCACAGACTATCTGAGCGAGCGGGGAATGGCGGGTGTGGTTGAAGATGCGGAGACACTTATCCGTCGCTACCCGTTTCAGACCCTCTTGATCGGGCTCTCGGTGGGATACCTGGCCTCTTGGTTTCGGCGCTGACGCGTAGGTTTCCCGCATGAAAATGCGTTGGAGCAACGTGAAGCCGGCCTGCCGATGAGCGTTGAGGGTTATGATGAAGGAAGAGAGGGAGACCATGGATAAAGGGGTGGAGCGCATTGCCCAAGACATCAAAGATATCGTCCAGACCAGAGTGGCGATTGCAGAAAAGCTTGGAGCAATCGAACAGCATATCGGAACAACGCTGCAGCATGCGAGGACGACAATAACACGACTTGCGGACAAGACAACATCGTCCGTGCGTGACACGATGGAGGTTACCAAGCAAGCCCTTGATCCCAGCGTTCACGCTGCACGTCACCCATGGTTGTTCGTAAGCGGGGCGTTGGTCCTCGGCTATGTGGTCGGTGGTATCTACCATCGCAGCTGGAAACTCACGGACGGAGTGGTTCCCTATTCGCCGGTCCTGGCAAAAAATGGGGCGGTGATGCCGATGGATGGCGCGCCATCGTCCGAACGTCGGGAGCCGGGAGCGTACCCATTTTATCCACCTCGTGCCGGAAGTAATAGAAGCGGACAACCAGACCAGTCAGACCGGCCAACCGTGTGGACCGAGCTGGAACGCGCCCTCCAAGACGAATTTGATATGGCAAAGATCGGCTTTCTCCGATTCGGACGGGGTCTTATCCGTGCGACGGTTCGCCAAGCTATCGGCGCTCTCGTGCAGATAGTCGGCGACAGTTCTCGCGAGCGAAATTCTCGCTCCCATAGCGAACCATCGCCTAGATAAATCTCGGGCTATTACAGATCTATCGGAGAGAGGTGGCAGGAAAAGTCATACTATATTTGGAACCGCGCTTCATCGTGTTCCGCTAAACGACTTCTGACACAATCCTTCATCCTCGTCAGCGATCATTGTATTCAACCGTGCTCAGCTATCTGCCCCCGATCGGGCGGAATTGCCGCTGGGTACCCACCGCCTGTTCTGGGCGGGGTGAAGTGGTGGCTCAGTCTGAATAGGCGCCCTAAGGCAACAGGTGGTCACATCCCAGTCGGAGGGATTAAAGAGGCATTCTCCCGGATCATTGTTGTGTCCAACTCCTCCGAGACCAACAGCCCGCCCCAGAAGATCATTTGACTATTGAGCTTGGACGACATCGAAGAGCGATCGACGCACTCGCAAACCCGCATTGTATTCAATGAAACCGAGCTTCTTGAACCTGTTCATAAAATAACTGATTCGTGACCTCGTGGTGCCGACCATTTCGGCTAACGTTTCCTGACTGAGCTTGGGAATGGGCAATTCTGGAGGACCTTCTTCCCCACAGTGGGCCAGCAATAACAGCGTCCGCGCCAGCCGCTTCTCGGCAGAATTAAAGAGTTGGTCGATTAAGTCCTCTTGGACGCGGAGGTTGCGAGTCAGAAGATAAGACAAGAATAGTTCGAAGAAAGCCTGCTCCTGCGAGAGCAGGCGGTTCATGGCAGCCCTGTCAATGCGCTCGATCGTGGACGCCTCCAGGGTGGTGGCGGTCGCAATGCGTACCAGCGGCCCGGCAAGGCAGGTTTCACCGACGAAATCCCCACTCTCCAATATCGCCACGACCGCTTCTTTTCCTTGTGGGGAGACGACGGTCAGCTTGATACGACCCTCCAGAATATAGAATACAGCTTGGGCCGCATCCCCTTGGGTAAAGAGAATCTGGTGTTTCTGGCACCGCAGAGTCGATTTGCCGTCGTCGATTCCAGAGAAAAATTTCTGTGGATTGAATGGCGTGGCGTGTTTGCGCGGCAGCGATATACCGTCACGCGGTCTCAATGTCACGGTGCGAGGTCTTGCTGATAGTAAACTGTCGTGGGTCATGAGATGGACTCCTTTTAGAAAAAACTCGTGATAAAAGTAATTGACCGTCGAACAACCGGCCTTCGTGCAATGAGCCAGTAATCAGCTGGTTGTCCATCATGCATGCCGCGGCAAGACATAGGGCTTCGGGATTAGACAAGGAGCGGTTTCTCAAAATCACCTCATCAATCATGTTGCCGCACTGAATACAGCGGTAAACCTCAAAAGTACTGTATCCGCTGTCGCTCTCGAGATCGGTGAAGATCTCAGGTGCCACGCATCCGCTGCACCGCTCACAGCTTGGCCGAGTAGACTCCTGTATGGTCATCTCCGTTGTCTGGGAAAGCATCCCGCCCATGGGAACCTCATTTTTCTGGTTTTTATGTTGTCTGAGAAATAGCTGGATCCTCATGCACAGGGACAGCCTAGCGTTGCCTGGCTGGATGCCATCCTAGCGGTCTCCTTAGTTTAAACAGCAAAATTCCCTAGCCCATAGCGATCTCTATGAGCATAGGCCTGCTGTAGACTCATTGAGTCGTGGATGAGAGTGCGGTGAGGATGGCGGAAGGTAGGTGTGCCGTGGATCGAGAGACCGGAGACCGATACGAATGACGGCGTGAAATCAGGAAGGTCAAAGAGGCTCGCAGCGACACATCGAGGGCCAGAGTAGCTGTCGCCCGGTCGAAGGTTTCACACTCCGGCGACGCAAGAGCTTACCGTGAGCCTGGATCTCGGCGAGATTCATTTCCATTATCTGCCCAAACAGCAGTGCCCGAGTCTCTCCGTTAATCGACGCCTCACGGCGTATCAATGCTTGTTTCTCTTCCATGGATACAGTGATCTGGAAGGATATGCCCTTTCCCATAGCCCGGTCTGTGAACGCAACGGGCGGTTATTGGTTTTGCTCATAGCCAGCCCTGGTCACAACTTGTTGGAAGGCGAAAGAGTGAGAACTAGGGGCTTTACCAGTGAACTGGGATGAGAGGAGAAGGGTAGAATCACTCGCAAAACGGAAGGCCACAGGATGAGAGCAGATCAGATTGTTGAAAGACAGCGGGGAGGACATGAATATGGTGGAGGAGATAGTATGGGTCCCGATTTGTAAAGAGTGCAATCAAGTGAGGGATGGTCCGCAGAGCAACAGGCGGCGCACGAGTACTGACATCGAGCAGTGGATGTCGTTGAAATCCTTTCTGCGTCTCTACCGTCTTGCACGAGATAGGTATAAACTGACGCACACCTATTGCCCGAGATGTTCGGAACAACTGATGCGTGGTCGGCCAAGGCGGTAAAGGGGCTCGAGTACCTGGGAACAACTCCACCCGAGAGCTGAAAGGGTGCGCGAACGAACCCAAATACACCGATTCTATGAAGAAGCGTGCCGGATACTTTTCCGCTCAGATACGCGAGATAATAGATAGCTTACGGATCATACTCACATCGGTATTTCCCGGTTGTCTCTTATAACTCCTGCACCGTTGAGCTCGTTACCCTCTGCCGAGTATCCGTGGTTGGAACCTAAGATTTCTCAGCTCAAGACCGCGGACGGTTGCATATCAGTCTGGACCTTCGGGACGGCCCCGCAGCCCCTGACAGTCGGATCGGCTGGTGGTATCGATCAGGTGGTCATGCAGCCGAATCGGCGCCAAGATACGGATCGAGAAACTAGGGATCTCCCTAGGGGGCAAGACCTGCCGTGTTGTAAGCTGACCCCCTCTGAAAAACCTAGGGGTAGGCGATGACGAGGACAGAGAAGAAAGGTCAATCGTCAATCCTGGAGGAAGCGGCCAAATAAGAGTGACCTGCCCCCCCTGCCCCCTATGGTTGTACCAACAGCAATGTGAGTCAGGCACAGCGCGGCGCAATGGTCTCTGGTGCTGGCGGTCGATAACCTAGCGCGCTATGGGGCCGAATTCGGTTGTAGGTCTGCCGCCAGCGTTCGACCAGCACCTTCACCTCCCAAAGTGTATCAAACAGTTCCCGATCCAACAGTTCGTCCCGTAGTTTCCCGTTAACGCTTTCGATATCCCCGTTCTCCCAGGGACTGCCTGGTGTGATGAAGAGCGTCTGCACACCGACCCGGCTGAGCCACGAGCGCACCGCGTTGGCCGCAAATTCCGGCCCATTATCCGAGCGAATATGTTCTGGCACTCCCCGTTGGACAAAGCGCTCTGCCAACCGATAGAGCACGTCATCGGATCGCAGCCGTCGTTCGACAGCGATGGCCACACCGTCCCGCGTGTATTCGTCCACAATCGTGAGGAGCTTCACCGGTCGCCCATCTTCGGTTCGGGTTGCCATGAAGTCGTACGCCCACACATGATTCGGATGCTCCGCTCGCAACCGGATACAGGAGCCATCGGTCAGCCAGAGCCGCCGACGCGGGGGTTGTTTCTTCGGGATCTTCAGCCCTGCTTGTCGCCAGATCCGTTCCACCCGTTTATGATTAACCTGCCAGCCCTCATTCCGGAGCAGGCCTGTCACCTGACGATACCCATACCGTCCATACTGGCTGGCCAGATGAACAATGGCCTGAGTCAGCGCCGCTTCGTCAGTGGGCAGCTCTCGTTGATACCGCTGCGTGGAACGGGCCTGACCCAGCACTCGACAGACCCGGCGTTCTGCGAGGCCCAGCGTCGCACAGCAGTGCTCCACGGTCTGCCGTCGGCACGCTGGGCGTAGAAGTTTCCCTCAGCAGCCTCTTTCAGGATCAATTGATCGAGGGTGAGATCGGCGACGGCCCGCTTCAAACGGGTGTTCTCCCGCTCCAGGTCGTTGAGGCGTTTGACCTGATCGACTTTGAGACCGCCGTATTCGTTGCGCCAGCGATAGTAGGTTTGTTCGGTGATGCTGAGCCCATGGCAGACGTGCACCACGGACTGGCCCTTACTCAAGGCGACTTCGGCTTCACGCAATTTGGCGAGGATCTGTTCGACGGTGTGACGGAGACGTGGCATACGGCCCTCCTTTCGGCCAGACCCTAACATAGGATCTGGACCGGTTTAAGGGGGGCAGGTCACTCTGGGCTCCGCTCATGCAGGACTAGGTTGTTCCCTAGCCCGCTCCACAAGCAGCCCCAGTTCTGCCGCGCATTCTTTTACAGGTCTGTGACTCGGCACCATTTGGTGAAGAAGCGCCGTGAATCTCTGTGGTGAGCATCTCGGTCAACGGACTGGCACGTTCGCGTGATTACTTGATGTCCGTCAAAACACTACGTTCTTTGTGTTGGACGGATGCTCTGAAGCAATTGAAAACAATGGACGTTTCCGTTTTTTTTTGGTAAGGTGCGCAAGCAATGGCTGTATTGATCCAGGAACCGTCTTCGGCAGACCTTTTTCTTATCCAGAGGAAGACTCTCCGTCGCGTGACCGGTACTCTTCAAACCCCCGTGTCTCTCTTGGTGGCATTCTTACTGCTGGCCTTCATTCCCACCAGGGCGTTTCCCTTCACCCAGGGAGATCTCTATCGCGAAGCGAAAGCTGCGACTGTTCTGATCGTAGGTATCAACGATGAATCCAATGCCCTCTCGTTCGGCAGCGGGGTGTTCATCTCCGAGCAGGGCCTGGTTCTGACCAATGCCCACGTGGTGGAAGATTCCACCAGACTCTTTGTTTATATCCACAATGAATCGGTCGATCCTGCTGCGAAAGTGGTTGCGATCGATGCCGACCTTGATGTCGCCGCGCTCCGCGTCCACACTGATCATCCGGTTCCGTTCCTTCCGTTGGCGGCGGAAGTGCCGGATGAAGGCACGCCGACGATTGCGGTCGGATATCCGCGCGTGTCGGATGTCTTACACATGGGATTGACGCTGCATGCCTCGGTCTTTCCGATGACAATTGGCGGTGAAGCGCTGGGGCGGTCCAGAACGGCCTTGCTGCTGATTCCCTTCGTACAAACCGTAGGGATGCTGAATGCCGGCAGCAGCGGAGGACCGCTGGTGCATGGTGAAACCGGTGAGATTGCGGGACTGGTCGTTCATACCGTGCCCTATTTGGAGCAGGTCAAGAATGCGGGAGGTGAGCGGCTGGGCTCGGTCATGATGCGGGCCGGCCTGAGCTATTCCATCCCCGTGCCTCGGCTGCGCGACTGGTTGCAAAAAAACCATATTCCTTTTTCGATGAAGGAGACACGTGAAGTTCTGCCGACCCCGCGAGAGAAGGCACTCCCAACTCGCGCGTTCCTCACGACCGCGCATCTCCTGCATCTGATGGCGTCGATCCTGCACCAAGATCGCGATCTTCTGGATCTTGCCATTCAACATTATGAATCGGCCCTGCAACTCGAACCGGAACGGCCTGATGTATTACGGAATCTCGGCCTCGCCTTCGCAGCGAAGGGAGACATGGACCGAGCACGAACGACTTACGAGCGGGCCTATGCCCAGACACCGAGCGATCCCGTGCTCTTGAAGAATATGGGCGAGCTCAAGCAACGCATGCGCGACACCCAGGGTGCGGCGGACCTGTATCGAGCGGCCATTCGACAAGACGCCTGTTTGGTGAGCGCGTCCTTAGAGCTGGGTACGGTGCTACAGGCACAAGGTCGAGCGGAGGAAGCAAGACAGGTTCTTAGGCGCGCGGCGGTTTGTCCGTCGTCTTCTTCCTATGCGGCCTATCACGTAGGTCTAACGCTGGAACAGCAGGGGCTAGGACCAGATGCGCTGCAGATGTGGGAAGATTTTCTTGAACAAGCCGACAGCGTGTCTGTCACTGAGCGGCCCATTCTCAATAAGATTCGGCAGCGCGTCGCCCAACTTCGTGCCCAGCTCAAGTCGCAGGACCGAGGGATCAACGTGCCCGCGGTTTCCTCACACGCACAACCTTCCGTTCCCAAAGACGGCTACTAAATTCAAACTCACCCGTTCGTCTCGTTCCTGGCCTCGGGACTCGTCGCAAAAAAGCTAGAAAATTTCAACGGTCTGATCAAAATTGCTCAGATAACAAGACCCGGGGAGCATATAGTCACGGTTATGTATGTGTACGTTTACATCTAACCGAGGAGGCTCCCATGGTATCAATCCCCAAAGTCGTCGGTCTCATGTCTTGCGGTTTCGTGCTGTGCTTGGGTCTGTCCAATGCCGCGCAAGCCGGAAATGCAACATCGTCTGCAGACGAAATGAAAGGTGCCCAATCTGATCGCATGAAGGGTGATCAGAAGACGGGTAGCCGTTCGGAAGGCACCAAGACGATCAAGGGCGAAGTGTTGCGCGTCGAAGGCGATAACTATTTCGTCAAGGGGCAGGACGGAAAAGAAGTGCGGTTGCACATCGACCATACCACCCATATGACTTCCGCGGGCATCAAAAAAGGAGATAATGTCGAGGCGAGCGTGAACGATCAGAATCACGCGCTGTCGATTCTATCGGACGCGAATGAATCCCATTGACTCTCCACGGAATCAGGTAAGGGTGGGTCAATGGTGAGGTCGTAGCAACGTGGGTTGGAGCACTACGGATGGGTGTGGTGAAGACGAGAGGTGCTCTTTTTCAAGACGGCATCATGAGCCGACATCGAGGTCAGGCGCGTATACGCGGCTGAAACGAAGCAATTTGGTCGGGCATGCTCATACGCGGGAATGTCCGGCCAAACGCTTTCCAATACGCCAGAGTTCTGTAGTTCCTGACGCAAAGAATAATGAGTGCCGTGTTTGTGGCCGCCGCCGAGACGTCTTGGGCAGTCGCTTTGCAGCTCTGACATGCGATTCTGGCGCGCCCTCTTTCGAGTAATCCGTACGAGCCACGTTCGTTTGTTCCACCGAAAGTACCGCAATCCGATTGCCTTCCTCTGAGCTAGATTACCGTGGTTTGTGGGCCCCGCCGATGTGGTAACATCTAGCCTGTAAGCCCCAGCCCAGATGGTGGCCGTTCTACGTCATCGCTTTTATTGGACGCACCGGACTGGCAGGAGCTGTATGCATCCGCCTCGAGTGTTTATTGCCGATGATCATCCTTTGGTGCTGGAAGGACTTCGGCGATTACTTGCCGACGACGCGGTGATTGTCGGCACGGCTTATAGCGGAGCTGAACTTCTCGAAAAGGTCGCGGACGCGACGCCGGATATCGTACTGCTGGATGTCTCAATGCCTGACATGAGCGGATTCGACCTCGCCCGATCGCTCAAGCAAAAGTTCCCCGGTGTGAAAATCATTTTTGTGACGATGATGAGCGAGCCGTTCCACGTCAGTGAAGGTTTTCGAAACGGCGCGCATGGCTACGTCCTCAAACAATCGCTTTCGACCGAGTTGGTGGCGGCTATCCACGCCGTGATGAGCAACCGCCGATTCGTGTCTTCTGAAGTTGCCGCGAGGTTCGCGAATCGATCGAGCATCCCTGGATTCGTCCGGAAGGATACAGCATTCACTTAACGCCACGGCAGCGGGAGGTCTTGCGAATGTTTTGCGACGGTCGTTCGACCAAGGAGATTGCGGCGACGATGGGCATCTGTGAAAAAACGGTGGAGTTTCATAAGGCGGGAATCGTAAAAAAGATCGGCTTGAAGACCGCTTCCGATCTCACCAGATTTGCATTGGCACAAAGACTGACCAAGCTCTGACGCCCAACCATCCGATCTTGCCGTGGGGGTCTCGGTGAATGGAAACTCAATCAGCGGGGGCAGGAGGGGTTTCGGGCGAAGATCCCTCAGGCGGGGCAATAAGCCCGAGGAGGATGGCTTGTTTCGTCAGTTCGGTCGTGGTGTGAACGCCGAGTTCTTTCGAGATTCTCGATTTGTGAAACTCGATGGTTTTCACTGTCACGTTGATCGCGGATGCGATTTCCTTATTGGACTTTCCTTCTGCGATCAGCTGCAAGACCTCCCTCTGTCGCAGACTCAACTTCATGGTTGGGGTGTTATTCGGTCGCTCTGAAGCCGGTTCCAACGCCTTGCTGACCAGGCCCTTCGCGACGAGCGGCGAAACGTAGGTGGGCTGCTGCCGGTTTAGTTGACACCAACCTACACTAATTCCGCCTGCCGTTCGAACTCCATGGGACTGAGGTAGCCCAACGTCGAGTGCCGCCGCCTGGGATTATAGAAGCGCTCGATGTAATCGAACACCTCGGCTTTGGCCTGGTCTCGCGTGCGGTATGTCTTGTTCGCCGTGCGTTCGGTCTTCAGTGAGGAGAAGAAGCTTTCCATCGCCGCGTTGTCCCAGCAATTGCCAGAGCGGCTCATGCTACACGAGAGACCCTGGTCCGCCAGCAGTCGTTGGAATGGCTCACTGGTGTACTGACTGCCCCGATCGGAGTGATGCAACACGGCCGCGGGCTTGCCCCGCCGCCACATCGCCATCATCAGCGCATCCGTGACCAGCTGCGCGGTCATCGTGGCCTGCATGGACCAGCCGATGACCCGCCGGGAGAAGAGGTCCACGACCGCGGCGATGTAGAGCCACCCTTCGGCGGTCCAGAGATAGGTGAAGTCGGCCACCCATTTGAGGTTCGGGGCGGGGGCCTCAAACTGACGATTGAGCACATTCGGCGAGACCGCGCTTGGCACCCATGTGCCGGGATCGGCGGGTACCCGACGTCGTCTTGGCCGTGCCCGCAAGGCGTGGTGCCGCATCAGCCGCTCGATCCGATGCAGGCCACAGGCCTCCCCCTCGGCCAGCAGGTCGTGCCAGACTCGTCGTGCGCCGTAGGTCCGGTCGCTCTGCAGGAAACTCGTCTGGATCTTGGCCCCCAACACTTCGTCGCGCCGCGCGCGCGGGCTGCGTGGCCGCGTCAGCCACGCATAGAAGCCACCCCGCGAGACACCGAGCGCCTCGCATAACCACGCCGTTGGCCAGAGCCCCCGGTGCGTCACGATAAAGCCGCACTTCACAGCGACTCCTTCGCAAAGTAGGCCGCGGCTTTTTTAAGATGTCGCGCTCCGTCTTCAACTTGATGACTTCACGGCGAAGCCGGGCGAGTTCCGCCTGCTCGGGCTTCATCTGCCCCGGGCCCGGAAAGGCCTGCGACGCATCCGCGGCAGACTCCTGCACCCAGCGGCGCAACACCGTCCCATGTACGCCCAAATCCCGCGCGGCTTGCGCCACTGTCACCCCGCGCTCCTGGATCAACTTCACCGCCTCCACTTTGAACTCGCGCGTAAACTGACGTCGCTCCATGATCCACCTCCGGTTTCATTCATACACTTAACTCGGTGTCTTTGAAACCGGCAGCAGCCCAGTTGTCCCTGCAATGTCCGAAACACACCTACCGAATTTCCACACATCCCCTCGCATCTTTGTTGGCCTAGGCCACGATCCGTCCAAAGCTAGGAGCCTTCCTAGCTCCGAAAATCACGCGGGGAGCGTAGGGTGGATGTATGTGTTCACATCTAACCAACTTAAGAAGGGGTTACATAGTATCTGTCACCGAAGTTGTCGGTCTGATGTCTTACGGTTTCCTGCTGTGTTTGGGTCTGTCCAACGCCGCGCAAGCCGGGAATGCGGCGTCGGCTGAAGACGAAATGAAAAGTGCTCAACCTGAGTCGATTCTCTCGGACGCGAATGAATCCCACTGACTCTCCTCTCGAATCGGGCGAGAGCGGCTCCATGGCATGGGGTGGTCGTAGGTGACTGTCTCAGCCGGGGCCAGACCTTGGAGGGTTTATCATGACGATCTTGTTAGGTATTGTGGGTGCGCTCCTCGGTGGGTTCATTGGATATGGATTGGGGTGGTATCGCGAAGAGGCCTGTGAGAAGCATGGCCACTAAGAAGATTGGCGTACACACTTATCGAAACGATTAGGTCCAACTCCCCCGCGCCACGATTTCTTTGGACACTGATTTGGGGCATACTGCCCCCCACTTGATGGAGGTGTCCATGGCGAAAACGAAGGCGGAGCGAGGCCGGTTTTCCTCGCGCAAGAAGGTGGAAGCCG
>Ga0214472_10000527_pt1 | contig 46853 bp, 38 predicted proteins | sample RVTome_6_FD_207662 | JGI IMG/M metagenome (GOLD analysis project Ga0214472, IMG submission 207662) | Soil microbial communities from uranium-contaminated site in the Upper Colorado River Basin, Wyoming, United States - RVT140D175 | ecosystem: Environmental > Terrestrial > Soil > Contaminated >...
TGAGGCAATTGAAGAATTATCCTACACTTCGCTAAAAGAACCCGGATAGTTGTAGGTGGGGCGGCTCATATATCGATTGACTATTGGTTGACCTCATATACGTATTTTTCAATGAGCCTTGATAATAAAGGGCTTAGAATTCTTCAATTGCCTCAACTCATCAATGACAAGCTGGGCGGGCTGAATGGATCGAACGAGGTGATGCGGTACTACCTGGAAAACTCATCAGGTGGACTGGGTCTGTAAAATTTTCGCCCGTAGGCGTGGCAACACGTCCTGGCTCACGCGCTCGCATTCCTCCACATGCGGATAGCCCGAGAGGATAAATTCGTCGATTCCGAGCTGCCAATAGCCATAGAGTTCTTCCGCGACTTCCTCCGGGGTCCCGACGATGGCCGTGCCACAGTTCACCCGCACGGTCGAGAGACCATTCCAGAGATGCGGGCCGACTCGATGTTCGGCAACGCGCTGGGCTTGCACCTGTTGGCCGGTCATCGGCGTGCCGGTCATGACCGTACGGCGCTGTTCCAACACGCTGGCATCGGCGTGTGCGATGAGATCATTGGCCATGGACCAAGCCGCCTCTGCCGCATCGCGCACCACGAGATGCGCCCGCAGGCCGAAGTAAGGCGTGCGGCCCGCCGCACGGTAGAGGGCGGACACCCGTTCAAGCCGCTCGGCAATCTGCTCATGCGGTTCGATCCACATCAGATAGACGTCGGCTTGCCGCGCGGTGAGCGCCTCGGCGCGCGGTGAGGCCCCGCCCTGGTAAAAGCGCGGCATGACTTCGGGGGCGGGCGCACAACGCGCGCCGCGCAAATTGATGTAGGTGCCCGCGAAATCGGTCGCACCACCGGTCCACAACGCCCGGCAAGCCCGCATCAATTCCTCCGCCTGTTCGTAGCGTCCGCTGTGGTCAATATTGACGCCGAGACGCTCGAAGTCGTTGGCAATACCGCCCGGGACGATATTGATATCCACCCGGCCGTGGCTAATTTGATCCAGAGTAGCGACCATCTGGGCAAACAGTCCGGCCGCCACAAACCCGGGACGCACGGCGATGAGGAAGCGAATCCGGTGGGTCACCGCCGCCAGGGCGGTTGCCATCGTCCAGGTCTCCACCAACGGCGCCGCCTCGTCAAAGAGCCCGTTGACAAAACGCGTGGGAATCAGCAGGGCGTAAAATCCCAAGCGCTCTGCCGTCTGCACCACCGCGCTGAGATACTCAAACGTCGGAGGCCGTTCGGCACGCCGCGTGCCCAAGTGAACCCCATCGCCATCAATGGGAATAAACCAATCGAATTTTGGCTCCGGACGCGACACAAGTGCTGCCATAACCCTTATCCTCTTCACTTAAACGACATGGGTGCCCACGATGTCCAAATTTACCTTGACCTCTCGTGAAATGTGCTATAGAGATAGGCCATCGGCTTAATCAGACAGACGTTTGCCCGAATTTCACCCAAATTTACCAAATTTAAATGGGATTCAGCCTCTGCATTTGATGCAGTTTATCACACGGCATCGAGATTGTCCGACGATGATCCCGGCATGCCGATTTTGACTTTGATGCAATATTTCTCTATAGTGCACGAGCAAAGCGATACCGCAATCGACGAAGCGTCCTGGCACGTGGAATGGCATGCCTGGCTCATGCCTGGCTAAGCAATGCTCAATGAGGGTCCCGACGGGGCCGTGGTAGAGGAGAACGGAGATGTCATCTGAAGTTTATTACATGGATGCGCGGAGCGAATCGCCACAAACCGGCTTGGTGGCCAAAATGCTCACCGTATTCGACGCGGCGGGTCTCGACCAAATGATCAAACCCGGCGATCTCGTCGCCATCAAGATCCACTGCGGTGAGTGGGGCAATACCGCTTATCTGCGGCCGGTCTACCCGCGGGCTCTGGCCGATCGGATTAAAGAACTCGGCGGTCGTCCCTTCGTCTGTGACACGACGACGTTGACCTACCAGCCATACGCCTCACGTGCCCATGAGCTCGATTTGTTGCTGACGGCCGAACGCAATGGCTTTAGCTCGGCGGTGCTGGGCTGCCCGTTTATCTCTGCCGACGGCTTTATTGGCACCTCGGACTACCGGGTGGATCTCCCGACGGGCTATCTTTTAAAAGAAGCCTATATTGCGCAAGCGGTCGCGGCAGCGGATGTCCTCATTTGTTTGACCCACTTCAAGGGGCATCCCATGGGCGTGATCGGTGGTGCCATTAAGAATTTGGGGATCGGCTGCCAATCGAAACGCGGCAAGCACAACGTCCACTTGGGCGGACATCCCAAGTACAGTGTGGCCAATGCCGTGACCTGGCACCCCGAAAATTTCCCGGGCAAGGCCAATATGCCGGACTGGAAAATTCTTGAAGACTGTTGCCCCTACAGCCTGTTTACGGTGCATGAAAATTCGATCGAGTGGGATCGCGCACGCTGCACCAGCTGCCTGGGTTGCAACGGGGTCATGGCGCCGCGCGGCCTGTTTGAGTTCTCGGAAGAGCAGTTTGCCGCCACGGATGCCTCGATTGCGGACGGTGCCCTGGGGGCGGTCACGGCGGTGGGACCGGAAAAATGTGGTTTCATCAATATGGCGATCGATATTTCGCCGCGTTGCGACTGCGTGAACTTCTCGGATATGCCGATCGTGCCCAACATTGGCGTGTTCGCGAGTAAAGATCCTGTGGCCATCGATATGGCGTGTTTGGACAAGGTCCGGGAGTCCCACGGTATGCCGGGTTCGATTGCGGATGATTTTGACATGTTGGAGCCGGGTCACAAACGCTTTGAGACCGTGTCGGCGACGGTGCACGGCCTCAGTGAAGAAGCGCAGATCAACACGGGTGTGCTCAATGGTCTCGGCAGCCGTGAGTACGAACTGATTGAGCCCGAACCGCAACCGATCTCTAAGCATCTCTTTACTCTCGACATTCGCCCGACTGGCGAGCGTTTGCGCGACAAGTTCCTGAAGTTCACCCCGTTCCCGTACGAACGCTACGACGGGGAAGGCTTCTTGCGCGACAACGATGCCGATATCGAATACGTAAAGCACAATTATGGCAACGGCAGCGGCGAAGTCGGTGCTGCAGGCACGACTGAAGGCGCCACCACTGGCGATGATTAATCTGTAGAACTAGTGAGGCGTGATGAGTGGGCCTAGGTATCACGATCCACTGTCCACTCATCACGAAGTTATAGAGGAGCAGAGCATGGCAGAGTTCACCAAAGGCGTTGAAAATCTTCAGGAGGCGATGGACACCTGTAAGAAAGTCAACGAGACGTTGGCGAGTGTGAGCGTAGATGAAGCGGTCGCCGCCAAAGCGGCGATCGAGGCCTCACTGGCGTCGATGGATGAGAGTTCCAGCAAGTTTTTCATGAAAACCATGATGAGTGTACCGCCGACCAAGGCGTGCAGGACCGAGGCCGCCGCGGTGGCTGCACTGGTGGAGAAAGAGAACTGGTCGGGTCTGCCCGCGGCCATCGCCAAGTTGGAAAAAGCCACGAAGACCCTGGCGACCAAGGCCAAAATGGACGGGACGACGATTACATGAGCATGAGCGGGCCGATCTTGATCACCGGCGGCGCGGGCAGTGTCGGGCGCCTTCTCGTGCAACGCTGCCGCGAGGCGGATCTCACGGTCCGCGTCTTCGACTTGCCCTTCTGCGATTTTAGCGGCCTGGAGGGCGAAAACGGCATTGAGGTGGTGAAGGGCGACATCACGGATGCGTCGAATGTGGCTGAAGCCGTCCGGGGCGTCGGCGCCGTGGCGCATTTGGCCGCGCTCCTACCACCAGCTAGCGAGGGCAACCGGGATCGAACCTTTGCCATCAATGTGGAAGGCACGGCTTCGATTCTACAGGCGATGTCCACTGGCGCACCGGATGCGGTGATGGTCTTTAGCTCGTCGGTGAGCACGTATGGCGATACTCGTGCCGAGACGACGCCGGTGCGCGTATCGCATGCGCAAACGGCCCTGGATATTTACGCCGAGAGTAAAATTGCCAGCGAGGCCCGCATTCGTGAGTCGTCGGTGGAGGCGGTGATTCTGCGCATTGCAGGGGTCTCAGTACCGGTGCTGCAAGAGCCACCCGAGGTCTGGCCATTTACGGCCGAGCAGCGTCTGGAAATGGTGCACCGCGATGACGTGGTGACGGCATTGTACAAGTCGCTGATCACACCGGCAGCGCGGGGCAAAACCCTCAATATTGGCGGTGGGACCACCTGGCAAATTCACGGCCGACAGTACGTCACGGATCACTTCGACCTGCTTGGGGTCCCGGTGGAGATGGCCGCTTTCCGGGGCGAGGACGAGCCGGGGTGGGTGGACTGGTATGATTCGACCGAGGCGCAGCAACTGCTCGACTACCAGCAACACACGTATGAGGATTACCTCAACACCCTGCGAGAACAAGTGGCCCGCATGCTCGAAGACGACGATTGAGGTCGCTCTCGTTGAGAATGCCTTTGGGGCGCTCGCCGATCTACGCGTGCAAAGGCAAGGTCTCCATCCCCTTCGTATTCCCAATATTTTTTCGCTGATTGGACTTCCGTTCAATAGCTGCCACAGACAGAGGTCCACGTCGATGCCTGCCGACCCTCACGACCTCGCGATCTAGATGTCACACCTGATACCCCCATACCCATTTTAGCTTCCCCACAGAATCTTCAGGTAATCTTCATGTTATTACTATGGTTTATATGGTATAAGATGATATTATCATCTATGAAGTCGGATCGGTGGCAAGTTGCAATGCGGATTTAAAATCCTAATTCCTATTATGCGACGTCGGATTGGAGGCATGGTATGCCTTGTATGGACCTAAATTCTTCCTTGATGTATATAAAATATATATGGAGGTTTGGTTTTTTCTTCCTGTTCGGGGTGATGGTCAGCCAACCGCACTTCACGTTTGCTGAAACGTCACAATCCCAACCTATGCAAATCGACAGACCACCTTTAACGCGATCGCCAGCGACGATGACCCCTGAATTACCTGCCGACACCCTCATACGGCGTCACCATGAACATGGGACGATCACGTTCTTGAAGTCAGCCAATCTCTCGGCATTCTTGGAACAAGAGGTCGATTTTCGCACGCTGCAAGCGGAACAGCGCTACGGCGAGATGGCTTTGATGTTCCTCACCCGATATCGACAGCTTTTTAAGCTACGAGAACCGGAGCAGGAGTTTACCATTGCGTCCATTGACTCTGATCATTTGGGCTTCACCCACGTGCGGCTCCAGCAGCAATTTGCCGGCATTGCCGTTTGGGGAGCCGAGCTGATGGCGCATGTCAATCGAGCGCAGCACGTGTACTTGATCCAAGGGCGCTACATTCCCACCCCTGAGCAGGTGCAAACGTCACCAGTGTTAACCGTGGCTGAGGCGTTGCAGATTGCGGCAGAGGCACTCGGCCGCGCACCGTCCGAATGCCCGAAGTGTAACGCGATGCTCACGATTTTCGCGGCTGCTTACCAAGCCCCGCGATTGTCGTACCGCGTCGAGGCCTACACCGGCCTCACTGAGAGATGGGCGTTGATGATCGACGCGATCAACGGCACGGTACTTGAGAAACCAGCCATGCTAGCGAATCCCGGCCCCTTTCTGAAACGGAGATAGGCGGGGCCAGATTCTTGACTGGCAAGCGTGAAAGAGCCAGAGGCTTAAGGTGTAGAACAAAGTCGTTAACGAGGAGATCTCATGAAACGCACTTATCATCCATACTTTATCATGGGGTGGAGTCTTTTTTCCTATGTCTTGTTGCTGTGCGGCGTGGCGTTGGCGATGCCGTTGAAGTCGATCGAACAGCCTCAGGCCGCGGCCGCTCAGCATCTCTCTTTCGATGGGTCGATTGCCGGAGTTCACACCCTGCAGAGCGCACCGTCAGTGTCATTTGCTGCCCAGAGCGCTCAAGATCCTCGCGCTGTCCGCCTGTCGGCTTGGTTGCGGGACCGTATCGCGGCAGGTCACTCCCAAGCTTCCCGTATAACCAAGGCACAAGCCAATGCCCTTGCGGCCCTTCGCACTCGGCTTGGTACGGCTGTGGAAGTGCGCGTGCAGGATGGCACCCCGAGAATGCTGAAGGCCGAGGTCCTGCAAGAGTCGCTGCAAAACTTCGCGCCGGGAAGCAACAGCGCATGGGAGACGGCTTGGGCATTCCTCCATGCCAATAAGGCGCTATTGCAGCTCGCATCGCCCGGGCAAGAACTGGTCTTGCAACGCAGCCACCGAGATGCGTTGGGCTACGACCACATCCGGTTTGCTCAGACCTTTCAGGGATTGTCAATTTGGCCCAAGGGGAATTTAGTGGTACATCTGAACGCCGCTGGTGATGTGTATATGATGAACGGCATTTATATTTCTACGCCCAGCGCCCTGCAGACGACCCCAACACGGTCGGCGGACGATGCCCTCGCCCTCGTCCGCCACGTGGTGCCCTGGGGGGCTAACACCACGTCGGAGGCCCCTGAATTGATCATTTATACGCCGGAGGCGGAGGCCCCACGCCTGGCCTGGCGGATGGATGTAGCGGTCTCTCTCTCGGCCTATTGGCGCGTGGTGATTGACGCCCACACGGGGGACACCCTCACGGCGTTTAACCAGGTGATGACCCAGAACCGGCGCGGCTCGGGGATTGATGTCTTTGGTATCACACGGGCCATCAATGTCTGGCAAGCAGGCGATCTTTTCTTCCTGGTGGATACGAGCAAAGCCATGTTTGACCCGACATCCACTCCCCCCAACCCCGCGCAGACGCGCGGGGCGATTGTCATCCAGGATGCCCGGAACCAGCCGCCGACCGATGACCCACAAGATCTCCCGCCGCTCTTTGACATCACCTCGAGCAACTTCAACTCGGGATGGCTGGCAGATGGTGTCAGCGCCATATATGGTTTTTCGGAGACTTATGATTATTATCTAGAGCGTCATGATCGCAACTCTCTGGATGGTCGGGGCAATCAGATTCTGGCCGGCGTGCGTCTAGGGCAAAACTTTCAGAACGCGTTTTTTCACCCGGGTCTCCAGAGCATGTTTTTTGGTGATGCGGTACCCTTTGCCGGGGCCCTCGATGTGGTCGCACATGAGTTGACGCATGGGGTCATCAATAACTCGGCCGATTTAGTGTATCAGGATCAGTCTGGAGCGTTAAATGAGTCGTTGGCGGATATTTTTGGCGAAATGGTGGAGGCTCGCACCAATGGGCGGCCAGACTGGCTACAAGGCGCACAGCTTGGACAGCCCTCGCGCAGTCTCATTGATCCGTCATCGATCGAAATCTGCTGCGGTCGTAACTATCCCTCAAGAATGAGCGAATTCATCCAACCTGACGACCCTTTCCTCGACAACTTCACAAACCGCGACCAAGGCGGCGTGCATCTCAATAGCAGCATCGTCAACCACGCCTTTTACCAGTTGGCCGCAGGGCTCGATGGCGCCATTGGGATACGCGATGCAGAGCTGATTTTCTACCGAGCTCTAACGACCCAATTGATGCCGAGTTCGCAGTTTCTCGATGCCCGCCTCGCCTGCATCCAATCTGCCGAGGAACTCTTTGGGGCGGGTTCCGTCCAGGCAGTCAAAACAGGCGAAGCGTTTGATGCGGTCGAGATCTTTGATGGGACACCGCCTCCAGGGCCTGCGCCGGGACCGGGGATCGATGGCCCTGACGCCACAATTTTTGCCGCCCTCGCCCTGGTTAGCGAGACTTCCAGCTCCTGGTTTCTAGCCCGGCGCGAGGCCGCTTTTGGCGATCCGCCTGAAGGGGCATTTATCAGCCGATTTGACATTAAGCCAACACGGCCTGCGGTCACTGGCGATGGTCAAGTCGTCTTTTTTGTGGATTCGATCAATGATCTCTGCGCCATACCGACAGCCGGAGGCGTTGAAGAAACATGTCTGGGAATCCCCAATACGATCCATTCGGTCGCGCTCTCACCCAGTAACACATCCGCCGCTGTGGTGTTGCTTGACCCTTCGGGCAATCCAGACAATCGAATCTTACTTCTCGATCTCGTCAATCAAACGCAGCGGGAGCTTCCCTTGCTCGCCCCCGCTCAAGACGGCGTCCCCATTGGCACCGTTCTCTTCGCCGATATCATGGATTTTACCTCTGATGATCGCTTTCTCTTCTACGATGCACTCAACGCCGTCACCCTCAGCGATGGCACGCAACTGCAGCTCTGGAGCCTTTTTGCCATCGATCTGGTCAATAACACGACACTGGTCATTGTACCGCCGATTCCAGGGTTAAATGTGGGCAACCCGGCGGTGGGGCAAACGAGCGATGTCTTGCTCACCTTTGAAGGCTTCGATACCATGACAGGGCTCTCGGACATCATTGCCGGCAATCTCAGTAGCGGCGATACCGTTATCGTAGGGCAAGTTCAAGACACCTTGGGTTTTCCCAGCTATAATGGCAATGATCAAATCATCGTCTATACCGCCGTCGATCCAAGCGTATTCACCGGTCGCTCCCTCGTGCAACAACCTCTTGCCGAAGACCGAATCACACCGCTAGGCTCGCCCCAGGGTTGGTTGTCCGACGGAGCTCTCGGGGTGATTTACCGCCGTGTTGTGGGAGCCGCGCTCACCCTGGAGTAGACGGAAGCTGTTGGCGGAGTTGCCGTGCCGCCTCAGCGGGATCAAGCGCCGCCAATACCGCGCGGATCATGGCCACGCCGTGGGCTCCGGTTTGCAGGACCTGTGGCACATTGACCGTGTCGATGCCGCCAATGGCAATAACCGGACAGGTGACATGAGCGACCACCTCGGCTAGTCGTTGGAGCCCTTGAGGGACGCCGTATTGGCGCTTTGAAGGCGTGTCGAAAACGGGGCCAAAGACAATAAAATCGGCTCCCTCGGCCATCGCTTGCCGGGCGTGGTCGAGACTGTGGGTCGACACGCCAAGAAGCTTGTCAGGTCCCAGCACCCGGCGGGCCTGAGCAGGGGAGAGGGAATGACCGGCGAGATGCACCCCGGCGGTATCCAGGGCTTGGGCCACATCTAACCGGTCATTGATCAACAGTGGAATACCGTAGGGCGTCAGTAGGTTTTGGAGGCGTGCTCCGAGATCGTAGAGCTCGCGAGCGGTGAGGTCTTTTTCGCGTAGCTGAATCATCCCCGCACCGCCGCGGGCAGCGGCGGCCACCACCTCTTCCAGAGGCCGCCCTGCGGTTTGTTGGCGATCGGTTACCACGTACAGACGCGGAATCGAGCGAACCATCTCAGGAGTCCTAACTCAGGTGCCAATAATGCCTTCCAACGGACTGCTCGCGGTGGCGTAGAGTTTGCGCGGAATGCGTCCCGCACTGGCGGCCAGCCGGCCGGCTGCCACTGCCATGCGCATGGCATGGGCCATCGACAGCGGATCCTTGGCGCCCGCGATCGCCGTGTTCATCAGCACCGCTTCCACCCCCAGCTCCATAGCCAACGCGGCATCGGAAGCCGTGCCCACACCCGCATCGACGATGACCGGAACGTTGACCGTCTCCATAATGATCCGGATTGAATAGGGGTTGCAAATGCCCAGCCCGGAGCCAATTGGCGCCCCCAACGGCATGACCGCTGCGGCACCGGCGTCTTCGAGTTTTTTGGCCACAATCGGGTCATCGCTGGTGTAGGGCATGACCACAAAGCCTTCTTTGACCAAAACCTTCGTGGCTTTGAGCAGTTCTTCCGTGTCGGGATAGAGGGTCTTTTCATCCCCAATGACTTCGAGCTTGATAAAATCCGACAAGCCGGCTTCCCGCGCCAGTTTCGCCGTCAACACCGCGGCATCGGCATCGTAACAACCGGCGGTGTTCGGGAGAATCGTGAATCGATCCCGATCGATATAATCGAGCAGGGTTTTGCCGGTACCGGGCAGCTCCATACGGCGCACCGCCACCGTCACCATGTCCGCTCCGGACGCCTCGTGGCACTGCTGCATCAGTTCCATGGTCGGGTATTTGCCCGTCCCGACGATCAATCTCGACTGGAATTCCTTGCCTCCAAGGACCAATGGATCATGCGATTTCATACGATATTTCCCCTCGTCCTTATGATAAAGCGATTTCCTTAAACGAATTTACCGATCTCGCTCGTCTCTTTGCAGAAAGCGCCTGTGAATTAGCCCCCGCCGACAGCCTGTACAATTTCGATGCGATCCCCGGCATATAAGGTGGTGGCCACATGCGCACTGCGCGGCACCACTTCCATATTTACTGCAACAGCCGTGCCCTCACGATCGGCTATGCCCAGGGACTCCAGAAGGTGGCGCACGGTGCTCGCTTCCGGAACGGTCTGTGAATTGCCGTTAATATGGACTTCGATCATAACAAGTCATTCACTCCCAAAAAAAATAGCCGCAACGCATGGCGTGCGACTATATTGACCCTGGCCGTCATCCATACCATCCCACGGCCGGGTCCATTGTCCGATACTGAAGGCCGCTTCCCTACGCTGGTATGACCCAGGTCAGGTTCAGAGGGTTGTCACCACGGATCCAATGGACCTGCAGTAACTCTCAGCATCACACACCCCTAGCGATTTCTATACGATATCAGACCTATGCTGCATTTGCAATCTTTACTAACCTAATAAATTGGGGGTTCCCTTCACGATCAGGACCGGTAGCGGGGTCGTGACAATCACCGCATTGGAAATATCGCCGATCATCATGCGTTTCCAACCGGCTGACGCGCGGGCGCCCAACACGATCCCGTCACATTGCTGTTTATCTGCCGTGGCGACAATCATCGACCTGACATCTCCGTGTTCCAGCACCACGGTCGTGGCCACACCCGCGTCAATGGCCCGGGTTTCAGCCCGGGCGAGCAGATGGCGCCCTTCGGTGTCATCCACTTCGCGCCCCCAGAAACGGCTGCGGACCGGCACCACATGCAGCAAACACAGTGACAGCCGTTCACGGCTGGCCAAATCAATAGCGTAGTCAACCGCCATATCGGACCAGGGCGAGCCGCCCGTGCCCACGAGGAGCCGCCGCCCCAACGGCGAGCCCGGGGTGACATCCGGCGGGCGTTTAACGACCAGGACCGGTTGCTGGGCTTTGGCCGACACGGCATTCGCCACTTTTCCTAAGCGCAGGCGTTTCCAGCCAGATAACATACGCGATCCAAGCACAATGAGGTCACTGGAAATTTCCTGAGCGGTGTGAAGAATCGTCTCGGGCACCCCTCCCCACCGGCAAAATGTCTCACACCTCACTCCGACCTGAGCGGCGCGGTCTGCAATGCGAGCGATCAGTTCTATGCCATCTTTTTCAACAATGTCGACCACAAACTCCGTACCACCCAAGACGTCCGGATTGGCGTAAATGCCTGGATTGACGAGGACCGTGAGCACTCTCAATTTTGCTCCCGTGCGTGCAGCGATCGCAATGGCGTATGCGACCGCCGCATCGGACCAGGGACTGCCTCCGGTTGCAACCAGAATGTTCTGATACATACGTCAGCCTTTAAGTGGTCGAACAACATAAATGAGATGGGCGCGTCCCGTGAGCGATATATTACATTACGCTATCGTCTCTAAATCTTACGGAATTGTCAATATGGAGCTACCGGCTCTCACCCATCAATACGTCTCACGCCGGCCATACTCCAGTCGGCTGGGCTGGGCATGGCGCAGCGCAACATTGCCAAACCATGACACTTAAACGTTTTCGTGGTCCAGCAGGCGAAAGCCGACTTTAAGTGTCACTTGGTATTCGGAAATTTCGCCATCCTGAATCAAACCGCGAAATTCCGTCACTTGAAACCAACCGAGCCCCTTTAGCGTTTGACCGGCACGCCGTACTGCATTTTTGGTGGCTTCCGCATAACTTTCATGCGAAACGCCAACCAGTTCGATCAGTTTATAGGTACGACTATCCGATTCGGCCATTGATGTGTTCCTTTCCCGTCGACGTGTGAGAGTCCCAGGCGATGGCGGTCAAATACGGCTCACCACCGGTAAGTACAGTCACTATACGAGGCCTCTCAATCCCTTGTCAAGCAATCAAACATTCACCCAATGCAGAGCAAATATCTATCCAATAGATCAAAATCGATATTTCAAATAACTGTTTGATAAATATACACTCATGCCTGGCTATATCTGGGTGAGTTTATACCTGCAATGACTAAAAGTATCTGCAAATGTTTAAAGACATCATCGCTGCGGGAACGACTGCGGCAACGGGCCGGAACCCTCAGCGGTGGTGAACAGCAAATGCTGGCAATGGCCCGAGCGCTTTGTCTGGAACCGGATCTCTTATGGCTGGATGAGCCGACGGAAGGGCTCATGCCAGCCATGATCGCTCGCATTCGAGAGACGGTGACGGCGCTGCGGGCCCGCGGGGTGTCAACCCTGCTGGTCGAACAGCGGGTCGATGCGGTGTTGCCCATCGCCGATCGAGTGGCGTTTATCGAGAATGGCCGCCACCGAGAGATTTTGGATGTCAGTGAGCTGCGAGCGGATCCGGCGCTACTGCACCGTTACGTCGGGGTTGGGCATTAGGAGGCGTTCTGTCATACCGGCCAAACCGTAGCCAACGTCAGCCCAAACCCCGGTAGAACCGGTTCCCCCGACACCTCGGTAGGCGCCTCCAGGCGCTCCACCACTTCCCCAGGCTGGTACACATAGACCACCCGGTCCATAGGGTCGATGAGCCACCCCAGACGGGTGCCGTTGTCGAGGTATTCCTGCATCTTATCCTGAAGCGGACTGAGGCGATCGGTGGGTGACCTGAGTTCCAGCACAAAATCCGGGCAGATGCGGGCAAATCCTTGGCGCTCCTGATCACTCAAAGCATCCCAGCGCTCATGGCTAATCCACGAGACATCGGGAGAGCGCTTTGCGCCACTGGGCAAAATAAAACCGGTGGAGGAGTCAAAGACGCGCCCTGCCTCCGTCGCACGATTCCAAATCACAAAGTCCGCCGTTAGTGAGGCATTGCGTTCCCCCGTATCACTTGAGGTCGGCGGCATGATAATCAGGTCTCCCGTGCAAGTATACTCGAAGCGCAGGTCGGGGTTACTCGCGCAGAGCTCAGCGAACTGGTCGTCGGTGAGGGGCAAATGGAGAGTGACCTCACTCGTGGGTGATTCGGTGGCGACTGCCATGTCTTTTTCCTTGGTCAAAAACGTCTTCGTGCCAATATTCCAATCGTATCTGTCACGGGGTACATCTTGGCGCCCACTCTCGCTGCAGATATCTCTTGTAGAGAGATGCCTCTTTCCAGAATGGCATAAGTGATGATATCATGTTGCTCTTGGACTATCCAATGCCTTAGGAGCAATACTGAAGCGAATAGCCCGAGATAAGGTGTTATTTAGCAGGGCTGGAAAAGTAGAGAGTAGCCATTGGCGACCGGAAGTCCAAAGTCGCTCCGGTTCGTTTTGACCAAAGGGGTTCACCGTAGAGACCGTAGAGACCGTAGAGAAGGAAGGCAAATGTCTGCAGACACCTATCAAATCCGTCGCATGGCCCCGGACGACGTGGCGGTGGCAATTGAATGGGCCCGACGCGAAGGCTGGAATCCCGGCCACCATGATGCGCAAATCTTTTATCAGGCGGATCCCAACGGATTTTTTATTGGCGAACGCAATGGCGAAGCCGTGGCGGTTGGCTGTGCCATCGTCTACGACGAGGCGTTTGCCTTTTGCGGTTTATACATTGTCGCCCCGCAACATCGCGGCAAGGGGTATGGCTTCGCCTTGACCGAGGCTCGTCTGGCCTATTGCGGCGATCGCAATATCGGTATTGATGGGGTGCTCGAAAACGTCACTATCTACGAGCGCATCGGTTACCGCAAACACTATGAGAATGCCCGCTATCAGTTCACTGCCGGTGAGGCGCCAGCCAGACCGGCAAATCTTGTGGCCATCGCCAATGTCGATGTGGACGCGCTGAACCACTATGACCGCCAATGCTTTCCGGCCGCGCGTAAAACCTTTCTCAACGCCTGGATCCATCAGCCTGACGCCTTGTCCCTGGCTTGGATGGAGAACGGCCAACTCAATGGCTACGCGGTTCGGCGCCCCTGTGATAATGGGTATAAAATTGCCCCGTTATTTGCGGATAATGCCTCCATCGCCGAGCAGTTGTTGCTGGCCTGTCAGGAAGGGGTGCACGGCCAGAGCCTGATTGTGGATATGCCGGAAACCAATGAGGCGGCGCTGAATCTCGCTGCCTCCTATCACATGGAACGCACGTTTGCCACCGCGCGCATGTACCAAAAAGGTCTGCCTGCATTGGCTTATGACAAGATTTTCGGAATTACGACATTCGAGTTGGGATAGTCTCGGTCGATACACCCCGCATTAAGCCGCCCCAAACCGCTGCTGCAGATAGGCGAACACGGCGCGCATGCCCATGGCCTCGCCCCCTTCGGGACGGCCGGGCTGGGTGCTGCGATTCCACGCCATGATGTCAAAATGGGCCCAGTCTGTGCCATCTTCGACAAACTCTTGCAGAAACAGAGCAGCGGTAATGGCACCACCGAATGGCGCATTGGCCGCATTGGCGATGTCTGCCACTTTGCTATCCAGCATGGTGCGGTAAGGCTTGTGCAGCGGCAGGCGCCACACCGGATCTTGAGCCACTTCAGCCGCCTTGAGCAAACCGCTGGCCATGGCATCGGAGTTGGTGAACATCGCCGGTAGATCCGTGCCCAACGCCACGCGGGCGGCACCGGTGAGGGTCGCAAAGTCGATCATCACCTCTGGCGCTTCCGAACGGCCTTCGGCCAGAGCATCGCACAGAATGAGGCGACCTTCGGCGTCGGTGTTATCCACTTCGATGGTGATACCTTTGCGGGACGTGATCACATCGCCAGGACGAAAGGATTGACTGGACACCGCGTTTTCAACGGCCGGCACGAGCTGACGCAAGCTGACCGGCAATTCGGACTGCATCACCATGCGGGCCACCCCCAGGGCGTGGGCCGCGCCGCCCATGTCTTTTTTCATCATGCGCATGCCACTGGCCGATTTGATATCCAGACCGCCGCTATCGAAGCAAACCCCTTTGCCCACCAATGTCACTCTGGGATGATCCGGATTGCCCCAGCGCAGATCAATTAAACGCGGAGCGTTGCGGCTGGCCCGCCCTACGGTATGGACCGTGGGGTAGTTCTGCGCCAGGAGGTCGTCGCCGACGATCTGCGTCACCGTGGCCCCAAAGTCTTGGCCCACCGCCACAATGGCCTCGGCCAACTGCTCCGGCATCATGTCTTCGGCGGCGGTGTTAATCAGATCCCGCACGAGATAGGCCGACGCCACCTGGCTGTCGATGGCAGCGGCATCACAGGCCGGATCGATAGCGAGTTTGGCCTCGATCTCCGGGACCGATTTATAGCGGGTAAAGCGATAGGAACCCAGGCCCCAGCCAATGGCAAATTGCTCGCGGGCCGTGGTCTGCCAATCGGCGTCCAAATAGTAGCTGCCGGCCGGCAGTTGCGTGGGCAACCCACCACTTGCCCAAAGGTCTCCGGATGACGCCGCACCCGCCACCACGGCGTTGAGCGTGCCGTCCGCATTGGGGATCAAACAGTAGCTACCGGGCTTGGCTTTAAACCCGGTGGTGGTGAGCCAACGTGCACGCAGCGGTTCCTGACGGCTCAACCACCCGTGGCTAGCATCGCTAAAATACTGCTCGACAACAGGGATGATCGGAATGGCATCGGCGGGGCGAGTATTGAGAAAACACGCGTGCATGGTCAGACTCCTTTAACGCCGCGTTTGTGGTCTGGTCTCATAGGTTGAGCATTCGCATGGCGATGAGGGGAACATAACACAAACTCCCTAACTGCGAAAGTCCGGAAATGGGGAAGCGACAAGCCCCTAGTATTTGGTCGAGGTGCGATCCGCAATCATCAAACGGTAGCCGAGGTCGTAATTTGATCGGGCCAGTGGTGCACGGTGAGGATGGCCAGCGCGGCGTCAAAAGCCGCATCTCGAAATGGCAGGTCGGTGGCGGACGCCCGCACCACTGGCGCATGATCGGGCGGCCGCTTGTCTCTCTGGCGTTTCGTCTCTCGATATCACGCGATCAGGCTCTCGATAGCCGCTGTGGCCTCGACGTTCTCCGGCTGTGCGGCTTGCTGCGTGTGGACCAGGGGGGCATGGTTCCGTTTTGTTTTGTCAGGGTCTATAGTGATGTATCGCATCGTATCCTCTCGGAAGTCGACTTCAGGTGCGGCTCGCCTGCGTCTGATGATCCACCTCATCAGCATGATAACAATAGAAACGATCGCGATACTAACCGGCATAATGCGTACTCCTCACAATGAGCGATGGGTGCTAACAGCTCTATGGTTTTGCAGTTTGACATAGTGCCCATAAAGAAGTGATGATGGCTTTTTAAGAGTCTATCGGCAGAGTGGAAAGCGCGCTTGAGATACGTCTTGGTCAGGATTGCTAATGCAAAGAGGAGCGTGGCAGTACGCTTGTCTGCCACGCTAAATGGGGCTAAGAACTCGCTTGGGACGAGCCTCCGTACAGGGTGTCAAGAATCGTTTCGTCCATATTAAAGCTCTGCTCTGCCGTTGGAAATTCTCCTTTTTGAACTTCCTCGGCATACTGTGCCACGGCAACGCGAATCGTTTGTCCTAAGGTGGCAAACTGTTTCGCATGTTTGGGGACAAAATCGTCGTATAAGCCGAGCAGGTCATGCATGACCTGCACTTGACCATCGCAGCCCGCGCCGGCCCCGATGCCAATGGCCGGGATGGTAAGTCGTTGGCTGATGTGACGTGCCAGCTCGGTCGGTACCAATTCGAGTACTACGCTAAACGCCCCCGCTGCTTGTAAGGCGAGCGCATCGTCCAAGAGGTGTTGCGCGGTTTCGGCCGTGCGACCTTGCACGCGAAATCCCGACAATTGGTGAATCGCCTGCGGCGTCAATCCCAGGTGCCCCATGACCGGTATGCCGCATTCGGTCAGGCGTTGCACTGTGGGTGCGATGTACTGCCCACCCTCGAGCTTCACCGCTTGCACGCCGCCCTCCTGCATCAGACGCCCCGCGTTTTGCAGGGCGAGTTCGGGGCTGACGTTGTAGGTCATAAACGGTAGATCGGCGACGATTAAGGCCTTGGTGGTGCCCCGCACGACCGCACGTGAGTGGTGAATGATCGCGTCTAAGGTGACTGGCAGGGTGGAGTCGTATCCCAACATAACCATGCCCAACGAGTCGCCTACGAGAATAAAATGAATGCCGGCAGCTTCAATCAGCCGCGCACTAGTGTAATCGTACGCGGTCAACATGGGGATACGGCGCCCCTGTTGCTTCATGGCCTGAATTTGGCGGATGGTGATACGCATGTCGAGTCCTCCACAATGCCCAAAACCCTTTTTTCCTTGACTGCTCCAGCGAGCAATCTTAGTATCGCCCCTATCTTGAATGTTAGAGTAGGGAACATTCATGCAAAATGCGCCGATACAGTGACGCTTTCTTACCAAAGCACAGCTGTTCACAGTGTATGCAAAAAACCACATACACATGATCTGATTAGAGGAGAGGATTATGCCATATTGGTACCCGGACTTCACACGCCGTCAATTTCTTGGCGCTGCGGCTGCCGCTGCAGCGGGCGTTTACGGATTGTCCACAGGCTTGAGTGAAGCGGCCATTCCCTACGAATACGATGGCTCGACATTCAAATTGGCGGCACCAGAACCCAACCCGAAAAGCGGTGGTGTGATGCGCTACGGGGTCCTCAATGCACCGGCGCATTTTGATGTACATCAATCCGGCACCGTGTCGAACATGGGTACGCAGGGCGCGATGTACGACAATCTCATCCGGCGCAATCCCCTCGACAGCGGGCAGACCATTATTCCCGATCTGGCGCATAGCTGGGAAATTGCCAAAGATGGTAAGACCTATACGTTTCATCTGCGCAAGGGCGTGCTCTTCCACGATGGCGCCGAGCTGACCTCGGCCGATATCAAGGCCACCTTCGACCGCATTCGCCAACCCCCCAAGGGGGTAAGCATTCCCCGCACGCCGCTGTTTGCCACCGTGAGCGACATCACGACGCCGGACAACTACACGGTGCAATTCAAACTCTCGGAGTCGCGCCCGGTGAGTTTCATGATGGGTGCCTTTGCCAGTGGTTGGAATATCATCGTTCGCAAAAAGACGCTGGAAGATAACAATTACAGTCTGCGCGATATCAAAGACTATCCCGGCACCGGTCCGTTTCGCTCCGTCGAACGTATTGACAAAGAAGTCTGGCGCATGGCAAAGAACAAAGACTACTGGAACGAGGGCCTGCCATACTTGGATGGTGTCGAATTTTACCATCTACCGCCGTTCTCGCCCGAATTGGGCCGTGCCTTGTTGGGCGGCAAGCTCGATTATGCCCGCCTGCTCGATCCGGTGAGTGCCAAGAAGGTGAAAGAGACCGAGGGCATGGATAGCACGGACTACTATCAGAGCGTCATTCAGGCGGTGTGGGTCAACAATAACAAGAAACCCTTTGATGATCCGAGGGTGCGGCGCGCCATGCATTTGGTGCTTGATAAGGCGGCTCTGGTCGACGTCGTCAAAGATGTCGCGCCGATGATGGTCGGCGGGTTTATCTATCCATTCTCGGAATATGCCACGCCGGCGGAAGAGATGGCCAAGCGCCCCGGCTACCAGGCGGATCCCACCGCGGCGATCATGGAAGCCAAGCAGCTCATGAAAGACGCCGGCTACGAAAAGGGCATCAAGGATGTCGATTTCATGGTGCGCGAAGCGGCGACGTTCAAACTATGGTCCCAGGCCATTCAGGCGATGCTCAAAGAGATTCTGAACATTGAGAGTACGCTGCGGACGGTGCAGGTTTCGGTGTGGTTCGACGAGGCATTGGCCGGCAATTTCGATTTTACGATCAGTGCGATCGTGTCGACACTGATCGATCCGTCTGACTATTTTAATGCCTGGTACGGCAAGGACGGGCCGCAGAATTACTCCAAATGGCACAACGCTACCTACGAGCAAGTGGTCAAGCAGATCGATCGCGAACTCGATTCCGCCAAGCGCCTGGCGCTGATTCGGCAGGCAGAAAACATCATGGAAAACGATCCTCCTCTGCTGCCGGTGGCTTGGGAAAAGATCTATGATGGCTGGTATGACTACGTGAAAGGCCACCACCCGTTTACCTACTTTGGTATCTACGACGTCGTCCGCATGGATACGTTCTGGCTGGATAAGTAGGCATTTCATATGATTTGGCACGTGTGTGGCGGACTGTGTTGACGTACAGCCCGCCGCCTTCACTGCTGTACAAATCGGAGTGGTATCGTTGCACAAGTATATTCTGCGCCGTTGCGGTTTAGGCATACTTACGATTTTTGCCGTTTCGTTGATCGTCTTCTTCATGATGCGCATTTTGCCCGGCGATCCCCTGGTGGCGGTGTTCGGCTATGAAGGGTTCACGAAGCTGTCTGAAGAAGAACGCGCCCATTATATGTCCGAACTCGGACTGAGCGATCCGCTATACGTGCAGTATATGAAATGGCTCAGCGATATTGCCCGGGGTAAGTTCGGCAAATCGTTTTTCCGCGATGACAGCGTGGCTGATTTGATTATCCGCCGGGGTCCGTTAAGTGCTGAAATCGGCCTTTTGTCGGTGATTCTGTCGTGGATCATCGGGTTGCCAGTCGGGATTGTCAGCGCGGTACGCCCGAACAGTGTGATGGATAATAGTGCGCGCTTTTTTACCATTTTGTTCATCGCAATACCGGGTTTTTGGTTGGGCATGTTGATTGTTCTCGCCCTCCTGTTTTGGTTTGGTTATACCCCGCCGCTCACCGGTGTGCCTCTGTGGGTCGATCCCTGGAGTAACTTACAAATTGTCCTCGGACCGGCTATCGTGTTGGCCGTGGGGCAAGCGGCGTACATCGCGCGCCTGGCACGATCGTCGCTCTTGGAAGTGATTCGTGAGGACTACGTACGCACGGCCCGCGCCAAAGGTGTCATCGAGCGCTTGGTGGTGATGCGTCATGCCTTGCCCAATGCGTTGTTGCCGGTGATTACCCTGTCGGGTATTTTAATGGGGCTTGTTATCGCGGGCTCGATCCCGGTGGAACGGGCGTTTGGGGTGCCTGGCCTCGGGCGGGCGATGTTTACGGCGGTGATTGAACGCGACATCTTTGTGATGCAGAATCTGGTTTTTCTCTATTCGATGGTGTTTGTGGTGATCAATATTATCGTGGATATCGCTTACGCCTGGTTTGATCCGAGGATTCATTATCAATAGTTATGGCACCATACAGCACTCTACCTGCAGCAGCAGCACCGGCTGAAGCCTCTGGCATAGGCCGTGCGTTTCAGGGCATCTGGACATTTTCCCGACGTTACCCGCTGTCCGCTTTTTGGGGGTTGGTCGCCGTGGCGATTGTCGCCGTGACGCTTTTCGCGCCGGTCCTTGTGCCCTTTGATCCGTTGAAAGCCAATTTCACGCGCATGACGAAACCGCCCAGTATTGAGACGAAGCACTATTTCGGCACCGACCAAATTGGCCGAGACAGCCTCTCTCGGGTGATGTACGGTGGACGGACCTCACTCCTCGTGGCCATTGCGGCTGTGGTGTTGGGCACGACAACCGGTTCGTTGTGGGGCCTGGCCAGCGGCTATATCGGCGGCCGTTTTGACTCCATAAGTCAGCGTATTATCGAGTTCTTACAGTCCTTTCCCGACCTTATTCTCGCCATGTCTATCGCGATGGGCTTGGGGACGGGCACATGGACGGTGATTGTGGCCATTGCAATCACGCGTATTCCGTTTGGTGGCCGCATCATTCGCGCGGTGGCGCTGACCCTCAAAGAAACGGCTTTTGTCGAAGCGGCCCGGGGCATTGGGGCCTCGACGCTGCGTATTATGGGACGCCATATCCTGCCCCAATGTGTCGCGCCGTATTTAATTCTGGCGACCACGCATTTAGGCGTGGCTATTCTCATCGAATCATCCCTCGGCTTTCTCGGGGTGGGCATTCCGCCGCCAACCCCGACCTGGGGTAATATGCTGGCCGATGCGCTGAATTCTGGTTTGGTCCCCCCCTGGTGGCTTGTGGTGTTCCCCGGCGCGGCGATTACCCTCACGGTTTTGGCGGTCAACCTGTTTGGCGATGGCCTTCGAGACACTCTAGACCCCCGTTTACGGGGCTCTAGAGAATAACGACATTGAGGTGTACTGTGGCGGGTCCACCATCGGTGCCAAGCCAATGGCCGCTCCCGCTACACTTGTACAAGTGGCCAAAAAAGCAGAAGCATTGGGCCGCTATACCCTCTGACCGAGCAACCCTCTCGGCGATCCGGCGGCGCTCAAGTTGACATATCCGCTGCCCGAGTGCGGGCTATCCAACGTAGCGTGCATAAAAGTTGAGGGGTAGTGTTGTGTTGCATACGCAACTGCTCGACAGTGCTACCATCTATAATACCTTCGCTCAGAGATAAGGCTGCGCCCGGATTCTTGAACACCGCATCTACACCCACCCTGGTATGACATCTCGAGATTGCTGTATAATTTTCGGTCGTCCCTCGTGGAACTGTTTTTTATCTTCTCTTCGTGTGCTTTTGTGCTCGTTTCGGACCTGTTTTTCATTTGGCAGTACGGATACCGTGCCGGCGAATCAACCCGATGTCTTGCACAAGTCGATGGTTATCAAACAAAAATAACGACACACGGCAAGACGTTTTTTTACAGACTAGACCTCAAGATGATACACTTCGGATACGTCCCGAATAAAGTTTGTGCGCCGCTCGATGGATGATCAGCACATCACCTCACCTCTGCATCACGCTCTCATCATGGACGATGATGGCCAAGACGCTCATTCGCCATGGCCTAATCGACCCGTGGGCACATGGATCAAAGGAGTCAGTAGATGAGTCAGAGTTCCCCCAAGGTATCGCCTACACGAGAGCCGACATTTGAAGAAACCATCATCAATCATCTTCGATATTCTTTGGGACTCAAGCTCGAACAGAGTTCGAAACGTGAACTCTGCCTCGCAGTCTCTCTGGCGGTACGTAATATCTTGATCGAACGAATGATAGAGACTGAAGAACAGTACCAAAAGGCAGAAACCAAGCGATTGTACTATTTATCTATGGAATTTCTCATTGGCCGCTCCCTTTACAACAATCTGTCTAATCTCGGGTTGACGGAAAGGTGTCGAGAGAGCCTCAAGGCCCTTGGGGTAGAGCTTGATGACATTTTTGATGAAGAAGAAGATGCGGCTCTGGGCAATGGCGGGCTCGGGCGCTTAGCTGCCTGCTTTCTCGACTCACTGGCCACGTTGCAGATGCCGGGTTATGGTTGCGGCATCAATTATGAATACGGTCTGTTTAAACAAGTCATTGATCAAGGTCAGCAAAAAGAGCGACCGGATCACTGGATTGAATATGGTTCGCCTTGGGTCCTCAAGCGCCCTGAAGATGCCTGTACCATTCCTCTCTATGGTTATCTGGAGCCCAAACGGGGACCAGTCGGTCGGCAAAAGCCCAACTGGGTGGGCCGGCAGGAAGTGATCGGTCTGCCACATAATCTCCCAATCGCCGGCTACGGCGGCGAGACAGTGAATCGATTGCGCCTTTATTCCGCCCGCTCCTCACATGAATTCGATATGGAGGTGTTCAGCAAAGGGGATTATGTGCAAGCCGTCGAGCAAAAAGCGGCATCGGAAATGATCTCTAAAGTGCTTTACCCCTCAGATTCGGTAGACCGAGGACGCGAGCTCCGCTTGGTCCAAGAGTACTTTTTAGTGGCCTGTGCGCTTGAGGATGTTTTTAAGACGTATCTCACCAACCATGACAACTTTGATGCCTTTCCCTCCAAGGTGGCGATCCAACTCAATGACACCCACCCTACGCTGACAGTGGTCGAACTCATGCGGCGTTTGATCGATGATTACGACTTGCGGTGGGCACAGGCGTGGGAAATCACTCAAGCGACCCTAGCGTATACCAACCATACCCTCTTACCCGAGGCCCTGGAAAAATGGTCGTTGCCCTTGTTCAAACGCGTACTGCCTCGGCATTTGAGCCTCATCTACGATATCAATCACTGCTTTTTGCAAAAAGTTACCACCACCTGGCCTGGCGATCTGGAGCGCATGCGACGCACCTCAATCATTGAAGAAGGTGAGCCCAAACATGTCCGTATGGCCCATCTGGCCATTGTGGGCAGTCATTCCGTCAACGGCGTGTCGAGATTACATTCCGAGTTAGTCAAGACCTCACTCGTACCGGACTTCTATGCCCTGTGGCCCGAACGATTTAACAACAAAACCAATGGCATTACGCAACGGCGATGGTTGTTGCAAGCGAATCCCGGTTTGGCTGGACTCATCACCGATGCCATTGGCGATGCCTGGATTACCAATCTAGATGCCCTCAGAGACCTCGAATCCCAGGCGCAGGACCCGGCGTTTCAGCAAGCGTTTATGGAAGTAAAGCATGCCAATAAAGTGCGTTTGACCCAACGCATTGCCCAGACGACTGGCGTTGACGTCTCCCCCGATTCGATCTTCGATATCCAGGTGAAACGCATTCATGAATACAAACGCCAATCCCTCAATTTGCTGCACATTGTGCATACGTATCTCCGACTGATCGAAGATCAGACGCCGCCGCCCGTACCGCGCACCTATATTTTTGCCGGCAAAGCCGCACCCGAGTATTGGGCTGCCAAACAAATCATTCACATGATCCACAGTGTGGCCGAGGTGATCAACAACGATGGGCGAGCTGCTGACTGGATGAAAGTCGTATTTATCCCGGATTACCGCGTGTCGTTGGCCGAGGTCATTATTCCGGCGGCCGATTTAAGCGAGCAAATCTCCACCGCTGGGATGGAGGCGTCAGGCACCGGCAACATGAAGTTTGCGCTTAATGGGGCGTTGACGATCGGCACCTATGACGGGGCGAATATCGAGATCTGTGAGGAGGTGGGAGAAGACAATATTTTTATCTTTGGCCTGCGTGCAGAAACCATTGAGACCATGCGTCAGCAAGGCACGTATAGTCCGCAAGCCTATTGTAAACGCGAGCCTACACTGGCGAGGGTGATGACCGCGTTGCGCAGCGCTCAATTTTGTCCAAAGACCCCGGAACTGTTCTCATGGTTTTACGACGCCCTCATGGCGAATGGGGACTACTACTTTCATTTGGCCGATCTCGCCTCTTATATACCCACCCAGTTGCATGTCACGAAGGTGTACCAACAACCCGCGTTGTGGGCCCAAAAAGCGATCTTAAACGTCGCCCGAGTCGGTAAGTTCTCTAGCGATCGGACAATTCGTGAATACGCGCGCGACATCTGGAAAATTCAGCCGGTGTTGAAAGGCCGCCGATGATGGCGGGTTTTCAGGCCGATGCATATGTATGTCCAGATGTCGAGGCGCCGGCGCATGATGCACGCGCCATCGGGGTAGGGCGACCGCTCCCCCTGGGGGTCAGCCGCGATGGAACATTCACTAATTTTGCCATTGTGGCCGACTTCCCCGTCACCTTAGTGATTTTTTTTGAGGGTCAGGCCGAGCCCTCGCTTGAGCTGGCCCTCAACCCCTCATGTCATCGCACGGGCTCGGTCTGGCATGTGGCGCTCCAGGGGTTGCCGGAGGTATTTGAGTACGGCTATCGCGTCGCCTCCACCGCCCCACATGCTGAGATCCCATTGCTTTTAGATCCCTATGCCAAAGCGATCTCTGGAGCGGAAGTCTGGGGCCAACTCCCCGTCCGCCCCATGTATGCCGCCCCATGGGATCGCGTCCGTCCCCGGCGTTGCCAGGTGACGCCACAGGCATTCGATTGGGGCACCGCACGGCCACCCCGCACCGCTTTAGCAGATACAATCATTTATGAAATGCACGTCCGGGGCTTTACCCAGCATCCCTCTTCCGGAGTGGTCCATCCGGGTACTTTTGAAGGCCTTGTCGAAAAAATTCCGTATTTACAAGCTCTAGGGGTAACCGCGGTAGAACTGTTACCGGTCACCGAGTTTGAGGAACACGACAACCCCCGGTATCACCCCGAGACCGGGGCCGGATTAATGAATTATTGGGGTTATCATCCCCTCTCGTTCTTTGCTCCAAAAGCCGCCTATGCGGCTCAGCCCAGAGCGCCGGTTAAGGCGTTCAAAAACCTCGTGAAAGCCCTACACGAAGCCGGCATCGAGATCATTCTCGACGTGGTGTTTAACCATACCGGTGAAGGCGATATCCGCTGCCCAACTTGGTCATACCGAGCCTTGGCCGAAACCTGCTATTACCTCATCGAGCCAACCTCTGGGGCCTACCGCAACGACACGGGATGCGGCAACACGGTCAATGCCAATCATCCGGTGGTGCAAGATTTAATCATCGATTGCCTGCGCTACTGGGTCATAGAGATGCGCGTTGACGGTTTTCGATTCGATCTGGCCTCTATACTCACCCGAGGCACCGACGGCAACGTCCTAGAACAGCCACCCCTGCTCGAGCGCATAGCGTCCGATCCCATCTTGGCTCAAACCAAACTCATCGCCGAACCTTGGGATGCGGCGGGGCTCTATCAGGTGGGGCAGTTTCCACGTTGGGGACCGTGGTCGGAGTGGAATGACCGGTTTCGCGATGATATTCGCCGTTTTGTTAAAAGCGATGCCGGGATGGTCCCTGCTCTGGCAGCCCGTCTCACCGGTAGCCCGGATCTCTACGCAGCTAACGGCGGTACACCTATCAACAGCATTAACTTCATCACCAGCCACGATGGGTTTACCCTGGCGGACACGGTGAGTTATAATGGCAGACACAATGCGGCTAACGGCGAAAAAGGCCGCGATGGGTCACATGAAAACCATAGTTGGAATTGTGGCGAAGAAGGTGAGAACCATGATCCACAGGTGCAACGCCTACGGCAGCGGCAAATGAAGAATATGGCCGCCCTGTTACTGCTGTCGCAAGGGGTTCCCATGATCCTTAGTGGTGACGAAGTCGGCCGTAGTCAGCAGGGTAACAATAACCCCTATTGTCAAGACAATGCGATCAGTTGGTTCAACTGGGACTTGGTCTCTCGGAATAGCGGCCTGCTCAGGTTTTTTCAACGGCTCATACGGTTTCGCAAACGTCACGCGCAACTGCAACCAAGCGACTATCCAGATGACGCTTCACAGGCGTTATCCCCTACCCTGACCTGGCATGGGTGCAAACTTAATGAGCCGGATTGGTCACAGGAGTCACGCTCACTCGCGATGCATTTGGCCCCTGCTAGTGCAGCTGATCACCATATTTACTTGATCGCCAATACCCATTGGGAACCCCACCGTTTTCACTTGCCCGCCCTGCCCGGCTCGACTTCATGGTACCGCTTAGCCGACACCTCCCAGCCTTCACCTAACGATATTTATCCTGAAGAAGCAGTGCTTCGTCTCGAGACGCCATCCATCTACGCTGTAGGGCCCCATAGTGTGGTGATCTTAGTAAGCCGGTCCGAGATATAGCGACACGGGCCCACCAGCAAGCCGAGTCACTTAATCAGCGTGAGGTAGCCGCGCGGCAGTGCGCCGAGGTGCGGATTGCCGACCTGGAAGCTCAGCTTCGCAGGCAACAGAATGAACCATGATCCGGCCATATTGTTCAAGTCGTGGTCGCGATGCCTCGGCCATAGACAATATCAAACTCGGTTTGACGAAACGGCGGCGCGTGTTTGTTCTTAACCACACGGACTCGAACACGGCTGCCAACAGCCCTATCTCCTTGCTTTAGCGCCTTAATCCGGCGCATATCTAACCGTACAGCCGCATATGAGGTGAGTGCACGACCACCCGTCGTGGTCTCGCCGTTGCCGAACTTTGGGGTCGGTTGGTATCTGAGCTGATTCAAAAAAACCACGCTGGTACTGGATTTGCCGATGACCTCACTCAACAGGCGCAAGCCCTGCGTCATCAGACCTGCGTGTAAGCCGATCGGCACTGTGCTCAAGTCGCCACCGAGTTCGGCTTGTGGCACCAAGGCAGCCACCGAATCGATCACAACCACATCCACGGTATTGCTGCGTACCAGGAGTTCCACAATACCGAGGGCTTGCTCGCCGGTGTCGGGCTGGGAAAAGAGCAAGGCGTCTAGGTCGACGCCTAACGTGTGGCAGTAAACTGGATCGAGGGCGTGCTCCGCGTCAATGAGCGCCGCCACGCCACCCGTTTTCTGAGCGGCAGCGATCATGTGTAGCGCCAATGTGGTCTTGCCACACGCTGCAGGGCCAAAAATTTCTGCCATGCACCCACGTGGCAGCCCGCCAGTACCGAGGGCGGCATCCAACCCTGCCACGCCCGTGGGCAGTACTGTCGCAGTCACCAGTGGACTACGGTTAAGCCGGACGCTGGGCGCTTGTACAGGGGACTGTGTGAGTTGCGATGGAGACGGCACTGGATGTCGCGGGATGCTAGCCAAAATGATTCGCCTCGGAATGTCATGCATGCTGGTGGGAAGATGCGGTCCACAGCCTTAATCCTAGTCGACCTGTGCGATGACGTCCAGTGTGGTCTCTCAGTTTTCTCTTCAGCCATCTGCCCATACACCATGTTCCAACGGTTGCCCGCCCCCCCACGAGGGCGCTCTGCTCCGAGACGGTGTTATGCCTCCTGACTCAAAAGCATGGTTTCGAGCGTATAAACTTCGCCCTGGTACCGGTCCCGCTGGGCTTTGACCACATCTCCAATCGAGATGATACCCACGAGTTGCCCGGCTTCCATGACCAGCACATGGCGCGTCCGCTTCTCGGTCATGGTATGACCTACGGCCTCGATATCGGCGTCGGGTGCTCCTATGATCATTTCTTGGGTCATCAGTAAGTCAACAGTTTGGGAAAACACATCTTCGTTGGTCACCGCAGCCCGAATAACATGGCGCTCGGACAGTAACCCAATGGGCTGATCCTTGTCGTCGACTACGACGAGTGAGCCAATATTGTGCTCCACGAAAAGCACCAGAGCGGCACGGACGGATTGGTGTGCAGGTATTGTGACAACGCGGGTGCCCTTAGTATTGAGAATGTGTTGGATTTTCATGTGTATTCTCCCTTTTCTCTCTGGCTCCCAGACCTTCTTACCTGTAGAAAACGTGATCAAGAGACGACACATCCCAGTCGAGCATATCTTTGCATCGCCAACCGGGACGTGTCTTCAGGGGTCTGAAGTTTGACTAGAAGCATGACTATAGGTATATAGAGAATAGCGTGTCAAGCAACCAAACATTCACCCAAATTAGATCAGAGATGAGAAAAAAGATATGCGATCCTCGATTTGAAACTTAAAATGGATGAAACGGAATCATTCTCATCAGGCAAAGGATTGAATTCAGCCATGCTAGATCGATTTCACGTCCCGGAAGACATCGCCGTCCGCGTCAAACAAGAAGATATGCGAGCGGCGGTGGAAACGATTTTTCAAGCCATGGATATGCCAGAGATCGATGCGCAGCAAGCTGCCGACGTCCTCATCTACGCCGATATTCGCGGCATTGAGTCTCACGGTGTCTCCAACATGATGCGAGTCTATGTGACCCAGTTTAAAGAAGAGCGCATCAACCCCAGACCCGAACCTAAAATTATTCACGGTGCTCCGGCCGTGGCAACCCTGGACTCGGATCGTGGTCACGGCCTCGTGGTCGGGCCGAAAGCCATGGACATGGCTATCGAGCGGGCGAGCACCTACGGCATCGGTGCCATCACAGTGGTCAATGGCGTTCACTTTGGAGCCGCCGCCTACTATGCGGCCATGGCTTTGGAGCACGACATGATTGGCATGGCCATGACCACCGGCGGTCTCACCGTCGCCCCAGTACACGGGGCAGAGCCCATGGTGGGCCTCAATCCACTGGCCATTGCCGTACCGTCCGACCGAGAGCCGCCGTTTATTTTCGACGCCGCGATGAGTTCTGTGGCCGGCAATAAAATTCGTCTGGCCCAACGGCTCGGAGTGAATGTGCTGCCCGGTTGGATTGCAGAAAAAGATGGTACGCCGATCATGGAAGACTGCCCCATTCCTCAGGACTGGATGATGTTGCCGCTTGGCGGCACGCGCGAGATCGGTTCCCACAAAGGTTATTCACTAGCCGTGATGATTGAGATTTTGTGCAGCGTGCTAGGCAACGAGGGCGGTGGTCCCTTCCGCCGCCGGACCCCGGCGCATCACTTTGTGGCGTATCAGGTCGGTGCCTTTGGTGAGGTGTCGACGTTTAAGCGAGATATGGACGACTATCTGCGGGCCTTGAAAAACACCCCGCCGTCACCGGGCCAAGACCGCGTGCTGTACGCCGGGTTGCCGGAGTATGAAGAGGAACTCCAACGCCGAGAAAAAGGCATCCCGTACCATCCTGAAGTGATCGATTGGTTCCGGGGGATTATGGGCGAGTTGGACTTGCCACATGCGTTTGGTTAGGCGCTTTGTGTAAAAGGCTCGGAGACGCCAGATGAAGTCGTATGCGTCAAACCCGGCAAATGTTGATTTGACTTGCTGCTGTATTTCTCATACAACGATAGACAACCACCACGCCATAGACGAACCCTCTACCAAGGAGCAGCCTGATGGCCTATCTCAAACATTCGAAATCCGCTGAGGTGCGCGCCGCGTTGGATCATCCCGTCATCGATGGCGATGGCCACTGGCTAGAGCCTGTCCCCATCTTTCTGGACTATTTGCGCCAGGCGGGCGGCACGTCGATGGTCGACAGCTTTGTCAAGCAGGCAAAAGACACCGGCTGGTATGACATGTCGCCTGAGCAACGGCTCGATACCCGGGTCAAACGGCCAACCTGGTGGGGCGAGCCAGCTCATACACTCGACCGGGCAACCGCGATGATCCCCCGTCTGTTCTACGAACGGCTCGACGATTTCGGCATTGATTTCGCCGTCGTTTACACCTCCCTTGGGTTATTCTATGTCAGCAATCCCCATGAAGATTTGCGGCGGGCCACGGCACGTGCGGTGAATCTGATGAACGCGGAGGTGTTCGGCCCCTATGCCCACCGGCTCACCCCGGCTGCAGTGGTGCCGATGTACACGACAGACGAGGCGATTGCCGAGGCGACCTACGCGGTGCGCGAGCTGGGCATGAAGGCCATTATGACCGCCAACCATGTGCGGCGGCCCATCCCCGCGCATGCCCGCAAGGCATCGGACGCCTCACAAGTGACACACTACATCGATTCACTCGCCCTAGAAAGCCCGTACGACTACGATCCGTTCTGGTCGACCTGCGTGGAGCTCAAAGTAGCGGTGACGGCCCACTCCGGCAGCATGGGCTGGGAGAGCCGAGGCTCAGTCAACAATTTTACCTACAATCATATTGGCCACTTTGCCAACGCCAGCCATGCCTTTGCCAAGGCGCTAGTCATCGGTGGCGTGCTGCACCGGTTTCCCCAGCTCCGCTTTGGCCTGCTCGAAGGCGGCATTGGCTGGGCCTGCAATCTGTTAATGGATCTCATGGCCCATTGGGAAAAACGGCACGGCGACGCCATGCAGGCCAATGTTCGCCCAACCAATTTGGACACGCAGCAGTTGGCCGCCTTATTTACTGAGTACGGCGGTGCGACTTATGCCAGTAAAATCGATGAACTGATGCAGAGTCTCAGTACGGTCAACCCCTTTATAAGTTTGGAAGACCTGACCGAGCGCGAACGTGACATCGATGATTTTGCCGCGGCCGGGGTCGATTCCATCGAAGTGTTGCGGTCACAGTTTGCCAACCAGCTCTATTTTGGCTGTGAGGCGGATGACGTCATGACCGCCTGCGCGTTTGACAAACACGGCAACCATTGCCTGAAACCGGTGTTTAGTTCAGATGTGGGTCATTTCGATGTCGTCGACATGAGCGAAGTGCTTGAAGAAGCACACGAACTGCTCGAAGAGGGTTTGATTACGCAAGACGATTTTCGGCAATTCGTGTTTACCAACGCGGCGAGTTTACACACATCGCTCAACCCGGACTTTTTTAAAGGGACGGCGGTGGAAGAAGCGGTAGCCAAACATGTGCTACCGTCAAATGCAGTGCCAATGGCCACTAATGGCACTGCGTCCTAGGGTTAGCGACGGCATCGCCGAGGAGAAGCGTTCGACATGGATAAAGCGTTAGACGACATCACCGTCATAGACTTGGGCCAAGTGATCGCCATGCCGTTTTGCACGATGTTGCTGGCCGATATGGGGGCCAAGGTCATTAAAGTAGAAACTTGGCATTACGCTGAATTTGAAAACCGACAAAGGGCGTGAGTTTCAGCTGGACAGATCGACACCCTCGCCCCAATGCCTGGCGAGCATAATGCAGCCGTATTTGTCGACATGCTTGGGCATCACCCGGATGAGCTGGCGCAGTGGCAGGCTGACAGTATTATTTGAAAATATTTGAAAGAGTTGCCAGACGCATGGATTTCTGGTAAGCATAGGACTTCCGGAATGACATATACCGCGCCAATCGATCGGATCACGACCGGATCAAGTTTTTTCATTGTTCTACCGGATAGGGACACAACGCCTCTCGATCCGACGCTTGTGCCGGTGCCGGAGATTAATGTGCATAGAATTGCGAAGTGGATCGATTGAATCACGCATTTTACAGGTTAATTTGAGGAGACGAAACGGGTATGCAGTGGGATTTTAATTCTAAGGTGTTTGAAACCGAAGTGATCGACCTTGCCGGCACGCAGGAGCGGATCTTGCGTGGCGGACGCGATCGCTTTCACCTGTTGCCCAAGGCATTCGAAGGGATCAAGCAGATCGGCGTCATCGGCTGGGGCTCGCAGGGACCGGCCCAGGCACAAAATCTGCGGGAGTCGTTGGAGGGAACGGACATTCGAGTCAAGATTGGTCTGCGCCCAGGCAGTGCTTCGATGGCGCAGGCACGGGCGGCAGGATTCACTGAAGACAACGGCACGCTAGGTGAAATGTACGACGTGATTCGCGCGTCGGACATGGTGCTATTGCTCATTTCCGACGCGGCTCAGGCGGATAACTACAAGGAAATTTTTGCCGCCTTGCGCCCCGGCGCCACCCTGGGTCTATCGCACGGCTTTTTGCTGCAGCACCTGGAAAACGAGGGCACGACCTTTCCGCCCGACAACAATGTCATCGCGGTGTGTCCCAAGGGCATGGGACCATCGGTGCGCCGCCTCTACGAGCAGGGGCGGGACCTCAACGGAGCGGGGATCAACTCCAGTTTTGCCGTGGTGCAGAACGTGGACGGCAAAGCCACAGACCAGGCTCTCGGCTGGTCCATTGCCCTCGGTTCACCGTATACGTTTATGACGACGCTGAAGAACGAATATAAGAGCGATGTGTCCGGTGAGCGGGCGGTATTACTCGGGGCCGTGCATGGTGCGGTGGAAGCCCTGTTCCGCCGTTTTATCCAGAGCGGGGGGATGACCGATGCCGAGGCGTTCAAAAATTCGGTGGAATCCATCACCGGCCCGATCAGCAAGACCATTTCGCATGAGGGCATTCTGTCTCTATACCAATCGCTCGACGATGACGATCAGCTCAAGTTTGCTCGCATGTATACCTTGGCGTACCCCATTTTCAATGGCCTGATCATGGAGATCTACGACGATGTGGAGTGCGGCAACGAAGTGCGCTCGGTGGTATCGGCCGGTAAACGGCTGTCGGAATTCCCCATGGGCAACATTGCCGGCACACGCATGTGGCGCGTCGGCGAAAGCGTGCGTGCGGAACGCGATGAAAACAATATTCCGCTGCATCCCGAGACGGCCGGACTCTACGCCGCGTTGATGATGGCGCAGGTGGATCTCTTGCTATCCAAAGGGCACTCGTACAGCGAAATCTGTAACGAGTCCATTATTGAGGCGGTGGATTCACTGAACCCGTACATGCACGCCAGGGGCGTCGATTATATGGTTGATAACTGCTCTACCACCGCCCGCTTGGGCGCCCGCAAATGGGGGCCACGGTTTGACCACATCATTGAGCAGGAAGTGTTTACGGGATTTGACAGCAACATCGACATCGATGAAAACCGCATTCAGGCGTTTGTCCAGCATCCCGTGCATCAGGCCCTGAGAGTGTGTTCTGAACTGCGACCATCGGTTGACATCTCAGTGGGTATCTGATTGGTAGTGCAAATCCCGTTTCTCAACTGAGAAGTCCATGCAGCTGTACAGCCTGCTGCATGGACTAGCTCTCGGCCTTGACATCGTTTACCGGCGCATCGTTTCTCGGCAAAGTGACGTAGATATCTTCGCCTTCAATCTTCAAGGGAAAGGTGCGGACGGGAAAACCGCGCGGAATATTCGTACAACTCCCATCCCGCAAGCTAAACTTCCAGCCATGCCACAGACACATAACCGAGCCTTGGGAGATCGGGCCATCGTTTAGCGGCGCGCCCGCATGCGGGCAGTAGTCCTCAAGGGCATAATACTCGCCCCGATCCCGGAAAATAGCGACAAACAGATCGCCGACGCGATACTCCCGCCCTGCACCCTCCGGAATGTCTTTGACACTAGCCAGCCGGATCGTCTGTGACGTTTCCATACTCATGAACGCAATTGCTCCTCAATGCAACGAGTAGAGACTTTCATTCTGTGCCAATAGACACAGATGACCTCATACAGTCGGCCTTGACCACATCTAGATTAACGAAAGAAAACCGCATAGATGAAATTGAACACCAGATACGTCACGAGAATGATGGTGACCCAATTCATCTTTTGATCAAACGACCGGACGCGCTCGCGATAAGGCGGATACACTTGGACAAACAGGCGGTGTACGGTAAACACTGCGATCAAAAATAACAATGTCCGCATGGAAAACCCTGCTTATCCATGTGCCGACATCATGGGTCGACTACCGGTCGTAATCCAGCACAGGAGATAGCCATCGCTCCAGCTCTGCAACTGGCATCCCTTTGCGCACCGCCAAGTCTTTGACTTGGTCCTTTTGGATTTTGCCAATCCCGAAGTACGCGGACTCCGGATGGCTAAAATACCATCCACTCACCGATGCGGCCGGTAACATGGCATAGGATTCGGTTAACGACACCCCGGTGTGGACTTCCGCCTCAAGTAAGTCGAAGAGCTTGCGCTTTTCGGTGTGATCCGGACAGGCCGGATACCCCGGTGCCGGACGAATGCCCTGGTATTGTTCCCGGATCAGTTCTGCATTGCTGAAAGTTTCCGACCCGCTATACCCCCAAAACGACTGGCGCACCTGCTCGTGCATGCGTTCGGCAAGCGCTTCCGCCAGGCGATCCGCCAAAGCCTTCACCATAATGCTGCTGTAATCGTCGCCGTCGCCCTCATAACGCTTACATAGGGCTTCTGCACCGATGCCGGCGGTGACCACGAAACCACCCACATAATCCGGCTGGGTCTTGGCCGGCGCCACGAAATCGGCGAGCGAGAGGTTCGGGCGGCCATTGGATTTTGCCGTTTGCTGCCTCACATGGCACAATACAGCTCGTGTCTTCTGACGCGTTTCGTCCTCATAGACATAGATATCATCACTGCCCACGCGGTTTGCCGGCCAGAAGCCAATCACCGCCTTGGCCCGAATTAACGCCTCGTCGATCAATTTCTTCAGCATCTCAGAGGCATCATGGAACAGACTGGTGGCCGCTTCGCCCACCAGTCTGTCCCGCAGAATCTGGGGATATCTACCGGACAGATTCCAAGTGATGAAAAACGGCGTCCAATCGATGTAGGGTACCAGGTCTTGCAAAGGATAATCTGCAAACACCTGCGTGCCGGTGAAGCTTGGAACCGGCGGTTGATACGTGTCCCAATGCCACGATAAACCCTTTGTCACGGCAGCGGTGTAAGGCAGCCATGACCGAGCCCGGCGGTTGTCGTGACGCTCCCGCGTCTCGACGTAGGCATCGCGGCACTCCCGCACGAAGGGCGCCTTTAAATCCTGGCTCATAAGCTGGGTGGCCACGGACACCGAACGCGAGGCATCGGTCACGTACACCACTGCATCATTTTTGTACTGCGGCTCGATCTTCACTGCAGTGTGCGCTTTGGACGTCGTGGCCCCGCCAATGAGCAGCGGAATGTGGTAGTCCAGCCGCTGCATCTCGCGCGCCACGTGCACCATTTCATCCAGGGACGGAGTGATCAAGCCGCTCAGCCCAATCATGTCTACCTGCTCGTCCTTGGCGACCTTGAGGATCTGCTCGCAAGGCACCATGACCCCGAGATCGATCACATCGTAATTGTTGCATTGCAGCACCACACCAACGATGTTCTTGCCAATGTCGTGTACATCACCTTTCACCGTCGCCATCAGCACCTTGCCCTTGGCCCCGGCGTCGTCGCCCGACTTTTCCGCCTCGATAAACGGCACGAGATAGCCCACCGCCTGTTTCATCACCCGCGCCGATTTGACCACCTGGGGCAGAAACATCTTGCCGGAGCCAAACAGATCGCCCACCACATTCATGCCGTCCATGAGTGGGCCTTCGATCACCGACACCGGTTTGTCGACTTGCAGCCGCGCTTCTTCGGTGTCCTCGACAATATAGGTGTTGATCCCTTTGACCAGGGCATGTTCAATGCGCTTTGCCACCGACCAGTGGCGCCACGCCAAATCTTCCTCTTTTGGCTGCGTGCCATTGCCCCGGTAGGTCTCGGCAACTTCCAACAGCCGGTCCGTGGCGTCATCGCGGGTATTGAGGATGACATCCTCTACCCGTTGCTTGAGTTCCTCGGGAATGGTATCGTAGACCACCAACTGCCCGGCATTCACGATCCCCATGCGCAGCCCGGCTTTGATAGCGTGATACAAAAACACCGAGTGGATCGCTTGGCGCACCGGTTCATTCCCCCGGAAGGAGAACGAGACGTTTGAAATCCCGCCTGAAATTTTCGCGTAGGGCAAATTTTCGGTGATGTAACGGCAGGCATTGATAAAGTCCACCGCGTAGTTATTGTGCTCCTCAATGCCCGTGGCCACGGCAAACACATTGGGGTCGAAAATAATATCCTGCGGTGGAAACCCGATGCCGGTGAGGAGATCGTAAGAGCGCTTACAGATTTCGGTCTTGCGGGCTTCGGTGTCGGCCTGCCCCGTCTCGTCAAACGCCATGACCACCACTGCGGCCCCGTACTTCATGCACAGCCTGGCCTGCTCAAGAAATTTGGCCTCGCCCTCCTTCATCGAAATCGAATTGACAATCGCTTTGCCTTGCACGCATTTGAGCCCCGCCTCGATGATCTCCCACTTCGAGCTGTCGATCATGATCGGGACTCTCGCAATATCAGGCTCCGAGGCGATCAAATTCAGGTAGTGGACCATCGCCGCTTTGGAATCCAGCATACCCTCATCCATATTGATGTCAATCACCTGGGCACCGGCTTCCACCTGACCGCGTGCGATGTCGAGAGCGTCGTCGAATTTTTCCTCTTTGATCAGGCGTTTAAAACGGGTCGAACCCGTGACGTTGGTGCGTTCACCAATATTGACAAACAAACTGCTTTCATCCACCTGAAACGGTTCCAAGCCACTCAGACACATGGCCTTGGGCCTGGTCGACACGGCGCGTGGCGGATATTCCGCCATGGCCTCGGCCAGGGCTTTGATGTGATCCGGTGTGGTGCCGCAGCACCCCCCCACGATATTTAAAAAACCACTCTGGGCAAATTCTCGAATGACGTCGACCATCTGCTCCGGGGTTTCATCATACTCGCCAAAGGCATTGGGCAACCCCGCATTCGGGTGGGTTGACACCGGAATCGTGGCAATACGGGATAGAGTCTCTACATACGGACGCAGCGCCGCGGCGCCGAGCGCACAATTGAGCCCCACGGAAATCGGTTGAGCATGCTGCACCGAATACCAAAACGCCTCGGTGGTCTGCCCAGACAAGGTGCGGCCGGAGGCATCGGTGATCGTGCCGGAAATCATGATCGGCAGCGACATGCCGCGCGCTTCAAATACCGATTTCACCGCATAAATGGCGGCTTTGGCATTCAAGGTGTCAAACACCGTCTCGATCAAAATAATGTCCACACCGCCATCGATCAAGCCCTCTGTGGCCAGGCGATAATCGTCCGCCAGGTCGTCGAAGGTCACATTGCGATAGGCAGGATCATTGACGTCCGGAGAAAGCGACAACGTCCGGCTGGTGGGTCCGAGAGCACCGGCCACCCAGCGGCACCTGTCAGGCGTTTCGGCAATTTTATCCTCACAGGCGTTGCGGGCTAAGACGGCACTGGCTTTATTGAGTTCGTAGACCCAATCTTCCAGTTGGTAGTCCGATTGGGACGCACGAGTTGAATTAAACGTATTCGTTTCGATAATATCTGCCCCGGCATTCAAATACGCTTTATGAATGCCGTATATGACATCCGGCTGGGTCAACGACAACAGGTCATTGTTGCCTTTGAGATCCTTTGGAAAATCGGCAAAACGCTCGCCCCGGTAATCTTTTTCTTCTAACTGATGCGTTTGAATTAGCGAACCCATCGCGCCATCTAAGATCAGAATTCGCTCTCGAAGAGCATCCTCAAGGCGTTGCAGACGAAGCTTGGACATCATGGAGCACCTCGGTTATTCATCATCAATGCGTCCCCATTGCCAGACAACCCTATATCCTATTGCTATCGTTAGACTTAAAGCAAAAAAAAGAATCCCTGCCAGAGCCGAGTGCACTCGGCATCTAGGGATTAGATATCAAACTTGGAATGTGTCTGAGGCGCAACGATGTGGGTAATTGCTCTATGAGACAGTACCAGAAGACCCGGAAACTTACAAGTCGCCGCTCTTCCCGAGGCAAAGGGGGGGTGAAAGAAGAGTGAAGGTACTAGAAAGCGTTTTCAAAAAGGTCTTGTTCGCGTATGCCCTGGGTGAAACCATATTCTTTGAGCTTGCGGTAAAAGCTGGCGCGCGACAGCCCCACCAATTCAGCCGCTGCATTGCGGTTGCCCTGAGCATGGCGCAGGGCTTTTTCAATCGCTTGCTGTTCTGCTTCCGCCACCACAGTTTTGAGATAGAACGCAGGTGCATCGGGCATGTCGACTTCAGATTGCCCCTGGCGCACATAGAGTGGTAAATCCTCGGGTTCAATGACGGATTTGGGGAGAATCACCAGGAGACGCTCAACGAGATTTAATAATTCGCGCATATTGCCCGGCCAGGGGTAGCGACTGAGGGCACGAATCGCCGCCGGTGCAAAGCGGGTGAGGACACCGAGTTCACGACTCTTGGTTTTCCAGGCGTGTTCGAGTAAAATGGCGACGTCATCACCGCGTTCGCGCAGGGCCGGAATCTCAATGCGAATGACATCGAGCCGGTAGAATAAATCGTGCCGAAAGCGCTTTTCCTGGACCATCTCTTCGAGGTGGCAGTTGGTGGCGGCAATTAAGCGGAAGTTGATCTCGATCGGGATAGTGCCGCCAACGCGTACAATCCGCCGCTCTTGCAGGACGCGCAGGAGTTTGGCTTGCATCTCCATCGGCATCTCACCAATTTCGTCGAGAAAAACGGTGCCGCCCTCGGCGAGTTCAAATTTGCCCGGCTTGCCATCCTTGATGGCGCCGGTAAACGCGCCTGGCGCATAGCCAAACAGTTCCGCTTCCAGTAGATCGCGGGTGATGGCCGAGCAATCCACTGGCACGAATGGCCCCTGACTACGCTTGCTCGCCATGTGAATGGCATGGGCAAAGAGTTCTTTACCGGTGCCGCTTTCACCGAGCAATAAGACGGATGAATCAACCCGCGCGGCACTCATGGCAAGCTGGCGGGCGTAGTGTATCGCCGGACTGTCGCCGATGATATCGTCAACCGCATATAGGGCGGTCCATGGGCTTTTGGCATTGATCGTGCGGCGACGTTGACTCGCATCGGTTGGCGATGCAGAGAACGGGGTCACCAAGACCATGCTGCCCAGCAAGCGGCCGTCTTCCCGGATGGGTACCACGGTTTCCCGATTGCGTCGCTGTTCAAAATCGACCGATTTAACCTGTGGCATTTTGCCGGTTTGAAGATAGGCGGTGATACTGTTGCGGCGGTCCAACAACGCTAACGGTTTCCCGATCAATTCGGTCATTCCAATATTGCGAAGTTGCGCATAAGTGGCATTATAATGCGAAATGAGACGGTCTTGAGAGATGACGAGAATGCCTTGATCGAGTGCGTCATACGCCCGCGAAATTAAATCGACAGGTTCATCGCCAACCCGTACGATAGGGTTGGCGTTGCTTCCCGGCTCATAGGGCACCACGTGCCGGGAAGCAAGGTCATCACGCGGCTCGGTAGGCGATCGCTGAGGCTCCATGGAGATATCCTAATCAATGGCGTACAGACAATTTAAGTATTCAGATTAAAGGGCTAAATATCCTATATCCATCGTCTGCCGCTAAATAAAACTTTAAGAATGCCTAATGTCGGCAACCTGAAGAAAAAGTGTCAATAACCTTGTCAATGAGTTGACACATCCACCGGTTCCGACGATCACGGCGAACCTATGCCGAGCGGTGTAGATCCTCAAAATAAAAGATAGCTAACGTCTTTGGCTTCCCCACCACAGCCATCGGACAAGCCGGCTCGGCGTGGCTGAGAAGGTGTGCCGGTTGCGCACAGGCTGTGTTTCTGGCAGGATATGGCCAGGTTCTGCCGCATTTTGTCGCCTGCAATTACATAACGTATTGATAGGAGTTGTTTTATGGACGATCACGAAATGCTTGAAACGAGCGAGGCAGAAATTGCCGTTCACTGGAAGGAAGAGGAATACCTCCATCCGTCCACGACCTTCATTGCCCAGGCGAATATGACGGACCCGACGATCTACGATCGATTTAGCCTCGACAACTTCCCCGAATGTTTCAAAGAGTATGCGGACCTCCTCGATTGGAACCAATACTGGCATACGACGCTCGACACGAGTGACGCACCCTGCTGGAAGTGGTTTGTGGGTGGCAAAATCAATGCGTCGTACAATTGTGTCGATCGCCACCTGGCACAGCACAAAAACAAAGCAGCCCTGATTTATGTGCCGGAGCCAGAAAACGAAGCCCATGTGGTGATCACGTATCAGGAGCTCTACGTCCGCGTTAATGAAACCGCTGCGATGTTGCGCGATTTTGCCGGTCTCAAAGCGGGCGATCGCGTCACCATTCACATGCCGATGGTGCCGGAACTGGCGATTGTGATGCTGGCTTGCGCCCGTCTGGGGGTGATTCACTCGGTAGTGTTTGGAGGCTTTAGTGGCCAGGCCTGCGGCGAGCGCATTGCCGACTCCGGTAGCCGGGTGCTGATTTCCATGGATGCCTACTGCCGTAGTGGCGCACTGCTTGAGCACAAAGACAAAGTCGATGCGGCGGTGGCCACGGCGGCGGCGGAAGGCCAAGCGGTAGATAAGGTATTGGTGTACCGGCGCTACCCCGGTCAGTATAGCGCCAAGACCCCGATGGTCGAGGGGCGGGATTATTTTGCAGACGAAGTCATCAAGGACTACGCCGGCAGCCGGGTCGCTCCCGTGTCCTTGCCTGCCGAACATCCCCTGTTCTTGATGTACACCAGTGGCACCACCGGTCGGCCCAAGGGCTGCCAGCACGGCGTGGGCGGCTATCTATCCTACGTGGCTGGGACATCGAAGTTCGTTCAGGATATTCACCCCGAAGATGTGTACTGGTGTATGGCGGACATCGGCTGGATTACCGGCCATTCTTATATCGTCTACGGACCGCTGTCACTCGGGGCCACCAGCGTCATGTACGAAGGCGTGCCGACCTATCCCGATGCGGGCCGGGCTTGGCGCATTGCCGAGCGGCTCGATGTCAATATTTTCCACACCGCCCCGACCACCATTCGCATGCTGCGCAAGGCCGGGCCGGATGAACCGGCGAAATACAATTATCACTTCAAGCACATGACCACCGTGGGTGAGCCGATCGAACCGGAAGTGTGGCTCTGGTATCACAAAGTCGTAGGTAAGGGTGAAGCTGCGATTGTCGACACCTGGTGGCAGACGGAGACCGGCGGGTTTCTGTGCAGCACCATGCCAGGTCTACACCCGATGAAGCCGGGCAGTGCCGGGCCGGCGATGCCCGGCATTCATCCGGTGATCTACGATGAGAACGGCAAGGAAGTGCCGGCGGGTTCGCAAAAGGCGGGCAATATCTGCATTCAAAATCCCTGGCCAGGTATTTTCCAAACCATCTGGGGCGACCGCGATCGCTTTGTGCAAACGTATTTTGAGAAGTACTGTAAGAACCCGAGGAGCAAGGACTGGCGCGACTGGCCATATTTTCCGGGCGATGGCGCGGTACAGGCCGCCGATGGCTACTACCGGATTCTCGGCCGCGTCGATGATGTCATCAATGTCGCCGGACACCGCTTGGGCACCAAGGAGCTCGAATCCGCCGCCCTCACTGTGGAAGAGATCGCCGAAGCGGCAGTGGTCCCCGTGGCCGATGATCTGCGGGGCCGCGTGCCGGATATGTATGTGTCGCTAAAGCCGGGTTTTGATGCCAGTGAAGAGGTCTCGAATAAGGTGACGCGGTCGATTGAGACGATCATCGGTAAGATCGCCCGGCCAAAGCACGTTTACATTGTGCCGGACATGCCCAAAACCCGCTCCGGTAAAATTATGCGCCGGGTGTTGTCGGCCATTTCCAACACCTTGGACATTGGCGATGTGACCACGTTAGCCAATCCGGAGATCGTTGAAGAAGTTCGGATCATGGTGCAGGGCAAAGGCCCGGTGGTGACGCAGGATGGGCCGGAAGATCTCAAAACGTTCGGCGAAGAGAAATAGGGACGGTGGATGTCCACTCGCGTGGTGTCGCGTGGACATCCACTTAAGGCTCATTTTTTATCGTGCCGGCTCGGCTTGAGTCGGCACGCATGTGGCGTGGTGCGGCAATCCAGATGCAGGCGATCGAGACGCCAATCGTCCCCATAATCAGATAAAACATCAGGTGGTAAGAGTGTAACCAGTCAAATAGTAAGCCCGCCATGTAGGTGCCCAACGCCGCCCCAAGCCCAAAGCCGATGTCTAAGAGACCCAGTATTTTGCCGAAATTTGGCCCCTGGTACAAGTCGGCTGCCGAGGCTGCGTAGACGACGCTCACACCGCCATAACCGAGTCCCATCAGCGAGACAAACAGCACCACCAACCATGTGGACGCAGCCGTTTGCGCCCAAATTAAACACGGCAGCGCCATCACCCCGAGTAACGCCGACATCGTCAAGCTGGTCTCGCGTGTGATGCGATCGGAGACACTGCCCCAAAGAATGGAACCGACCGAGCGCAAAATGCCACTAAAACCCAGCATCCAAGCGGCAAATCCCGGCTGAAAACCAATGTCAACCAGGTACTGGTTTTGATGCACGATCAGAGTCATCTGATTAAATGCGAGGGAGAAGACAATGATAAAAAGGGCCCAGAAAGTTCTGGTTTTGGTGATATGGAGATAGACCCCCGACGTGGCTCCGACAGTGGGGACCCGACGTTTTAGATCTACCGGATCGAGATCGCCATCCGGTTGCAAGCCGAGACTCTCCGGGCTATCGCGATGCCAGACGAGCATCATCGGAATCAATAGGCCAATCAGGATCGCATAGATTAAGTAACTCTGCCGCCAGCCAAAGCGGGCGATCAAGTGGGCACACAGGGGCGCCAAGATCAGCGTCCCAACCCCCTGCCCCGAGAGGGCAAGGCTACTGGCCAGACCGCGCTTGCGGACGAACCATCGGGAGATCAACGAGACATGCGGGACAAAGCCGAGGGCGGCAAAGCCTGCCCCCACCACCACACCGTAAAACAGATAAAACTGCCACAGCGTCGCGATGCGGCTAGAAAGGGCAAAGCCGATGACGAGGAGCAAGGCGGCGAGCGGAAACATACGGCGAGGTCCCAAGCGGTCAAAAGCCGCGCCGACGCCTAAGGACACCCCCGCATAGGTCAACATGGAGACGGAGAAAATGCCTGCCGTGGCGGCCCGTGTCCATCCGGTCTCTGCGAGAATGCTGATATAGAAGATCCCGAAGGAAAATCGGGTTCCCATGACCATAATCAAGGAGATGAAACTGACCGCAACGATCACCCAGCCGTAAAACACACCGCTCTGCGTCGATTTGCTCAACTGTGTCTCAATCTTGTGAAAGGGATAACTAGCCGGAATGAGGTGTGGGGCAATGTGGCATGACGGCCTCGGCAAGCCACCGCGTCAAGGCCATGAGTCGGTCAGCGCCGCTTGCTCCAGCATATCGCGATGGACAGCGGGCACGAGTCGGGTCTCAAGCCGTTCGACATGTGAGATGCCAAACCCAAATGGCATGTGAGATCCCCGCTCAAAGTGGCAAAATCTGTACCGTATCACCCGACTGCAGGCGCTCGACCTCTTCGGGAATGTCGATCAAACAATTCGCCAGGCTCATCGAGCGCAGAATGCCCGAGCCTTGGGGACCGGTGGTGGTGACTGTCGGCATCTCCCCCAGACGCTTTGGCAGCTGCAATACCCCGCGCAAAAAGGTTCGAACCCCTTGACGCTTGCTCACGGCATTCTCAAGCGCTGCCTGTGAAGGCTTACGGAAGAGCTCGGTATACCCCTGCATCTTCAACAATGCCGGCCGCACAAATAGCTCGAAGGTCACCATTGAGGCCACCGGGTTGCCGGGCAGGGAAAACACCGGCACTTGGCCCACCGTGCCAAACGTCACCGGGCTGCCCGGCCGCATGGCTACGGTGAAAAACTGGGTCACAAACCCCGCTGCGTCTAGGCAATCGCGCACGTAGTCAAAATCGCCTGCGGAGACGCCACCGGAGGTGATGAGCACTTCGGCTTGCAGCCCGCTGGCAATACGCTGAGAAATGGCCTCCCGCGTATCCCGCGCCACCCCCAGCAACACGGGAACGCCGCCCGCCTCAAGGACCTGCCCGGCAATGGTGTAGGAATTGCTATTGATGATCTTGCCGTGCGGTTCCGGGTCGTCGAGATCGGCAATTTCGTCGCCAGTGGCCAAAATCGCCACGCGGGGGCGTTGATAGACCATCACTTGCGATTTTCCCACGCTGGCCAACACCCCGAGTTCCGCTGGCCTGAGCCGCGTCTGCTGCACCATAATGCCCTCACCGGCATGGATGTCTTCGCCGCGCTGCCGCAGATTGCTGCCGACCTTGGGGGCCCGATAGATATCGACATCCGTATCGCTAGCGTTGGTGTGCTCCACCTGCACCACGGTGTCCGCTCCCTGCGGCATGGGCGCACCGGTCATAATTTTAATCGCCGTACCGGGCTCCACCACATGCTCAGGCATCAGGCCGGCCGGTAGCACTTGCAGGACTCTGAGGCCAGCCGGTTTGTCCTGCGTGGCCCCCTTCACATCTCGGTGCTGTACCGCGTAACCGTCCATCGCCGAATTGTCATGCGGTGGAATGTCTCGTGGTGCGATCACGTCCTCGGCAATGACGCGATGGAGGGCATCGACCAATGCCACTTTCTCAATCGCACCGGGTTCGACACAGTCGAGAACCAGGGTTTGCGCTTCGGCAACGCGGACAGCCTGCTTCATGGGGAAAACCTCGTCGCAAGAAAAACGTTGTGTGGCCGCCCACAAACGAAGGAGGCTCTCGTGGGCTAGGCGATGAATGTAATGTTGCATCGGTACTGATGACAGGGGCCTAGAGGCTTAAAATCCTGCCCGCTATCATAGGCCATTTTAGTGCAGAGTCAAGCGCAGAACACGCTGCGAATCTCTCTGTTCCCCGTACATTGACAGGTTGCAGGGGATTGCTTACGATAGGTTCGACTCAGAATACGCATCATCATGCACGAGGTGAGCCGAACAACCATGACCCATGATCAATCCCAAGACCAATACTATGTCATCCACTACGGCGAATTGAGCTTAAAAGGCAAAAACCGACCTCTGTTTATCAAGCAGTTGACCCGTAACGTCCAGCAGGCTTTGCGCGGCCTGGGGGGCGACCGGGAATGTGAAGTCCGCGTCCTGGCAGGCCGCCTCTTGGCCATCGTGCCAGAGACGTTGTCCCATGCCGATGTGGCTGCACGGTTGAGCCGCGTGTTTGGGGTGTCTAATTTTGCCCCGTGTTTGCGAGCCTCGCATGACCTGGAGGCCATTAAATCCGCAGTCAGCCAGGCGTTGCACGGCCGGCAGTTTGGCAGCTTCCGCATTGCGGCTCGGCGTGCGTTTAAGCAACTGCCGTTCGGCTCGCTAGAGATGAACGACGCCATCGGCGCACACGTCATGGAGACCCACGACACCACCGTGAGTCTCAACCATCCCGAACTCACGGTGCACGTGGAATTGATCCCGCGGCAAACGCTCGTCTACCTCGACAAATACCCTGGTGCGGGGGGGTTGCCAAATGGCGTGAGTGGTCGCCTGATCACCCTACTCTCCGGCGGCTTGGATTCGCCGGTAGCCGCCCGGCGCATGATGAAACGCGGCTGCCGGACGGACTTTGTCCACTTCCACAGCTATCCGTTTTTGGATCGTACGTCCCAGGATAAAGCCCGGATACTGGCTCGTTTGCTCACCCCCTACCAGTACCATACGACGCTGTTTTTGGTGCCGTTTGGCGACATTCAACAGCATATCATCGGGGTGGCCCCGCCCCCCGATCGGGTCGTGCTCTACCGGCGCTGCATGCTGCGCATCGCCGAAGCCATTGCCCGACAGCGAGATGCCCAGGCCTTGGTGACCGGCGAATCTCTAGGCCAAGTGGCCTCCCAGACGCTCTACAACCTCCAAGTCATTGAAGCGGCGGCCACCCTTCCGGTGCTGCGGCCTCTGATCGGCATGGACAAAACGGAAATCATGGCGGAGGCTCAGGCCATCGGCACGTTTGAGACCTCCATTTTGCCGGATCAGGATTGCTGCACATTGTTCGTGCCGCGCCATCCGTCCACCCGAGCCCGGCTCGACCGCATTGAAGCGAGCGAGCACAAGCTCGATCTCCCGACCCTTATCCAAATGGCCATGGAGGCGGTTCAAACGGTTGACATGCGATTTCCCGAGGCGCCCCAAAAAGTGTCTTTAGGCGAAGCACTTCTCAATGTGTAAGCCATCGTCGTCGAACCAATAGTGCCGAAAATCCGAGATGCAAATCGTTTCCCGCAGGCAGAGTGTACGGGCATCCGCACAATAGCCCTTGGGCACGTAGAGATACATCCCGGCCTGCAACGGCGACAAGGCCTTCCAGCGTTGCCCGGCGGCATAAAAATTGTGCAGGCTCTCGGCCGTTTCCACCACGCCGACAAACTCGACCCGTTTACTTGTGCGGCCCACCGCGACAATGCTTGGATACTGGCCTTTTACCGCACGTTGCTGCGCCTTCCGGGTATTGGTATACACGTCAAAAATCGCAGCATTCACCGCCTGGCCGGCGATCCGCTCGATGAGTTCATCCTGCGATAACGTCGTCTCAGTGGTCGCTTCGCTCATAGCCCTCTCTCCATCTTCACACGCGTCGAGTCAACGATGCCCGCTATCTTAGCATACTGACGCCCGCCGGGCACGCCTGCTCCGTGCCGATGGGGGAAACGGCTTGACACACACACCTGATTTTTTGTATGAGAAGGAGAGAACATCGCGCCCAAAATGGTGTCTCTACGATCAAGATAAGGCAGTTCGCTTTGGAGTTCCCGCCCTCTACACGGAGAATGACCATGTCCGAACCTCTAGACTCTCATGTCGATCTCGCATCAGTGGCCAAGGACGAACGCCTGGCCCTGATGCGTCACTCGGCCGCTCACGTGCTGGCTGAGGCCATGCTGGATCTCATTCCCGATGCCGAACTCGGCATCGGCCCGCCCATCGACACGGGGTTTTACTACGACTTTCGGCTCTCCCGTCCCCTCACCCAAGAAGACCTGGGCTGGCTCGAAGAGCGGATGCGCCACTCCATTGCCGGGCGGCACGCGTTCCAAATG